>Ga0222715_10000424_pt1 | contig 41805 bp, 52 predicted proteins | sample C33_9DmetaG_FD_165056 | JGI IMG/M metagenome (GOLD analysis project Ga0222715, IMG submission 165056) | Estuarine water microbial communities from San Francisco Bay, California, United States - C33_9D | ecosystem: Environmental > Aquatic > Marine > Unclassified | place: USA: California...
GCAGGAAAACGCATTTGTTGCCCTTGAACGCTGAATGTATCCTCATATTTCACTTGTACACCATTCATCACTGCGTGATCGAAATCGTTTGGAGGAATGGAGCGTGTCCGCCCATCTTGCCCTGAAACCCATTGTTTCATCATTTGTTGTGCGGGAAATATAGTTGTTGCGGATTGCAATGTGCCATAATTCGCAGCAGCGGTTGCCTCTGTACGCACCAATCGCAATGCCTGATTCCTTGAATACAAATTTGTTTGGCGCAATATCACATCACGCTTTTGCTTTGCTCCGAGTGCTGCAAATGCAGGATCGTTCATATTCGCTTTGAGTATCCGTTGCAATGTTTTGAGCGCAGTTCCTTGCACAAGTTTTATTTTTGCACCCGCATTTTGTTGGGCGAATTGCCCGAATAGATTTTGCCATTCGTTTTGAAATTGATTTGGGTTTACTCCTTTTTTTAGAAAACGATCAAAGTTCCTTGCATACCAATTGGCAAACCGCATTCCAGTTTGCACATATAAATCCTGATATATTTTTTTAAATCCCTCCGTTTGGAATATGCCATCCAATTGTATTGTGCCTTGTTGAATGAATGCATCAACTCCTTTTGCGTATTCGGTTTGATAAAACCTTTGTACCGATCCGATAATTGCCTTTTCCGCTTTGCGCCTTTCGTTTTCAAATGCACCCTGCCAATTGGCTTTGACTTGCTTTGAAATGATATTGTTTTTTTGTTCCCTTTCGTATTGGGAATAACAAAATGCAATGCGCTGATCAACATCAGGGAAATCCCTTGTTGCTTCATCATCAATCACGCAACGTGCCACGAATTGGCTTTGCGTTTCGTTTTCACGTGGAGTTGGCATCTATTTTATTGAATTAACGATTTTTTGTATTTCATCCAAATCAACATCGAGTTTGAACGACAAATCGGCACTCCATTGCATTACTGGTTTACTGCCATTGTATAAAACAATTATCGGAACTCTATTGATGTTTTTTTTTAATGATTCAGGTTGATCCTCAAGCCAAGCAAATTTCACATCACATCCAATCAAATTTCCAAGATCAATGTTGTTTTGTTTGTTCCATTTCGCATTGATTTGCATCACTGTGATACTTTTATTTTCAACTGGATTTGGATTCACGCTTGATGGTGAAAACAACAAAGCCAATATCAAAATAAAAGTTCTCATTTTATTTGGTTTTTAATTCGTACAATCTTGCTTCAATGATTTCAAGTTTTTCAAAATTCTTTTCAATGAGTTGTCGATTGCTCATTATTTCGCTGCGGATGGCATTATCTTTCAAATCGTATTCAGCACGTGAAATCACTGGTTGAGGTTGCTCCATTGCCTCTTTCACTTGTGCTTTTAAATCAAAATAAAACGCAGTTGCAGTAAATAAAGAAACTGCCAATGCAATCATTGTTTCAATTGATAATGTGAATTTAGTTTGTTTTGATATTTCAGTCATTTTTTATCTTTTTTTACCTTGACCACGATTCTTTTTTTTGTATCCGTTTTGCCCTTTTGATGCGTTTTTGGAATGAACTCCTTTGCGTTTCTTTTTTGGTTTTTCAAAAAAAACCTCAATTATTTTCATTTTAGCCATTGCGCAATTCCTCCATTTTTTTGATTGCCCAATCTACACCCGCAGTGCCACCCCATAAATTCCACGCAACGTATCCACGATCTTTCCATGGCTCATCTTTGTATTCATCCGCAATCTTTGCGTTTTCACGATGCCTATTGAATTGTGCCATCCTTGAAATGATATCCACACTGATTGCTTCACGATTTGCAAGTTGATTAGCACGTTTCCATCCAACTTCCGTTCCGCCTTTTACAACATCACGTCCGTACTTTTCCCGCCATTCCAACATTCGCTTTGCATTATTGGATGCGGTTTGTGGATAATCATCGTACATTTCCGCCTTGCTTTCATCCTTGCTTGATAGCGGATGTTCCTCTGGAAACAAATCCGTATCGTGTTTGCCTGATCTAAATTCCTCATTGCGCATTGCATAAAGGAATGAATTCACACGAGCGTATGCCCATTGATCGGATGATGATACTGATGGGCGCACTGATTCAGGATTTGTGTTGTAAGCACCAACACCACGTTCAAAAACTTCAATAAGCATTCCAAGTGTTACACGCTTTGCAGGATCATCACCAAACTTTTCGTTGTGTTCCTCAACTTTTTTTTTCAATCCCGCCTCCACTGCATCGGAAACTTGTTTTTGTTCCTCCATTGCAGCAATGGCATCCTCATATTCCTGATGTGTTGCAAATGGCATATATACAACCTCATCATTCAATTCAATTTCGTGATACCCATCACCGCCCAATTCAATTGCACGTGCAATGGCTTCATCCTCCGTTGTATATGTATCCACCATTCCATCAACTTCGGCTTTTGATGTTGTGATGATATCAGTATTCAACACATCGGATTTCACTTGAATGTTCCAAAGTGCCTCTTTGATTAGTTGCTTTTCCTCCTCAATATCCATTTCATCAATCGGATTAGGAATTGGCATTTCGTTTGTTTCAATTGGAATAAGGTTTGCAGGAATGTAATAATTGTCAAGCGCAATGTTTTCCTCATCTACACCATAATTCATCACACGTCTTTTTTCATTTGGAGTAACCCACCACGCTTTTGAAAGTTGATCAACTACCTTTTCATTTTCCTCCTGCAATTCAGGAATTGCGGAATAATCGAAATCAATGAATAGTTTATCGCCAAACTTTGGAACAAGCCAACGATTCAATTCATCACGTATTTTGTTGAGTTCGGGAATCACGCAATTTTGATACAATGCTTTTTTTGCCTCTTTCATGTTGTTGTATGTGGAGGATTCCGTATTGTTTAACAATTGCACTGGAACTGCATATATGTTGCACAAATCTTTGATTGATGCATTGTATTGCTCAATGAGTGAAACATCCGCTGCATTCAATCCAAAGTTTACCCACGATAATTTTTTGGGAGTGATGATCACATCCCCTGCATTGTTCGCACCTTGAAAGTTTTTGCGGAACTTATCTTTTAATTGTTGCGCTTGTACCTCATTCAAATCCCCCTCATCACTTGTGAGGATTCCACGTGCGGTTTGGTTTTGTAAGTATTTAACACCCGTTTGCACCGCTTCATTGTTCGTTGTAAGTGAACGCAATCCCGCCCTCAATGGTGATTGTCCATACAAATGTGATCCAGTGCCATCATAGTAAGGATTGAAATCCTTGATGTGGCATATATCCTCCGCAGGGATATCATAAGCACCTTGATATTCAATGCGGTATTTTTGAACGGGTTGCATAATGCCTCCCGATACGATTTCCATTATTTGTGATGGCATCACATAAAGTTCCTTATATTTTCCTTGATTGATTCCAGTTTCAGGTGCAATCCCATAGATGTAACGATTGCCCGTAAGTTTACCAAAGGCAATGAGTTCGCTGATCCAACTTGAATATGATTGTGCTGCATTAGGTCGTTCCAATAGCTTGTGGAGTTCCGTTCCCTCCAATTCAACCATTGCATTTTTGCGGATGAGGTTTGCTTTGTATATTGAATTGGCATCCACTGATCCGCTTGTGAGTGCCTTGTAACGCTTCACTTCGTTTTCGTTTACCTTTTCGTATATCTGAAATGGAATTGTTGTTGCAGCGTTTGTGATAATGTTTACAATCGAATATATTGTTGCGTTTTTCCTATATCCATCACGAATATATGTATCATCATTTTCAGGATTCCAAACAATGGATTCACCTAAAAATTGATAAATTGCCCGATTGTATTCGGCTGCGGTTTGTTGTGCGTTTTTTGATATGAGATTTTTGAATCTATCGAACAATGATGCCATCAATAAAAATTTTATTCAAAAATACAAATTTTAAATCACAAAGAAATCATTGCGGTTTTTATACCTTGAATACGTGGCATATCGCAATGCATCCATCAGGTGATTGAATTTATCAATCGGTTTGTTGATGATTGTTCCATCCTTTAATTCCTCCCAAAAATACATTTGTTGCTCCTTTTGCAAGTTCTTTGATTCGCTTGAAACAATCACATCAAACTCCTTGATGAGCGATATTCCTGCATTTATTGATCCTGCGCCTTTTATGGCTGCCTTTGCCAACACATCCATTTGGCGCAACTCCTCAATTGATTTTGGCTCTGCACTATCACAATACATCAGCATTTGATTTTTACCCTCACGTTTTAGGAATTCAGCAATATCACGATTTGTCATTCCTTTGGAGTAAAGGATTTCATGCACATAAAGTTTATCATTCTTTTTTGCCACCATCACGATTGCGGTGCTATCATTTGAGAATCCGAAATCACATCCCAAGTGCCAATCCAATTCGGGAAACTCCTTGAATGGAATGTATTCCCACTTTTGGAATATCTGCCTATCGGAAAACACCGCACGTTGCCCCTCACCATATACCCTCCAGTAATCAGGATCACGATCCTTGATGCGCTCAATTTCCCGCACCAATTCCAATGGCAAAAACTGATTATCCTTGTAGGTTGTAACCGAAAGGAAACAATCATCACGATCAATCACTTCATCATACAACCAATGAACGGGATCAGATGGGTTGAAATCAATCAACATTTCCTCCGTTGTTCTCATTGATATTTGCCTGAAATCTTCAAAAATCAATTCATTCGCTTCATTCAAAAAACAATGTGTGCGTTTGCGCCCTCGTATCTTTTGGCTATCATCAACGCTCAAAAACTCAACCAAATGATTTTTGTATTTAAAAGTATTTTCGGATTTGTTGTGTACCCCTTGATAATACAATCCAAGTTTTTGCAGCAATGAAATAAAATCCCTTTGAACTGATCCTTTGAGTGCAGGGAGCGTTTTCCGAACAATGGATATCACCAATGCATCTTTGCGTGTTGTGAGTAAATAGATTAGGTATTGGCACAAGGCATACGTTTTCCCGCTCCTTGTTCCGCCTTGAAATACTTTTATCCGTTCCTTTGCCTCAATGGCTTGATAAAACTGAATGTTGCAGTATTCCGTTACTTTTCTTTTTTCGATGGATGCCATTCAATGATTTTGCTTTCAACTTCACCATCAATTTGCACTTCACTGCGCTCAATGTATCCACGCTTTTTGCCTTTGGTTTTCAATAGGAAAATCGTTGCAGTTGTATTGCCCTCTTTGATTTGCTTGTGGAGTTGTGATTCCGCAAAGTCAAGTGTAATATCTTGCAAATCATCAACCGCCTTTTTGTATTCGGGATCATTGTTCATCCAGTTGTAATGCGTTTGCCTATCAATGCCCACTGTTTTACAAGCGGTTGTAACAACGCAAAGGGATTTTTCCAATGCAGCGATCATTGCTTTTTTTAGTGTCGAATTTTGCTTATTTGCCATGATACAAAAATATAAAAAAAAAGCCACCCGATTGGATGGCTAATGTTTTGAGTTGATTTTGGTTAGAATGATGGATCACGATATTGCTCCATAACTCCAAAGATGATTGATATTGGATTGAAATTTTTGTATTGCTTTGTTAATCCATCAATCAATTTCAATTGTTTCCCATGAAAATCATATTCAGATGTACGCATTTCATCATAAGTCAATCCGTTTTCTTCCAAAAGAATATCAAGCCATCCGTATCCGTATTTTTTATCATACGATTTTGCCAATGATTTGATGATTTCTGTTGTGAAATAAACTTCACCCCATTTTTGTTTTTTAGAGTTCCACTCTAAATTTTTAGTGTGATTTTCAGGGTTTGATTTGTATGTATATCTTTCATCACCATATCCCGATCCAACGAATGTTGTATCCATTTCACGAATCACACAAGAGTTTCCATCATTTGAAACTTCAATCACTTCATATGCATCACGATCTGAATACATCAAAATTGTTGCACCTGCACCAACCACTGGAGTTGTTGTGTTGTTGCCCATCATTTGATTGATGAATCCACCTGCTACACCGATTTTTCTTGTTTGAGTTTTAGTTTGAGTTTTCATAATTTCTGTTTGTTTTTATTATTTGATACAAATATAAGAGAAAAAATTCTTTCTCACAAGAAAAAAGTAAAAAAAACTAAAAAAAATTATTTTCCGCAGTATTCGCAAGTTTCTTTTGGCTCGTTTTCCTTTGATGAATCATCCTGATCATCATCTTGTGGAGGATCTTGCCATACATCCAAACCCCAATCATCGAGTTCATTGGGATTCCATTCGTTTGCAACCACATCCCAATCCCATTCCCCAAAGCCAACATTGTCCTTGATGATGAATTCTTTTTTCTTTTCATCACTCCATCCAATTGCCTTATCAATCCACACTTCAAACAATCCTGCACTTTTACACGCTTTAAGGCGCATATTGCCACCCAATACAACCATATTTTCATCAACAACAATTGGTCGCTTTTCAAGCATTTCAGGGAATGCCTTAATCGATTTGACAAGTTTCTTAAATTTAGATTTGGAAATGAATCGTGGATTGTCGGGATTCGGTTTGATTGATGCGATGTTTACTTTACGCTTCATAGGAATACCAAATTATGTTAAAACCAAACACAAGCAAAAGGATTTGAATAACGTGTTCCCGCATTCCATCAGTGCGCTCAACATCTTGAAGTTCATTATCAATATAGTTGATGCCAAGTGTTAAGCCATATATCGGAAAAAAAGTGATTGCAAGATTCATCCTTTGTGTTTTTGGTAAAAGTACAAATATATTTCCCAAATCTTTTGATGCGCTTCATCAATCTTTGCGTATGCCTTTGGTGAATTGCGTTTGTTTCCTTTGTGATCAAGCACAATCCAGAATTCGTTTTTGCGTGGCACAACGTATTGTTTGATGCCATTTTTAAAGCACCACCCCATTGCGGATTGCATTTCTTTACTTGGCGCAAATTTGAATCGCATAATAAAAAATTGTTATTACATTATATGCACACACCCAAAATCCGATTGTGATTGCTGCAATGATTGCCCACGTTATTGCTTTTAAATATCTTTTCATTTTAAAAAAGTGTTTGTTGTGCTTGATGTTGTTTCAAACGTTTCATCGCTGCATTGTAATAATCGGGATCAAGTTCACAAGCGGTTAAATCAAATCCTAAATTGTGACAAGCGATTGCTACACTTCCTGAACCTAAATGAGTATCTAAAATCTTATCCTCTTCTTTGGCATAGTTCATTAAAATCCATTCATACAGGTAGACAGGTTTTTGTGTTTGGTGTATTTTTTCAACTTGATTGTGTTTGTGTATTGAGTATTCGCAAATTTTAGCAGGTTTTTTTAAACTCATACTTACCCAAGCATATTCACATCTTGCAAAGTTTGGCATCGCTTGTTTTTTATCCCAAATCAAAAAGTATTCACTTTCAGGCATTGTAAAGTTGTTAGCGCCAAACACAATTTGATGTTTAGAAACTCTAAATAATTCATCCCAATATATTTGTGTTGGTTTTATATCGTTAACTAATTCCATACCTTGAAACCTTTTAGCGTGTACATCTTTTTCGCTCGGTGTATTAGTAACATTTTTAAATCTTTCTATCCCATATGGAGGGTCAACAATTGCAAGGTCAAAGTAATTATCTTCATACCTTGCCATTAACTTCATATTATCCTCATTTGTAATTTCAATCATATTTTTTAATTTTTAAAATGGAACGTTTGTATCTTTTATCACTTCAAATTTTTTGTTTTCCGCCTCAAGAGGTTTGTACACCCCGCCATTGGTGAAATCGGGAGCAACTTCAAAATCACCCAATTGACCGTTTTCCTTTCGTTTTACCTTTTCAATGTACAATCGCACCGCATCGGATTTGTATTTGGTTTTTTGCCCAATGCACCGATATACAACAACACCATTGTATGCCTTATTGAAAAAATCCGCACTCCCTGAAATATCGTACAAAGTTGGTTTTTTATATACACCCTCCACAGATTCAATCTTGCGTGGATGTGCCACCAGAAACAAATGCGTGTTGGTTTGTTGGCAAAATTGCGTTATTTCCGAAAGCACCCTCCCAATGTAGCTGAAATCCCTTTGCGCTGAATGATCAAGCATATTCCAAGGATCAATTACACACACATTGATTCCCTTTTGAAACACAAGTTCCCGAAACGCATCCAATATGCCTTTGAGTGTAAGGTTTTCAAGATCGATTTTTATCCAGTAAAAATGATCCTCAATAAAATCCTTTGTGTTGTTCAAATCATCCGAGTTGCACATTTTGCCATTCAGTTTGTTGGCAATCCTTTTGATATGCCCCTCATAAGGAAATGATTCAGGTGAAAACATTGCGCACCTGAAATCATATTTGGTTGCCAAGTTGCAAAGCACCTGATCCACAACATCGGATTTTCCCGAATTGGGAATTCCAGTCACAACACTCCATTCACCCATTGCAATTTTGAAATACGAATCGGATTCACCCAATCCAAGTGAATAATTTTTTATGCCCTTTTCATTGTAGGATAAAACATTATCCCAAATGTTGCTGATATTCAATACACCCTCCAATGGAAAGTTTTTCGCATCCTTGATGATGTTTCGCAGCGTTTCCGCACCTTTGGATATCAACACCTCGTTTGCATCTTTGTATTCACCAAACTCCACGTATTTGCAACGATATGCACCAAACCGCCTTGACAATTCATTGCGCAGCTGCAATCCCGCATCATCATTATCAGTGCAAAGAATGATTTCTTTTTTGTTTTTAAAGTATTCAAAGCAATTATCCAAATACTCAAGTTTTTGATTGCCCTTTGATGCACCATTTGGAACGGAGCAAACCGAGTACAATCCCGCTTCATGCAATGAAAGTGCATCCATTTCACCCTCCACGATGTAGCAACGTTCAACATCTTTCAAATTATCAATGCCATAAAAAATCAATTCAGCACCTGAAACGAGTTTGAAATTTTTTTCCGCATCCCGATATTTTACATTGATGAGTTCCTTGTTTTTAAAATAATTGAAGTTGATGCACCGCCTTTTCTTTTGCACTTGTGGCATATATTCAAGCGATTCACCAATTTTCCAATGCGCCAATGTTGGTTCTGTTATGCCACGAGTTGCAAACCATTCAATCACACGATCATTCAAATCAATGCTAACTTTGGGAGGTTTTATGTATTCCTTTTTGCGCTCAAACTTTACACTCCCGCTCCATCCGCAGTTGTGGCAATTGTAAACACCCTCATCAATCGTTACTGAAAGACAAGGATCGTTTTTCTTTTTGCGTGTGTGTGAGCATTTTGGACAAGTTGTTTTTTCGTATCCTGATTGTTTTTTCAGGATGATTCCTAAGGTTTCAAGTTTCTGTTTCATTTTGCTAACTTAAAAAAAAATCCAATCCGATTATCATCATTTGAATTGTTAAGGCATAAATAATAACAAAATATATTGCTGCCTTTAGAATGAATTTTTGGTTTCTGTTTAGTTTCATATTTTATAATTTAAAAAAGTGTTTGTTGTGCCTGATGTTGTTTCAAACGTTTCATTGCTGCTTCATAATAATCAGAATCAAGTTCACAAGCGGTTAAATCAAAACCCAAATTGTGACAAGCAATTGCTATGCTGCCTGATCCCAAATGTGTATCAAGTATTTTGTCGCCCTCTTTTGCGTAATTCATTAAAAGCCACTCATAAAGTTTTATGGGTTTTTCTGTAATATGAATTTTTTTTGGTTTATTGTAATCTACATTTAATTTATTATTAAAACCCTGTAAATTTCCACAATTTGTGTACCTAACAAATTTAGCTTTTTTTAAAAAGGAAACCCACGCCAATTCAAATTCTGATATATTTTCTTTTTTTATTTTTGAAGTAGAAATACTTTTCCCTCTAACAGCTTCTGAAAATGTTTTATCCCAACAAAGCCACCCTTGATTATGAGGTAAGTTAAAATAATTACCGCCCCAAATTATTTGGTTTTTACTTACTCTAAATAATTCTTTAAAATAATCGTCATTTGGTTTTAAATCTATTTTATCCCATTTAGCAATATCAATCCCATAAGGTGGGTCAACAATAGCAAGGTCAAAGTAATTATCTTCATACCTTGCCATTAGTTCCATATTATTCTGATTTGTTATTTTAATCATATTTTAGTTTTTAAAAAGATTATTTCATCCATTGTGAGCATATCATAAGAATGCACCACGTAAGACAATACACGAGTGAATTTCAATTTGCGCTCATCAAATACCATCCCATTGGTTGCAAATCCTTTGAATTCAAAACGATTTTCATCACCTTGAAAAAAGGCAAATATATCAACATCACATTTTGAGTATTCAGGAATCATCATTGGATTTCGGATATTGCGTGAACACTTTACATCCACACTCCATCCATTCCACGTGGCATCGTATTTATCCGTTCCTTTTTTCTTTGAATCATTGTTCACGCTAAAATCGGGAAACAAATTCATTTCCCTACAAAATATGTATTCCGCAGCAAAACCCGCATAATTGAGTTCTAAGCCACTTTTTTCATTCACAGTACCCAAACCATCAATGCCACTACGTTCCTTGTTTATTTGCCTTTGTTTTGCGTGAAAACGTATCAAATCGCATTCCCACTCATCTAAAAAGTAAAATTTATCCTTTTGCATCAAGATATTTTTTAAGGTTTTCATATTCAGTTGTGCCAAGTTTATACACCAATGCGAAATCATCCAACTCCGCATTTTTAGTAATTGCGCCAATCATTGGCTTTCCCGCAGGATCATTGTATTTGTAAAACTTGATGATGTTTGGAATCATCTTGTACGCTTGTGGTTTTCCTGATTTTTCCATTCCCATAAAACGATCAACCCAAAGAATGCCATTTTTATCCTTGTTGCGCAATTTAAGTATTGAAAGGAAATTGCCACTCCAGAATTGATCCTCACATAGTTTCTTTGTCATTTTGTAGACTTCACGCAAATCGTATCCATCAATACGCTCAACACGCTCAAGGCATTGCGCCCACTTTAATTTTTGCGCATCGGTTGTTGGTTGATACTTTTCAGGAAACAAAGCAATGAAGTGATCAAGTGCGGATTTTACACTTTGAGGTATATTATTTGTTTTATTATGATATTGTACATTGTCTTGTACAAATGTTTGTACATGATCTTGTATATTATCTTGTATATTATTATTATATATATTATTATATATATTATTACTTTGTTGCGGATTTCCCGCAGCGGTTTTTTCCGCAGCGGTTTTTCCCGTTGTGGTTTTTTCCGCAATGGTTGTTGGCACACACATCCTGAAATTATATCCCGCAAATTTTCCGTTTTCACGCACCGATTCACGCACTAAAAAACCAAGTGTTTCCAATTCCTTAACCCTTGAATTGATGGCATCTTTTCCATCCTTGAAATGCCCTCCAATGAAAGTCATTGTGATTTCGTGATTTGAATCGTGTGAAAATAGCCAAGCATACAATCCCGATGCTGCCATTGATATTCCCTTTTGCCTAAATATAGCCAAAGGAATGATTGTGTACTGATCGAAATGATCAGGTTTGTAAATTTTGTTTATCTGCATTTTTTCTGTTTCCTTTTACTTTCAACTTGTGATTTGTTTCAATTGATCACAAAATGTGCGAAGTTCACCAAACGTTTTGGCAAAATCTGTAAATTTAATGTTTTTATCACCATACAATTCCCAAAGAATTTCCACAAGCAAGTCAATTTCAACCCTTGACATTGTTCCAAGATATTCGTAACTGACTGCAAGATCCCCAGTATTGTTCATCGTCCAACGCACCTTTTGATTTTCCTCATCGAAATAAACGTTTCTATATTTCATTGCTAAAGTATTTTTTTATTGTATTGCAAACAACATCAAAATCATTCAGGCAAAACGTTGCCCACCCTTTTGCATTCAAACGATCAAGCCATTCAACCTGATTCCTTGTTGCTTTGTTATTTCCTGCCTTTAATTCAATAGCCAAACCATTGAAATTATCATTGCAATCAAAAATTAAAACATCAGGAATGCCCGATTTTCCGCCAAGATATTTGAATTTAAACCGCTCAAAAGGAGTGCGCCTCCCCTCATTGGGAACGTGCGCACACAAGGCATCAGGATATTGCAAATGAATAAAATTCATCACTTGATGTTGCAACTTATCCTCATTGCCTAAATACTTATAAAACCCCTTTGACATTGTTATGCTTTTAACAAAATTACACAAAAAACTCATTGAATTTTCATTTTTAGCATTTCAACACGCAATTCATTATTTTCATTTTCCAAAGTTTCAATCGTTTTCAATGCATCAGCAAGTTGATGTGAAAGTGATTTTCCGCTCATTTTTGGTGATAATTTTCTGGAGGATTTGAAATTAACAATTGTCAAAAGTGATTCAAAATTGTTTTTGAAATTAACATCAATTTCACAAAGGATTTCAAAACGCTTCAATCCATGCAGAATTGTAGCGTGATCCCTATCAACCGATTTTCCGATTTCACTCAAACTCATTTTCCAATTTCGGCAAACTTGATAATACATATATCTTGCCTCCACAACTTCACGTTTTCGAGTTGGTTTTTCAATATCGATTTTAAAAAAATCCCAAATGGATTGCTTGACAATGTTTCGAATGTTTACATTGTTTATTTTTTCCTTAGATAATGATGCTCCCATCTTCATTTCGATTTTGTGATTCATATCCAAGTGCAACATCCGTTTCCTTGTAAAATTTCCAGTTGCTTAATGCTTGTTTGTATCCCATTTTGTAGGCATTCCCATTGCGCCCAAGTTCAATCATTTCATCGCTCAAACCATACACCTCAATAGAATAAGGATAATTGGTTTCAACTGCAATAAAACGGAATTCCTTTGGATCGTATCCAAGCGCATCACAATAGAATGTTGCTTGTAAGTCATAGCGGAATTTTAGTACATCAATACGAAACTTTTCAGGTGAATTGTCTTGACAAGTTTTTACATCTGAAATCCAACCCGCAATTGAATTTTTACAATCAGGTCGCACACGAATATCAACACCATCCATTTCACCATAATGTGAAACTTCGATTTCCCCCTTGCAATACTTTTGTGCCAATTCATTGTTTTTTAGGTTTGCCATAATGGCTTTGATGCGATTGTGATTATCCTCATCCAATACGATTTTGCCCTTTGCCTTTTCGATGTGTTCCGCTTTGAGTGCTTTGCCCTCCTTTGTGCGCCCATCAACTTTTGGCATTATGTAATAATCATCATAAAATTTGTCGCTTTCAAGCATTGCAGTATGCACCGCAGTTCCAAATTTCATTGCATCGGTTTCATTGTATTTTCGATCAAGGAAATGTTTCACTGATTTTTTGGCAATCATTTTCAATCCTGATGCGCTAATGGAATCCTTTGAATGATATTCCTCGTTTGTGTCTTTAATCTGTTTCATTTTGTGTTTTATTTTTTAAATTGCTTCATTTCCTGATATGCCTTTGATTTGATGGAACTTGCGTTTCCATACCAAATGAAAAGTTTTGACAATTCATCTTTTACCTCCGAATCCACATCCAAAGATTCAATGATTTCATTGAAATCCTTTTTGTATTTTTTGATTCGCTTGTTTTCGTATTTGTATATTTCAATTGGTGATTTCATTTTATTGTGTTTTTATTGATTATGTGAATAATGAGTTCAAGTTCCGTTTTGCTGAATATCCTGCATAAATCATTTTCAAACATTGAAACATACCAATCATCCGAAAACGTTTCATCATTTGAATTGCTGCAAAATTCAATTCCAGTTTCGCAATGCACATAAAAATAATAGTCATTATCCATTCCACTTTCATTAGCGGAAACTTCAACTTTGTCAAATCCTAATTCGATTAAATCTTGTTCTTTCATTTTTTCTGTTTTTAAATAAAAAAAAGGGAGCAGCAAAAAGCCACTCCCATTGATTGACCTACCATGGGAGGTCGCTTTCCCCTTGTGCCACTTTTTGCACTTTGCCATCGGGTTGCCAAGTGTTTAATTCGGCATACATTTTCCCGCTTTGTGCGGTTTTCACATCAAGGTTGATCCATCCATCCTTTGCATTTGCTTTCACAAATTTTCCGAAATCATCAACTTTGATTGATACATTTGCCACCACAAAATCGGGAGCATTTTCTCTACGTTTCACAATGAAACCATCTGCAAAAATTTTATCTTCTGCCATTATATATTGAATTTTGATTTTAATTTATTTAATTGATCAGCGGATAAATCCGCTTTTTGTATTGCCTTGAGTGCAGTTTGTCGATCTGATTTCATCACAACTTCAAATTGCTCACTTGACAATTTTGGCTTCATTCCTGATGCCATATTACCATCATCATCCTCCGCTTGTAACGAAAGCAACGATTGCAATGTGTACCTCCTAAAATATGTAATTGCTGATCCGAGTTTCTGCGGATCATTTATTTCAGGAAGTTTCACTCCACTTTCAATGGAGTTTTTTCCATCACTTATCACACTGCAAACTTCACCATCTTTGATGGGTTGTAAAAGTGTGAGTTCGTGTTTATTTAGTATTGGCAACACCTCCCGAATCAATACATTTATATCAAAATACTTTGATTTGAAAAATGGATTTGTTGCTGATTTTGAAATCGCTCCGATTTCGTTTTGCACTTTCAAAAGTTTTTCGTGCAAATTGTTTTCTGTTCCTGCCATTATTTTAAATTAAACGATTAAGATTAAACCCCAACGATTGGAGTTTTTTGATTTCATCCACCTGAAATGTACCGCAATTGTTCACCCTTGAACGAAGTGTTGGGATTGTCATATCTAATGCTTGACAAACCTTTTTTCGTGTGAGTTGCAATCGCTGCAATTCGGAGTTGAAATAAGAATTAAATTCCATATTGAAAAAATTTATTTTCGCTAATATAGAAAAAATTTTTTCTAAAAAGAAACCCCAAGCAAAAAAAATTCACTCGAGGTTTCGGCAAACAAGGGAAAAGGAAAGTGTTTAATTTTGCCGCAATTGGCTTGTAATTGTTACATCGGGATCGTTGTTTGGAGTGTGTGCCACAAATTCCGCTTCATTCCTGCGGAGGTTATATTTGACAGTGTCAATCATTGCGGATTGATCATCTTTGAAATTCGTAAAATTCATATACAACTTATTCATTGGAGTTAATGGTTTTGTTTTCAATCCATATCCAGTACCCTCATATCGTGGCACATAAGTTCTGTAATCATTCAAAATTTGTTGCGCTGCATTTGTATCATCATCAATACTCAATGGAGTTGTTAAAGTTGAATAAAAGGCATTTACTATTTCCTCATTTGAAATTGTTTCCCGCTCATAAACCCCTTTGTTTTCAGTAATTGTTGACGTGAGTGTTTGTTCGTTTCTTTCCAAATCAGTATCAAACACCGATATATTGTCCAAATACATTGCTGAATATCCCGTTCCGCTATTTAGAACGGGTTGGTAAAATGTGATGCTAACGCTCATAAAATATGCACCATTGAAAGTATCAGGAAATGATCCAGATTCTTTTTGCCATCTTCCTAATTCATCAACATCTTGAAAAATTATTTCATTGTAAACCAATGATGTACTCACTGAATTGTTTGCTTTGTCATAATATCTTGTTGTGCCAAGTGAAGTTGAAATTCCAAAATCAATTTTTACAGAATAATAAAGCTTGTAATTTACACCCGTTGCAGTTGAATCGAAAAGATATTCAAATTTATATTCCACATTATCTGCGGGAACATAGTTTCCAATTTTTGTGCGCCCAAATTGATTCAATGCGGTAATTCGTGATCCTGCGCTTGTTGTGAAATTTGTGAGTTTGTAAGATTGATTGTTGGATGCAACATAATTGTGCGTTGTTGCAACTGATCCGTATGTGAGCGAATATCCTCCACTACCAAATGGAAAACCTTGCCCCTCGCTCATTCTACCTAAAATCACACCCTCTTGTTTAATATCAGATTCGGTGCGTATTTTATTCAATGGTGAAAGGTATTCAATTGATAAATCATTGCCCAATGGTTGCAAATCATCTTTCATTCGCTTTGTAACATTTCGAGTTGCATTGCCCTCAAAAGTTCTACTATCACCAATTCCAAATGCCTGAAATTCAATTATTTCATTTTGCCCATTTGAAAGTGCGTTTTTGAATACGCTGCGATCATAATATTGCCCTGAAAAAACTTCATCCAAATAGATGGAGTTTGGTACAACATACCAATCGCCAAATGCGTGAAATATCCTTGAATTTGATTTGCGCAATATGTTTTCCAAAACTTCCTTTTCATTGAGGAAATTTATATCCGAATCAAGGTTTGAATATGTACTCCAAGGTCGTGCGGGAATATCACCAATAAAATCAGATGTTCCCGTCCATTGCTCAATCACACCACAATACAAATACCTTTCAACTGCGGATGCATCTTTGTTAAATTCCTGCAACATTTCAGCAATGTAATACCATTCACCATAATTCGCACCATCTACTGCAGGATTCACAAATGCATTCAATGCCCTTGAATCGTTTATATCAAGCAATCCCAATCCATCCAATGCGGTGATGGATATTTCATAAGGAGTTGTTGCAAGTGCCTCCGAATAAGTATCCAAATACAAAAATCCCTCCCAAAGTGTTTGCCAATCGTATGTTTTTGAATTGGTTATTGATTTTGCAATGCACGTTTCATTGTCTATTGTGCCACCATCATTCAAAACCCTTTTTGTGAAATCACTTTGAATTGTGTTTCCTTGTGTGAGTTCATTTTCAATACATTCAGGTGATTCAATGCGCCCTGCATTTGTGGCAAATGCCTCAACACGATCTTGAAAAACATCCGCTTGATTTCTACTGTAATAAACCTGAACACGATATTCCTCCTCATTTCCTTTGAAAAAATCATCATAAGAAACATCATCGGTAACTAATAAATTGATTGTGCAACTTGATCCAATAATGGGTTGATAAAAATCATCATCACTCTCCCATTCGATTTGTACGGGATCACCCGTTCCAATCATTGGCAAAACTTCACCCGAATAACCATCTTGCAAAATTTCAACCTTTTTTCCGTTGCCTAATAAATCGGAAAAAATCAATCTATATTTTACCCCGTATGCCATTTGTTTATTTTAATCGTGATCGGTTGCGTTCCGCCCTTTGCAGTGCAACCACAAGATCCTGCCCTTGAATTCTAAACTCACCACCAACATTCACTTGTTGCGGTTGTTTTGCGCCAATCATTCCCTCCAATTTGTTCAATGGTGCAATCACTTCGGGATTTTGTTTTGCGCCCGTATATTCACCCATAACTCCCAACGTTGTGCCTGAAACAATACCACCATCGGCAAACTTTGGAATTGCAGCAAATGCAGATGTAACACCGCCAACCATTGTTGCAATGTACATTGGCATTGTAAAAGGCGCAGCAAATCCCGTTCCACCCGCAGCAACAACCGCAGCACTAATCGCATTTGAAATTGCGTTTGCCAAAAGCATTGCAATTAAATCCATAACCATTGATGCCATATTTTTCACAAATCCTTGAAAACCATTTTCAGCCAATCCAAGTGAATTAACCAAATTTGTTCCCATTGTTGAAAATGCACCCGAAACCGCTTCACCCATTGAGTATGCCAAATCTTTCATTTCGCTCATTTTCACACCTAAATTATTAAGCATTCCAATAATTCCACCAACTTTTTCTTCCTCCTCTGGCAATGTTTGGAAAAACGATGGCAATTGTGGAGTTGCGATTGCAGGTGCTTGACCGCCCATTGGTGCAGTTGTTGTATCATCACCGCCTTTTGTTAAATCACCAAACAATCCTGAAACAAATCCTTTTGCTTGATCAACAACATTTGTGAGTGCGCCTTGTACTTGCTCAACTGTTTTCTTTTCGAGTTGTGATCCAACCGCATCACTAAATCCATCGGTAAACGCTTTCCCAACATCACTTGCAGCATTAGCGGTAATTTGCAACGAATCCTCAAAACCATCAGCTAAAATATCAGTGAATGATCCTTTGAAACCCTTTTCGGAAAACTCCTTGATGAGTTTCCACATTGTCTTGAAACCATTTATCAATTGAAATACTTGCGTTCTTGCATATATAAATACTGTTTTGAATGCTGCCCTTAAGAAAAATATCACTTTGCGAAGTGCCTCCGATCCATTATATAAATCAACAAATTGATTGTATAAACCAACAACCACTGGCAAAACTTCACCCCAATTTTTATATATTATATAAGCAACACCCGCCAATGCAGCTGCAATCAATCCAACTGGTGAAATTAACGCTCCAATAACTGATGAAATTGTGCCAATCAATGAAATTATTGTTGGCAATGCAATTGCTAATGCGCCAAATCCTAAAATCAATTTTTGCGTTCCTGAATCTAATTTGAAAAATGCATCAAATACATTAACGAGAATCCTTGAAACATCCTCAAAGATTGGCAACAAACCAGTGAGTAAAACCGCACCAACTTCACGAAACGATTCTTTTGCGGAATTCATTGCCTTGCGCAATCTAAATTCAGCGGATTGAGCAGTTGCATCAAATGCGGTTTGCGTCATTCCCATTGTGTCATTCATTCGCTCGAAAATGCCACGATTTACTTCAACCCCTGATCCCAATAAATCCAACACCCCTTTCAATGCACGAATGTTTGGGAATACAACTTGCGCTGCATCTGCATTGGAATCAAATGCAGTTTTTAATGTGTTTAATGTTTCCAACAATCCCTCATCCTTGATTTGTTGTTTCAATCCTGCGGATGATAATCCCATTTCATTCAATGCATCCTCCGCTTGTTGTGTTGGTTTGAGTAACCCTGCAAGGATTGCGGTTAATTGTGTTGCGCCAACTCGTGCATCAGTTCCCGTTCGGCTCATTGCTGCGAATGCTGCACCAACCTCATTGAATGAAACACCCATATTGGATGCAACTGGCAAAACTGCACCCATTGCACCAGCCAATTCAGATGCCTCCAGTTTACCCTCACGCACCGCAGCGGTCAAAATATCCGTTGCTTGTGATGCTCCAAGCACATCCGATCCGTATGCGTTCATTGCGGAGGTTGCTAAATCTGCAATTGTTGCAACTTCACCCAATCCAACTGCTGATGCTTTCAATGATGCCTCCAACGTTTGCATCGCATCATCACCACGCAATCCTGCGGATGTAATGAAAAACAACGCTTCGGCTGCCTTTGCTGATGAAACACCGAATTCCTTTGCCATCACTTTTGCTGATTCGCCCATCCGATCAACCTCATCACCCGCAATTCCAACAAGTGATTTGATTTTAGTCATCGACTTATCAAAATCCGCTGCCATTTTTATTGCAGCACCACCCGCCAATGCCAATGGCAATGCTAATCGTGTTTGAAGTGATTTGCCAATTGCGGTTGTGCTTTTCCCGAATGATTTCAACCGCCCTGATGCGGTTTTGAGTGTTGCATTTAATTTGGATGCATCACCCAATAGCGTTACTCTTAACTCGTTATTTGCCATCGGAATAATTTAGATGTAAAAATACAAAATATCTACATCTTATTTTTTTGGTCAAATGTACTGGCTTTCACCTTTTCCATAAAGGAATCATATTGCTCCCTTGTGGATTTTGGTTTTGCACGTTCCATTTTGGCATAAATATCCTGCGGGAGTTCAAATAATTTTTCAGGAGTGATCATTTGGGATTTCTTTTGTGCATTCACATTGTACACCATTGTTGCTAAATAGCGGATGCGTTCCCATTCCTTATTGTGGTTGATGTAATATGCTTCACCTAAAAGATGATTTTCTTTCCAAGTGTTGCGCCAAAAATTATCAGGATTGATGCCCACTTGACCGATGAAGTAATCCATCAGTGTATCCCAAGTGAGTTGCGTGTTGTTTACGCTTGTGTTTTTTTTTGTGGAGTTTTGGAATCGTTGCGTTTCACACCCATATTCAAATCATTTCCAAGCACTCGTGATTCCATCATTGCATTCACGATATCCTCCAACTTATCCGCTTGTAAATCTTCAAGCCAAACACCAACTTTGAATTCATTGTAGTCAATTTCATTGCCCTCCTCTTGATCGTTTGCAAGGATTGCGGAATAAATAAGCGCACGAATTGTGCCAAGTGAAATGCCCTCTGTAAATATATCCCCAATCTTATCAAGCGAAATGCCTAATGTATCAGTGAAGTTTGCCCAAAAGTTCATTGAAAAATGCAAAGTGCGCATTTTCCCGCCAAGTTTGATGGAATAATATCCCCGTTGTTTGTTTGCCATTTGTAAAAAAAAAATAAAGGAGCGCAATCCCCTCAAATTGCGCCCGAATTTATTATGGTTTGTCTGATGCAGTAATTGTACCAGTCAATGTGATTGATCCTGAATAAGAAACTGGTGATTCCATTTCCGCACTTTGTTCAAGTGATGAAAGGAAACCCTCCGCAGTGAAAATACGATCACCCGTTGTTTCAGTTCCAAATACACAAGTTAATTGTGTACGTGCCAAAAGAAAATCAGCTAATTCAGTAACGTTTGAAGTATCATCATACGTTACTAATCCATCAAATGAAATTTCACCGCTCATCACACCTGCGATCACCTCTTGAAATCCGCTTGAATCTTTTGTTGTTGCCTCTGGCAAATCAGTTGATAATGTTAATGAGCACGATGTTGTATGCCCAAGATTTGTTCCCTCTACTGAAAGTACGAGGTTTGTTCCGTTAAATACACCCGATGTTGGCATAGCTTTTTAATTTTTTAATTCTATACAAATATACTATTTTTTTTTATACGTAATCAATACCAAAAAAGGTATGCACACCATTATCAGTCAAGGTGATTTCGTATTGTTCCCAATCGGATGGTTGCGCTTCAATACCCTGCCAAAGCACATCAACGGAAAAGTTTTCCGCTAATACCGCTTCGGTTTCGATATTGCCATCTTCATCATAAACGGGTTGTTCTACTATTGGATGATACAATTTCACGATCACGTGATTATGTGCGGGAAATGTTTCCCCATCAATTTCCTCCGATGGCAAAGCATCAATCAAAGCATCTGCGGTTGCTTCATCAGGAAACTCGTATTTTTTAAATATATGGCTCATTTTATTTTTATTTTATGGAGTTGTTATTTCAACCATTTCCGCATCGGTAAGTGCCTTGTTCCACACAAATAATTCATCAGCGGGAATACGTTTTCCCGTATCTGCATTGTATCTGAATTGCCCAATATATATGGAATCAAAATCCCATGAAACCGCAGTGAGTGATGAATCATTAAAAACTTCGATTCCATCAATATAAATCACAACGTGTGTGCTTGAAATATATTTGATCGCAATTTTTTTCACATCATCCAATTGTGTTGTATATGAAATATAATCGATTCTTTGTGTTGTGTTCCTCCGTTCAAGTTGCAATTGAGTTGTTGAATAAAACTTCAAATTCAAATATCTGATTGCATCATTATTTTTTGCAATTCCTGCAAAACTTTGTGTATTGAAACCTCCCGAATCGTATCCAGTGATGCGCCCTTTCCAATATAGTGTAATTGGATAATCACCTGCTAAATCCCCAAATGGTTGTTTTATTGCGGAATCCTTGTTGCGTGTGATTGCTGATGATGATGGAGTTGGAATGTAACTTGTCATTGTACTGCCAAGTTCCATTTGCCCACCCCAAACAAATAAACCACTTGTGCCATCGCCAGTATAGCTCACACTTCCTGCATTATTTAATAAATAAACGTAAGTTAATGTTGATGATGAATTTGCGGTTTCAGTGATTGAGCAACGCACCCATCCATTTGGATATCTTTCGATGCTTTGGCTTATTACTCCACTTGTTGCAATTACGGATGCATTTGTAATATCAAATTCAGCATAAGCACCAAAAATGTTCAAACGTGCTTTGCTCCTTGTGTCTGCTTTTAAAAATACGCTCCAAGTATATGGTTGCCCACTTGTTGTTAAAACTGATTGATAAACTTTGTGTGAGGTTGTTGCTGTATCTTCAATTATTTTATCCGCAGTAAAAGTTCCATTTGGCGCAATGGCTTGATTTGATGATGTACTGATGCTTGATTGTGTCCAACTCCCAACTTGTTCCGAATATGTTTTGATGTTTTGCCTTGACTCCTCCAATAGTAATTCAGCGCATTCCGTTGGGTTTCCATCCGCATCCAAACGATAATTCAAACGAGGCACGTTTTCTGCCATTGTTTCAATATAACCGCCTTTGTTTATGCGTGTGCCTGATCCAGTGCGTGTGAATGTGAAATCCCCATCACCATCGGATGGCAAAACGGAATAAACTTTGTCCTCCGCATACGCTGCGGGAATCATTGCCAAATTTGCGGTATCTTTTACTCCCATTTATTTGCTTTTATCTTTTATCTTTTCAAAGGTACGTAATCCGCCCAATCCTAGCATACCTAACAAAATCGTTATAAGTTGGTCCATTTGAATTGCGGGAGGCATTGCATCAGGTGAAACCCACGCAATCACATCACGAATAATGAAGTTGTACAAAAGTGCAATCCCACAAATCCAACCAATGAATGGTCGCCAACCCGCAACAAATACGCTCCGATGTTGTGCCTCCATCTTGTTGATTTCACTTTGTACCTTTACAAGATCCATCATTTTATCAGGATCAATTTCTTTGCCTTTGATTGCTTCACGCAAATCCTTTGCAAATTCACCCAATGATGATTGCCCACCACTATTCAAACCCAATAATTTTGCCAACAATGTTTTCATTAGTACACCCAAATAACATTCTTACTTTTATCAGGATCATTATCAACGTGAATAAACGTTTTGGCAATCCCTAATCTATTGAAACCAACAAGCATCAAAATTTCAATCAAACGAAAACGATCCGCTGAATTGTCGCAACTCACATCAATTGCATACCCTTTCAAATGGCTTGATGATTTTGATCCGCCAACCTTTTCATTGTGAGCAATCGTGCGCACTCCCGAATTTACACGTATTGGTTTGCCAAAAATTGTACGTGCTTTGTCAATCATTTGCAGCACATCGGCATCCATACGTTCACCACTCCCAACTTCATCAGGTGAATCAAACTCGCTTATTTTAAAATGCTTCATTTTAGAAACTCAAAATTGTAATCATAAAACCATTGACTTTCAAATCACCAGATCCCGATGATTGAAATTGTATTTTCACATCACTTGTTTGGATGTTGCTATCAACATAAAATTGGATTGTGTTCACGTAATGATGTGCGCCATGCTCACTGCCTAAATCAGCGTGTAAAAAATGCAACTCCTTTGAAATATCAGGAAAATACAATCTTGCATCAACGTGCTGATTGCTTGAATCCGCAGTGTATTCAAAATCAGTTCTAACAACCACAACTTTTCCATTGGCAATTTCATCCAAATCAATTGTGTTGGTTGCTGAATCCCACAAATCCCCAGTGATATATGATGGCTTGTAAGTTGTAAGCGTACCCGATCCCGCTTTGTCATTGGTTAAATCAACCCACGTATCCGCAGTGACTTGAATCGGAGTTGTTTCAGTTGTGGCATCCTCATAGAATGCAAACCCCCCAAGTGTATCATATAGCGCATTTACGCTTGTTTTGATTTCATTCACATTGGCTGCGGTAACCTTGTAAATTTCCGCAAGTTCCGATGTTTGATTATCCGTTTTATTTGTAAAATTAATTTTTGCCATTATGATTGTAATTCAAATTGTAATTCGTTTTGTAACCCACCCGATGGAGGAATTTGTTCCACACGATTGGAAAGTTCAATGATTGCCCTGAAATATGTGTGATCACTCAAATCTTGCTCAATATACTGAATGCCCTCATTTTGTGATGTGTACACATTGAATCCTTGTGCGCTTAAATCAAAATAGTTTGCAGATCGTGTGCGCAACAAAGATAAACATTCATCAACAATTAGGTTGCAATCCAGTTCCCCTCCATTGTCCGATTCAAATCTTGTAACCACTTCAATCCTTGTAATCACTTCGGAATTGAATGTTGTTTGATTTTGATCAACTTCATTGTTTGTAAGGGAATAAACCCGTACAAATGGATACGTTGCATCTGATGGCACTCTGCCATAAATTGGCACGATATTGCCACGCAATGAAACTTCGTTTGTTAAACGATCAATGATGGCTTTTCGTATGCGATGAATAACCTCTCTCATGTTAATTTTTTAAGTTTTTTATCCACTCGTTTGAGCATATTATTGAAACCAACCCTTGCGGATGAAAAGAAAAATGGTCGTGCTGGTAAATTCACCTCACGAATTCCTTTGCCTTTGAATTGCGCTGCATACGCATCAGGGATTCCAAGTTCTTTCATATCAGCCAAACTCACTTGTGATCCAGTGCCAAATTCAATATAAGGCGCATAATTAGCATTTGCATAAACCGCAACACCTTTTCCCGATGCCTCCGAATTGATACTTTGGCGCAATGCACCCGTATCCTTTGGAGCGGATTGTTTTGCCCTGCCAACAATTTCCATTGCACCCCTGCCAACTTCATTGGCAAGTTCTTGTTTTGAGAACTTTTGCAATTGCGCAAGTTTTTTATTCAACTTCACCAAATCCGCTTGATTGATTTTCACACCCGCTTTCATATCGTAACCGCTTTAATTGTTGTGTACTTGTCAATCGTGGAATCAAACTTGTCATTGATTCGAAATTTTTCATTGGATGATTCCAATTGCAACACATCACTCATCAGGATTTGATTTGCTGCCTTTTCCCGCAGTATTATTTCAATTGCGGTGCGTTGCTCCCTAATTCCGTTTTCCTGCGTTATTTCGCCTGAATTTTCCTTGTATGCGCACCAAAAGGTATGCACAATGGTTTCGGAACTTGTAAAGCCACCAAACCCATCTGCGGTTTTAGTCAATCGCAGTATTTTAATCCTTTTATTTAATTTCCCCGCATCCATTAAACAAACATTGATTTGTAAGATGAAAGTATTGTTTTGGCATTTGTTGGAATCAAATGCACGTTTGCACCCTGAACAAAATCGGCACGATTATCATAATACGTTGTGATTGTTTGCAACATTGCTTGTTTCATCATTGCATTGTTAATACCCTCCGTTATGTACGTTATTTTTACCTTTTCCGCAGCACCGCCATCCAATTCAATCGTTTCATTATTCAACCCGAGTATTGTGTACGTTGCGGTTTCATCATTTATTGTAACCGATTCAACTGATGCCACTGGTGAAAATGGCAAATCAATCAATCCCGTTTGGGTTGCATCTAAATAATAAGTTCTGTTTTTTGGAACAATATCCCTTGAAATGTAATTTTCGCACCATATTCGTGCGGTTTCAATCATCAAACTAATCAACGTATCATCAGCGGATGTATCAATCCTTGCGAAATCTTTAACATCCTGAATGCTGATGATTTCATTTCCAGTTGTGGAATTTATTGTGATTTGCCTCATTGCATTTATTTTGTGTAAAGTTAAAAAAAAAGAGGCACATTGATTGCGCCTCCTTTTAAGTTGAAACAGAAAAAAATCCCTCACAGAATTATCGCAAAGTTATTCAAATTTTTTTTATATATACCATCTGTTGATAACCTGATTGATTTTTGCCCGTTATTCTTAATAATATAAAACCCACGATCACGTTCAACGTAAATTGCAAAGTAATCAACCATTTCAATTGGATAAGATTTGCCATCCCTACGCAATACGCATTGCACATCATCACGATCCATTTTATTGGTGCGATCCTTTGTTATTGATTTGATTTGTATTTTACGCACAACACCATCCTTTTCCACAATAGCATCATATGCGGATGCATCAAGCAATGGCATGGAAACATTGAATCCATTTTCCATTGCACGAATAGCGAATCGATATTCCGCAAAGCATCCAAATTGGTTAGCATTCACAAAATAAATCTACAAAAAAAAAGGCAACCAAATGGCTGCCCTTTTCAACAATATAACAAACTAATTATGAAATACTCCCCGAATAACGGGAAATTTTTTGCTCAAGGTCGTTCAATTCCTTGAGTACCATCAATTGCTTTGATAATGGCAATCGATTGAATTCCTTTTCATCAAGCAATTCCAAATATCTTTTGTAATCTGCATTTAAATAATCCATCATTTCCCTTTGTTTAACATCATTGTAAATCCAATGAGGATCAAAAAAATCCCCGTAAAAGTATCATTGAAAAGGTAAATTGTACGTGCGCCAACTAAAAAGAAAAGCCACCCCAACAACCCTTTGTTGATTTTTGTTTCCTTGCGTTTCATACTCCAACCCATTTATCCGCCAATGCACACAAGTACACAAAGCCACTCATCAATCCAAATGCTGCAAAATATATTATGCAGTCAAAAATAAAGTTTTCAATTTTCCGTTTCATTGTTTCAAGTTTTAATGGGGAGGTTGCCCTCCCCGTTAATTTTTTAAAGATTCAACGCATCCTCGTATGAAATATAAATTCCTTTTTCCTCAAGCATCATCATTGCCATTCTTGCGAATGTATGCTTTTGCAATCCTTGTGAAAGTTGGATCATTTCGTTTCTTAATCTGTTGTCGGTAATATCTTGAATTTTCATAATTGTTTCATTTTGTTGGTACAAATATAAGAAAAAATTCTTTCCCTCCAAATAAATATAAAAAAAATGCAAAAAAAAAGAGCAATGTACGGCACTATAAAGCAAAACATACTTTACAAAATAAGCAAATAATTAAAAAAGCGCATTACATGGCACTTTGTTAAATTAAGACATAAAAAAAAGAGGTGAACGAATATGCTCACCCCTTTTGTTGGTTGTAATGCCCTATTGATTAGGGAGTTTCAAGTGCAGCTTTTGCAGTTGAGAACGTACCATTTACGAATGCATTTGGCAAATAGTTTGTCAATGCAATGCGCTCAGATACACGAACAGTTACAAAACCATCACGAACGTTTGTGCCATCTTCTCTAAAGAATTCAACACCAACGTTGTCACGCACCCAAAGTTGAGTTCCAACACCAAAGTTCCCCGCAAGGAAAGTTCCCGCAGAAATAGCAGTGTTGATCACAACTGGCACACCCATAAACGCAGGTTGTAATCCCGCATAAACTTGATCTTTCAAATAGGAATTTTGAGTATCTTTCAATAATAAGATTTTGTGGAAATCAGTTGGATTAAGCATAATGTAATCCGCTTGATATTCACTCAATGCCAATTGGTTTAATGTAGCAACAAGCACATCAAATTCATTAGCTGCCTCTACTGATTGATAGAATGCACCACTTGCAGAAGTATCAAAATCCGCAGCATCAGTGATAATTCCTGAAAGGTTTGGCGCAGTGCCATTACCTGAAAGGATTTGTGTATCCTCAACAGATAAAAGTTTTTCAGGCGCACGTGCTGAAAGGTATGATGTAAGTTGTGGCGTATCTGCCAACATCTCCTCACTAATGCGGAAATACGTTCCAATTTTACGAACGTTTGCATCAGATGCAGTCATATCAAAATCAGATTGTGCAAGTGTAGCACCCTCCGCTGCAGGTGCAGCACCATTTGAATATCCGCTTTCTTTTACGAAACGAACAACATCAGATGAAGTTGATCCTTGTGGAATCAAGTTTCTGACGTGAGTTGATCTTGATGGATCAAACTTGTACCCCGCAACACGATCCGCAGGAATAACTTCACCAGTGAAATCAGCAGCAACAGTCATATCCGCTTTAACTTCGAAAGATGCAGAACGTGAATTTCCTTTCACGATGCCCTCAATTGCTCCATCATTGATGGCTGCATTCAATGCACCTTTAAAAGAAACATCTTTTTTAGCTTCAAAGTGCTTTTTGTTTGCAACCTCGATTGCATCCATACGCTCGTTGAATTGTGTAGTAAGATTTTTGATCTCACTTTTTAGCATTTCATCCGCTTTTCCAGTTGCGGAATCAATTGCTTGACCTTGCGCCTTTTCCAATTTGGCATCGATTAAATCGCCAAGTTGATCCAATTGCGCTTTTACATTTTCATTCATTTTTGAAAAATTTATTTAGTTAATTTATTTGATAAATATGTAAACACCTCAATCGCATCATCTTTTTTCGGCAAAGTGAACTCATCATTCGGCTTTGTGAAATCAATAAAAAATGATTTCAATTTTAGTATTTCGGCTTCAATAGCGTATCCCATTTCATCGGAAATCTTTCCCTTGCGGATAAGTTTTGCCAATGCATCGAAACGCTTGAATTCGTTTTCAATATCCACTTTCCCTTTCACATCAAGAATCTTTGCCTGATCATTGGCCGCCAAAGTAACTGCGGATATTTCATAAAGTTTGACTTCCGTAATTTCACGATAGTCATCTTTCATTTGTTTTTGTATTGGCAATATACCAACGGAGTTTTCCGTTACGATTCCCGCTTTCATAAGTTCAAGCGCATCATTGCCAAGTGTTGTTTTTGGTATTTCAGCGACAAACATCAATCCTTTGTCATCTTCATACATTTCTTTAATTTTCCCGATTGGCTTATCCATTTTGTGTTGCCATAAGTAGCGAACACGTTCCCCATTTTCCTTGATGGTTTTTTGATACGCTCCTTTTGCAATCACATCCCCATCGGAATCCTTGTTGCCAAAATAAGATCCGTATCCTTTTACGATTCCCATTTTTTCATCGATGTCGGCAATTTCACCCATTGGTGATGCCTTGTAAATCATTGCCATATTAAGTCAATTTTGTACAAATATAGTTATTATTCATCACTTGATTCATTGCTTAAAATCGCAGCCAATGCAGCTGCACTCAACCCGAATCCACTTGTTTGATTGATTGCTTGTGCCTCCTCCATTGGAAATGGAAACACGCTGCATCTGCAATTCACGATGTTTCCCGCTTGTGCGCCTTTGGATGAATCACCTGGAAATGCCATCAATTCACCTTGCACTTTGAAATCATCCTCATATTTTTCCTCAATGCCATCCATAACAACGTGATCATAGGCATCCTTTGGAATGGAGCGTGTGCGCCCATCATTGCCCGAAACCCATTGTTTCATCATTTGTTGTGCGGGAAATATAGTTGTTGCGGATTGCAAAGTGCCATAATTCGCAGCTGCGGTTGCCTCTGTACGCACCAATCGGAGTGCCTGATTCCTTGAATATAGGTTTGTTTGGCGCAATATCACATCACGCTTTTGCCTTGCTCCGAGCGCAGCAAATGCAGGATCGTTCATGTTGGCTTTCAATATCCGTTGCATTGTTGTGAGCGCAGTTCCTTGCACAAGTTTTATTTTTGCACCCGCATTTTGTTGAGCGAATTGTCCGAATAGGTTTTGCCATTCGTTTTGAAATTGATTTGGGTTGATTCCTTTTTTTAAAAATTTGTCAAAGTTCCTTGCATACCAATTGGCAAACCTCATTCCGATTTGCACATACAAATCCTGATATATTTTTTTAAATCCCTCCGTTTGGAATATGCCATCCAATTGGATTGTGCCTTGTTGGATGAATGCATCAACTCCCTTTGCGTATTCGGTTTGATAAAACCTTTGCACCGATCCGATGATTGCCTTTTCCGCTTTGCGCCTTTCATTTTCAAATGCACCTTGCCAATTGGCTTTCACTTGTTTTGAAATGATGTTGTTTTTTTGTTCCCTTTCATATTGGGAATAACAAAATGCAATCCGCTGATCAACATCAGGAAAATCCCTTGTTGCTTCATCATCAATCACGCAACGTGCCACAAATTGGCTTTGCGTTTCGTTTTCACGTGGAGTTGGCATTTTATGGAATTGAATTAATTGATTGTTGAATTTCATCCAAATCAACATCGAGTTTGAACGACAAATCAGCACTCCATTGCATCACTGGTTGGCTGCCATTGTATAAAACAATTATCGGAACTCTGTTGATATTTTTTTTCAATGATTCAGGTTGATCCTCAAGCCAACCAAATTTCACATCACAATTGATTAATCCATTTAAATCAACATTGTGTTGTTTGTTCCATTTGGCATTGATTTGCATTATTGTTATTCTTTTTGCAATCGTTTCAAATGAATTCACTTGCATTGGGGAAAATAACAAACCAACAAGGAATATCAAAGATTTCATTTTATCTTGTTTTTAATTCGTACAATCGTGCTTCAATGATTTCAAGTTTTTCAAAATTCTTTTCAATGAGTTGTCGGTTGCTCATTATTTCGCTGCGGATGGCATTATCTTTCAAATCGTATTCAGCACGTGAAATCACTGGCTCTGGTTTTTGCATTGCCTCATTCACTTGTGCTTTTAAGTCAAAATAAAAAGCGGTTGCGGTTGTTAGCGCAACTAAAGTGGCAATTATTGTCTCAATAGACATTGTGAACTTTGTTTGTTTTGATATTTCAGTCATTTTTTATCTTTTTTTACCTTGACCACGATTCTTTTTTTTGTACCCGTTTTGCCCTTTGGATGCGTTTTTGGAATGAACACCTTTGCGCCTTTTTTTTGGCTTTTCATAAAAAACCTCAATGATTTTCATTTTAGCCATTGCGCAGTTCCTCCATTTTTTTGATTGCCCAATCTACACCCGCAGTGCCACCCCATAAATTCCAAGCAACGTATCCACGATCTTTCCATGGCTCATCCTTGTACTCATCCGCAATCTTTGCGTTTTCACGATGCCTATTGAATTGTGCCATCCTTGAAATAACATCCACGCTGATTGCTTCCCGCTTTGCAAGTTGATTGGCACGTTGCCATCCCACTTCCGTTCCGCCTTTTACAACATCACGCCCGTATTTTTCCCGCCATTCCAACATTCGCTTTGCGTTATTGGATGCGGTTTGAGGATAATCATCATACATTTCCGCTTTGCTTTCATCCTTGCTTGATAACGGATGTTCCTCTGGAAATAAATCCGTATCGTGTTTGCCTGATTTGAAACGCTCATTGCGCACTGCATAAAGGAATGAATTCACACGAGCGTATGCCCATTGTTCAGGTGATGATACTGATGGTCGCACTGATTCAGGATTTGTGTTGTAAGCACCAACACCACGTTCAAAAACTTCAATAAGCATTCCAAGTGTTACACGCTTTGCAGGATCATCGCCATATTCATCATTGTGTTCATCAACTTTCTCTTTCAATCCCACCTCCACTGCATCGGAAACTTGCTTTTGTTCCTCCATCCATTCAATAACATCCTCATATTCATCGTGCGTTTGAAATGGCATATAAACAACATCACCATCAAATTCGTGTTCGTGGTATCCATCACCACCCAATTCATTGGCACGTGCAATGGCTTCATCAATGGTTGTGTACACATCTGCCATTCCTTGCACCTCCGCTTTCACTTCAATGTTCCAAAGTGCCTCCTTGATTAGTTGCTTTTCCTCATTGATATCCATTTCATCAATTGGATCAGGAATTGGCATTTCGTTTGTTTCAATAGGAATAAGGTTTGCAGGGATGTAGTAATTATCCAACGCAACGTTTTCCTCATCCACACCATAATTCATCACACGCCTTTTTTCGTTTGGAGTAACCCACCACGCTTTTGAAAGTTGATCAACAACCTTTTCGTTTTCCTCTTGCAATTCAGGGATTGCGGAATAATCAAAATCAATGAATAGTTTATCGCCAAACTTTGGAACAAGCCATCTGTTTAATTCATCACGAATTTTGTTGAGTTCAGGAATCACACAATTTTGATACAATGCTTTTTTCGCCTCTTTCATATTGTTGTATGTGGAGGATTCCGTATTGTTTAGGAGTTGCACTGGCACTGCATATATGTTGCACAAATCTTTAATGGATGCATTGTATTGTTCAATGAGTGAAACATCCGCAGCATTCAATCCGAAGTTCACCCAAGATAATTTTTTGGGAGTGATGATCACATCCCCAGCATTGTTCGCTCCTTGAAAGTTTTTGCGGAACTTATCTTTTAACTGTTGCGCTTGTACTTCATTCAAATCACCCTCATCACTTGTGAGGATTCCTCGTGCGGTTTGGTTTTGTAAGTATTTCACACCCGTTTGCACCGCTTCATTGTTGGTTGTAAGGGAACGCAATCCCGCCCTCAATGGTGATTGCCCGTACAAATGTGATCCAGTGCCATCATAATATGGATTGAAATCTTTGATGTGGCATATATCCTCCGCAGGGATATCATAAGCACCTTGATATTCAATGCGGTATTTTTGAACGGGTTGCATAATGCCTCCCGATACTATTTCCATTATTTGTGATGGCATCACATAAAGTTCCTTATATTTTCCTTGATTGATTCCCGTTTCAGGTGCAATCCCATAGATGTAACGATTGCCTGTAAGTTTACCAAAGGCAATGAGTTCGGTGATCCAACTTGAATATGATTGCGCTGCATTTGGTTGCTCCAATAGTTTGTGAAGTTCCGTTCCCTCCAATTCAACCATTGCATTTTTACGGATGAGGTTTGCCTTGTATATTGAATTGGCATCCACTGATCCGCTTGTAAGTGCCTTGTACCGCTTAACTTCGTTTTCGTTTACCTTTTCATATATCTGAAATGGAATTGTTGTTGCAGCATTTGTGATGATGTTTACAAGGGAGTAAATGGTTGCGTTTTTGCGATATCCATCACGAATGTATGTATCATCATTTTCAGGATTCCAAACAATGGATTCGCCTAAAAATTGATATATTGCTTTATTATATTCCGCTGCGGTTTGTTGTGCGTTTTTGGTGATTAGATTCCGAAACCTATCGAGTACTGATGCCATCAATCAAAATTTTATCCAAAAATACAAATTTTAAATCACAAAGAAATCATTGCGGTTTTTGTATCTTGAATAGGTTGCGTATCTTAATGCATCCATCAGGTGATTGAATTTATCAATCGGTTTGTTGATGATTGTTCCATCCTTTAATTCCTCCCAAAAATACATTTGTTGTTCCTTTTGCAAGTTCTTTGATTCGCTTGAAACAATCACATCAAACTCCTTAATGAGTGATATACCCGCATTTATTGATCCCGCACCTTTTATAGCTGCCTTTGCCAATACATCCATTTGGCGCAATTCCTCAATTGATTTTGGTTCTGCACTATCACAATACATCAGCATTTGATTTTTGCCCTCACGTTTTAGGAATTCAGCAATATCACGATTTGTCATTCCTTTGGAGTAAAGGATTTCATGCACATAAAGTTTATCATTCTTTTTTGCCACCATCACGATTGCGGTGCTATCATTTGAGAAACCAAAATCACATCCCAAGTGCCAATCCAATTCGGGAAACTCCTTGAATGGAATGTATTCCCACTTTTGGAATATCTGCCTATCGGAAAACACCGCACGTTGCCCCTCACCATATACCCTCCAGTAATCAGGATCACGATCCTTGATGCGCTCAATTTCACGCACCAATTCAATTGGCAAAAACTTATTATCCTTGTAAGTTGTAACCGAAAGGAAACAATCATCACGATCAATGATTTCATCATATAACCAATGCACTGGATCGGATGGGTTGAAGTCAATCAAAATTTCCTCCGTTGTTCGCATATTGATTTGGCTAAAATCCTCAAAAAATAATTCATTCGCCTCATTCAAAAAACAATGTGTGCGTTTGCGCCCACGTATCTTTTGACTATCATCAACACTCAAAAATTCAACCAAATGATTTTTGTATTTGAAAGTGTTTTCGGATTTGTTGTGTATGCCTTGATAGTACAATCCAAGTTTTTGGAGTAATGAAATGAAATCCCTTTGAACTGATCCTTTGAGTGCAGGGAGTGTTTTCCGCACAATGGATATCACCAATGCATCTTTGCGGGTTGTAAGCAAATAGATGAGGTATTGGCACAAGGCATACGTTTTCCCGCTCCTTGTTCCGCCCTGAAATACTTTGATCCGTTCCTTTGCCTCAATGGCTTGATAAAACTGAATATTGCAGTATTCCTCTATTTTTCGTTTTTCGATGGATGCCATTCAATAATCTTGCTTTCAACTTCACCATCAATTTGCACTTCACTGCGCTCGATGTATCCACGCTTTTTGCCTTTGGTTTTCAATAGGAAAATTGTTGCAGTTGTATTGCCCTCCTTGATTTGTTTATGGAGTTGTGATTCAGCGAAATCCAATGTGATATCTTGCAGATCATCAACCGCCTTTTTGTATTCAGGATCATTGTTCATCCAATTGTAATGCGTTTTCCTTTCAATCCCCACTTGTTTACAAGCAGTTGTCACAACGCAAAGGGATTTTTCCAATGCAGCAATCATCGCTTTTTTAAGTGTGTAATTTTGTTTATTTGCCATAATACAAAAATATAAAAAAAAAGCCACCCGATTGGATGGCTAATGTTTTGAATTGGTTTTGGTTATAAGTTCCAAATATCCTTTGCGATTATGTAGTTTGGATGATTTCCAATTGCTGCGATTGCTTGATCCTTTGAATCAAATCGCTTTGCATCTTTGATTTCACCAAATTGGGGAATGTTAAAACCTCCAATGTTAAAGTTTTTGATGAATCCTTTTCCGTTGCTGATGATGATGTTTTTCATAATTGTGTTTTGAGTTTTCATATCTATTTGTTTTTGTTGATACAAATATATGAGAAAAAATTCTTTCTCACAAGAAAAAAGCAAAAAAAAATAAAAAAAATTATTTCCCGCAGTATTCGCAAATATCTTTTGGCTCGTTTTCTTTCGGTGAATCATCCTCATCATCATCTTGTGGAGGATCTTGCCATACATCCAAACCCCAACTTTCAATGTCAAAGGAACTCCATTCATTTGCCAATATATCCCAATCCCATTCCCCAAAGCCAACATTGTCTTTGATGATGAATTCTTTTTTCTTTTCCTCACTCCATCCAGTTGCTTCATCAATCCAAACTTCAAACAATCCCGCACTTTTACACGCTTTTAAGCGCATATTGCCACCCAATACAACCATATTCTCATCCACGATGATTGGTCGCTTTTCAAGCATTTCAGGAAACTCCTTTATTGATTTTACTAACTTTTTGAATTTTGAATCCTTAACAAATCGTGGGTTGTCGGGATTCGGCTTTATTGATGCGATGTTTACTTTACGCTTCATACGAATACCAAATGATGTTTAAACCAAACACAAGGATCAGGATTTGAAAAACGTGTTCACGCATTCCATCAGTACTCTCCAATCCTTGCAAATCGGAATCAATGTAATTGATGCCAATGGTTAAACCATAAATCGGAAAAAAAGTAATTCCCAAATTCATCCTTTATGTTTTTTGTAAAAGTACAAATATATTTCCCAAATTTTTTGATGCGCTTCATTTATTTTCGCATAACCAGTTGGTGATGTGCGCTTTTTACCATTGTGTTCAACAACAATCCAATACTCGTTTTTGCGAGGCACAACGTATTGTTTGATGCCATTTTTAAAGCACCAATTCATTGCCTTTTGCATTTCAGGAGTTGGCGCAAATATATGCTTCATAAAAAAATGTAATTACATTGTATGCAAACACCCACACCCCAATTGTGATTGCTGCAATGATTGCCCACGTGATTGCTTTCAAATATCTTTTCATTTTTCTAATTTTTAAAATGGAACGTTTGTATCTTTTATCACTTCAAACTTTTTGTTTTCCGCTTCAAGCGGTTTGTACACCCCGCCATTTGTGAAATCGGGAGCAACTTCAAAATCACCCAATTGACCGTTTTCCTTGCGTTTTACCTTTTCAATGTACAATCGCACTGCATCGGATTTGTATTTGGTTTTTTGCCCAATGCACCGATATACAACAACACCATTGTATGCCTTATTGAAAAAATCCGCACTGCCTGAAATATCGTACAAAGTTGGTTTTTTATATACACCCTCCACTGATTCAATTTTTCGTGGATGTGCCACCAGAAACAAATGCGTGTTGGTTTGTTGGCAAAATTGCGTTATTTCGGAAAGCACCCTCCCAATGTAGCTGAAATCCCTTTGCGCTGAATGGTCAAGCATATTCCAAGGATCAATCACACACACATTGATTCCCTTTTGAAATACCAATTCCCGAAACGCATCCAATATGCCTTTCAACGTTAGGTTTTCAAGGTCAATTTTTATCCAGAAAAAATGATCCTCAATGAAATCCTTTGTGTTGTTTAAGTCATCCGAGTTGCACATTTTGCCATTGAGTTTGTTGGCAATCCTTTTGATGTGTCCTTCATAGGGAAATGATTCGGGTGAAAACATTGCGCATCTAAAATCATATTTTGTAGCCAAGTTACAAAGCACCTGATCCACAACATCCGATTTTCCAGAATTGGGAATACCTGTGACAACGCTCCATTCACCCATTGCAATTTTGAAATAAGAATCCGATTCACCCATTCCAAGTGAATAGTTTTTGATGCCCTTTTCATTGTAGGATAAAACATTATCCCAAATGTTGTTGATATTCAATACCCCCTCCAATGGGAAATTTTTTGCCTCCTTGATGATGTTTCGCAAAGTTTCAGCACCTTTTGAAATCAACACCTCATTCGCATCCTTGTATTCACCAAACTCCACGTATTTGCAACGATATGCGCCAAACCGCCTTGATAATTCATTGCGCAGCTGCAATCCCGCATCATCATTATCAGTGCAAAGAATGATTTCTTTTTTATTTTTAAAGTACTCAAAGCAATTATCAAGATATTCAAGTTTTTGATTTCCCTTTGATGCACCATTTGGAACAGAACAAACCGAATACAATCCCGCTTCATGCAATGAAAGCGCATCCATTTCACCCTCTACGATGTAGCATTTTTCAACATCATTCAAATTATCAATGCCATAGAAAATGAGTTCCGCACCCGAAACGAGTTTGAAATTCTTTTCCGCATCCCTAAATTTTACATTGATGAGTTCCTTGTTTCTAAAATAATTGAAGTTAATGCACCGCCTTTTCTTTTGCACTTGTGGCATATATTCAAGGGATTCACCAATTTTCCAATGCGCCAATGTTGGCTCGGTGATGCCTCTGGATGCAAACCATTCCACAACACGATCATTCAAATCAATGCTAACTTTGGGAGGTTTTATGTATTCCTTTTTGCGCTCAAATTTTACACTTCCATTCCAACCACAATTATGGCAATTGTAAACACCCTCATCAATCGTTACCGAAAGACAAGGATCGTTTTTCTTTTTGCGTGTGTGTGAGCATTTTGGGCAAAGTGTTTTTTCGTATCCTGATTGTTTTTTCAGGATTATTCCTAAGGTTTCAAGTTTCTGTTTCATTTTGCTAACTTAAAAAAAAATCCAATCCAATAATCATTAAATTTATTGTAATCACATATACAATCACAAAAAATGTAAACGCTTTTAAGAGGAATTTTTGGTTTCTGTTTAGTTTCATATTTTTATTGTTTTGTTTTTCCGTTAAAAATAAAATAATCACACCGCATTTTGTTCAAAATTGGTGATTCTGAAAAGTAGCTTTGCCACCTTGATGGAGTTGTTGTGTGTCGATGACATTCATTTTTTATTTCACACCCCACTCCTTTGCACATTGTAATATCAGGCATCTTTTAAAGTTTTGATTTTAAGTATATTATTTCATCCATTGTGAGCATATCGTAAGGATGCACCACATAAGACAATACACGAGTGAATTTCAATTTGCGCTCATCAAACACCATCCCATTGGTTGCAAATCCTTTGAATTGAAACCTATCATCATCCCCTTGAAAAAAAGCAAACAATTGGACATCACATTTTGAGTATTCAGGAATCATCATTGGATTGCCAATTTTACGTGAGCATTTTACATCAACACTCCATCCATTCCACGTGGCATCATATTTATCCGTTCCTTTTTTCTTTGAATCATTGTTCACGCTAAAATCGGGAAACAAATTCATTTCTCTGCAAAATATGTATTCCGCAGCAAAACCCGCATAATTGAGCTCTAAGCCACTTTTTTTGTTCACAGTACCCAAACCATCAATGCCACTGCGTTCCTTGTTTATTTGCCTTTGTTTTGCGTGAAAACGTATCAAATCACATTCCCACTCATCCAAAAAATAAAAATCATCCTTTTGCATCAAGATATTTTTTAAGGTTTTCATATTCAGTTGTGCCAAGTTTATACACCAGTGCGAAATCATCCAACTCCGCATTTTTAGTGATTGCACCAATCATTGGTTTTCCCGCAGGATCATTGTATTGATAAAACTTGATGAGGTTTGGAATCATCTTGTACGCTTGTGGTTTTCCTGATTTTTCCATTCCCATAAAACGATCAACCCAAAGAATCCCATTTTTATCCTTATTGCGCAATTTAAGTATTGAAAGAAAATTGCCACTCCAAAATTGATCCTCACGTAGTTTCTTTGCCATTTTATAAACTTCACGCAAATCGTATCCATCAATACGCTCAACACGCTCAAGGCATTGCGCCCACTTTAATTTTTGCGCATCGGTTGTTGGTTGATACTTTTCAGGAAACAAAGCAATAAAGTGATCAAGTGCCTTTGAAACATTTTGTGGGATATTACTTTTATTATTATGATATTGTACATTGTCTTGTACATGATCTTGTATATTATTATATATATTATATATATTACTTTGGTGCGGATTTCCCGCAGCGGTTTTTTCCGCAGCGGTTTTTCCCGCAGCGGTTTTTTCCGCAATGGTTGTTGGCACACACATCCTGAAATTGTATCCCGCAAATTTTCCGTTTTCACGCACCGATTCACGCACTAAAAAACCACTGGATTCCAGTTCCTTTATTTTGGAATTGATGGCATCTTTTCCATCCTTGAAATGCCCTCCAATGAATGCCATTGTAATATCGTGATTTGAATCGTGCGAAAATAGCCAAGCATACAATCCTGATGCTGCCATTGATATTCCCTTTTGCCTAAATATAGCCAAAGGAATGATTGTGTACTGATCGAAATGATCAGGTTTATAAATTTTATTAATCTGCATTTTTCTGTTTCCTTTTACTTTTAACTTGTGATGCGTTTCAAATCATCACAAAAATTGCGAAGTTCGCCAAACGTTTTGGCAAAATCTATAAAACTAATGTTTTTTTCGCCATATAACTCCCAAAGAATTTCCACGAGCAAATCAATTTCAACCCTTGACATTGTTCCCAGATATTCATAAGTAACTGCAACATCCGCAGTATTATTCATTGTCCAACGCACCTTTTGATTTGTTTCATCAAAATAAACATTCCTATATTTCATTGCTAAAGTATTTTTTTATTGTACCGCAAACAACATCAAAATCATTTAGGCAAAACGTTGCCCACCCTTTTGCGCTTAATCTTTCAAGCCAAACAACCTGATTCCTTGTTGCTTTGTTATTTCCCGATTTGAGTTCAATTGCCAAACCATTGAATGTATCATTGCAATCAAAAATCAAAACATCAGGAATCCCCGATTTTCCGCCAAGATATTGGAATTTAAAACGCTCAAAGGGAGTGCGCCTCCCCTCATTGGGAACGTGCGCACATAAGGCATCAGGATATTGCAAATGAATGAAATTCATCACTTGATGCTGCAACTTATCCTCATTACCTAAATACTTATAAAACCCCTTTGACATTGTTATGCTTTTAACAAAATTAAACAAAATACTCATTGAATTTTCATTTTTAGCATTTCAATACGCAATTCATTGTTTTCGTTTTCCAAAGTTTCAATCGTTTTCAATGCATCAGCAAGTTGATGTGAAAGTGATTTTCCGCTCATTTTTGGTGATAATTTTCTTGAGGATTTGAAATCAACAATTGTCAAAAGTGATTCAAAATTGTTTTTAAAATTAATATCAATTTCACAAAGTATTTCGAAACGCTTTAATCCATGCAAAATTGTAGCGTGATCCCTATCAACCGATTTTCCGATTTCACTCAAACTCATTTTCCAATTTCGGCAAACTTGATAGTACATATACCTTGCCTCCACAACTTCACGTTTTCGAGTTGGTTTTTCAATATCGATTTTAAAAAAATCCCAAATGGATTGCTTGACAATGTTTCGAATGTTGGCATTGTTTATTTTTTGCTTAGACAATAATGCTCCCATCCTCATTTCGATTTTCTGATTCATATCCAAGTGCAACATCCGTTTCCTTGTAAAATTTCCAGTTGCTTAATGCTTGTTTGTATCCCATTTTGTATGCATTCCCATTGCGACCAAGTTCAATCAAATCATCGCTCAACCCATATACCTCAATGGAATAAGGATAATTTGTTTCAACCGCAATAAATCGAAAATCTTTTGGATCATATCCAAGTGCATCACAATAGAATGTTGCTTGTAAATCATATCGGAATTTTAGAATATCAATGCGAAACTTTTCAGGTGAATTGTCTTGACAAGTTTTAACATCTGAAATCCATCCCGCAATGGAATTTTTGCAATCAGGTCGCACACGAATTTCCACACCATCCATTTCACCATAGTGTGAAACTTCGATTTCACCTTTGCAATACTTTTGTGCTAACTCGTTATTTTTGAGGTTTTCCATAATGGCTTTGATGCGCTCGTGATCATCCTCATCCAATACGATTTTGCCTTTTGCGTTTTCGATGTGCTGCGCTTTGAGTGCTTTGCCCTCCTTTGTGCGCCCATCAACCTTTGGCATTATGTAGTAATCATTATAAAATTTGTCGCTTTCAAGCATTGCAGTATGCACCGCAGTTCCAAATTTCATTGCATCGGTTTCATTGTATTTTCGATTGATGAAATGTTTAACCGATTTTTTTGCAATCATTTTCAATCCTGATGCGCTGATGGAATCCTTTGAGTGATATTCCTCATTTGTATCTTTAATCTGTTTCATTTTGTGTTTTATTTTTTAAATTGCTTCATTTCCTGATATGCCTTTGATTTGATGGAACTTGCGTTTCCATACCAAATAAAAAGTTTTGTTAATTCATCTTTTATTTCGGAATCAATTTCCAAAGATTCAATGATTTCATTGAAATCCTTTTTATATTTTTTGATTCGCTTGTTTTCGTATTTGTATATTTCAATTGGTGAATTCATTTTTCTTTTATTTTTAAAATTATATCTTTTCCGTTCATTGTTGTTTCATTGAAAATTTCATAAAGTTTATCATAAAGATTGTAATTGAAAATTGAAAATTCAATCCACTCAAAAATTTCATTTTTATTTTTTGCATCATCTAACTTTTCAACGTAATCCCTTAACATTTCAATCGAAAATTCCTTTTCAACTTTCATTGTCTGTTTTAAGGTTATTATTTCCTCATTTGATATTTCAATCTGTTTCATTTTTTTAATTTTTTAAAATTCATACGCTTTAAGTACCTCATAAATTTGATGAATTGTAATAAGTATTTCATCACTATCATCACCATCAATGAGTTGATTTTCAGCAATCAATACGAGTTCAATCAATTCATCAACTCTATCTTGTAAATTTATTTCAATCTGCATTTTTTCTGTTTTTAAATAAAAAAAAGGGAGCAGCAAAATGCCACTCCCGTTATTTGACCTACCACGGAAGGTCGCTTTCCCCTTGTGCCACTTTTTGCACTTTGCCATCTGGCTGCCAAGTGTTTAGTTCAGCGTACATTTTACCGCTTTGTGCGGTTTTCACATCAAGATTCACCCATCCGTTTTTTGAGTTTGCTTTCACAAACTTTCCGAATTCATCAACCTTGATTGATACATTTGCCACCACAAAATCGGGTGCATTTTCTCTACGTTTCACAATGAAACCATCTGCAAAAATTTTATCTTCTGCCATTATATATTGAATTTTGATTTTAATTTATTTAATTGATCAGCGGATAAATCCGCTTTTTGTATTGCCTTGAG
>Ga0222715_10000426_pt1 | contig 41786 bp, 41 predicted proteins | sample C33_9DmetaG_FD_165056 | JGI IMG/M metagenome (GOLD analysis project Ga0222715, IMG submission 165056) | Estuarine water microbial communities from San Francisco Bay, California, United States - C33_9D | ecosystem: Environmental > Aquatic > Marine > Unclassified | place: USA: California...
AGCATAGTGGAAGGAGTATCTTCTGGAAACCATCTGTCTTCTTTTGGTCTATTTTTTCTACCTTTTGACCATTCATAATAGTTATCTTGTACCACAAACATATCCCACCAATCTTGCATAAAGTTCTTGACAAGAGGATTTTTCATGTTATATAGACAAACACCACCGCATAGTGTCAGATCAATCTTGTCTCCTGTGCTAGGAATAGGAGCCGCGACCTCTACAAAACTACCTTGTGCTCTCTTGTCTTTGGTCAACTCAACGAATTTCATATCATCGTCACCAATCTGATCCCAGATAGTAATGATATCTTCGTGTTGACATTCTTGGTCAGCATCAATATACATTGTCAAATCAAAAGGTGAGTTAGCCATACCATAAAGCTTAGATCGTATGTGATCTTCACAATCAAAAACTTGGATGTTGGGATCTTCGGCTCTTTGGTCTAAGAATCTTTTTTCTGTAAACAAAGCAAATTGTGCATCTGGAATATAATCCATGATTGATTCGATTAGATTGATTGCTGAATAGTAGAACGCAATCCTCTTTGACGCTATGATTACAAAGCCTTTACTTTGTTTTGATTTCATTATTATACTCTTCTTGCACTAGCATACCAAGAAAGGCTTGCATTTCATAAATGTTTTTAGCTTTTCTAATCTTAGATTTTAATTTTCTATTAGTAGAGTTCTTAATAGAATCTATCTCGAAAACCTCAAGCTTTGCATTAAACAGATGTTCAAGTTTTCTAGCTTGGTCAGACTCACTTCTTTTTCGTTTTTCAGTTTCATGTCTTTGTCTGTGCCTATCTTCTCTTTCCTTGGTATTTTTATCAATTTTCTCAATACCATTCTGAGCAATGATAAGTTCATAATCTTCTGTAAGTTTACCATCACGTGTATATTTACTTACTGTCGCTGTTGATGAACTTGTTTTACCATCCGAGTGGTTTATAATCAACTTAGCTGTAATCCTATCCTTCTGGTAATTTTCCCAGAACGGGTGTTTCCATTCTTTATCCATCACAATCTCCTAACCTTAATTATTACTATATATACCTCTCTAGGCTGTCCTTACATATAGTGTATAGGTCTCAATATTTGTATTTCCAGATTCTATCAATGTGCCTGTATAGTTACCCACATAATCTCCGGTATAATCTCCGGTATAATCTATAGTAGAATCACGAGTTGACTCTATAGCGGCACCCTCATAAGTCCCAGTATAATCTCCAGTAAAGTCTCCTATATAATCCCCAGTAAAATCACCAGTATAGTCCTCTTGATCATCACGTGAATAAGCCCCTTCATAGGTTCCAGTATAGTTACCTGTATAGTTGCCCGTATAATCAACAGTGCTATCTCTGGTGGAGTCACGAGTAAAAGCATCCCCATCAAATGCGCCACTATAGGCACCAGTATAGGTTGCAGTATAGTTACCAGTGTAGTTTCCAGTATAATCCGCAGTGCTATCTCTAGTAGAGTCACGAGTAAAATCGGCACCATCATAGTTACCTACATAGTTACCAGCGTAAGCGGCATCATAGTTTCCTACATAATTTAGAGAATACTGACCGTCATAATTACCTGTAAAATCCCCAGTATAGTTGCCAGCAAATACAGTAGTACTGTCTCTAGTAAAGTTTGCTTGATAGTTACCAGTATAGTTACCAGTGAACAGCGTTGTTGAGTTACGAGTTGATACACGAGTAAAGTTTGCTTGATAGTTACCTGTATAGTTTCCAGTAAACACCGTTGTTGAGTTACGAGTTGATACACGAGTAAAGTTTGCTTGATAGTTACCAGTAAAATCGCCAGTAAAGTTATTAGTTGAATTACGAGTTGATGTTCGTGTAGATGTTCTGGTATAAGCGCCATCGTAGTTACCTAAAAAGTTACCAGCAAAGTTACCAGCAAAGTTGCCTACAAAATCTCCAGTAAAAGAAGGCCCAGGTGTGCCGCTATAGAATATTTGGCTGTTTCGTGTAGATGTTCTGGTTGATGTTCGTGTAGATGTTCTGGTTGATGTTCTGGTATATTGGCCACCATAGTTACCTAAAAAGTTACCAGCAAAGTTACCAGCAAAATCTCCAGTAAACACCGCTGTTGAATTTCGAGTAAAGTTTGCAACATAGTTACCAGTGTAGTTTCCAGTAAAATCACCAGTATAGTTTTCTGCAGCGGCACGAGTGAAGTTTGCGGCATAGTTGCCAGTGTAGTTTCCAGTAAAATCACCAGTATAGTCTTCTGCAGCGGCACGAGTGAAGTTTGCGGCATAGTTGCCTACAAAGTTACCAGTATAGTTTTCTACTGCAACCGCTGTACTATTACGAGTATATTGACCATCATAGTTGCCAGTGTAGTCTCCCTCATAGTTGCTTACATAATTGCCAATATAGTTGCCATTATAAGTTCCAATATAGTTACCAGTATAATTTCCTATAAAGTTACCACCATAAACTTCTTGATCATCACGAGTAAAAGCAGCACCATCAAAAGCGCCGTCATAAGCACCATCATAAGTTCCAACATAGTTACCAGTATAATTTCCAATAAAGTTACCACCATAAACTTCTTGATCATCACGAGTAAAATTGGCACCATCAAATACACCATCGTAATTACCAGTATAGTTTCCAGTAAAAACATCAGTTGAGTTGCGTGTAAAGTTGTCAGTTGAGTTTCGAGTAAAGTTTCCTGTGTAGGGTGTAAAAGCACCTAGGTAATTACCAATAAAGTTTGCATTATACTGCACTTGTGAATTTCGTGTAGATGTGCGACTATATGCTGTTTCTGTAGATGCCTTTTTCGTATCTGTGGCAGTACCTTTTGCTACCCAAGTCCCTGTTGCCGTAGGTACACCTTGAGTTCCAGTTCTCACCAAGTACTTGCCAATGCCGCCTGACATAATTCTATTCTGAGCAAGCTTACCGAGAGTGTAACTAATTTGACCTACGGTTGCTTCCTGTAAGCCAGTGTAACTACCACCTTCGTCTTGTGGCGTACCTTTTATCCTAACATACTTAACAGTTGTTGGGGCTGTCATAGCGGTTCGTTTCCAAATGCTATAGTTTAGAGCCGTACCATCTGTACGATTATCTGTAAATACATTTGTAAGTGCAGCGGTATAATCTCCACTCGGTGCACTTGTTGCTAGTTTGTATGTGCCTGGATAATCATTTTCGTGGATGATTTTGTTTAATCTATCCATAAGGATATTAGAATCAGAGTCTGCCATTTCTCTAATATCGCCAGAATCATCACTATCAGCAACCCTAACAAATCCAAAGGGTAAGCGAAACCCATCTGAGTCTACTAGATCAGCAGCCCCTGATTTTTGATAAAGTATTTGGTTTGTAGTTGTCGTAGTGACATTTTCATGTACACCCACTGCTTGATCAAACTGAGTATCAGTGAAAGTACCGATAGCATCACCACCAGCACCAGAGATATTTAAGCGACTTACAGAAGTGTTTGCAATGGTAGATAGTTTTAAGCCAGCACGATAGGCCAAATAGTTTTCTTCAGCCGAATCATTGAAACGGATAAGAGATGCATCACTATCTCCTAACTTGAGAGGAATGTTTGTTGCTGTACGTGCCATAGATATACCTTATGCTGTTCGAACATATAATGTATAAGTATCTATAGTAGAACTACTTGCCTGTATAGTTTCGCCAGCATAGTTTCCAGTAAAGTTGTTTGTTGAGTCTCTTGTATAGTTACCATCGTAGTTACCCAACGAATTTCGTGTATAAGCTCCCTCATAGTTGCCAATAAAATCACCTGTATAGTTACCAGTGTAGTTTCCAGTAAAATCACCTGTATAGTTACCAGTGTAGTTTCCAACAAAATCACCAACAAAATCACCAACAAAATTCCCAGTAAAATCACCTATATAGTTACCATCGTAGTTACCAACAAAATCCCCAACAAAATCCCCAACATAGTTACCAACATAGTTACCAACATAGTTACCTATAAAGTTTGCTGTACTCTGTGTAGGATTGCCTGTGCCATCGTTAACTCCTGTATAATATATTTGACTGTCTCGGGTTGAAGTACGAGTTGAAGTACGAGTTGAAGTACGTGTAAAATTAACTGTAGAATTTCTGGCATAATTTTCTACAGCAGCCAAGGTACTATTACGAGTATATGCAGCAGAAAAAACAGTGGTACTATTACGAGTATATGCAGCAGAAAAAACAGCGGTACTATTACGAGTATATGCAGCAGCAAAAACAGTGGTAGAGTTTCGTGTATAGTTACCAACATAGTTACCAACATAGTCACCGACATATTGTCCATCATAGTTGCCTATAAAGTTACCAGTGGACACTCTAGTATAATTTTGGTTTGCAGTCTCTTGTTTAGTATCTGTAGCAGTACCTTTTGACACCCATGTACCAGCAGGTAATGATTGACCAGATGCAAGAAGTTTATATGTACCAATACCAGTTAAACTGATTCTTGTCTTGGCTCTTTGCCCAAAGGTATATTGGATCTCAGCCTCATCCATAGCTTTTAGATCAAAGTCATTATGTAATTTTTGCGGAGAAACCTTGGTAGGTGCAGTGCCACTGGTTTTTATCCAAATGCTATAGTTAATTGATGTGCCGTCTGTTCTTGTATCAGTAAACACATTAGAAAGTGCTGCAGTCCAATCACCACCAGGAGAACTAGCAGCAAGTCTACGACACCCAGGATGTTCGTTAGCAAAAGTTTTTAAAAGTATTCTATCAACAATATTAGTGAATTCAGGAGAGTTTGCTGCTTTGAGTGCCACAACATCACCTGTTGCAGACCTATCAAAAATCACAGGTTTATGAAAGTTTGCTCCGCTTTCAGTAGCAGTGCCAGTTGTCTGTTTCAGTGTCACATTGGTAGTTGTAGTTGTAAGAGATCCATCGTGGCTTCCCACGGCATCATCGAAACTAGTATCACTAAATGTGCCAACTGTAGTACCAGTACCTGATGCTTTCAAACCAGCATTACTGGTACCTGATGTATCAAGAGAAAGTCTTAAACCTATTTGATAGGCTATATAATTTTCTTCGGCATGGGTTATTTTTGTTAAGTTACCGTCACCATCGGCTTTTAATAAGGCATCCACAGTATTAATCCTTTAGTTAAGAAGCGTCCCATCAGAATCATATATTCCAGGAACCTTTCTGCCCCATATAAAGTTACCAGAACCATTAGAAGCAAGTGCTCTATATTTAGTTCCATTACTATCTATACCCGCCATTTCTGCCACTGCTATAGAGTTATTTGTTACAGCAATCTCACCTGTACCACTTGTGTATGTAATCGAGTTACCGCCACTTAGTACTGATCTTGGTTTGGTTGTTTCTTGCGCTTTGAGTTCGTTGATAGCGCCTACCAAATCACTTGCAGATGTATTCAAAGATCCGCCAGTGATTGTTCCAGCAAATGTGACGTTTGCTCCAGAGAATGTTGCCGCAGTTGTTGAGCCCGATTTGATAATCAAGTTTCCGCTAGTGTTTTTAAATGAACCGAAAGTAGCAGCATCATCTTTAAGGACAACATCGCCGCCACCAGCATCGAGTGTAATATCACCAGCCGCATCAATAACAAGTGCATCAGATGTTGTAATGTGTTGGGATGTTGAATACATGGAAAACTTAATCTGTTCTCCAGATGTAACACCTTGGAAGAATATATCATCACCAGTTGGTTTTAAATAAATGTCACCTGATGTTGAAGTTTGCAGAGTTAAATTTCCGCCTGCTCTTGTAATCTCATTGGCATCAATAGTAGTGTTATCAACGACAACCGAGGCAAATGTTACAGCATCAGTGTGTCGAGCAACTTGCTCTTTATCAGTTGTAGTACCAATTTTCCAATAGTTGTTGCCTTCATCCCAGAACAGTTCAGCAGAGTCTTGAGTACCACGTCTGACACTCAATATTGCATCATAAGTTGGAGATGATGGAGTTGCGCCAGAAGATGTGCCATCCATCAACCTAATCTCATTTGAAGCATTTCTTGAAACACCAGCTGTGGTAATATTACCGTTGACTGTGATATCATCATCGAATGTTACAAGACCGTGGAATGTTGAGTTTGATATACCACCACTTGCTTCAAAGGTTACCGCTCTTGCATCACTTGATGTGCCAGAAGCAATTCTAAGTTCCCCACCTTCTGTTCTCAAAGCACCAAACTGTGTTCCACCATCATCAAGTTCTATGACACCACCATCGGCATCAAGATTAATATTACCAGCGGCATCTAGTTTTAAGGCATCAGACACTGCAATTGTTTGCAGAGTTGTACCCATTGTAAACTTTATTTGTTCATTAGAAGTAGTACCTCTAAAATATACATCATCACCAGTTGGTACAAGAAGAATATCACCACCAGCACTTAAAGTAAGATCACCACTTGATAGAGCAATCGAAGTGTCATCAATGTGCATGTTATCAACATCAATACCGCCATCTGCAGTCACAAGTCCACTTACATCGAGTGTACCAGTTGTTGCAACATTACCAGTAGTATTAGCAACCGTAAATGCACCATCCATGTCGATGCCACCATCAAGAGATGCGAGTCCAGAGACATCAAGTGTACCAGTGGTTGCTACATTACCAGAAGTGTTAGCAACAGTAAATGCACCATCAGCATCAATACCACCATCAAGTGACGCAAGACCAGAGACATTAAGAGTGCCTGTTGTTGTAACATTACCAGTAGTATTAGCAACACTAAATGCACCACCATCAGCGGTTATACCACCGTCAAGTGTGGCAAGCCCACTCACATCAAGTGTACCAGTGGTTACAACGTTGCCTGAGGTATTTGCGACAGTAAATGCTCCATCAGCATCGATACCGCCATCAAGAGATGCCAATCCAGATACGTCGAGTGTACCAGTGGTTACTACATTACCAGAAGTATTAGCAACACTAAATGCGCCACCATCAGCAGTTATACCACCATTGAGTGTAGTAAGCCCAGTTACACCAAGTGTGCCTGTTGTTACTACATTACCTGTTGAGTTGGCTACGGTAAATGCTCCATCCACATCAATACCAGCATCGAGCGATGCAAGTCCAGATGCGTTGATCACACCGAGAGTAGATGTTCCAGTTACGCCGAGAGTTGTTCCTACTGTAACCCCAGCAGTAAATGCAGCAGAATCACCCTTGATACCATCTAGGTTTGAAACGCCATGAACGTGTAAGTTTTTCCATTGTGCGCCACTTCTACCGATTGAGTAGGTAGCATCTGCATCTGGAATAAGGTTTGAAGCGATGTCTGCATTAAAATCTACTGTATCGGCAGAGTCATCACCGAAACCGATACTGCTACCAGATCCTGCTTTGAATGTGACTTGACCCTCTACGATCAATGTACCGCCCAATGTGGTGTTGCCAGCGACATTCAGTTTGCCATCAATAACAACATTATCCATAAACTCTGCACTGTCTTGAACGATCAGTTCTCCAGCGAGGTTTGTGTTGCCATCTACAACAATATTGTTTCGAAACTCAGCACTGTCTTTAGCAATGAACTCGTTGAACTCTACATTTGAAGCTTTTAACACCGCTTGATCTAAAAGCTGATCTATAGAGTCAAGTCTATAATCAACTTCGTTGATAGCTTCGATGGCACTTGAATCTGCACCAGAAAATGTTTTTACAGAGAGTGGTCCAGAACCTTTACCGACGAAACCGCCAGTAGTTAAGGTAGAAATATCACCAACCTTATTTGTAAGGTTGTTAAACTCATCCTTGAATGCGTCTACCCTGTTAGTTAACCGTATATAAGCTTTAGCCATTTCATTGCTTCTCTATTAGTTGTTTCAGCAAGGCTTTCATTTCGCTCATTTCATTTTCTAATGCTTGCAATTTTGCGTCTTTATTTTTTCTATCACGTCTAACATTTCTGAGCCTTTCAGCTTCACTTCTATTTATATTGATTAAAGCACCGTTTTTTACATCTCTAACAAGATCATCTCTACCTTTAACTTTATTATAAATTTTCATTATGTACCAAGAGCAATTATAGACAAGTCACGAATCTTTGGAACACGACTTTGGTCTGTAGAGTTCATAACAAGTTTTACTTGAAAGGCATTAAATTCTGGTAAGGTTGTACCTGTAGTTGCTCCAATGTTATATTCATAATCTCTATATTGATTATCATCAATAGATTTTCCTGGATCGGCATCAACAGTTGCCGCAATAAAGTTTGTTGTTGAAAGATCTGAATCATCGCCAATAGCACCAGTTCTGTAATACAGATCTACAGAAGTGTTGTTTAGAACATTGGCTCCATATAGAATCCTTAAACCTGTTGAAGGTTCCTCTAATCGGACTGTTTTAGTAATATGCTTTGCAAGAGATGACCCACTTGTTGGATGTGTTTCTGGAACAAAATTAAGTGGCACATTAAATCCTACAGTTGCAGCAGAATCTTGATTATCAATAATGTTACCGATTACCGTAAGACTAGCTCTTTGAGCATCAATGAATGGAGTGACAAAATCATTTGATATATCGGTTGACATAGTTGCACTAATAATAGTAGATTGTGTAATGGAATGCAAGTTCTCGTTTGAATCATTCATGATAACGTGTGGAACATCCAATTTAGTATCTTGGTCGTTGACCATTGCAAGATTTGATGTTACACCATAAGGTGTTTCAGTACCAGCAAAAGATTTTGATGTAGCTATATCACCTGTAAGTGAGACAGTGGAAGTATTCCTTGGATTATATATTTCAATACTAGGTTGGATTACATCATATTTAATTTGTTTAGATGCAAAGATACCGGAGCCACCAAATTCAACAGATGCTGTTGCATTCCCACCTGCATTAAATTTATATCCAGTTCCATCAACAGCTGTAATAACACGTCTACCATTTAGGTTAGCCGCTGTAATACCATTTACGGTCCCAGTTACACCAATGATATTGACCCTATCATTGATCTGAAATCCATGGTTGGGATGTTGAACTCGAATAACAGCACTCGATGCAGTACCAGTAAATGGATCATCGATAAGAGGATCTTCATCAACATTAGCATCAAAGAACTTAGCTATACCGCTGGTAGAAGCAAACTTTGCAACATATAAATTATATTTTAAATCTACATCCAAATTCGGTGCAGGTGCATTACCGGTGTTACCACTAAACATGTTTCCAGGTGCAAGGTTTTTTACAATTTTTCTTGTGGTAGAACCTAGATTAAAATCAAGAACCTTTCCGCCCCAAACCTTATATGTATTAGCCTCGGAACATGCAAGAGTAAAAGCATGCATTTTACCTGGGTGTAAATAAACAGGTTCATCAAATTGGAAGGATGTTGCCACACTTGCGTCGGTTGAAGTAGTAATAGAAGATGCGTTTCTTGTTACTTGAGATCCTGGAATAATCTGATAGGTATTAGGCGCACCTTGATCAGCATTTCTTATTGCTAAAGTAATAGGATATGTTGCGCTTTTTTCTTGGAAAAATACCTCAACCTTTGTTAAATATGCACCATGAATAGACCCTAGCGCAAAAGTTTGCGCCATAGGGTTAACATGAATATCTTGAGGTACACCTGACTTTGTACTATATGCCATTTATTTCGCCTTTATATTTTAACATTTGTTTTTGCTGTCAAGTACTTGCCGATCAATCGACATATTGGGTAACCAACAGTCATTATCATTTTTCCAAAGATATTAGATTTATATTCAGTTGGGTTTAATTCATGTGCCATTTGTTTAGCCCAGGAACCAGCAACTGGTCTTGCAAGAAGATGAAGAACTAATTTATTACCAATACCACTTCCTTGTATATATTTAGCAATTGGTTTACCCCAAACATAATAACCATTGTAAAGATCTGGATCAAGTCTTTGTGTAGCTATACCGTATTCTTGGTCAAGCCTATAAACACCTTCACTAAGATATCCAAGATTATATAAGGCAGTACATATAACAGTACCATCGCCGCCGCCACCGCCGCCACCGCCACCTGGAGCCGCGCCACCTGGTGACGGTGACGGTGAGGGACAGGCATCTCCCATGTCTACACCACAAGGTTTGTTGTGAACTAAAATACCGTTTGCATAATATGTGTTGTTACCAGTTAAACTTAGATTATACAGTTGAAGTTCTGGTTCTCTTTCTTGTGGTACCCACGATTCAATTTTTAATTTACCTTGTTCAGTTACAAGAGTTGTTCCTATATTAATATCAACCAGAGGACCGCCATTATCATTTACAACATTTGCATATGCTTGTGGATCATGTTGTTCAAATTCTTTTACATTTATAGCTCCCCACCCTTCTGTGGTCATCAGAGGATGTTCTTCAGATAAGAATGGTTTCATATCATTAATACCATTAATACCATACAGTAATCTTGAACCGATAGGAACAATTTCAATAGCAGTTACTTCGTTATTCCAAGTATGCCCTTGTTCATCTGGCATACTTTTCACCATATCACCACGTCTTACTGCAGAGATATGCTTCTTTGTTCCATCAGACATAGTTACTAGAGTATCAGAAGTGAAGCAAGACGGTTGTGCATAAGGTGGGTAAACTTTATTTTCTACATATCTTGTATCGGTGGCGACAGCAAAGTCATATTCTCTTGTTACCAAGAACTCTTCTTGTGATACTCTTAATACACCAGCAGATGTAAATATACCTTTTGTATATGATGTAGCATTTTTGGTATTATGCGTTTCAACATCAGTAATAAGTATCTCACGTCGTCCTGTGTTAATTTTAATTGTATCATTATTTGGAATAAGAATATAACCAGACAACGCACCATTAGCATCAGTAGTGTGTGTTGTTGCTCCACCTAATGTTGCCGGATAGCCAGTTGCATTTTTCCATTTCTTACCAGCTTTTCTGTAAATAGAGTCACGTGCAAGAGTAGCTTCGGGAACATATGCGCCAACACCTGTTGCTGTAGATGCATATGCACTTATGTTAACTTTGCCCATAAAAATAAAGTGTTTTGTATTTGGTCTAAGCCCAGTTGCTCTGATGGAGACAAATCTTGCTCTCATCTTTTTAATTTCACTTGTTGAAATAATTTTTTCGCCAAGAGATTCAACAACTGTTTCAGAATTTTTAAATTTCCAAGTTTTCGTTTCAGTTGTACTTCCCGCTGCAGTACTGGTTGTAGTTGAGTTACTACCTAGGACTTGACCTCTTTTATAGGTATCAGCATCATCTGGGGTAATACCTCTCCAAGAAGTATTCCAATCTTGGTATTTGCGACCATTGACAGAGATTTTATCTCCACCTTGGATAAGCTTATCTGCTTTATCTACATCATCATACCAACTATCAGACCGTGGAGACATTTGTAATGTACCTGTCATGGTCTGAATACCAACAGGATTTACGATAAAGGCTCGAGATGCTTTTGTCTGTGACTGTGTAAGAAAATGTGTATATTTCAAATAAATGTTATCACCAACTAAACGAGTGTTTGTGGATGTATCCGAATCATATACAAGAGGCACAGAGTATGATCTAAAATTAGGACGAATCTCGTGTCTAATCATATCACGTGATGATCTGTAGTTCGAGTCAAGTGTATCTGTGCCTATGTCATTGAAGAAGTTATCAGCAAAGATGCCAGATTTAAATCTGTTATTACCAGCACTATCGTAAACGTTTACATTATCTTGTTTCAACTCAAGCATTGTAAGCGCAGTAAGTTCCTCAAGATCATTGATCTTTTTCTCTAAATGCCCAATATCTCTCATAGTATATCGGCGGTTATCTTTATATGTAACCGTCAAGTCATCGTCTGTAATCATATATGGATTAAGTTCAATAGAAGCAACTTCCATAGTACCCTCACCAAGTGTAGGATACTTTGGTTCGAACGCTGGGTCACCAAACTTAACACCAACATAACCATCTCTATGAATAAATGCCTTACCTCTTTTAGGAAGGTAGTAATCAACATCGAGAGTAATAATGTCTGTATTTTTTGGTAAAGGAAAAACAGCCGCTCCAGAAGAACTAAAGTTATCTGCACCATTTGCTTTACGAGGTCTAAAGTCTAAGACGTCATACAACGGAATGGACTCTCCATTCGCTTGTCTGTGACCTGGAATATCTTCATATGCTACTTGACCATCATATGAGTTTACTGCAAAGAAGTCTCCTGTAGAACCATGATTAAAAAACTTATATGTTACATTTATGTTACCAGCAGGCGCAGCTTTGCCACCTTTCAATATAAGCTTACCTCTTCCATAGAAGTTGTCAGTTTGACCATTATCTAAAGTGAAGTTTCTAGTAATATCTAATGATGTAGTAGCATCTATAACTGACGTAATAGAATAGATATCACATCTATCTAAAAGAACACCTCTTGAACCAAGAGAAATGCCACTCTGAGTTCTATCCTTGAGAGTCTTAGATCTTACAGTAGCTACCTTTTTCTTTTGATAATAGTATATTACAACACTTGCACTTGCTGTAACACCCTCTAAAACAGTAGTTGAAGTACCAGCAGTTTTTACTGTAAAGTTTTCAAATACTCCTGTGCTGCTATTGGCAACAATCCAGCTAGTAGCATTGACAAGATCAAAGGAACTGCTAGTTCTAGTAACTGTAACTTCTCCATCACCATCAGCGGTCAACGTGGCTGATGAGTATTGAGCTATAACCGAGATGTCGCTGATTTGTTCTGGTCTATTTTTAGGCAATGCAAAAAGTAAGTTGTTATTTTGCACATCTTTCAGTTGAGCAATGCCTGTAGGTTCTAATGTCACATCAAAATATTGTGTAGTGCTATCGCCAAGTGATCTTACAAGAGATATATTTTTACCAGAGTTCATTTTGACTTCGAACAAATAAACTCTATATCCACTCCCTGCTTTTTCTACTGCCCTTACTCTTGCAGTACCAATAGTAGATCCGCCATATGTAATAGCACTTCTAAGCTGAACAATTTCAAAGTTAGTAATATCAAATAGAGTATCTAGTTTACCTGTAGAACAGTTAAAGTAGTTACCATATTGAGCAACTGAGGATGTATTTTGCACATTTCCTGTTGTTCTTGGTTTTGAATAGAATGGTGAAACAGCTCCACGAAGATAATACCGATGCCCCTCTACATATGCTTTACCTGGATTAAAAGTAATATCTAGATTTGTATTGTCTGAGTCATTAGTGGCAAAATCAAGAAGAAAGTTACCGATTGTATAGTTACCAGATTCTTCATGAGTTCTTCGAGCCATCTCCTCACCGATATCTGAATATTTTTTATCAAGTGCTGTTGTGTGTGATAAAATTCCATCAGAAATACCAGCTATTGGGATAAATCGTTCGTCGCTATCTATTAAACTATTCAAAGTGAGTTCTAATTTAACTTGATATCGGTCAGCGCCTGGCGCAGCTAAGTTTAAGTTTGGACCAGAGTTATCAAAAAGATTTTGATCATCAGCTGATGTAATGATTTTTTCTGATACTTTAAAACCAACCATTTCAGTTGGTGTAGCATCATATTTACCAACAACAATATCTTCAGCAGATTTATATATGGCATGGCCATCAAGATAGAATCTACCTTCACCCTGCGCCACAACACATGACTTACCGAGTGCGGGATTTAATAAAGTGTTTGTAGTTTGAATATCAAGAACAGTTCCAGAAGTAGAGCCTGTAAGAGATCTACCTGGTGTAAGGTTTACTGATGCTGTTGTATCGGTTGGAATTTCTCCATTTGCATCAAGAATTTGTACAAATAATGTTGCGGGATCTGATCCTGTTGCTGTAACAACTTTTAAAACTTTTACAATAATACCTGATGTACTCTCAACAAAATTCTCATTTTCAATGCTGGTAGGAGTTGCAGGTAAACCGTTTGTTGAAGTATCAAGTTTTACAAATTTTACATCTTTTCGTACATCTATATCACCGCCAGATATAGAAGCGCCGGCACGATAAATCCCACCTTGCATCGCATCTTGATCACGATTGATAATGGTCTGTAATTGGTTTAGTTCTCGGTTCTGTAGACCACGCCCAGAGTTAAAAAGGATCTGATAATAGTTGTCACTATCTCTGTAGTCATCCTTATATTGTGTAAGGAATAAATTTTTGATTACTTCGGTTGCCATGGTTAGTCCTTATATTTCTATGATGACCTTAATGTCTTCAGTTTGGTCTGCAGTTCTCAATACAGAAGCTCTGCTTTCTACATATAGCAAATCACCACTAAATGGCATTGCTTTTGGATCCAAATGGAAATTAGCAGTGTTCAATAATGTTCCTGTGTTGTTATCAGAATCTGCAACACCTTCACCTTGAGAGAATGGAATAAACCCAGTTGCTTCTGTTTGGTGATAGTATAACTCATCTGAATCCTTTCTATCTATAATGGCTTTAGCAGCAGATGATGCGCCTGTCAGTGTGCTACCAATGGTAAAAGATAGACCAGTTCCAGTTGACATTTTCAGTCGGTTTAAAGAGTTGCCCGAGGTAGCAGTAAATGCAACGTCTGCAGAGTCAAGTGGGTTTTTAACAATACCGATTTGTCTAAAACTAGTACCGATAGGAAACTCTGACGAGTCTCCAGTAGTTTCTGCGCCAGATGGTTTTGCATTGAACATAATAGCACGTGACCGTAGATCATTTCTAGGGTCTTTACCAAACCCACCTCTCGGTGATAATCTCACTCTTGCTGTGGCAGAAGTTGTGGGTCCACCACCTGATAATACTGCTTCTGCGTAATCATAACCAGATCCAAGAACAAGAGTTCCAGCACTCTCATCCATTTCAATCTTAGTCACAGCACCACCAGATACTGTGGCGATTGCTCTTGCTCCAGTACCGTTACCTTTAATCGTTACTGAGGGGGCTGATGTATAACCAGCGCCACCTGTTAGAACTTGAACTCCAGACAATGAGTTGTTAATGGCTGCATTTTGAATACCTTTTTGCTCTACCAACTGTGACAAAGATGTGACATTACCAGATCCGTCAGAATCAAGTTTGCCTTGCAGTAGAACAGGGTGAAAGTTAGCGGCAAGAAAAGAAGACAAGTTTGGTGTGGTCATAGTGTATAAGAATTTCCAAGCATATCCATCAGCATAAGTCTTTGTAACAACATCAACACCTGTTGGTTTTATAGTAGAAGCAACGGCATTACCAAGAGCATTTCTCCCTTGTTTGACGCAGAGATAAACAGCATTGGTATCTGTCATTACATAGTAAGGTGTTGTTGTATGACCACCTAGATTGTCATTATATGCAGAGTATGTGGTACCTGAAATCCAGTTGTTTCTTGGCACAACAAAGCTAAAATCTGCAACTCTTTTCATGGCTTGTAAGCCAAGTCTAAAGTTTCGAATCTCTCTTTCAGTTTGCTCTGGTGTTGGTGCAAGATCTGAGTCATTCCATTCGTCTGACTTGCCTATACCAATATAATATTTTGCACCAGCGGAGTCTGTAATATCATCGAAGATATACTGGATTGCTGCTTTTTTCAAGTCTTGTGTGATAATTGCTGACATGTTTTTCGCCCTAAGTTATGCTATGATTACTCGACTGCCTAGTCCACCAGAGGAGTCTAGACCAACCAAGTACCAGCCAACAGTAGCACTGCCAGCAGTTGTTGTGTTATATACGGCATCGATTGCCGCCTTACCTTGTACTGTAAATGTAGTGCCTTGAGCAAATGTTGCAGGTGTAATTGTTACCGCACCGCTGTTGATGTTTACAAATCTCATGATCTGCCCACCAACACCATTTGCAAGAGTATTAGTACCTGCTCCAGAATTATTTAAAAGTGCTACAGGTGCTGTGAGTGATATATCAGCGGCACCACTTGCCGTATAATCTGAGTCTTCAAATCTAAATGCTTTTGTTTTTACAGTACCAGTTCCCTTTGCCTCTAAAACCATATTGATATTTGTATCAGTGCCAGATGCTACAATACTAATATCATTCCCTGTGGTATTACTGTTGATTGTAGGAAAGTTTACTGCAGAAGCAACTGTGGGTAGACCTAAAATAGGGTTACCACCAGAATCTTGTATCTGAGAACCGATATGAGGATTTCTCAGAATAGGTGATACATACCTTTTAGTGCCTGTGATAATAGATGTTGAGGTATTTGTTACAAGAGTATCACTATCTGTAAGTGTAGGAATATTGAGATTAATATTCTTGGTCATACCAGAAGAAGTTGGTGGTACAAGTTCATAAAAGTTGTTTGCGCCAACCGAGTCATAAATATCTGTATGTACTAATATTGGAGACACTAACTTTTTATTTGTGAGAGTTTGGTGTGCAGTTGTAAGGATCATTGTACCAGTAGAGTCTGGCATTGTGATGACGTTATCTTGTGTAGGCTGTGTTACAGTTAGCCGAGTTTCATGATCATTAACTGAACTTCCTTCAAAGACAAGATTATTCGGCTCAAGAAAAACACTTGAGTTAGTAGAGTCTCCACCCAGAATATTATAGAGTTCAACAAAGTTGGCGTTAATTTTAGTTGTGGCACCACGAAGCGTATCGCCCGTGCCGTCATTAGCAACTGTGCCACTCTGTAATACTTGTCTTGCCATTTTCTATGTCCTGTTGATTATCTTTATTTATACGAAAAACTCAATAGTTTTATACAGCCGAGTCTTTAAATTTCTCTTGGTCAAGGGTTTCTAGTGTGTTATCGAGACTGATAGATGATTTCAGTGACGTTCCATCACTATCCATATCCATTGTTGGTGAAGTCATTCTAACCATATCTACCATAGATGGATACTGTTCTGCGTTGAACTGCAGCGAACCAAATCCAGTTGAGTCTTGTGTAAGTAATGTATGTGCTTGTATTGTCATTCTATCTAGGCTCAAGCGTCTTGTTACTTCATCGGTAGTAACAATAGCAGATGGTTCTGTAAGTGCTGCAGGTGCCATAGAACCAATATCTAGGTATATGATTGGCGCTGGAACATCTGGAATAAAGATAGGCATATTATCAAACGATATGTCAGCATTGACTGATGTAATCTGAATCTCTGATGCATAGTACATTCCAGCAGGGTGGGCAAAGAGTTCATATAACTCTTCCCAAGTGCTTTGCTGAATACCAATTTTAAATAACAAACCCCAGTGCTGATACACTTTATCATTCTGGATCTTTCTATCTGTATCAGGTCCAATGATAGAGTTATTTGCGCCATCATTTAGATTGAAGATAAGATCCTTGCCATAAATGACTTGTGGATCTTCTTTAAAGAATGAACGGAAAAACCTTTCAAAAGAATACTTGGTACCCTTTGTTCTGTAGTAGTTGTTTGCAAGTTCCGCACCTGTCCGTTGATCGAGAATACCTTCTAGGTAGTTACCGCCCAAGAGAAGTTCATCTTCAAGTAGTGTAAGATTATCTTTTGCTGTCTGAGATATATCTCTGCTTGATGGAAGATCCTTAATCTTAAAACCAAAGTTGCCATCCGAATCCAAGTGTTCGTAATAGGCATCAAGAAGTTTTATGAGTTTCGGAAACTCTTCTTGAAAATATTCTGGTAGTGCCTTGTCAATTTGGTTATTACCAAACTCAAGTTCTCGTCTACCAATATCTCTTCTTGTCTTATCTATGCCCATTAGTTCGTTGCATCCACAATGACAGGTTTAATGGTAGATGCAGTTGCATCGAAGTTTACAATTTCATTAAATGTTGGTGTTATAGCACTCTGGTTAGCAGGTGTGGCCGATAATTTTATAAACCCAGCACCGCCTGATAAACCTGTTGGTTTAAATGAAACAATATCTAGTTTACCAGTGAGTGGATCAAATGATCCAATATTATTTGTTTTTACTTGACCCGTGCCAACCTCAACCACTCTCAATGTATTGTTAGCGGGAACAACTTTTCCATTAGTTAGTGTTCTTGCTGTTCTATTTTCTATTCGACATGTTGTTCCACCTTGAACAAAGTTATTACTAGTAACAACAGGGTCAATAGAATCTCTTGGATCAAGAATTGGAGTTGGATATTGCAAATTAAAACTATTGATAGCATTTACAACAGGTGCTATACGCAACTGTATTTTTACTTCGGCTCTGCTTGAAAGAATAGCTGGAGATAACTCATCAACTAAACTGAGAACATTTGATCTTCTAAATGATTTACCAAACTTGCCTATATTATCTTCAAAGTATTTTTCTACAACACTTTTTACTGAAACACCAAGTGCGTTAATAGAGAGCGGAGTTAGCCTTGGGTTGACTTGGAAGTGGACATTGATTTCAAGAAAAATATCTGCTGGGTCAACAAACTCTGCTTTGAAAGATAGCACAGCAAGTTGATCAACAAGGTTTAAGATTGCTTGTTTTGTATTAACAATCTGTTCATCAGATACATCATCTTCAAACTTAATAGATGTGAAGACGGTACCAAATTTAGGTTTTGGGTTATCTTGTCCACCCCATGTAATAATATCATCAATCAAAGATGAGAAGTTACGAAGAATGATTGATCTATAATCATCTGCAGTAACCATTCTGTTTTGTGTAGCATATTGGAATGGCGCATTTCTACGGATAGATTCTGTGGTTTCTTTAAAATCTCCACCAGCGGCAACCGCTGTAGTAGTTGCGTCAATATCATAGTTAACACCATCAATAGTTAGTTGGTCAACTGCAGTTAGTCCATTTGCAGTATTTGCAGTTGGCCCAACTGTGCTGATATAATCCACAACAATCTTACCACCTGATGGCGGTGATTGCCCAAGAATATCATTTGCACCAAAGGTAAGTTGATAAAATTCATTTGGTGCTTCTTTAAGGATATAGATGGTAGAGTTTTCACTTACTGATGTTGTATTAATAATATTTGTATAGGCAGTAAATGCGGATGCTGTTGTTGTTTCATAGACATTAACACTTACTGTATCCATGTCCATATTTTTATCTGGTATGGCATAAACATCTGCTTCATCAAATTCGCCCACAAGAAATGTTTTGGTTTTTCTAACACCTTCAAATACGGGGATAGCTTCAGAATCACCTTCTGTTTTAAAAATGTAAATACCATCAACATCTTCAGCCGTATAGACTTCGGTTGTTTGAAATGTGTAAGTAATCTCGTTTACAACTGCAGTAAACCGAGTAAATTTTGGTAGGTCTATACTAGAAGGTCTGTTAGCCACACTTGATAAATTAACACTAATTCGTAATAGTGCACGTGCAGCTGTTCTACTGTCAGGTACATACCCAATGCCTGTTGCCAAAGAGACCAATGATGATCTTAACTGTGCAGTATTTAAAAACGATTCATTAATAGAGAAGTTAGCAATCAAACCATTCAAGTGTGTGTTATATGCCAACACATCAAGAATATTTGAAAGTCCAGATGCTTCAAAATCATAGTCTTGAAACTCTGTTTTATTTTTTAGTTTATTTTTTAGACTTGCCTTAATGTTTTCAAAGTCTAATGCCGATGATGTGATTGCTGTTGCCATTATCTTAGCCTTGCCAGTGTTGTTGTTAATGTAACCATTTCATTAGTATTTATGACCTTAAACGTAACTGATATACCTAACTGATTTCTTTCTGGTGTTGATTTAGCCACAACATCAACCACTTCTGCCCTTGGCTCATATGATTGAATAGCAAATTTAATTCTGCTTATGGCATCAGATTCTGTAAATTCATCAGCTAGATCAAATAACAAATCTCTAATGTTTCCACCAAATCTAGGTCTAAAAGGTTTTTCATTATAGTTAGTAAGTATTAGATTTTTTACGGCTTGTTTAACAGCAGCAGATTCATTTTTCTTATAAATCTCGCCACTAGGTTTTGCTGCAAGTGTCAAATCAATATCAACATATGGCCTTTTACGTGTGCCAAATATTTTAGAAACACCGAGTGATCCATCTTCTGCTGATAGTTTAGTTGCCATATCTAAAATCCTTTTCTGTAGTTATTTATAAGGTTTTATGTACCTTTCATAGCATTAATAAACCATTGATCAGATTTCCATGTAACAACAGAACTTCTATTATATTTTCCACCGCCAAGACTTGCACCAAGTGTGTCAAGGTGCATTGTATACGCACCCATATATCCACTAGACATACCACCAGCCAAAATGCCTTCGCTCCTACACGCTCTTACAAACTTATCAAGGATATTTCTATCGGATCTATTATCTTTATTAAGTCGTCTATTCCCAACTTTACAAATCAAATCAGCAGCATCTAGTGTATCATGTCTTGTAGAACCAGTTCTTAAACCTCTAGATCCTGGTTGTCCACCAGAAGTAATCACTACAACATCAACACCTGCCTTCCTTGCAGCGGCTGCTAATACTTGCTCAAGTTTCTTCGAGACATATAGATCTCGTTTTTTACCTGCAAGTTGATATTCAATTCTACCACCTTGTGCCGTTTCTCCAGCCTTGGGTGCTTGTCCATCCCTTGGCGTAACTCCAGATTCATCTACTTCAACAAGATCGTTTTTCGAAATAAGAGTATTATTATATGTTGTTGCTACTTCAAATGATGGCTGCGCAGTTGCTCCACCACCAATAATATTAAAGTCCTCATCAATCTCTGGCATGACTACAGTAATCTGTGCGTGAACACCATCCTTATCCGGATCAATTTTATCATAATCAAGTTGAATTTTATCAAAACCAAATAAATTATCAGCAAGTTCTTCCGCAAACTCGAATGTATTCTCGAGGTTAATATTACCATCATCATCATATAATTCATATACAATAGCACGACCTGTTTGTCTCAAGTTTGGAATAGAATCAGGTGCCATAGGAGGTGCACCGACAAGTGGTTTATAAACACCCTCTGCTACAATAATCCTAAAGTCCTCAAACAAATCTTCATTTAACTTACAATATTTAATCACCTCAGCTTGAAGAACAAGTTGTCTCATTAAAGCAGCACGTTCATCAAACGTTGCAAGGTGGCCTAGATTTGTAGCACCTCCTGCACCAGAAAGAAATGTTGATATAGAAATGCCTTCTGCTACTAATGTCTTTGCATTAATAGCTTTAACACCTAAACCTCTTGGATCAATTAATTTTGGATTGTATTTTGGATCTGGATTAAATTTTGTATATGTGCGAGTGCCTTGTATAAAGTTAGGCGAAGAAGTCGATCTTCTGCCTGTAGAACCTGTCCCAGAAGATGTTCTGTTAATTCCTGGGGGTGATGGATTATTGTGTTGAGAACTAATAGACCCATCTTTCAGCAATGCTTGAATAAACTTGGCATTCGCTGCGTTGTTTGGATCTTTCATTTTGGCTCTCGCTTCTGCAGCAGATTGTTTTCTGTTTGCAATGCCATCAAACTCACTTGCTCTATCAATACCATTTTTAAGTTGATCACCTGGATCTACAAGAACCTTTTTAACACCTCTGCTAGAGTTCTTGAGTGCCACACCTATTAGGCTGGCATTTGGTTGGAACGTTGCTGTATTGTCAAGAGCGGTATTTGTCGTAGTATATCCACCTGGAGATGTTGCACCTTCTGTTGCCGTAGCCGCTCTGTTTGCATCAATCGCTTCTTTTGCAGTACCGTTTAGATCACCGTGGAAGGTAGTTGCTGTCATAGTATCAGCGTGAACAGATTTACCTGTAAACATGTTATAGTTGTACATAATCATATTCTCGCCACCGATTGTACCACCAGCACCAACTACTGACATATCTCCAGCCATCAAAGACATGCGTGGACTTGATCCAACAATCTCTGCTTGAGAGGATGTTTTGTGCACACCCTTTGCTGAAGTAGTCATAGAACCCTCAACAGAGATTACATTATTACCTTTAATGGATGCAAGAGATGCACCAAGTATCGTGGAAATGTTTTGACCAAGTACAGTCTGTTTATTGAAACCTTTTACCGTAACGGCTTTCTGTTTTGATGTTTCATTGATGTTACCCTCAACCGTGGTAGTCTGATTGCCACCAACATTGACGGTGTAATCTCCCTTCACATCAAGATCAAGATCGCCTGATACATTCATTGCCAAATTTTTTGCAATGAGAGCAAAGTCACCTTCACATACAATAGCACCATTAGCGTCTATGGATATTACACCATTATTCTTGGAACGAATTATTACAGATCCATCAGCTGTCATCTGAATACCAGCACCTGATGTGTGTTTAATTACAACCCTTTCACCACCTGGTGTATCATCATAAACTGTAGTGTGACCACCTTTTGTCTGTTTAACTTGTACATCACCATATTGTGGAGATACTTCTGGCTTTTTTGCTTTCGCAATAGTAATCTTAGCATCAGGTGATGATGTTCCCATACCAGGATGCCCACCTCCAGTTTTAACCTCTGTGGGAGTAGCGCCTGCAGCTTCTTTGTTTATACTTGAAAATCCATGATAAAGAGTGTGTGGAAATTCTCCACGTGGATCTGTAGCTTCTGATCCTCTTTTGGTTACCTGATCTGGTACTCTACTAGTGCCTTCGGGCAACACATCCCATGTATCAGCCATTAATCTTCTCCCTCAAGTTTTGATTCAATTTTAGCCTTGAGTTCTTCTGTTGTAAAAAATTTACCATTAGATATTACTTCACCCATTCCAATAACATCTTTATCTATATGTGCTCTAATAGCTTCAACACTCACACCAGGACCTGATCTAGAAACAGTTGTTCTATCAGCACTCAATTCGTTTATGCCATAAACTTGTCCGATAGGCAATACATCAGTAAAGGCTCTTGCTATTATCCTCATTCTTCTAAATTGTTGTTTTGTTACAGATGCTGCTGATAAAGTACCTCTCTGAAATGCTTCTTTAGGTGCAGGTGTATCATAGCCTGCCACAATGCCTACAAAAACTGCATTATTATTATACCCGCCACCTATAAGTGGCAAATCATCAAGAAACCTAGCAAGTTCCATATGGCCATTCTTCTGAATTAATATGTGAAATGGTATACCATTAGTTTTACCATTTGATTTATAATGTTGATGAACATCGTGAGCAGTCATATTCTGGTCAGCATAAGTACCTGTCCAATCAAAAACCAATGTAGTAAATGCTCTCTCAGCAGATTTAAAGTGTGCAATCACTTCTTTATGATCGTAAAGTTTCACACTTTCTTGCTCATCGAAATCATCAGTTGAAGTGGTCAAGAACTGATCTTGTGCAGCCCTTCTTTTTTCTAGCTCTGCTTGCGCTGCCGCAGTTTCTTCAGCCGTTGCGTCACTAGGTAATGATGCTGAACCATCATCATTAAATGTTGCTCTTGCTAGAGGATCTGTTTGTGGTGTAGTTATTGGGGCAGTTTCTGTGACAACTTGACCCGTAGGTGTTTCTGTAGTAACAGTGTTAGGTACAACAGCGCCAGAGCCTTTTAAATCTGATGTCTTAGAAACCTTTGAAACCACAGGAGCTTTTTCAACTTTTACACCTGTAGCGGTTGTTGTTGTTTTAATATTACCTGCCGGAGTTGCTTTGGTTGTTTCTGTAGCCTTTATACCTCCTTTAGATCCTGTTGTTGCCTTACCACCTTTAAATGTTACTGTACCAACAGTTGGTTCTGGCAGTGGGTTATCTTTTTTCAAGAATGAGCCAGCTGTTGGCAATGTATCTGGAAATGTAGTTTCTACATTATCAACAACACCTTGAAGAGATTCTACCTCTTTACCTAAAGCACCTGTAAAGGAACCTTCTGTTTGGCTAATGATACTTTGTAAATCATCTATAGAACCAAATTTTGCACTTATACCAGATGCTTCTAATTGGCCTTTAAGCTTATCAGATATTTCTAAATTTTTAATGGCAAGTGCTCTACATGCTATAGCATCACCCGCAGAAAATGCGTCTGTAAGTGCTCCGAGTTTTGATTGATCAAACGATGGTATCGCACTAAATATATTATTGGATATTACAGATGCTGTTGATTCCAGCACACCCATCAGTAGCCCACCTCCTGCAAGACCACCAAGGGCATTTTCAAACCCTGCAGTTGCTGCCTTTGTTGCAGCACCCAAGGCATCTAAAGCCGCGCCGCCTTGAAAATCTTGCATCATTGAAAGTGGATCAAAAGAACCCACGCCAAGGATATCAGTTGGTACTAGATCTCCCATAACGTCTGATAAATCTTCTAAAGGAAGATCTGGAATGGCAGTTTGTAGTGCTGTGGTAATGCCCTCTAGATTAGCTGTTGTCACAATATCAAAGTTCATTTCAGCAACATTTTCTACAGTAGCTTGTACGTCAGGAAACATAGCTTCAATATCAATAGCAGTATCTCCTGACGTTGCAGCGGTAAACATCTTTTCAGCATTTGCTAGATCTGTATCTGATATACCTTCTTTCATAGCAGGTAGTTTATCTGCAATGTCTTGAGATACTGCAGCAAGTTGTGGCTCAAGGATCTTTGCTTTATCAGCTAGATCGGCTGCGATAGGGCCAACCATCTGCATACCACCTTTTACTTCCCCAGCCAAACCTTTGAGTTTAGATTCGAGTTCGGCTGGAGAGAATGCTCCAGTTGGTAGTTTTGCTAGTAAATCTGGCGCAGAGAATTGTGCCGTAAGTGATTCTTGTAAACCATCAACATTTTTAAAAATACTTTCAGAAGATGCTTGAAGCTTGCTTTTCATATCTTCAGCGGCACCTAGTAGATCAGGTGTTTGAAAATCTGCTGCTAAACTAGCAAATTTGTTATTAATAGCTTTAAAATCAATTGACATTAAACTGGCCCTGCTTTGGGTTTTCTGGTAAAGTTATCATGAACACTTTTAGCATAACCTATTCTTTCACTTTCTCCCAATTTGGCTCGTCCACCATTTCGTGTTTCTTTTGGAAAGGCACTTCGTGCAGAAGTATCTTCTGGATTCTCATAATAGTGATGGACATATACAGTTGCTGGTCCAAGAGTTTTGTAGTTATTTAATCTTGTTAGATTATATTCTGCTACGGTTTGCCATTCGTGGACAACAAACTGTACTTGTAGTTCAAGAGCCTCATACGAAAGCCCCTTGTCTTTAGCAAATTTAAAAAAGTTATCTTGTCGTGTTGAAGGCCCATACCACTGAGCAATACCCAAGGAGCGATCCCCTTTTCTTTTTAAATCCTTGTCACCTTCAGCTATAGGTCTAATATCATACTTACCATCAACAGTACCGCCTGATTCTTTAAGAAAGTTTCCTATTAGTGCTGCAATAGCAATAGGAGTAAATATTCCTGTTTTTGAAAAATATTGATAAGCATATTGTACATTACCACCATACTCTACATCAGGATCTACAACAAAGCTTTCTGGTGGACCCGCTAATGCAGCATCTGCGCTTGGTGGAGAACCAACGCCTGGTGATGCATCATTACTAAAGGCAACACCATTTGCAATTTGAGTTAGTGATGGCATATGAACAACAGGAATAGATCCCATAACCAGTGGTAATTGTGATTGTTTACCATCAAGGAATATACCAAAAACTGTTGCAGATGGTTCAAGTGCAGGATTCCAACCGAGTCCAGATGTTCCTGGTTCTGTGGTAGGTACTAAGACTTGTGCATATGGCAAATCCTCGTTAGTAACATCCGGTCCATGCACACCCGGGATCCTAACCTTTACCCTGCCGAGTCTAGGCTCATCGGCCCCTTTTTCCACAACAACACCAACAAACCAACGCATAGGTTGATCACCATAAAACTCAGATAACATTGGACCTGAAAATGTATTACGAGTACTCATTCTTTCGGATTTCCTAATTTCATTAATTGTGCATCAATAACATGTCTTTCATCAGAAAATATGTGCCGACAAGAATGAATTACATATTCGCCAGATCTTTTTAAATCCTTTGTTTTCTCTGCAATGATACCTTCTGGATCATTGTTTGGAAAGTACACATTAATTTTACTACCAATTGTTCTATTTTCATCACCTGCAAAAAATATAGCACCGCCTACTCGCATTACACTTGATGATTTACCGACAATGTTTCTTAGTGCTTTTGCTGTAGCATCAAGAGAGTATGAACCACCACCATAATAATTTGCCATGTCGCTGTATGTATTATTGGCTACAATACGATCATATGTCTGTCCATCCACTTCGCTTAATTTACCAACCCCTTCAAATTCAGTTGTATCATCCATGATACTCGTCATGTTTTTAGTGTCTTCACCTAGTAGATCATTTTCTTGTATAACGTCATTAAAAAACTCATTTACGTCAAACCTAAAGTTTTCAACAGTACCAGTTGTTGCATCAAAAACATTATATGAACAACCAACAGAACCTCTCTCCATAAGATGCAATGTATCCTCATTATTTGTCACTTTGAATTCTTGTATGTTATATAAGTTGGTATCAGATATAAGACTTGTTTCTTGAGAATTTTTAAATTGGGAAAAGCTAAATAGTATGTCTTCATTCCACACAGGTTGTTTAAACATTTTTTCCATGCTTTTCAGTATTAAATTCTCATCAAATAGTGTAGCATAAAGATAAAAGGGAAACCCAAATGAACTTGTTGCCCTTTGAGTAACCCACTGTGCTGCTTGAATAGGAGTTAAAAATGGCACAACAACACGCATCGGTTCTTGAATAGGTAAGACATCGTCTATGTCAACTTCTTTATTTAAGTTATCAATGAGAATCTTTTCAACAATTTCTTCTGGTGTTCCTTTATACCCCTTACTAAATCTTGACACAGTATCAATGAAATATGTTTCATCAATAATATTCATAATAATAACTTCTGTAGTCTCATTTGTTTTGGTAGCAGATTGAACCCTACGAATAACAAATCTCTTTTTAATAGGGTTAGTGTTATCTTTATTTGAAAATACTATTTTAAGTCTTTCAGTACCCTTAATGTCAAAATATTGATCATATAGCCGACTATCGTCCCTAAGTGTTACTGTACCTGATAAGAAAGGTCTCTCAATATTTTCGAATATGTCAACTTGGAAAACGGATTTACCAAGCGATACGTTTGTTTCATCTTCCTCTTCACCATTAGGCATATACATAAGTTCATCTAAACCATAGTCAGATGCCGATTGTTGTGCTGGGCTGTTTATAGGTGGATCTCTTGGTTCTGGCATACTATTCTTTCAATAATCTATTATATTCTGCTTGCACTTGAGTAACAGCAGATGGTTTCAATACTTTTAGTTCACGTAAAGAATCATTCTTTGCATAAACCCTGTCTGAATATGTTACAGGGGTAAGTCCACCAAGAGAGGGATTAAATGGATCTATATCAACATATTCCTTTGAGGAGTTTTCATAATGATGGACTGAGTTGTATTGTTCTACTTCACTATTCACTGTGATTGTGTCAGCAATTCTATCTTCTGGAACAACAAGTTCACCAACACCAAAATTGTCAGGTGACTTCACAATAATTTGTCCTAGATCAATGTATTTTTTAACAACAGTTCCAATTGATCCAGATGATTGACCAACAACTGTATCACCAACAAGAACTGTAGAGGCTATAGGATCCTGAGTTGTGATAGTTCTATGTGGGTAATCAGATTTTAGCTTATCCTGTATTTCCAATTCAGCAAGAGGCCAACCTGATTCTCTTACATCATCGTTCATATAATAAAATGTCCAATAAAAATCAGTTGTACCATACAGTTTAAATGACATGGTATCTGGTCTCTCAAAGTCATTAATAAATTGTGTTTCATAGAACACTGTATTATCTTTTAAAGATTCAATAATTTTTATATATGCAGTAATGTTCTGAAATAAAATTCTGTCAGGGTTGTTACCAAACGCATAAGTTATAACTGGAAATGAGTTAAAGAAATTTGCCATTAGTAATCTGCCTGTATGTGTTGTTTCATAAGTGCTTTTGACTCAGTAAATTGTAAGGTAATAGCAGTAGATGTAAAGTTGCCGTCTGAGTGAAAACCCATACCTTGTGTGTTATATGTAGAAGAAACTCCAGTTAAATATGCAGGTAGAAATTTAAGACCTGGAATTGTCTTTTGATCATACTTGGTCTCAATAATAAATCTGTTTGGAAATTTATAACCGTAGTTAATTCCAGCCATGTCCAGACCTGTGGGATATAATTCTTCTCGGAAGTGTCTAACTATACCCTTTACAATCTCAGCCTCTACTGCACTGGTTGGTACCATTGTAAAGGTAAACGCAAAACTTCTTAATGGTACACTTTTAAATAATGCTCTTGTATTAGGATTTAATTGAACACCTGTTACACTTCGAATAGCACCTGCTGCTGGAGCACCGAAAGACTTTGCCTTAGATGCAACATTAGCAGCAATCAATGAGGCTGCTTCATTATTCAGATTTAAAGCTGTTCCCGCAAGTGCTCCTATATCACCAAGTGCCTCAAAACTCTTTTTTATACCGCCTATAGCAGCACTACCTACTGTTGCTCCGTCTTGCAAGCCTTTTTCAATACCAGCACCAATAAGACCAAGATCAAAGTTTTCAAACTGTACTGCATCTTGTAATTGAAATGCTGTAGGAAGATATAAACTTATATAAGGACATACACTAGAGTTCTTTGTTGGCAAGTTTGTGTCACTTGCAATACTAGTAGCTTGCGCTGTTTGGTTTCTTGGAGGAACAGTACCGAATGCTTCTCGCTGTTTTCTTGCTACAGCAAGTGATGCTGCGCTACTTAGCCTAGGATCTACTTGACCATCACCATAGCCTTTATTCTGCGCTAATTCGTGTAGTACTCTTTTAGCACTTTCCGCAGATGCCTTTGCTTTTGCAATACCTGCTTCAATTTTTGCTTGAGCTGCTTCCTTTACGGCTTCTTCATCAACAACTTTAAATACAATAGTGCCTTTATAATCACCAGGATCGTCATTTGGATATCTGAGAGTGTTCGCCATTTCATACCTTATAAATAAGTTGTATCGTTGATGTTATTTATATTGGAAATCATGGCTTATTCTGGCAAATATACTGTTAAAAACCCCAAAAAGTACCAAGGTGATCATACCAAAGTTATTTATAGAAGCATGTGGGAAAAATGGTGTTTCAAGTGGTGTGATGAAAACTCTGAAATCAAGACATGGAGTTCTGAGGAAGTAGTTGTACCATACTTCTATGATGTTGATAAAAAATATCATAGGTACTTTGTTGATTTAAAGGTTACATATAAATCAGGAAAAACAGTACTTATTGAGATAAAGCCAGACAAAGAAACAAAAGCCCCTACATATCCCGGAAAGAAAACTCGTAGATATATCAACGAGGGTTTGACGTATGTAAAAAATCTTAATAAATGGAAAGCAGCACAAAGGTTTGCAAAAGACCGTAATTGGGAATTTGTAATATGGACAGAGAATACTTTAGAGTCCATGGGTATTAAACCAAAATCCACAAAACCCTTAAAGCCATATAAGAGAAAGAAAAGTCCTAAAAAGTGATATAAATAACACTATTGGATACTAGGACAAATAAATGAGCAACCTTTTTAATAAACTAGAAATGGAAGCATTTCGTAAAGGTATTACGTTGAGGACAAAAGAGTCCCAGACGTGGTTTAGAAAACGTATGGCTAATATGCGTAAACCTTCTGCTGAATCTCTTATGAAAGACAATCAGGTTAATCTGGAGTCCCGTATAGGACCAGGTACTATGGCAATGTTTTACTACGATCCAAAACATAAGAAAACACTACCTTATTATGATAGGTTTCCACTTATTATTTTGGTTGATAAAGTACCAGGCGGTTTCCATGGACTTAATTTACATTATCTACCTCCAATGTTAAGAGCCAAATTTCTTGATGGTCTTATGGATAATATGAATAATAGATTATATGATGAAACAACTAAATTTAAAGTAAATTATCAGATGCTTCAAAGAGCATCCAAACTTAGATATTTTAAAGCTTGTTATAAAATGTATTTAAATGATCACGTCAGATCAAGATTTGCTCAAATTGAAGCACCTGAATGGGAGATTGCTACATTTCTTCCTATTGCAGATTTTGCCAAAAGTTCAAGAGCCAATGTCTACAGAGATTCAAGGAAAAAAATAAATGGGTAGAATTGATGATTTCAAAGGCACCGTATCTGGACGTGGAGGTTTTGTAAACCCAACTCTGTATAAAATTGAGTTGCCGCCGCTACCAGGATCAAATGTAAACACAAGAGATTTTTCTACTCTATGTTCTGGTATATCGATTCCAGGGAGACAGATACAGACAATAGCCCGTGAGATAGGTACTGAGAAGCAGTTTGTTGGTGTTGATCACGAGGTTCCGCCTGTCTCACTTACCTTTAGAATGGTAAATGATTTTGCTGTTAAAAAATATTTTGAATATTGGCAGAACCTAATCATAAACCAAAAAACGCACGAAGTAGGATATGCAAACACATATCATAAAGATGTAAAAATATCACAACTAGCAAAAGTTGAGAGTGCATTACCTGTTGGTGGTCTTGGTATTATTTCAGACATATTGCGTACAGCACAAGCAGATAGACAATACCCTAGTGTATATGAATGTACACTTATAAAAGCATTACCCACTTCAGTTACTGGATATCAGATGGGTGATGCTCAGACTGATCAGATAGTTGAATTTACTGTTGAATTGCAGTATAAAAACTGGGTAAATAATGATACGAATGAAGGACCAGACAATACTTACATACCGACTACAGTTGGAGATATTATAGAAAATAAAATCAACAGTGCAGTCAAGACAAAAGTGGAGGGTGCCGTCCGAGGAGCAATCGGCAGACTCTTTTAATTATTTTACAACATGAGGATATAATATGTTACCTAAGTTAAATGATGTACCCAAGTATGAGATTAATATTCCATCAACGGGTGATACAAAAAAGTTTAGACCATTTCTGGTAAAGGAAGAAAAAGTTCTTCTACTTGCTATGGAATCTGAAAACGCAAATGAAATGCTTGCAGCAATTGTTGATACCATTGGTGCTTGTGTTCAAGATATTGACACAGAAAAGCTCACTGCATTTGATGTAGAGTTTCTGTTCATGAAAGTTAGGGCAAAGAGTGTAGGTGAAACAGCTCAAATAAAAATTAATTGTAGTGAGTGTGAAGAACCAAATGACTATGAAGTTAACATTGAACAATTGCAAATGGATGTTCCAACTTTAGATCCTATTATTAAATTAGATGAAAATATTAGTATTGAAATGCAATGGCCTTCATGGAAAGATTTACAAAACACTATGGCTAATGCAGGTGAATTAAAGGAAGTTGACTATATGTTTGCTCTATTAAGGGCTGCACTAAAATCTGTAAACACAGAAGATGAACGAATTGATTTAAGAGATGTTTCAGACGATGAGATTGATGCATTTGTTGATTCTATGAATACAGCTCAATTAAATATGATAAAAGAATATGTCGATAAAATGCCGGCACTGACTGAACATGTTAAATTTAAATGTGGAAATTGTGGTCACGAGAATGATAGAGAGATCAGAGGGCTACAAAGTTTTTTCTCATAGGTCTATCTCATGAATCCTTGATGAACTATTATGAAACTAATTTTAATTTAATGCAACATCATAATTATTCATTATTTGAGATAGAAAATATGATACCTTGGGAAAAAGAAATATATTTGTCATTGCTAGTGAATTTTTTGAAAGTAGAAAAAGAACGAATAAGAACCAATAAAGGCTAATTTAATGGCAGAAGCAACTCTAAATGATGTAGTTAAAATTCTGGAAAGAAATAATAATCTACTAGATGATATGGCAAATCCAGAGAAAGATCGAGTTAGTGGTCTGAAAGGGTTAGTATCATCTGACGAAAAAAGAGACAAAGCTACTAAATCTGCTTTTATTAGTGGGTCTCCAACTATTAAAAAAACGGAGGGTGGCGGTAAAGCACTAGGCATAGGAGCAGGCATAGGAGCAATGGCTGCTGGTATGCTAAAAAGTGCTGCTGGACTCGCAGCAATGGGTGTTGCTATACCAGCCTTCTTTGGCGGATTACTTGTAGGCAGTGGCGGTCTCGACTGGATGCAGAGCACTCTGGGTATGAATTACGATGGGCTAAAAAATGCTGCTTTAGGATTTTCTGACATTATTTTAGCTATGGATCCACAAGCCTTTATTGTTCTTGGTGGAATCATGGGAATATCTGCTCTAGGTGGCGTAAAGGGAGCTAAAGGTCTTGGTGCTATGGGCTTTGCTATTAGTGCTTTCTTTGGTGGTCTACTTGCAGGTGAGGCAGTATATGCTGGGTTTAGTGCACTTGGTGGTGATTTAAATTTTGCGAATACTAAAAAAGTAGTTACAGGATTTACTAGTATATTTGAAGGAATGACCGCAGAAGATCTAATACCATTAGGTGCAATACTAGGTGGCGCTGCAGTTCTTAGTGCGTTTACGGGCGGCGCAAATGCGGCTAAGGGTTTAGGCGCTATGGGCTTTGGCATCACCGCTTTCTTTGGTGGTTTACTGGCTGGTGAAGCATTATACGCTACCGCCGCCAATATAGTAGATTTAGACTTCGGCGCAACTAAAACAGTTCTTACTGGATTTAGTGATAGTATAGGTGCACTTGACAAAGATGCTGTTATAGCTTTGGGAGCTTTGATGGCCGGCGGTGCATTAATTGGTCATTCCAGACTTAAAGCAAGATCATTAGCAAGAGGCCTATTTGCTCTAGGTGGCGGTATTATAGCAATCATGGGCGGCATGGCTATTATTGAAGGTGGTGCCACATTAGCGGAGGCTGCTGGAGTAGATTTTGGCGCCGCGGCGGGACTTTTTAAAGGATTCTCTGATAGTGTCGGACAATTATCAGTCGGTGCTGCTACAACACTGCTTGCACTGGTTGGCAGTGGCGGTGCATTAGGTCTTATATCAAGTGCTAATATGAAAAAGAATTTTATCCTTGGTGCTGGTACTCTTGCTGGTTCTATTGGCGCATTTATGGCAGTGTTTGCTGGAGTAGGGGCTGGCGCAAGTGCTCTTGGAGTGGATGGTAGTAAAATCAAAACTCTTATAGGTAACTTTGGAGAAGCAATTGATTCATTAAGCCCAACATCAATGAAAACCTTAGCAGTTTTGGTTGGCGCTGGTGCTACACTTGGTGCTATTACTGCTGCGTCAGGCGGTGCTGGTGCAATGGTATTTGCGGGTATTCCTGCCCTTGGTGCATCCATAGGGGCATTCCTTGTAGCAATTGATGCTGTTGCCTTGGGTGGCGGTATACTTGGCGCAGATGGATCAAATACCAAAAAACTTTTAAAGAACTTTGGTGAGGGAATAGATCATATTGCTGGAGTTGACTTTACTAATGCTATATCTGCTGGCGCTGGTATTAAAAGTTTAGCTGGTGGTATCGCAGCGTTCTTTGCTGTAGATACTATGGGTGCTGTTGGGGAGGTTTTTGGTGGTGCTAAGGAAGCGATAATCGGTGGATGGAATTGGTTAACCGGGCGAGACGATGGCAATGAGTCCCAAGGTGGCCCTATCCAGATGATGATAGATGCAATAAAACCTTTGGAAAACATAGATCAATCACTCTTTGATTCTATGGACAGATTTGGTCTTGCTATGGCTAAGTTAGGAGAAAGTTTTGGAAGTATAAGTGGGATCAGTACTAAAGCAGCAAGTGCAAACCTTACAGGCATGCTTATGGATATAGGCGGCATGATGTCATTGGTAGACAACGTTATAAAAGGTGGCAAAGTTTATGATGAAACAGAAAACTGGGCATCGTACCTGTTGGGTCCAAATAGGGAGTTAGTAGGTGACTTTGGTCCAGGTTTAGACAACGTTGACTTTGCCAAATTTAAACTCATGGCACATGGTATAGATAAAATACGTAGAATAATGAATGGTGGTGATTCAGGTTCAGCAGTAAGTAATAGTGAAATGTCTAAGACAGAAGGCACACGGCAGTCTCTTATAAAATCAGCGGTAGTAGAAACCATGATTGTGAAAAATATGCTTTCATCAGCACAAGGTAGTGGTGGTGGAACCAGTGTAAGCAATCAAGATAACTCTATCAAAAACAGTAGTACATACAACATGAATGCTACTGTCGGACAAGTCCAAGATCCTTTCTACGGACCGCGATAATAAAAAAGAGGGGCTAACCATGGCCCCTCACGTGTGTATTACGGCACAACCCGATCAAATGAAGGTAAGAATATTAACCTTCGGCTGCCAGTTTGGCAAAGTATGACATCGGATCATCCGCAGATGTATCTGTGCCACCATCACTCACATCATCAACGATATCCGCTGTGACCTCTGTGATTGATTGAGCAGGCATCTCCCGCATAGGAGCAGCTGCTGTTTCTGTGTTGAGTTTCATCTCATCACTCATCGACATCATGCCAGTTGTACCTAGTACACTCTCAAGTTTTGTCTTGAGTTCTGCATAGGATTTGTAGTGTTTAGGATCAGAATATTCTCCTAGGTCATGCATCGAGTTGTAAATGCCTTCACAGTATTCGTCGGTACCAAGATCTGACATTCCTTCAAATTCAGATTTATCATAGTTACGATAACCTTCTACTTGACGGATTTTTAATTTGAAGTTTGCACCTTCCCAGAAATCAAATGGATTGATTGGTTTCTCATCTTGGAATTGTGGTTGCATAACATCCATAATCTTGTCAAAGATTTTCTTACCGAACTGGTACATAAAGACCTTACCTTCGTTAGAAGGGTTACCCGGATCTGATACAACAAGAACATTAGAAACATAATGTAGGCGACGTTTCTGTTTACGTGCTACCTCTTTATCTGCATCAATGCCAGAGTTCCATAGTTTCGAGTTTAATTCACCCACTGGGTCATCTTGACCAATAGATGTAAGTGAACGCTCGATGTACCACTTACCTGTAGAGCCTTTGAAACCGTGATCCCAATAACGAACCCAAGGTAGTTCTTGACCCTCACCTGCTGGTAAGAAACGAAGTACCGCATATCCGTTACCCACTTTATCTACTGTAGGTTTCCAAATGCGGTCATCTTGATAGGACTTAGTGGCACCACCACCTGCTGATTCGGCTGCATTGATTAGTTTTTCGATGCCGCCACGGTTGCGTTTTAAGTTTGAAAAAGACATATGTTTATTTCCTTATATGTGCTGTAGTGTTGCTGTAATATGTTTATCATATCATAATAAAGGTGTTTTGTAAACACATTATTTATATAAAATCCAATTCATTTTCCCGAGGCAAAAGGTTTAATTTTTTAGCTTCTGCCTCTATCTTATTTCGTATTGGAACCGAAATAAATTTCTTGACTCCCTCTGGATCAATATCATTCTTTTCACATATAAGAAGTATTGCATCCATGTAGTCCATTTTTTTATCCAAGACAGCCTCTTCAACCATCTTGGTAAAAATTGATCGTGTTAAAAATTCTTTCATCTATCGAGTACCCTCAATATAATAGTGTCCTTGTTAAGACGTGCATTTGGGACACGGGTTTTTGTTGTGAGTGATTTCCAGTGCTGATCAATTTGCCTGATTGTCTTTGTCTGGAATATCGGCAGACTTACGTCTGGTTTCCGCAATGATGTTGTACGAGATTGTTCTAGGTCTACATGCTGTAGAGTAGAACCTTTAACCTCAAAGCCTTTTGGTCCATGTGAGACATATTCAGTGATCTGCTTGTACTTTGTATTAAAGGTATACAGACGGAATGCACCGACAATAGACATTGGGTTAATCGAAGTAAGTTTATATTCTTTAGACGCTTTGTAATAGTTTAATTTTGCAATCTGTTTATCGGCAGACTTCACACGAGGTTTACGGATAGAACGAACTGCCTTTTTAGACAAGATATATTTCTCTGTATCTGAAATCATATTAGAAACAAAGGCAAGCAACTCTTTTTGTTTCTTAGGTTTCATATGCTGATAACCCTCTACAAGATCAGGAGTTTTCTTATTGATCAACTCCTCAAGTTCTGCTTGAAGTGGAATGTAATATTTGAGAACCATGTTAGCACCAACAGTAGTGGCATTCTCAGAGAGAAGTTTTTCATACACATTTGTGTCTTTATGTCTTTCCCATAGGTCAAGCATACCTTCTAAGTCAGCAATAAGAGTTCTGCCGGCACGCTGTTGCTTTTCCATTGGGTTTAACTGAACCACATTATTTTTAACAACTTCCTCATCAGTTGTTTTGGCACGCTCCTCTTGACGTAGTGTAACCCACTTTTCAACTTTCTGAGTATAATCACTAAGCAGTTTGTCCATATTATAACCTTTAGGCACATCATTACCTCGGTTAATAACCCATTCAATTATTGATGCAATATCATATAAGCCACCATAAACCCAGTCAGGTCCATCCAGCATAAATTTAAGTTTTTTGCCTTCAAAGTTATTACGAATCCAATTACGAGTAATACCCGCAATATCTTTCTTATCCACTTCAAGGCGTACATAAGAAGCAAACCAACGGTAACCAGAATCAGTAGGTGCCGCTGCTAAACCCGTACGACGAGCTCTAGGTAGTACTTTTTTCTTACGTGGTGCCATTAATAATTCTCCTCATTTGATAATTAATACTATACCAAATCGGGTTAGATGTAAACACTTTATTTAAACTTTTTTAATTTTACTATACGATGTAACATAATTGTTACACCCTGCTTCGTAACCTTCTTTATAGACCTCCTCTAGATCCAGAAGATGCCACTCGCCATCTGCCCACTTTTTACGGACATAGTTTTTAGAAGCTAGAATATCAATTGTGATTTCAACTGATTCCTCTAGCTTCTTTTTAAAATTAGTTGAGGCTCTACCCAGCATAAATGCACAAAGGCCAATAGCAATAGTATAAAGTATATTAAGTAGAGCCCCATCAATTATCATGCTACATTAAACCCAGTAACAGAGTTCACTCGGAATGAGCGCCAACCTTCTGCATTTACATCCCATACAGGAATCACTTCCTCACTTACGGCACGTACTGCCTTCTGTGTAATAGGGTCTGATTTAATAGGAGTAGGAATAAGATCCTCACGTAGTGTACAGGTCATATTACGTGTGTCACCATTAACCTTTGTAAAGTCAACTTGACATGTGCTTGCCTGAAGCATCTCCATCATTTCATTTCGTGTCATCATATATTATCCTCCGATATATTTTTCAGGTCTGTACCAGTTTTTCTGGTGGTGAATACGAGCAAGCAAGTCTATGATAAGAGTTGCTTCCTCTGTGTTGTCTTTGATTGCCTTTCTGAGAGACGACTCAATAAGGTCAATATCATCGACAGTTAATTTAAACAAATCATTCGGTTTCACTTCTTCAAGCCATAGTTAGCAAGACGTCGTTGATACTCGGCTTCTATATAAGCATTAAGTTGAATCTCTAGTTTCTTTACTGTGTCCTTAAGAGAGTTAACTTCGCCTTTCAACCGAGAGATTTTATCACTTGCCCTGTTCAGCCGCATTTCAATCTGGGCAGTATCTGTCATTAATAATCTCCCCAATCATTATCAAACCGAGTGGTCTGATTATAGCGTTCACCATAGTGCTCTTTGGCATATTTCGAAGCATCCGTATAATGGTTCTCATTGTAACCATCGTACTTCTCAGTAAGATTTTGTGTAGGCGCTTTGGCAGGCTTTTCTACCTCATCCATCCAACCAACAGTTTGCGCTGCTTTAGCTTTGATACGAGCTTTAAAAGCGGCTTGACGATCACGTTTTTTAGCAATCTTGCGAATCAGTTCAAGACGGTCGGACATTTGTGTTTCTGTAAGCATATTATATTCCTCATTTGATATAGGTATCATATCATAGCATGATTGATTTGTAAACAACTAATTGCACCTTTTTTTAAAAAAGTTATAGCTGTTACAATTATGATACACTAAAGTAAGCTTCCCAATATGCATCGATCATGGTTTTCCGATCCGCTTCAATATCGAAGTTTGTGGCATTTGCCCAAGTGTAAATATCTTCGATCACTTCCCATTCGAAATCAGTCATATGTTTCTCCTTTTGACTCTGTTACTATACCACATGTAGGCATAGATGTAAACACCTTTTTGGTAACTTTTTTAGAAATATATTGAAATATTAATTTACCATCTGTATGCATTTTAGGGGTTTACAATTATGGTAATTCGTGGTATAATAAAGAGTATTGAGTTGAGGATAGGGTATTATGTTTTGGACTTATCTGGAGTATGCCTTTGGCGCTCCCACTCATAACAATGAAAATCCCTTACTGCTGCCTTTGGTGCAAGATCAAGAGCCAAGGTGAGACCCTGTGCAATTGTATTCATACAAGCATCTTCGGATCTCCAAACATCTTTCGAGACCGTAGCTTGACATTCATATGTAAGCTCTCCATTAGAGTTCAGTGCACATATCATAATAAGCGCTGACCACATTGTATTCATATCATCATCCTTTATATATCTTCTGCAACATATCTTCGAATTGTTCCACCTTTGCCAAACGATCTGGCCATAAGATGTACTCTTTTTCTGGATTCATTTTAAGATTATTAAGGAGAGGTACAATAGCGTTAAACAGTGAATCCAGTTGGTTCTGTTTACTGTCTGTCTGTTCGCTTAATGCTATTGCTGTTTCATTGGCTTCTTTTACAGTAGAGAGTTCGTCCTCTGTTACTGCAGTAAAACCAAAATCAAATATTTCTGACATCTTTATATCCTACGGTGCAAAACCTTGTATATAAAGGTAATTTTAATTCACCTTCATATAATACACTATTTATATTGTTTTTTACAGCTAAATCTCTATAGTCCTCTATGGTATTAATATGCTCAGATACCTCGTGATAATTATTAGATGTAATTGCATACAAGGGGCCTTTTTGTGCAGGTATGTCTTTCATATGTTCTGCCGATGGATTAATAATTAAATCATATTGAGAGCACAAGTTTTCGTCATTAAAAATTTCTGTCACATCTGCAGTAAAGGAATTATAATTTGGAGACATACCATTAATGTCAAAATACTTGTCACGCCTCTTATGACAACCTTGTTCCATATCATAGAAATCCCAGTGTTCTACTTTACCAGATACTGTCATTAATTCATACAGTAGAATAGAATCCCAAGATCCTAGAACAGCAACTTTTTTAAAATCTTTCTTAAATTTGTTGATTTCATATACCAACCATTCTTTACTCTGAATCTGGCCTTTTCTGAAACATTCTAAATTTGATTCCTCACCTGCCCAAGCATACGTAGCAACCCTATCCATTAGCTGAATCATAAATCTTTCAGACGGCATCAAGCACACCATTGTTTTTCAAGTCATCATAATGAAAACCGAATATAGCACTGCGCCTGATATTATTACCATTCACAACCCTATGATTCCATCCTGTATTAATGAACCATAGATCACCTTTTTGCATTACAAGTTTATGGATTCCCTGTTTATCACGAAACTCTAATACTGAATCAGAATCAGATAAACAAATTTGTGCTCTGCAAATCACACTCGTATCAGCATCTATATGCCAGTTCAGTTCGTGGTCACCTTTCATTTCACTCATTCTGAAACGATAAACATTCTTAAAAAGAGTATTCAAGAAGGGTGTTGTATAACGTGTACTATATAAAGGATCCCACTTGGTATAGAGATATTCATTCACATCATCTTCTGCTGATTCTTGTTTCTTCTGCAAAAGAATTTGTCTGTACTTATCTTGTACATTGAATACATCTTCGTAATCACAGTTTTGACTAATGCCGTAATTGTCTCCACCGATGTCATTACCACTATGAGTGTCTAGGATGTAGTTCAGTTCGTCCACAACTCGTATCGGAGCTTCACCTATTTTACACACAGTCAGAAGTTTGTTACGCCGAGGACCAGTACCTCCAACACGAGTTCTTTTACTTTTCTGTATTAAACATTCGGTCATATTCTTCTATACTCATATTGTTAAGTTCTGGTTCTATACCTTTATATATCACATTCTGCCAACAGTCCTTACCGCCACCACATGTCTGTAACATATCACATGATAGGTGCCAATTTTCTTTTGTATGATGTTCTATTTTAGTTTTAAAGCGTTTTAAAGCATCTCTCCTATTCGTTCCCTGCATAGAAACAAACGCTGTATCATATCCTGTCAGATACTCTAATTGATATGGGAGCAACCGCATAGTTGGGCTCAGAAAGGTATCAACCTTAGGGTTTGTGAATCTTCTGTAATCCCTATAGATGTATGTACGTGTCAATACTCTATAGCAGCCATCATAGTATTTCTGTATGGTTGAAAATGCCATAGGGTTATCGCCATCGAATAGGAAGAACCAATCAATATATTTCTCAAAGCTGTTTGGTAGAATTTCGAACCATTCTCTGTTACGCTTGTCGTACAGATTATTCTGTTCGCCTAATCTTTTTAATTCTTTTACAAATCTGTCCTTACCATATTCATCAAGTGTTAGGATTTTTTGATTAACCATATCCACCAAGCTCCCGTGTCAATTTCATACCAACGTTTACCTATTCTCCAATTACGTGGATCATCATGATGGTTTGCATGCCAACCTTCTCCGCCCGTGAGTATATTAACCCACCACAGATTGCGTACCTTTTCTTTTGTATGGCAATAGGTATTCAGTAGCCCATATCCAACATAACCGTAGACCATAGGCATAAAGAATAACCAAAAGGTCCAGATATAACCAAACACAATTAAAAAGAATACCAAGGAGACGCACCTTATTCTTTTATGGTTTTTATAGAACCACACAACCTTTTTATTTCTTAAAAGATCCTTTACCACTCTCCTTGGTATAGCAGGAACTGCAAACATAGATGTAAGCACTTTCCACTTGGCCACAAATTTTGGTGAGTGTGGATCTTTATCTGTATCAGAGTGATTGTGATGTAGCCTGTGTATCCCAACCCAACCGAGTGCTGGACCGGATCCTGATAAAGGCCCTAGTAACAATACCAAATATTCATACCAAGGGTTTACCTTAAATGCTCGGTGTGCAAAATATCTATGGTAACCAGCCGATACTATAGCAGATGATAAGAATATCCACCATAGAAAAGATACTAAGAAATATGCCACTGTATGATTGCCTTTGCTACGATATCAGCATTGATCTTGTGTGTTTTAGCATGCTTCTTTCCGTTTGCGAGTTGAGTGTTCATGAGAGGTACTTGTATGCATTCGCAGCGACACCTTGCATGTCTACTTATCTTCTCTAGGTTACGCTTTACTTGAGCGTACTCATCATTACGCTCGGGATATAGATCGGTTGTGAGTGAGGATATGTTGATGATCAGTTTATTGGTATTCTTGTATTGTTGTTCTATAGCACTATGCATAAGAATCTGCCCACGACCGTCGTATGCGTTGTTAATGAACACATCACAGTCGTGGGCTTTTTCTGCTATTTGATTGTAGTCTTTTGTGATATCGTAGCTTCCAACGTAGTTGTCCATGATATCAAACCCAATGGTGTTTGGTAGGAGTCGTGCGAACGCCTTACCAAGCCCATTCATATGTCCAGTGATTGCTACTTTTTGTTTCATTTGTCCATGAAGTAGCGTTCTAGCATTTCGATACGGTCTTCAGCAGCAGCCATCTTATCCAGCTCTTCCTGAATGGCTTCTACAATATCACTGTGCTCACCAATGCCCACGGACTGATTCATATAGACCATAATATTAGTTTTCGCACGTTCACGATCACCTTCTGCATGCATACGACATGCCTTAATCAATTGTTCTTTCATACTATTTCCTTTTTCTCTGGGATCTGATCCCCATTCTTTGTTTGACCACTTTGCCATTTTCTTACTATCTCCTGTACCTTATTGGTCTCGGTGGTAGGAGTTGCATCTACGACC
>Ga0222715_10000429_pt1 | contig 41636 bp, 39 predicted proteins | sample C33_9DmetaG_FD_165056 | JGI IMG/M metagenome (GOLD analysis project Ga0222715, IMG submission 165056) | Estuarine water microbial communities from San Francisco Bay, California, United States - C33_9D | ecosystem: Environmental > Aquatic > Marine > Unclassified | place: USA: California...
CACCGCTACAGATTTTTTTTTGTTGGCGATATCAGATAAAAGGGGTGAAAAATTTATTTTTAAAAATAATTTTCAATTAGTTAGTCTTAATACTTGTAAATCAGTGTGTTACTTCCTAAAAAAGGTGATTTTAGGGGTGAAAAGTGTCGGGGTAGCAGGATTCGAACCTGCGACCTCCTGCTCCCAAAGCAGGCGCGATGACCGGGCTACGCTATACCCCGAATAAAGGTTTGCAATAATACTATTTTTATTTAAATAATATCATTAAAATTTTGCGGAGAGGAAGGGATTCGAACCCCCGGTACCCGTAAAGGCACAACTCCTTAGCAGGGAGCCCCGATCGACCACTCTGGCACCTCTCCGATATTTTTTTCAATAAGATTAAGAACAAAAAAAGGATTGCAAATGTAAACTAAAGTATTTTTATTCCAAATTTATTTATGCTCAATTTTTTAGTTAATTAATTAATGATATTTTTACTGGAATGTTATATTTGCATGATAATTATCTATAATGAACAACAAACTTTTTTTATTTTTTTTCTGTCTTATTTTTATTTCATCATGCGTTAAGGAAAGAGACCTTACAACAAATACAGTAGTTGCTCATATATTATCACAACCGGATGGATTGCATCCATATAATAACAACTCTGTTATGAGATCTTATATATTCTCATACACACAAAAAACTCTTCTCGGATTAGATTTAGAATCACTTGATTATGTTCCTGATTTGTTAACTGAACTGCCTACATCTTCAGATGATAATAAAACATTTTATTTTGAATTAAGAGATGACATAAAATGGGATAATGGTGAGCAGTTAACAGGAGAGGATGTTGTTTTCTCAACTAAAATAATGTTGTGTCATCTAACTAATAATTCTCAGATTAGACCAATTTACAATTCAGTTATTAAATCTGTAACTCTAGATGCTAACAATCATTTAAAATTTTCAATGGATGCTCAAGATATAAATTGGACAGCTAAAACTATATTAGGTGGAATTTATATTCAACAAAAAAGCTTTTGGGACCCTAATGGTCTTTTTGATAATATAACATTTGATCAAATTCTAAATAGATCATTTAAAGAAACCGATGAATTATCTAATTGGTTTAATGATTTCAATCATGCAGATAATGGATATAAACCAGAAAATCTAAAAGGTCTTGGCCCATACATTGTGAGCGAATGGGAACCTAGTCAATATGTTACTCTTTTAAGAAAAGATAATTGGTGGGGGTCAAAAGATTCATCTTTAGAAAATCAATCATATCCAGAAAAAATTATTTTTAAGATTATCAAAGAAGATGCCTCTTCTTATCTAGCTTTAAAAAATCAAGAAATTGATGTAACAACAAATATTGGAACTGTAAAACTCATGAAGCTTAGAGAGAGAGATTATTTTAATAATAATTATGATTCTGATTTCTTAGACAGGTATGGTATTTCTTACATTGGTTTAAATATGAAGCCTGATGGTATAAAACATAAACCATTTTTTGTAGATAAAAAAGTAAGAAGAGCTGTTGCTCATATGATCCCTATTGATGAAATAATCGAAGTTATGATGCATGGTAAGGCATCCAGACAAGCATCAAATGTTTCACCATTAAAAAAGACTTATAACGATACTTTAGAGTTGCTTCCATTAGATATTGACAAAGCAAAGCAACTATTAGAAGAAGCTGGTTGGGTTGATACTGACGGTGATAATATTAGAGATAAGGTCATAAATGGGGTCAAAACACCATTTTCATTTAAATTTAGTTACATGGCCTCACCAACATCTAAAGAAATTGTCCTAATGATGAAAGAGAGTATGTATAAAGCAGGTATTGTTGCAGAACCAACACCAATGGATTTCTCTCTTTTTTATAAAAATGCTGGAGATCATAAATTTGATGCTATGCTTGCTGGTTGGGGAAGTAGTGCAGCCTATTCAAATCCTATGCAACTATGGCATACATCTTCATGGGTAAATAAAGGTTCTAACTTCTGTGGATTTGGGGATGCTTATAGTGATGCATTGATTGAAGAAGCTAATAAAACATTAGATTATGAAATCCACAGAAATGCTCTTTTAAAGCTACAAGCTAAGATTTATGAAGACCAACCATATGTTTTCCTGTATATAACTAAGAGAAAATTTGCTATTCATAAAAGATTTAACAACAGAGAAATGTATTTTGAATTTCCAGGTTTAAGACTAAATAATTTAAAATTAAATAGTAATTATGCTAATAACGCTTTAACTGAAGAAATATAAAATGTTAAGATATACTATACAGAGAGTACTTACCTTCATTCCAATGCTAATTGCTATTTCTTTATTATCATTTGTAATTAGTATTAATGCTCCGGGTGATCCTGTTGAAAGACTTGCAAAATCTGCTGAAAGTGAAGGCTCAGCTCAAGAGCAATCTGGAGCATCAAAAAAAATTAAAGCAGAATTAAGAAAAAAGTTGGGATTAGATCTTCCAATTTTCTATCTAAGCATAGCAGATTTATCAACAAGTGATACACTTTATAAAGTTCAGGACAAGTATCACAAAGCAACATTAGAACATTTAACTCATAAATCTGGAAACTGGAAATTAGTTTCTGACTATTATAATGAACTATTAAATCTACAATCAATACATTTAAAGCTAAACTCAAAAGAAATTCATTTATCGCAAGATGAATTAGATCTTAATACAATTAACGAAGCTGTAAATCAAGTTGGTTTTGAAATCAATAGTTTATTAGAAACTTCTGACGACACATTAATAAATCTTGCATTAAATAAGCTTGATAATAAAATCAATAATTATTCATTTTTTAATCCACTACTTGCCTCATTTGGAAATGTAAAATCAATTAATACTGATTTAGCCAGCAGTAATAGTAAATGGAAGACTTATGTTCCAAAGATAAATTGGTATGGAAGTAAAAATCAATATCACCTTTGGTTATTTGGAAATGGAAAAGATAGAAAAGGTTTATTAAGAGGTGATTTTGGTATATCATATATAGATAGTCAACCTATCTCCACTAAAATTTGGCAGAAGATTGGTATTTCATTTTCTCTTTCTTTAATTTCCATTTTTATTGCATACTTAATAAGTATACCAATTGGAATCTACTCTGCTTACAAGAAAGATTCTGCTGTTGACAAAGGTTTTTCTTTAATACTTTTTATCCTTTACTCGATGCCATCATTTTTTGTTGGAACTTTATTATTACTTCAATTTGCAAATCCAGATAACTTAGCTTGGTTCCCAGTTTCTGGAATTCAAGATCCAACTGTATTTGATCCAGATTGGTCATTTTGGGCAAAAATCAAACATAGAATGCCATTTCTAATATTACCTATTATAACTTATACTTATGGATCCTTTGCTTTTTTAAGTAGAATAATGAGAGTAGGAATGATTGATATTGTTTCACAAGATTATATTAGAACTGCACGTGCTAAAGGATTAGCTGAAGGGAAGGTCATTCTTAAGCATGCTTTAAGAAACTCTCTTTTACCTGTAATTACTGTTTTTGCTGCAATTTTCCCAATGGCAATCGGTGGTTCTATAATTATTGAAGTAATTTTCTCAATCCCTGGTATGGGAGTTGAAGTTTATAATTCAATATTAAATTATGATTATCCAATGATTATAACAGTTTTTACACTATCAGGATTCTTAACTATGGTTGGTTATTTAGTTGCTGATTTATTATATGCAGTTGTTGATCCAAGAATATCATATAAATAGAATATTATGAGTAATCAAAATTTAGAAAACTTTTCTTTTAAAAAATATGCTTGGAATCAATTCAAAAAAGATAAGATTGCTCTTATTTGCCTTTATCTTCTTTTCTTATTAATTGGAATTGCAGTTCTTGCTCCAGTTATTGCAAATGAAAGACCATTATATGCTGAATACAAAGAATATACATTATATCCAGCATTCTCAAGTGAAAGTAGAACAGATTCAATTTTTAAAGAAAATGGTAGTCTTGAAGAGGTATTACAATATGATATAACAGATTGGAGAACATTAGACTTTAAAAAAGTAGTTTGGCCTCTTATTCCTTATTCTCCTGAAGGAATGGATAGATATAATAGAGACTATGTTTCACCAAGTGGTAAGCAAAGATTTAAGAATAAAGAAGGAGAAATTACTGAAGCTCCAAAAAAATTCAGACATCTACTTGGTACAGATGGAATTGGAAGAGACCTTGCTTCTGGACTAATACATGGAACTAGAATATCTTTGATGGTAGGTTTAGTATCAATGGGTATAGCAAGTTTAATTGGTATTGTTTTAGGTGCATTAGCTGGATTCTTTGGTGATAACAAATTAAAAATGCCAAGAATAAAATATCACTTTACTTTAATTGGATTATTTTTTGGGTTTTTCTATGGATTTGGTCAAAGAAAATATGCAATTTCTAATGGCTTTTCAGAAGGTGTTGTAAGTGGAATGGTCGAATTATTAATTAGTACTGGTATAATAATATTGTCCGTGACAATTTTTAGATTAATAAGTAGATTAATAAAAATTAATAAACTTCAAGAAGAAATCTATGTTCCTATAGATACATTTGTTTCAAGAGGTATAGAATTATTAAATTCAATTCCTAGATTATTACTCATCATTACTATTACTGCTGTTGTTGAAAGAAGTATTTGGATTGTAATGATTATTATTGGAATAACAGGTTGGACAGGAATTGCAAGGTTTACCAGAGCTGAATTATTAAGAATAAGATCACTCGAATTTGTACAAGCGGCTCAATCATTAGGTTTTTCTAGTGCAAGAACAATTTTTAAGCATGCATTACCAAATGCATTAGCTCCTGTTTTTGTTAGTATCGCATTTGGAATAGCTTCAGCTATTTTAATTGAAAGTGGATTATCTTTCTTAGGTATTGGTGTTCCAGACGATATTGTAACGTGGGGGTCATTACTAAATTTAGGTAGGCAAAATCTTGAAGCGTGGTGGCTAATTATATATCCAGGTATGGCAATATTCCTCACAATAACCATCTACAACATGATAGCTGAAGCCTCTAGAGACGCTCTTGACCCAAGGCTAAAAAGCTAAATAAATTTATCTTATTTTAATTAAAGTAAATCTAATCTATGGTAAGTTATAATTTCAACTATTTTAACTTTAAATTACATAAATTTGTATTATAAATTTAAAGAAAAAAATACATGAAAGAAGTAGTAATTGTTTCAGCTGTTAGGACAGCAATGGGTAGTTTTGGAGGAGTTTTTTCTAATATCCCAGCAACCAAATTAGGTAGCTATGCAATTAAGGGTGCTATTGAAAAATGTGGAATTAATAAAGATTTAATTGATGAAGTCTTTATGGGAAATGTATTACAAGCAAATTTAGGTCAAGCTCCTGCTAGGCAAGCTGCAATTGAAGCTGGACTACCAGATAAAATACCATGTACAACAGTTAATAAAGTATGTTCATCAGGGATGAAAGCAATAATGCTTGGAGCTCAGTCTATAAAGTGTGGTGATAATGATATTGTCGTTGTTGGAGGTATGGAAAATATGTCTTCTGTTCCTCATTATTTATTAAATTCTAGGACTGGTCAGAAACTAGGGAATATCAAAGCTGTAGATGGATTAGTTAATGATGGGCTAACTGATGTTTATAATAAAAAACATATGGGATTATGCGCAGAAACATGTGCAAAAGAAATGAGTTTTTCAAGAGAAGAACAAGATAATTTTGCTATAACATCATATGAAAGATCAGCAAAAGCATGGAAAGAAAATAAATTTTCAAATGAAGTAATTAATGTTGAAGTACCTCAAAGAAGAGGTGATAATTTAATTATAAACGAAGATGAAGAATATAAAAAAGTAAAAATCGATAAAATTCCTAATCTAAGACCAGTATTTGATAAAGAAGGAACTATAACAGCAGCGAACGCCTCAACAATAAATGATGGTGCATCTGCTTTAATAATTATGAGTTTAGAAAAGGCTAATGAATTAAAAATAAAACCATTAGCAAAGATTATTAGCTATGCAGATTTTGCTCATGATCCTGAATGGTTCACCACTGCCCCATCAGATGCTATAACTAAAGCATTAAAAAAGGCAAAAATAGATAAATCTGAAGTTGATTTCTTTGAACTTAATGAAGCTTTTTCTGTTGTTGGATTAGCAAATTTAAAATTACTAGACATTAATAGTGATGTTGTTAATGTAAATGGAGGAGCAGTTTCTTTAGGTCATCCACTTGGATCATCTGGCTCAAGAATTGTAGTAACACTTATTAATGTTTTAGAGCAGAATAATGCTGAAACTGGAGTAGCTGGTATATGTAATGGTGGTGGTGGCGCATCAGCGATAGTAATTAAAAAAATGTAAATGAAATTTGGTATCTCAAAATTATCAATTGTTCCAGTAAGATTTGATCCTAATGATCAATCTGAAATGACAACACAATTGATTTTTGGAGAACACTATAAAATATTAGAGAGCAGGGATAAATGGAGTAAAATAGAAATTGCTCATGATAAATATATTGGATGGATATGTAACAAACAAAATCAAGAAATATCCGAAGAAGAATACAAAAAATTAGAAAAAGAGATACCAACCTTAACTACTGACATATTAGATATCATAGAGCATGATTATCATCAACCTATAGTTATAGGAAGTGTCTTACCAACATACAAAAGTGATCATGCATTAATAAATAATAAGATGTATAAATTCACTGGTAAAAAAACTCAGGGATTTAGCCAGAAAAAACATCTTATTAAAAATGCAATGGTATTCTTAAACTCTCCTTATTTGTGGGGTGGCAGAACACCTTTCGGTATTGATTGTTCTGGTTTTACTCAAATGATATATAGACTACAAGGAATTAAGATTCCTAGAGACGCATACCAACAGGCTGAAATTGGGACTACTTTGGGTTTTATTGATGAATGCGAAGAAGGAGATTTAGCATTTTTTGAAAATAATGAAGGTAAAATAGTACATGTTGGTATAATAATGCTTGATAATCAAATAATCCATGCTTCTGGAAAAGTAAGAATAGATAAAATTGATCATAAGGGAATATTTAATTCTAAACTTAAAAAACATACACACAAACTAAGAGTAATAAAAAAACTAATATAATTAATACATGACAAAAAAGATTTTAGTACTTCAGGTAGTTATTCTTATTATGTTTTCATGTTCTTGTAAACATGAACTTGAAACACCCACTTGGGATGTTGATATTATTACTCCATTAGTAAACACTGAAATTACAATAGATAAAATTAATATAGAAGATAGCTTATTAGAAATTCAAAGTAATGATTCAGGCCTAGTGTCATTAGTATTTAATGATAATTTAAGTGATATTAATTTTGATTCATTAATTAATATTGACAGACAAGTTCCGGGTAAAACAGAACGATTAGAATCAATAAATTTTCCAACTATTAATATTTCAGACACAATCACATTAGGTGACTTGATTTCTACAATTCCTCTAGGAAGCATCTTATTTCCAAATGGCGGAACTGCATCAATTCCTTTTTTACCTAATGCCATTAATTCTGACACATTTAACATAAATGCAAGTGAGTACTTTGAAACAATGACATTAACAGATGGTATTTTAATTTTTGAAATTAAAAATAAATTACCTACAGATATATCAAATGTCGACTGCTCACTAATTAATTCAATAAATCAAAATATAATAGCATCATTTAATTTCCCATTAATTTTATCAGGTAGTTCACAGATAGATACAGTTCAACTTACTGGTTTAACAATTGATAAAAATATTGAAGCAGTTATAAATAATGTTGATGTTAATGCTAGTAATGGTAATGTCTCAATTAATTACTCCGATGGATTAATTACAAAAATTAAATTAAAAAATTTACAGATTGATGAAGCTACAGCATATTTCCCTAAGCAGGAACTTTCTCAAAACTTAACAGAAACTAGTTTTGATCTTGGAGATGCTCAAATCACAGAAATTGGAATTAAAACTGGATTAGTTAATATTCATTTAGTTAGTACTATTCAGGATACAGGTAGAATCATTTACAACATACCTTCTTTGTCAAAAAATGGAATACCTTTTACAACTGAAAAAATTGTTCCAACTACTATTAACGGAGAAAGCACTATCTATCAATTCAATTTTGAAGATTATGTACTTGATTTAAAAGGAAAAAGTGGTAGAATTGGTGGTGACACGGTAAATACCATATATTCCGAGCTCTATACTTATATTGATTCATCTGGAGAATTAGTAACATTTAACAAAGAAGATAGTTTTTATTATCACACTGAATTTATTTTTACACCTAAATATGCTCTAGGGTATTTAGGAACCGATACAATTAGTATTGGACCTGAAATTATAGAATCAAATATTTTTAATAATATCATTAGCGGTGAGCTTAATTTAGACAATACTACTTTATCAGTAGAAATCGAAAATTATTTTGGAGCTGATGCGGCACTTATCTTTGACAATTTAGAAAGCATTAACTCAAATACTGGCGAGAATTCATTAGCTGGATTAGATCAGAACGGAAATAATTTTATAGGTCACACATATAATATTAATAGAGCCATTTTAAATAGTATTAGCCCAGAGCCTAATATCTCTGCTAGCAACACTTCAATTATTTTAGATAGTGATGCTATGTTAAATATTTTACCTGATAAAATTAACACCTTTTTTGACGTTTATTTGAATCCAAATGGTCAATCAAGTATACAAGATTTTTTATTTACGGATTATCCTTTAGATGCATCAATACAACTTAAAATTCCATTAAACCTAATTGCAAATAATCTTCAACTTTTAGATACTGCTGAAATTGATATTGATGAAAATGAAAATATTGAAATTGAAAAAATATTTTTAAAAATTGAAAATGGTTTTCCAATTAATTGTAATGTTAATATTGTTTTTCTAGATAACAATCAAAATATAATTGACACACTTTTTAAAAATCAACAAATTATTTCTGGAATATCAGAGGATAATTTAGTAATTGAAAAATCAATTAGTTTATTAGAAAGTGAAGATGTTAATTTAGACAATGTTTCTAGAATTGTTTTTGATGCAACATTTCTTACCGAAGATATAAATAACCATGTAAGCATTTATAACGATTATTCAATTAATTTTATTTTAAGTGCAAAATTTTCAACTAGAGTAAATTAATAATGAAAAGAATAATATTAATATTTTTAATTGCTACAAATCAAACTTCATTTAGCCAAGATAAAAGCATCATTTTTAATTCTGAAATTAATATTGAAACAAATGCAATTAATGGCGCAATTATTAATGAAGTATTTACTAGTGGTTATTTAAATAATAATTTAAAAGATAGAATTATATCTCTAAACGATCAAGGTCATGTAATTAATTTTAATCTCAACACATCATTTGTTTACAGAGAAAAAATAAATAATGTACTTTCTTATAAATTTTCATTCTCTGATGTAAATCATGCAAATACTAAATTTGACAATAATATTTTAAAACTTTTCTTAAAGGGTAATACCGAGTTTGAAAATGAAAAATTAGATTTTACTACAACAAACATTAGAGTAAATAGATACCAGCAACTCAAACTATTTCTTGATTATCAAAAAGATAAGTACGGATTTGGACTAGGTCTTTCTTATATTTATGGAAATCACAACTTAACATTGATTTCAAAAAAGGGATCAATTTATACCGCACCAAATGGTGAATATTTAGATTTAAATTATGATATAAATTCTTTTGTTACAGATACATCTAATCTATCACCATTTGAACATAACGGAAATGGAATATCATTAGACTTAACAGGATCATTAATGTTTTTAAATCATAAATTAGATTTATACATGCTAGATCTAGGATATATAAACTGGAATAATAACTCTCAAAATATATATCTGGATAGTACTTTTACTTTTAATGGTATTGAAGTTGATAACATCTTTGATTTTAATGATTCTATTTTAGAAATTTCAAATATCGTTGATCAATATGATAACATTAATCAAAGAAATAGTAACTATAAATCATACTTATGTTCAAATATAGGCGTTAAAATATCTAAGCAGATAAAAAATAAAAGGTTTGGGATGATTACATATGGGTTAAATACTAAATGGCAACCATATTTAGACAATAAAAAATTATCAGTTAAAAAAATAAGGCAAGGTTTTAAGCAATCAAATTATTCGCCCTTCTACTATGTAACTACTGAGATTATTACTAGTAAAATCTCAATAATTCCAAAAATAGCATATGGAGGTTACAATGAAAATTTTAATTTTGATTTATCTCTGTTATTAAAAAGAAAGTTCTCCTTAGCTTTAGGAACACAACATTTAGAATATTTATTTTCTAAAGAATATGTAAGAGGTTTTGGATTATATTTTAAAATTTATACAACATTATAATGCTAGATGAAATAGAAAAAATTAAAAATTTAGATAAAAAAAATTTCTTTTTAATTGCAGGACCCTGTATAATTGAATCTAAAGAAGAGGTTTTTAAAATTGCTAAAGAAATTAAGAGAATTACAGATAAATTAGAAATACCTTTTATTTTTAAAGGATCTTACAAAAAAGCTAATAGAACAAGATTAGATTCATTTACCGGTATTGGTGATGATATTGCATTGAAAATACTAAAAGATGTTGGAAAAGAGCTTAAAATAGCTACTACAACTGACATTCACAGTGTTGAAGAAGTAGAAAAGGCTGCAAAGTATGTTGATATTTTACAAATCCCTGCATTTTTATGCAGACAAACCGAACTGCTACAGGCTGCTGCAAAAACAGGCAAACATGTAAATATTAAAAAAGGTCAATTTCTTTCAGCTCAAAGTATGCAATTTGCTGTAGAAAAAATAAAAGACAGTGGAAATACAAACATAATATTAACTGAAAGAGGAACAATGTTTGGTTATAATGATTTAGTAGTTGACTACAGATCAATTCCAATAATGAAAAGTTATGGATACCCAGTTGTATTAGATATAACACATTCACTACAAGAACCAAATAACAAATCTGGATTAACTGGAGGAAAACCAGAATTGATAGAAACTATTGCAAAAGCTGGAGTTGCAATTGGAATAGATGGTATATTTCTAGAAACTCACTTTAACCCAAATGACTCAAAATCTGACAGTAAAAACATGTTAAATTTAAATATATTAGAAGAATTATTAGTAAAGCTTTTAAGAATTAAAAAATCAATTTAAAAATCTCTTACACCAAGTATCTTTAATTGGTATTAACCAATCATTAATCTCTTGTTTTTTTTCAATATTTAAGTTAAATATTAAAGAATCTCGATCTAATCCAGTAATCTGATTTAAATCTTTAGATGCTACACAATGTACTTTATTTTCTAAAAATAAGAATACATTTAATCTTTCAAAAAGGTTGAAAGCAAAATTATGATCAATTTCTAATATTATTTTCTGTAAACCATCCACAGAACATCCACCAGTTGGATTTATTGACTCATCTAATCCAATAATTAAAAAATGATCATTTAAAATGGTATAGGAACAGGTTAAAGATTTCCCATGATGGTTCCATTTTTCAAGAAAAGGGACAATAATATTGTGGATTTCTACTTTATCTGATTCTTGGATTATTCTAGAAGAACCATAAACCCATAATCGAGAATTTTCTGGTAGTTGATTAAAATCTATATACATTCTGCAATAAGTTCAGCAATATCTTTAACCTGAGCTTGTCCCTCAGAGATATTCTTTACACCATCAGTCATCATAGTATTACAGAAAGGACAGCCTGTTGCAATAACATCAGCTCCAGTTTTTAAAGCCTCTTCAGTACGAATAATATTAATTTCAAATTTACCATTCTCAGCTTCCTTAAACATTTGAGCACCTCCTGCCCCACAGCAAAATGATTTTCGTTTATTTCGAGGCATTTCAACAAAATCAATATTTAAATTAGCAATTAAATCTCTTGGTGAATCGTAAATATCATTTCCCCTACCCAAATAACAAGGATCGTGATAAGTAATCTTTTTATAATTAAAATCAGCAGTTAAATTAAGTTTACCATGCTTAATTAAATCATTAATAAATTCTGTATGATGAGTGACCTTGTAATTTCCACCAAGATCAGAATATTCATTTTTTAAAGTATTATAAGAATGAGGGCAAGTAGTAACAATATTAGTAATATCATAAGAGTTTAAAATTTCAATATTCATAAGTGCTTGCATTTGAAATAAAAATTCATTTCCCGCTCTTTTTGCAGCATCTCCAGAAGAACTCTCCTGTTCTCCAAGAACAGCAAAATTTATATTTGCTTTATTTAAAATCTTTACAAATGCTCTAGTAATTTTCTTTGCTCTTTCATCAAAACTACCAGCTGAACCTACCCAAAATAATATTTCAGGCTTTTCACCGGCACTAACAAAATCATTAATAGTTTTAACTTTAAGAGATTCCATATTATTTTTGAAAAACTTGAATTTTCATTTCCTCCTCTACTAAATCTGTAAATTTTCCTGAAAAACGTGTTGCTCTGACGATATGATTATCTACCCAATGATAGTTACCACCTCTTGGCTTGTTCATTAAAAGACCATGATATTTAAAACCTTTTTCTTTTAACCAGTCTTCTGTAACTTTTCTATGCATTTCTAATCTAGACGTAAAAAAAGTAATAATATGACCTTGGTCATACCACCTATTTAAAGTCTCTAAAGCATCTTCATAAACATTTGCAGTTATCATTCTCTCTGCTTGTTCATTTGGAATATCATCACATATAGTACCATCGATATCAATTAAATAATTTTTAGTATCATCTTCAAAAACTGGGCTAATATCAATACCGTTTAAATCTTTATTAATTTTCATAATTATGTTTTTAATTATTCTTCAATCCATTTTAATCTATCGGCAGCTGGAAATTGCCAAGGTGCACCATTATTTTCAATATTTGAAAACATATTATTTAATTCAGTTGGTGCAGATGATTGTTCCATAACTAAATATCTTCTCAAATCTACAATAATTGACATAGGATCTAAGTTTATAGGGCAAGCATCAGTACAAGCATTACAGGTAGTACAAGCCCATAATTCTTCATTTGAAATATAGTCTCCTAAAAGAAATTTGCCTTCATTTTTTTTATTGCCAATATCTTCAATTCTATCTCTTGTATCCATCATTACTTTTCTAGGTGATAATAACTTTCCAGTTTGATTAGCAGGACACACAGAACTACACCTACCACACTCAGTACAGCTATAAGAATTTAGTAATTGAACCCAATTTAAATCAGTTGCATCTCTAGCTCCAAATAAAGCTGTTGAAACATTTTCAGTACTTTCAGTGTTAGCAAAAGGATCAGCATTAGGATCTAACATTAACTTTACTTCTTTAGTAACAGAAGATAAATTATCAATTTTTCCTAGTTTATTAATATTGGCATAGTAAGTGCTTGGAAAAGCAAAGAAGATATGTAGATGTTTTGATATTAAAACATAGTTAAGAAATGCTAAGATTCCTAAAATATGAAACCACCAGCTAGCTCTTTCAATTAATATTAAAGTTTCAACAGAAAAACCATCTATTAGTCCAAGAAACAAACTAGAAATGGGAAAAGAACCAGCAAGTAAATAATGAGAAACATCTTTAGATTGTAAAACTTGATCAGCAGCATTCATGAGAAAAAATGCAGACATTAAAAAAACCTCAAAAATCAATATCAAATTTGCATCTGTTTTAGGCCATTTAGTCATCTCCTTACCAAAAAATCTTTTGATTTTTAAAATATTTCTTCTAATAAGAAATATAAGGCAGGAAAAAAGAACTAAAAAAGCTAAAATTTCAAATGTTGCAATTAAAAAAGAATATAAATTAGGGCTTATAACATGAGCTAAAAAACGATGAGTACCAAAAATACCATCTATAATAATTTCAATAACTTCAATATTAATTATTACAAATCCAACATATATTAAAAGATGAAGAAAAGCAGCAATTGGTCTATCAAACATTTTTGATTGACCAAGGGCAATGCGAAGCATGTTTTTTAGTCTAATATCTTTATTATCAGATATGTTAATGTCTTTTCCTAATTTTATGTTAGAAATAATTTTATTTAGATTTTTAACAAAAAAAGAAATAGCAATAACGAAAGTTAGTAAAAATATAATATTACTTAACTGCATTAATTATCTTGATTTTTTTTAAAATTTTTAGAGCCACTACCAAGTAATGAGAAATTCACATATCTTTTTGGGTTATTCTTAATATCTTCTATTAATTCAGCTAGTTCAGCTGTAGATTTTTCAAAATTATCATATAATTTTTCATCATTCATTAACTTTGATAGGCTTCCTTTTCCAGCATTTAGATTATTTGATATTTTATTTACATTATTTACAAGTGATGTAATATTTGATTTTGATAGTGAATCAGTAATTGATGAAATATTATACAATATAGATTTTATTCCTGAAACACTATCATTTAAGTTTGAGGTTATTAATTCAAGATTAGAAACTATTTTAGTAATCTTAGCATCATTTTGATAAACAACACTATCAATCTTAACCATAGTGTGAGAAAGAATCTCAAAAGTTTCATCTAAACTTTTAATACTGTTTGAAAGATTATCTCTTGTGTTTTTATTTAAAACTGCAGTTACAATTGTCAATAATGAATCAACAGAACCAATTAGCCCTTCAGCCTTATTTTTTAACGGAAGAATTTGAGCATTAACTTCATCTTGTAAACTATTTTCAATACTACTTAATAGAGTATCTCCTGGAGTAGAAAAAACTGAAGATTTTCCTAAAATTAATGAAACTCCTTTAGTTCCCATTAGGTCTTGATTTACAATTTTACAGATTGAGTTTTCAGGAACACTATCTAATTTATCTAAGTTAAGTGTTACAATAAGATTATTTTCACTGTAAAGCTGAATATCATTAATTATTCCAACATTAAAACCATTAAGTCTAATAGAGCTTCCAACTTGCAAGCCATCAATATCGGAATAGATAGCGTAATATGGTTTATTGGTTTGAAAAACATTTAATCCTTTAAGATATTTAAGCCCATATACTAGAGTAACAATTGCTAATAAAAAAATAAATCCAGATTTAAACTCCTTTGATAATTTACTCATTTTCTTTAAGTTTATTTTGCAAATTTAACGCTTCTTTGGTAGAAATCTGCTTTCCATCTAAAAATGCTACAATAAAAGCACCTTTAAATCCTAAATTTCTAAGATTTATTTTTAATCTATCAGCTTCTATTTTACTATTACCAGCATCAACAAAATATTTGAATGTACCATTAATTTTTTCTTCTTCAACATTCAAATCTGTAAATTGTTTATTATTTAGCATTGATCTTAAAAAAGTACCAATTTGAATTTTGTACAATAAATTTAAATCATTTTTAATTTTATTTGTTTTAAGCGCTGCAACGTCCTTCTTCAAGGTATCAACTACCTCAATACGTTTTTCATTAACTGCCTCAGCTGTAATCTCAATGTTTTGCTTGTATGATCTAAAAGCTCTAAAAATGGCAGATGCAATGTAATCTTGACCTAAATCAGAATGAAGAAATTCTTCTTCTTTTGGATTAGTTAGAAAACCGCATTCAACTAAAATACTTGGCATATTTGTCCGACTTATTACATAAAAAGGAGCTTGTTTTACTCCCCTACTTTTTCTATTAGCTCTGTTTGAAAATTCACTTTCAACTTCTTCAGCAATCTGTAAACTCTGATTTAAATAAGTATTTTGCATTAAACTAAAAACAATATAGCTTTCAGCTGATTTAGGATCAAAACCATCATATTTTTGTTGATAATTATCTTCCAAATATATAGCAGAATTTTCTCGCATTGCAACATCCATATTTGCTTTTAATTTACTCATTCCCATAACAAAAACACTAGCTCCAGATGGTTTTGGATTTGTAAATCCATCACAGTGAATTGAAATAAATAAATCAGCATTAGACTTATTAGCAATTTCTGTTCTCTCATTTAATTCAAGAAAAACATCAGTATTTCTAGTATAAATTATTTTAACATCAGGGAATTCTTCAGCAATATAATTACCAAGTTTTAATGAAACAGCTAAGGCAACATGCTTTTCATAAATTTTAAATCTTTTTGTGCCAAGTGTCCCTGAGTCTTTTCCACCATGGCCTGGATCAATAACTATAGTTTTAATCTTAGTAGAATTTGTTTGAGATAAAAGATTAATATTATTAAGATTAAATAAAAGCAATAAGAAAAAGAGAGGTTTTACGTTATTCACCTTTAAATGGTATAAATTAATTAGTTTTGACAAGCATTATTAGCTTCACAAACAAATATAATATTAAGATTTAAGTTGAAAGTCAGAAATTTTGTTCTAACAATTTTGTTATTAACAGGCATTATTGAAAAAAGCACTGTCTTTTCAACAGAGACAGTCCAAGATTCTTTAAAAACTTCTTCTGAGAAAAGTAAATTTGAAGATGAAATAATTAAAAATGCCAAAGATTCAATAAAAATAGATATCGTAAATGAGCAAATTCATCTTTATGGCAGTGCTAAGATTGAATATAAAAACATCAAAATAGATGCAGGTTACATTATCATTGACTGGAAGACAAATATTATAACTGCAAATCCATTAAAAGACTCCATAGGAGAATTTATACAAAAACCTTATTTTCAAGAAGGAAATGACTCGTTTTATGCAAATGAAATAAAGTATAATTTTAAAACAAAAAAAGGTATTATAAAAGACATAAATACTAAGGAAGGTGAAGGTTTTATACTTGGTAAAACTGTAAAAAAAACTAATGAAGATATCTTTTATTTTAAGAAAGGAGACTACACAACATGTAACCATGACAAACCTCATTTCTCAATTAGAGCAAATAAGATTAAAGTTATTCCTGGTGAGAAAATTATTACAGGACCAGCTTATCTAAGAATATTTAATTTTCCTACTCCACTTTTTCTTCCATTTGGATACTTCCCAAATAACAAAGAAAAAAGTTCTGGCTTAATTATCCCCTCTTATGGAGAATCTGCAAATTTGGGATTCTTTTTAAAAGAAGGAGGTTATTATTTTACACTGTCTGAAAAACTAGATTTATCATTAAAAGCAGATATTTATACAAAGGGAAGTTGGGGGGTAAAATCATTAATGAGATATAAAAAAAGATATAAATACTCTGGAAATTTAAATCTAAGCTATGGAAATATAGTTAATAGTGAAAAGGGATTTTCTGACTACAGCGTTAAAAAGGATTTCTTTATAAGGTGGAATCACACCCAAGATCCAAAAGCAAATCCATCAGTACAGTTTTCAGCTAACGTAAATGCTGGTAGTAGTACATACCACAGAAATAATTCATTTAATTCCAATGAGTATCTAAGTAATACTTTCCAATCAAGCGTTAATTTATCAAAAAGATGGGAAGGAACACCATTTAGTATGTCGGCTAATTTAAGACACAATCAAAACACGCAAACAAAAATTATAAATCTATCATTACCGGATGTATCATTTAACATGAATAGAGTTTTTCCACTAAAAAAACTTGGCAAAAAAAACAAAAATTATTGGTTTCATAAAATTGGTCTTAGTTATTCAACAAATATCAAAAATGATATATCTATTGCAGATTCATTACTGTTTAGTGATAAATCTATTAAAAAATTTAGAAATGGAATTAGACATAATATTCCTATTAGTACTTCAATTAAAGTTTTAAAACATTTTACGTTTAGTCCAAGATTTAATTATACAGAAAGATGGTATTCAAATCAAATTAATAAAACGTGGGATATCACAGGTTCAAATGTTATAACTGATACAATTAATATATTCACAAGAGCGGGAGAATATAATTTTTCAGCAGGACTAAATACAAAGATATTCGGTATGATTCAATTTAATAAAGGAAAAATTAATGCAATTAGACATGTTATTACACCTAATTTAAGTTTTTCTTATAAACCAGACTTTTCTGACGACAAATTTGGATACTATAAAAGTGTACAGCTTGAAAATGGCAATAACCAAGAATATTCCATTATGCAAAATGGAATATTTGGAAGTCCGTCAAGAGGAAAACAAGGAAATATATCTTTAAATTTTTCAAATATTTTAGAGGCAAAAGTAAATACTAAAAATGACACATTAAATCCAACCAAAAAAATAAAAATACTAGAAAGCTTAAATATTGGTTCTTCCTATAATATTTTTGCTGATTCTTTAAATTTGAATGACATTAATTTAAATGCAAGAACTAGGTTCTTAGATTTAATAGATTTTAATTTTTCAAGCAGATACGACCCATATATAACAAATACAAATCAAAATAATAATTTAAATCAACTTGAATTAAATAAAAATGGCCGTTTAGCTAGATTTACAAATGCAAATGCTACTGTAGGATTAAATATTTCTAATAACTCATTTAAAAAGAAAAAACAAGAGTCAAAAGCAAAAATCCAATGGAATTTAAATGCAAATTATTCAATTAACTATAATAAAGGCTATCGATCTTCAACATATGCCGATACAATACAATCATTAAATTTTTCAGGAGATATTAAAATCACTGATAAATGGAAATTTAATTTCAGATCTGGTTATGACTTTGACACTAAAAAACTAACGTATAGCTCTATAAATATTTATAGAGACCTACATTGTTGGGAGATGATACTTAACTTAATACCTATTGGATATCACAAAAGCTATACTTTTACAATTAGAGTAAAAGCATCTGTATTACAGGATTTAAAATTAGAAAGAAAAAGAGATTGGATTGATACTGATTTTAATTAAATCTTACCCAATTTTCTATCATTTTCAGCCCATTATCTGTCAAAATTGATTCTGGATGAAACTGAACTCCCCTAACGTCTAATTCTTTATGTCTAAATGAGCTTATGAATCCATCTTCGTTTATTGAAGTGATCTCAAGACATGTAGGTAAATTATCTTTATTTACTACCCAGGAATGATATAAACCTACATTAATTTGTTTATTAATGTCTTTAAACATGTAATCATTATCAATAATAGATATTTTGGTAGAGACTCCGTGATTAACATCTTCCAAATTAGATAAATTTCCTCCAAAATATTCATAAATAGCCTGATGCCCAAGACATACTCCAAGTAATGATTTGTTTAGACTAAGTTGTATAATCTCTTTCAAATTTTTATGCTCTTTGGGAAGGCCAGGACCAGGAGAGAGAATAATTTTTTCAAATGAATTAATATCAGAAAGATTTAATTCATCATTTTTAATAACTTCTACAGAATCATTAAATTGTTTTACATAGTGGAAAAGATTATATGTGAAAGAATCATAATTGTCGACAATTAAAATTTTCAAAATTTAAAGGTATAATTCTGCAAATTCTCTAAATGCTCCATTACCTCCAGATGATTTTAATAGAATTATATTTGGAATTGATTTTATTTTATTTATGGCATTTGTAGGACAAGCAGCAATCCCCACATTTGATAAAAGTTCAAAACAATTTATATCATCTCCTATATAAGCGATTTCAGACATTTTAACATTTTCTTTTTCACAAAAGTCTTTAATAAATTGAAACTTATTTTCAATTCCGTGAAAATCATAGTCTAAAGATAATTTTTCAGCTCTATTTCTATTAATTAATCTATCTTCAGAAGTTAATATTCCTACTTTAAATCCTTTTTTCTGTAATAACTTCATACCCATACCATCATAACAACTGAATTTTTTGAATTCATCTCCATTTTCTGTATAATACATACCACCATCTGTTAATACTCCATCAACATCGCTTAAAAAGATTTTTATTTTCATATTATTTTTTATTGATTAATAAATCTAATAATTTAAAATAAACTAAGTTCCATTATTTTACTTTTCAGTCTTGACTTAGCTAAAAAATTCTTTTCTAATTCACCGGCAAAAGGAACTGGCGAATCTAAACTTGAACATCTTAAAACTGGAGCATCTAAAAAAGTAAAACAATTTTCAGAAATTAAAGAAGAAATATCAGCTCCAAATCCACCAGTCATACAATCCTCATGTAATACTAAAGCCTTACCTGTTTTCTTTACAGATTCAAAAATCATTTCAGAATCTAAAGGAATTAGAGTTCTCAAGTCAATAATTTCACAAGAACAATCGATCTCATTTACAACTTCAATAGCCCAATGAACTCCTAAACCATATGTAATAATTGTTAAATCATTTCCATTATTTACAATATTAGCTTTACCTAGTTCAGTAGTATAATAATTATCAGGGACATCTTCAGAAATACTTCTGTATAATGCTTTATGTTCAAAAAACATGACTGGATTTGGATCATTAATAGACGCATTTAGCAAACCTTTAGCATCTTTAGGAAATGCAGGATAAACAACTTTCAAACCAGGAGTGTGAGTAAACCACGCTTCATTTGATTGTGAATGAAAGGGTCCTGCTCCTACTCCAGCACCTGTAGGCATCCTAATAACAACATCTGCATTTTGATTCCATCTGTAATAAGATTTTGCTAATAAGTTAACTATTGGGTTAAAACCTGAGCTGACAAAATCTGCAAATTGCATTTCAACAACAGATTTAAAGCCATTTATGGATAAGCCATAGGACGCACTTACTATTGCAGATTCACAAATTGGAGTATTTCTTATTCTATCTTTACCAAATTTAGCTACAAATCCATCTGTGATTTTAAAAACTCCACCATATTCAGCAATATCTTGTCCCATAATAATTAAGTTATCATGTTGTTCCATACTTTGACTTAAAGAATTAGAAATAGCATCTACTAATCTTATTTTGGAAAAATTATTATTTGGGCTATTTGAGATATGTGAAAATGGCTTAAATATGTCTGAGAGTTCATTTTGTTGAACAGAGATAGTACTTTCTTCATTTTCTGCGCTAAGCCAACTATCATTTATTTCTATTTTTATTTCTGATTTAATAGCATTCATCTCTTCTATGCTTAAAACATTAGATTCAACTAAAAAGTTTTCGTAGTTTGAAATAGGATCTTTTTGAGCCCATTTATTCATAAGATCTTTTGGGACATATTTTATTCCAGAGGCTTCTTCATGGCCTCGCATTCTAAATGTCATACATTCAAGTATTACAGGCTTTGAGTTTTTTATAATATCTTTCTTTATTTGTTTTACTGAGTTGAATACTTCAAGAATATTATTTCCATCAATTGTATATGCGTCAATTCCATAACCTACTCCTTTATCAGCAAAACTATTGCAATTATATTGTTCAGAATTTGGAGTAGATAGGCCATAACCATTGTTTTCAATAATAAAAATTACTGGTAAATCCCAAACAGAAGCAATATTTAAAGCCTCGTGAAAATCGCCTTCACTTGCACCTCCATCACCAGTAAAAACAATAGTAATCTTATCATTCTTTTTAAGCTTATTGGCAAGTGCAATACCATCAGCAACACCTAATTGAGGTCCAAGATGTGAAATCATCCCAACAGTATTATATTCTTTTGTACCAAAATGAAATGATCTATCTCTACCTTTAGTAAATCCGCTTTGTTTTCCTTGAAATTGAGAAAACAATCTATTTAAAGGGATATTTTTCGAAGTAAAAACTCCTAAATTCCTATGCATAGGCAAAATAAATTCATCTTGATCAATGGCAAGAGTTGAACCAACAGATATGGCCTCTTGACCAATTCCAGAAAACCATTTTGAAATTTTACCTTGTCGAAGAAGAATTAACATCTTTTCTTCAACCATACGAGGCTTTAAAATACATTTATATAAATGTATTAATTCATCATCATTAAATTTATTTCTGTTAAATTTCATCTGCATCAAATTTACATTCAAAAGTATTGAATAATTCTTTACTTTGTATAAAAAAGGAAATGTATTGGAAAGAAATATTTGTTTTTTTTAATTACAATTTCCTTACTAATAATATACATTCTAAAATAGAGTAACAGTTAGAGTAAATATCAAAATTATCAGTGTGATTATTTAAATAAAATGAAAACTAAATTTATCATAAATCCTATAGCTGGAACTGGAAAACAAATTGATATTACTAATCAAATTAAGAGGTTAGTAGATAAAAATAAATTCAATTTTGATCTTGATTTTACACAACGACCAAATCATGCAACTGAATTATCTGAACTAGCAATAAAAGAAAATTACGAACTTGTTGTAGCTATTGGTGGTGATGGCACTGTCAGTGAGTGTGCAAAAGCATTAATTGGATCAGAAACAGCATTATCTGTTATTGCATGTGGATCAGGAAATGGATTTGCTTATCATTTTAAAATTAATAGAAAAATTGAGGATGCAATTGTTCAATTAAATAATAATCAAATAAAATATATTGATAGCTGTAGTGTAAATCATTTTCCATTTATAAATGTTTCTGGAATTGGATTTGATGCTCATATAGCTAATCTTTTCGCTTCTACAAAAAAAAGAGGATTTTTATCATATATAAAACTAACTTTAAGAGAATTAAACTATAAAGCAAGAGAATATGAGATTCAGTATAATGATATTTATCGGAAAACTAAAGCCTTTGCTATAGTATTTGCCAATGCTAGTCAATATGGAAATGACGCAAGAATAGCACCTAATGCAATTACAAATGATGGTTTAATTGATTTTGTAATAGTAAAAAAGTTTCCGAATTGGAAAATACCATTTTTCGTTTTAGATGTTTTAAGAGGCAGAACACATTTAAATAAAAATGTAGAAATATTAAAATTAAAAGAATTAAATATTAAAACTGATAATAACACTGTACATCTTGATGGAGAAGTTAAAAAAGTTAATAGCCCAATTAATATAAAAATTTCAGATAAAAAATTAAAAATATTTGTTCCATAATGAAGAAAAAAAACAAAAAACTAACCGTATACTCAACTAATCCTAATTTTGAATACAATGAAGAAAATGATGAAAATCTCCCAATAAATCCTGAAGATCAATTATTAGAGGTGTGGATTGATAAACATCGAGCTGGAAAAACAGCTGTTATTATTAAAGGTTTTATAGGTGATTTATCTGAACTCAAAACTCTTTCAAAAAAATTAAAAACTAAATGTGGGGTTGGAGGAAGCGTAAAGAATGGAGAAATCATTATTCAAGGAAATGTTAGAGATAAAATAATGGATATTTTATCGAAAGATGGTTTTAAATATAAAAGAGTTGGTGGATAAAAGTTTATGACTGTGCCCAGAGCGGGAGTCGAACCCGCACGTCCTTAGGACACATGACCCTCAATCATGCCTGTCTACCAATTCCAGCACCTGGGCAAAAGACAAATATAAAAAAGAATCCCGCTAGTTGCGGGATTATTTTTATTAAGTGACCTGGCTGGGGCTCGAACCCAGGACCCTCTCCTTAAAAGGGAGATGCTCTACCAACTGAGCTACCAGGTCAAATAAATCGGCTGCAAATATATTACTTTTCTTAACTATAATAATTCTTTTTATAAAAATTATTAATCCAATAATTTAATAAGTATTTGAAAGAATATTAATTTATATTTGGTAGAACATTTCAATTAATATGAAAAACGTTTATTTAGTTGGTTTTATGGGCTGTGGAAAGACTAAAATTGCAAAAAAAATCGCAAAAAATCTCAAATTAGATTTTATTGATACCGATTTTGAAATTGAAAATAAGCAATCAAATTCTATCAATAATTTATTCAAATACAAAGGCGAAGAATTTTTCAGAAAAGAAGAAACAAAATTAATTAAAGAAATTGCAAAATTTAATAATAGAATAATTGCTACAGGTGGTGGACTTCCTTGCAACAATAATAACTTTGATCTTTTACAAAAATCTGGAATAATTATTTATTTAAAATATAGCAAGGATAATTTGTTAAAGCAATTAGTTAAAAGTTCAAATAAAAGACCACTGATAAAAGATTTAAATAAAAATGAGTTAAAAAAATATATTGAAATTACATTAGATCAGAGAGAAACAACATATAAAAAGTCAAATAAAGTAATCAGCTGTGATTATTTATCAGAAAAAGAAATTTTAAGAGAGATAAACTCCTTTATTACTTCCTTTTAGTTCAACTTCAATATACTCTTTTAATGTTGTAGATAAGGACAAACCAACATAATTTGCTTTTACAGGAAAAGTATTATGGTTTCTATCAATTAAAACTAGAACTGCCATTTTCCTCACACTGGTATCCAGAAAAGTTTTAAAAGCATATGTAAGCGTTTTACCAGAATGGAGAACATCATCTATTAAGATAATTACTTTATTTTTAAAGTCATTCTCAGTTAATTCTGTATTAACTTTATTAAATGGCTTATCCCTGTCAACATCTAACCTAAATACAGTGGTCTTTAATTTGGAGATTGTATTTAAATGAAATTTTACTTGTTCAGCAATCAACGACCCCTGTTCACCAATTCCTACTAAAGCAATTTCTTTTTCAGAAAAATTGTCTTCAAAAACTTGCCAAGACAATCTAAGAATCTTTTGGTTAATTTGATTACTATCTAAAATTTTAAGGACGTCACTCATACTCGCAAATTTAATTATTTATACGCATAATTTATTTTTTTTCGAATAAATATTTTAAAATTAATTTAATTTTTTAATATATGAATAAAGAGTTTACTTAAATATAATTAAAATTCTGATTTACAATATAATATAATTTTATTTTGACATATTGTCATGCGGTTATTTTACTAAAAAAACAGAAAAATAATTGATATTTTTGATTTTGTAATTTTGTAAAATGAGAATAGACGTGTTAACAATATTTCCGAAATTTTTTGAAAACGCATTTGATTTTTCAATTGTAAAAAAAGCTAAAGAAAAAAATCTTGTTACAATTGAAATTCATGACATCAGAAACTACTCAAGCAATAAACAAAAAAGTGTTGATGACTATCAATTTGGTGGTGGCTCTGGAATGGTAATGAATATTCAACCTATATTTAATTGTATCAAAAAACTTAAAAAAGAAAGAGTCTATGATGAGATTATATACCTATCCCCTGATGGAGAGAAATTAAATCAAAATTCCTCTAACAGCCTTTCATTAAATAAAAATATGATTTTTTTGTGCGGACACTATAAAGGAATTGATCACAGAATAAGAGAAAACATAATAACTAAAGAGATATCCATAGGTGATTATGTTATTACCGGAGGAGAACTTGCTGCTTGTGTTTTAGCAGACAGTGTTATAAGATTAATTCCTGGAGTAATTTCTGATGAAACCTCTGCTCTAAGCGACTCATTTCAAGATAATTTACTACCCCCTCCTATTTATACTCGCCCATCTGAATTTAACGGATGGAAAGTACCTGAAGTTTTATTATCTGGAGATCAAAAAAAAATTGAAGCGTGGAGAGAAAAAAAGTCATTTGAAAGAACAAACCGTCTTAGACCTGATTTATTAAAATAAAAAACAAAAGAATTTCTTTTAAATAGTTAAAAAATTATCATTAATATTGCAAACCAATTTTCAAATAGATAAAAAAATGGATTTAACATCAGAAATAGCTAAAGAACTTACACCTTCATCTGAGCTACCTAACTTTAAAGCTGGAGATAGCATCACAGTTTTTTATAAAATTAAAGAAGGAGACAAAGAAAGAATTCAGTTTTTTAAGGGAGATGTATTACAAAGAAGAGGGTCTGGTGCTACTGAAACATTCACCATTAGAAAAATATCTAATGGTATTGCTGTTGAACGTATTTTTCCAATAAATTCTCCATCAATTGATAAAATTGAAGTAAATAAAAAAGGTAAAGTTAGACGAGCTAGAATTTTCTACTTAAGAGATCTAACTGGTAAAAAAGCAAGAATTAAAGAATTAAAGAAAAAATAATTATTTTTTTATTATAAAGAATTCTGTTCTTCTATTTAGCTCTCTCAATTCATCACTAGAATTATCATTTTTTGGATTTCCTTCCCCGTAACCCTTGTATTGAAGTCTACTTTCTGCAATTCCATAAATAATAAGCTTATTATATACAGATAAAGCTCTTTCTCTAGAAAGCTTTTTGTTATAATCTAATTCACCAATATTATCTGTGTATCCATTTATTGAAATTATCATACTACTATTTGTCTTTAGATATTCTGCAAACTCAAGAATAATTTCATTTGAAACCTCATTTAACTCATAGGAATCTAATTCAAAATATATATTATTTAATAAAAACGATTCCCCCTCTACTATATCTTTTAATTCAAAATTTAAATTAGTTGGAGAAAGAAATTCATTATTTTCAGAACTTATATATTGAGAATTAAATGAATACCCCTTTTTTTTAACAGTAATTAAAACATCATCATCCTTTGACAATGTAAGCGAGGCTGCATATTCACCATTTTTAACCTTTATGACCTTTATCTCTTTAGTGTTTATATTTTTAATTTCTATCTCAACATCATTAATATTTTCACCATTACTATCCAATAGATCTCCTTTAATAAAAAACACTCTTTCAGGTTTAGCTTCACTATATAAATCAAAAGAATATAGATCCCAACCGCCAATTCCTTCTAGATTATTTGAAGCAAAGATTGCTTGATTTCCATCAGTACTAACAAAAAGAGAGATTTCATTAAACTTACTATTTATAGGAAATCCAATATTAATTGGCTTACTCCACATATTTAAAGAGTCTTTTCTAGAGTAAAATATATCATAACCACCTAATGATGGAAAATTATCTGATGCAAAAAACAATGTTTTACCATCTGTATGTAAAAAAGGAGATTTTTCATTATTTTCACTGTTAATCTTAGGACCTAAACTAATTGGCTTTGACCACAAACCATTATTATCCTTGTTAATAATGTAAAGATCTACCCCGCCATAACCTCCCTCTCTGTCACTAGCAAAAATTATACTTTTACCATCAGATGATAATGAGGGTTGTGACTCCCAACTATACATTGGACATATTTCCTTTCCAAAGCTTTGTATCTCACCCCATTTCCCATCTTTTTTTTCAGAATAAAAAATATCACAATTATTGTAATTCCCACTAACCCTACTACATTTAGTGAAGAAAAGTAAATTATTATCAATACTAATACAAGCACCACCCTCATTATCTTCAATATTAAATGGATAAGAAAGTGGCTGGCCAACACTAAAAATATCATTTTCTATTTTACTTGAAATAAACTCTTCTTGAAATGTAGGTGTAATAATGTCAATACCTTTTTTCAAATATCTTCTTGTAAAAAAAATTAATTCCTGATCAGGAGATATTGCTGGCAAATACTCATCATACTCCGTTGACACACCTTCAATAATTAATGGATTAAACGGAACAGGGTTACTTATAATATCTGCAAGTTGTTGTGCTTTTGGAAGAAATTCAACAGCAATGTCATAATATTTATCTACTAAACCATTATTAATACTTATTTGAAGGTAATTAGCTGAAGCTACAAAATCCTTTTGCTGATAAGCTATTTCTCCAAGTATATAATAAATGATTGGAAAATTATCTTCACAAACGTATAAAACTTCATCTGATAAGTCCTGAGCTTTAATGATATCACCTTCTAACCATGCTAACTCTGCTCTCAATGAAGTGAAAACAGGATGATCATCTGTATTTTTTAATAATAAATTTGCTTGAAAAAAATCCTTACCTTTTATAAGCTTATTAATTTTTTTAAATTCTCTTTTATTTTTGAAAGAATTTAATTCACAGTCCTGAGCAAAAATTATTCTACTAAAAAAAAGCAAGAAAATTAAAATTATTCTCATTTAACTCTTTAATTGACCGTCAGAGGAAGCAACTATTGTAGCAACTGTAGCATCACCTGTTACATTAACAACTGTTCTGAGCATATCTAAAATACGATCAACGGCAAATATTAATGCAATTCCCTCTGGATCAATTCCTACAGAACTTAAAACAATAACAAGCATAACCATTCCTGCTCCAGGAACAGCTGCAGCACCAATAGAAGCTAGAGTTGCAGTTAAAACAATTGTTAATTGGGAAGATAAGTCTAAATCATATCCAAAAGCCTGAGCTATAAATACTGCAGCAACAGCTTGATATAATGATGTTCCGTCCATATTAATAGTAGCTCCAAGTGGTAAAACAAAAGAAGAAACTTCCTTAGATATTCCTAGATTATTTTCACATCTATCCATAGTAACTGGTAATGTAGCGGCGGATGAAGAAGTAGAAAAAGCTAACATCTGTGCTGGAGATATTGCTTTAAAAAAATCTAAGTATTTAATATTAGTAAAAGTTCTTAAAAGAATAGGATAAAAAATAAAAATCATGAGTAACAATCCACAAATTACTGTTAATGAATAATAACCTAAAGCAATAAATAAATCTACACTTGCACCAAAATCAACAACCAAAGAAGCTAGTAAGGCAAAAACCCCATAAGGAGCCATTTTCATAATTAAATCTACAATATGAAGTATGATATCATTTATACCATCAAAGAAACCTCTAACATATTCTGTTTTTTCTTTTGGAAGCATAATAATTGAAATTCCGAACAATATTGCAAAAAATATTATTTGAAGCATGTTTTTATTTTTCGATGCAGATTCAAAAATATTGGTTGGTACAACATCAACTAAAAATTGTAATGGACCACTACTTTCAACTAAAAGGGCATCATTAATTTTTAAATCCGCTTTAGAAGAATATTTTTCTCTTAACTCAATTTTTTTATCAATAGAAAAACTATTTCCTGGACCTACCAAATTAACTAAGCCTAATCCTAGGCTAACAGAAAGAATAGTAGAAAAAAGATAGAGCATAATAGATCTAGATCCTATCTTGGATAATCTTGAAATATCCGACAAAGAAGCAACACCTTTAATTAATGAGGCAAATACTAAAGGAACTGCAATAAGCTTTAATAAATTAACAAAAATTACTCCAAAAGGCTTTATCCAGTTATTAGTAAAATTATTTAAATTAAAATGATAAGCTAAAATTCCAAAAAAAACGCCAAGAATCATTCCAATAATTATTTGCCAGTGAAGAGCCAATCTTTTCATATTATATTTTATTTGTTTTACTTCTTAAATAATGGTCAACTAAAACTAATGCAGTCATAGCCTCAACAATTGGTACAGCTCTAGGCAATACACAACTATCATGTCTTCCTTTAGTGTTAATGTATACTTTATCACCGTTATTATTAATTGACTCTTGAGGTTTCATTATTGTTGCAACTGGTTTAAAATCAACTGAAAAATAAATATCATTCCCATTTGAAATTCCTCCTTGAATTCCTCCTGAGTTATTGGATTTAGTATTACCATCGTAATCAAGAATAATATCATTAACTTCACTTCCAAGTAGTTCTGTTTGAATTAAACCATAATTAAAACCTTTTACTGCATTTATTGACAACATTGCCTTTGCTAAGTCAGCATGAAGCTTATCAAAAACAGGCTCTCCCCATCCTGGTGGAACTCCTTTTGCAACAGCAGACACCACTCCTCCAACTGTATCTCCATCATTCTTAACATTATTAATCAATGACATCATTTCTTTAGCTTTTTCTTCGTCTGGGCATCTTAATGAATTATCATCAATCTTTGAAAGATCTAAATCAAGATAAGATTTTTCTAGCTTTATATTTTTAACTTTTGATACATAGGCAAAAATTGACACCCCAAGTTTAGTAAGTAATAGCTGTGCAATAGCACCAGCAACAACTCTTATAGCTGTTTCTCTTGCTGAAGACCTTCCCCCTCCTCTATAATCCCTTATACCATATTTTTTATCATATGTAAAATCTGCATGAGAGGGTCTAAATGTATTTTTTAAAGAATCATAATCTTCAGATTTATGATCTTTATTTTTAATAACAAATCCTATGGGTGTTCCAGTGGTTATATCATTAAAAATGCCAGAAAGAAATTCCACATTATCAGATTCATTTCTTGAAGTAGTTAACTTAGACTGTCCAGGTCTTCTTCTTTTAAGTTGTTTATTTATAAAATTAAAATCAATTTTTAAACCTGCCGGACATCCATCTATTATACCTCCAATTGCAGTTCCGTGAGATTCTCCAAAAGAAGAAAGTTTAAAAATTTTTCCAAATGTATTACCCATTGCAGGCAAATATAATAATAATGTTTTGGCTTAATTTTGTAATTTTGTCTTATATGAAAACAGTAATCAAAAACATATCTCAGCTAGTTCAATGTGATGATAAAAATCTAAAATTTAGAGCTGGAAATGATATGAATTGCTTAAACACAATTGATAATGCATATATAGAAATTGAAAATGGAAAAATTAGCAGTTTTGGAAATATGGATCAATGGAATGGAATAACTGATTGGAATTCAACAACAATTATTGATGCTGAGGAAGGATTAGTTTTACCAACGTTTTGTGATAGTCATACTCACTTAGTTTTTGCTGAAAGTAGAGAAAGTGAATTTAATGATAGAATTAATGGACTCTCCTATCAACAAATTGCTAAAAATGGTGGTGGAATTCTAAATTCTGCAAAAAAGATTCATCAAATAGATGAAGAAATTCTTTATGAAAGATCTCTAAAGAGATTAGATAAATTAATTAAGCTTGGAACTGGTGCAATTGAGATTAAAAGTGGATATGGATTAAGTGTTGAATCTGAGCAAAAAATACTAAGAGTAATAAAGAAATTAAAAGAAACAACTCCAATTTCCATAAAATCAACATTTTTAGGTGCTCATGCTGTGCCTGAAAAATATAAGAAAAACAAAAAGGAATATATTGAGTTAATTATAAATGAGATGCTTCCTGAAATAGCATCCAATGATTTAGCTGATTATATTGATATCTTTTGTGAAGAAGGTTATTTTACTAATGATGATACAATTAAAATACTTCAAGCTGGAAAAAAATACAATTTACAAGGCAAAACACATGTTAATCAATTTAATAGCTTAGGAGGCGTAAAAAGCAGTATAGACAACGATTCTCTTTCAGTTGACCATCTTGAAATTATGAATGAAGATGATTTTATAGCATTTAAAGGATCCAAGACTATAGCGACAATTTTACCATCTTGCTCTTTTTTTCTTGGGATCCCATATTCTCCTGCAAAAGAATTTATATCCAGAAATATACCTATAAATTTAGCAAGTGATTATAACCCTGGCTCTTCACCAAGTGGAAATATGAATTTTGTAGCATCCTTAGGAAGCATAAAATTAAAGATGAATGCAGAAGAAGTAATTAATGCAACTACTTTAAATGGTGCCTATGCTATGGGAATAGAAAATAAATTAGGAACAATATCTGTAGGGAAAATCGCTAATCTAATTATTACAAAACCAATACCAAATTATCAATATTTACATTATTCATTTGGAGAGAAGTTAATTGATAGGGTAATTATCGCTGGAGAAGAATATAAATAAAAAACCCAAGAAAAATCTTGGGTTTTATGTGAATTATTTATCGGAACTCCTTTTTCGTTTCATATAATAAAAATGAGTAATATAGTCATCTGTGTTGGCATGACTTGCATTTACAAACTCCCAACCTAATTTTGAAGCCTGATGTAATGCATCTGACATATGAGAACATACTCTAGCCATTTTATTTAATTCAACTTGCTCTGGAGTAACCCTTCCTGTATCAAAACGAATAAAATGCTTGTACTTACTTTTAATCATACCTTTCATTTTAACATCTCCTGAAGAAGCTCCTCTTGCAGCAAGTTCACCTTGCCCCATCATCTTTTCTTCATCTGAAGTAGTTGATTGTACACCTTCAATGACCATGTATTCATATTCAGATGGGTTTTTTTTGACCATTTTATCCATCTTAGCATTGCTTCCTTTCTTTGACCTTTTTTGAGCAACTGACATAAGAGGTAAAGTTGCAACTAGAATCAATAATAATAAATTTCTCATTTTTGTTTTTTTAAGTTTTGTTTTAATTTAACGTTAAACTACTAATTTTTATTGTCCACCTAAAATTATAGGAAGATCACCTTCTCCATTGCCGATAACAACAACCTTAGCATTAGGAGATTTTGAAATCTCTTGAGTAGCCTCGATGCCTTTCCATTTTAGCAGCTGCGGGGTAATTGTTCTAGTAACAATTTTTTGAAACTCTGAAATTCCTTTAGCTTCAATTTCTTTTCTCTCAGCCTCCTTTCTCGCTTTATCAATTTTAAACTCGTACTCTAGTGATTCTTGCTCTTGCTTTAACTTCTGTTCAATAGCTGTTCTAAGAGTTTGAGGAAGAGTTACATCTCTAATAAGGATAGCATCAAGCATTAAATGCTTAGCTTCAATGTTAATTTTTGTAGCAGCATATATTTCATCTTCGATAGCCTCTCTCTTTGTTGAATATAGTTCTTCAGGAAGATAATTACCAATTACCTCTCTGGTAACAGATCTAATTTCAGGTTTAATAATTCTTTCCAGATAATCTTTACCAATATTATCATGTAAGAAACCTATTTGACTAGCAACTGGTTGATATCTAAATGATAAATCAATTTTTATTGAAAGTCCATTTTTTGAAAGAACCTCCATTTTTTCAAAAGTATCTTTTAGTTTGACATCATATACATGCATCGTATTCCATGGAGCTATAATATGAAATCCTTGGGGATAAACAGTTTCTTTATCTAAACCTCCCCCAAATTTTTTAAATAATACTCCTTTCTCTCCTGGCTCAATTGTTACAAACATACTTGAACCAAAAAGTACTATAAAAATTAATCCTGCTATACCTGTTACTAATGCCCTTGGCAATCCCTGATTTTCCATTATTTAATTATTTAATTGTTGATTTAATTTTTGTTGATCTTGCTTTCTTTTATTTAGGGTGCTAATATAAGAATTAGCTTTTTTATCTCCTAGCGCTTTGGCTTTTTTTGCCCAATCTATAGCGGCTTCTAGATATCCCTTTATTTCCGATGCTAAAGCCATATTAAAGGAGGCTTTTGATGCTATTTCTTTGTCATTAAGATTAGCAACTTCCTTCCATATATTAATTGCTTCATCCCATTCATTAGCTTTAACACTTTTACTTGCCTGTTTAAAAGCATCTTCTTTTCCAACGTAATAAATTCTTTTAGCTTGAATCCAAACAGGAGATATTCTTTTTCCATATTGGATACCAGCAAAATCTCCGGACTGTTTTATAGCAATACTTCTATACGGCAGATTTCTTTCAGCTTCCTTTCTAGAATTTCCCCATGCTGAAAACTCTTTTAATTCGGTAAATTTATTTTCATCTACTATAACTTTATTTAGATTATCATAAATCCTCCATCCAGAAACAATTTTTATTTCAAGGATTGCTTTGTGACGCACCTCTTTAATCTTAACTCCTTTTCTTTTAACTGTTCGTGTAATAGGTCTTCCAAAAACGATTCTAGAATCAGAATCAAATGTCTCTAAAACAATTAAAGCATCAGCATCATAGGATTTACAAATTTTACTTACTTTTTTCCATTTTAGTGGTTCTGAAAATGATGAGGTTCCAGTTCCTTTTAATTCTAATTCTCCAATATTTTTTGGAGTAAACCTATCCGAGTTATTAAGCAGGTTAACTAAACCATCTAAACAATATTCAGAACCTCTTTTATCAGTACCAATTCCTTCACCACTAACTAGTCCTTCTATAATATTGCCAGCAAGATTTTTTTTAGATGGAGTTGTTCGGTTTGCGACAACTACGGATTTAATATCCTGAGATAATGTAATATCAGCAGGTCGTTGCATTGATACTACAACTGAGGATGTAGTACAAGATGTTATAAAAAATAAAATAGAAATTGAATAAAAAAATAAAGCTTTCATAATTTTAGATTAAACCATTATACTTTCTTACAAACCATTCAAATGATATTAATAGTAACAAAATTAGCAAAATCAATTCATAATCAATCAACTGTATTAATTTATCTTCAAATCTAGTAGAAACAAAATTATCTTTATTTTCATTTAAATTTTTTATTAAAAGATTCAAATTTGTAAGGCTATAAGATTTCCCACCACTAATTTCACTTAAATCATTCAATATTTGATGATTTGCAATTTTATTTAAGAACTCAATATTTATTGGCTTTATATTTATTATACCTTTTTTTTCATAGTTCCTTTTTTCAACCTTGGCGAAAATTTTATAAGAGTCAGGATTTAAATTTCCTAAATCAATATAATATTTTTCTTTTTTCTTATTAAACACATATCGATACTCTTCATTATTTGTATTTACTAATAAAAGTGAAATATCGTTATCATTATTTAAATTATAATTATCATCATAAACTTCAGCTTCAAAAACTATATTTTCATTTTCATTACTTTCTTTATCATAATACAATCTAAATTTACTTTTATCTTCTTTGATAATTAGGTATTGTAAAACCTTATTTATTAGCTCATTAAAATTTTCAAAACTATCGTTTAGTTTAAAATCATTTATCTTCCATCTCCAATAACCTTCTCCTAAAAACACTCCTACTTTATTACTATTGTAATTATCAAAAAAACACAATGGACTCTCAGTGATTGTATTAGCATATTTTTGATATGCAATAGGGTTAATTAATGGTGATGAACTATAAAAACCAAAAGATGTAAGAATAGGTGGAGAAAGATTAATCATTTCTTCAACACCTTTAGAAATTTTAAATGATAAAAAATTATCATTTATCTTAGGAAATACTTCATTATTAAAAGACCTTCTATTAAAATTAATATTTGGAGTTAATTTTGAATATAGATTTAGTTCTTGCTTTGGAAAAATTAACAAAGGAATATTCTCATCAGAGATATCATCAATAATTTGGATATTTTCTTTTGAAATAGAATGAAGAATAACCAAATTATAATCTGAAAAATTTGTTTTTAAATTTTTAGACTTGACAATATCTAAATCATAATCTTTGTTATTTTCAATCACACTTACTAATGATGCAATATCTGGATGTGAATGATCATGTATAAAAAGTATTTTATATTTAGAATTAATTACATCTACATAAAACATGAATGTATTATTTCTAATATTATTCTCATTTTTGAGAGGACTGAGAACTACTTTAAAAGTCTGAACACCAACTTGTGAGGTTTTTAATTCTACTGGTATCTTTAGAAATTCTTTGTTTGAATTAAATGTGATGTTTTTTTCAAATAAACTCTTTCCATTATTTTCAATCTTTAATTTAACTTTTTCACCCTTGTATTTTACAGATTTAATAAAAATTTCAGAAATAAAACTGTTACCCAAAAAAACAATATCGTTGTGTTTTACATCAGAAATTACATTATCTTTTTTTTCAGTAGTATCTCCTAAACATATAGAATGGATTGGAGTATTAAAATTATTTGAATACAAAGGATTAATACCATCATTATACAAACCGTCACTAGCAAGAATAATAGAGGAAAGATTTCGATTAGAGAATCTATTATTTATCTCATTTAATACATTGCTAATGTTGGTGTATAAACCATTATTTTCTTCTTTAAACTCATCGTAAATCTTGTCAGAAAAACTATATTTATAAACATCCAAATCATTCAATTTATTTGAAAAATCTTCTAACTCATTTTTAATGTTTCTACTGATAGATGATGAAACATCTTGTAAAACAACAACTATAGGCTTCTCTTTTATTTCTTTTGAAGATTTAAGTATGGGGTCTAATAATAAAAATGCTAAAAAAGATATCAATAGGAATCTTGATAGGCTTAACAGAAATAGTAACTTTTTATTTAGAAAATTATGTTGTCTAAAGTAAAGTAAAAGAGAATATATGAAGCCTAATAGCAGACAAAAGAAAACTAAGTTATTAGATAAAATTAAACTCTCATACATGATTTATGTAAGCATTCCACCGCATACATTCATTACCTGTCCAGTAATGTAAGAAGACATATCTGATGCAAGAAAAAGAGATGTATTTGCAACATCTTCAGCCTTACCCGATCTTTTTAGTGGGATACTTTCTGCCCATTCATTTATTTGATCTTGCTGTAACGCTCTTGTCATCTCAGTTTCTATAAATCCAGGAGCTATTGCATTACATCTTATATTTCTAGATCCTAGCTCTAAAGCAACTGATTTTGTAAAACCAATAATAGCAGCTTTAGATGATGAATAATTAGATTGACCAGCATTTCCTTTAACACCTACAACAGAACTTAAGTTTATAATTGAACCATTCTTTTGTTTTAACATTTGTCTTAAAACAGCTTTGGTATTATTAAATACTGAATTCATATTTACTTTCATAACATCATTAAAATCTTCTTCACTCATCCTAAGAAGTAAATTATCTTTTGTAATACCAGCATTATTAACTAATACATCAATGCTTCCAAAATCATTGAAAACATTTTCTGCTAGCTTGATAGCTGATTCAAAATCAGAAGCATCTGATTCGTATGCTTTCGCTTTTACTCCAAAATTCTCTAAATTTTTAGCTAGTGCTAATGAATCTTCAGACATCTTAATGCATGTAAAAGCAATATTTGCACCATTTTTAGCAAATTTTTCGGCAATTGCTTTACCAATTCCTCTAGAACCACCTGTAATTATTACGTTTTTATTTTCTAAAAGATTCATATTTAAGTTTTAGTTATTTATAAAAATATAAAATTTAGATTTATGAAATCAGTTGAGCCATTAAACTTCCAATATTAGCCGGAGATTCTGACACAGCAATTCCACACTCACGAAGTATTTGCATTTTAGCATCGGCAGTATCATCTTTGCCCCCAACTATAGCACCAGCATGCCCCATAGTCCTACCAGCAGGAGCTGTTTTTCCAGCAATAAAACCAACAACTGGTTTAGTACCATTATCTTTTATCCATCTAGCAGCATCAGCTTCAAGTTGACCTCCAATTTCACCAATCATTATAATACCATCTGTCTCGTCATCATTCATAAATAATTCAACAGCATCTTTTGTAGTAGTTCCTATAATTGGATCTCCTCCTATACCTATTGCAGTTGAAATACCAAGACCAGCTTTTACCACCTGATCAGCTGCTTCATATGTAAGAGTTCCAGATTTAGATACAACACCAATTCTTCCCTTTTTAAAAACAAATCCTGGCATAATTCCGCATTTTGCTTCACCGGGAGTAATGACACCAGGGCAGTTTGGACCAACAAGAGTACATTTTTTATCCTTAATATAGTTCTTAACGGTTATCATGTCTTTTGTTGGAATACCTTCTGTAATACAAATAATAACACTAATACCAGCATCAGCAGCTTCCATTATAGCATCAGCAGCAAATGGAGGTGGAACAAAAATTAATGATGTATTAGCGTTTACAGCACTAACAGCTTCGGAAACAGTATTAAAAACAGGTTTACCAAGATGATTTGTACCTCCTTTTCCAGGGGTTACACCACCAACAACATTAGTTCCATATTCAATCATTTGTTCAGAATGAAATGTCCCTTCATTTCCAGTAAATCCTTGTATAATAACATTTGAAGATTTATTCACTAATACACTCATTTCAATATTTTTTAAATTTAGATGCAAAATTAGAACATTATGTCTAGTAACAAAGGATTTTAAATACTTTTGCAATATGAAAAGAGTTAACTATGATGACACAATATGCGCTCTAGCTACAGCTGGAGGAATGAGTGCAATTGCTCTTATTAGAATATCTGGAAACAAGTCTATTAATACAATCAATAATATTTTTAGTAAAAATTTGACAGATAAAAAAAGTCATACTGCTCATTTTGGCAATATAATAGATAAAAAAGATATTATTGATGAAGTTATTGTAACAATATTTCATAAGAACTATTCATTTACTGGAGAAGAAACAGTAGAAATTTCTTGTCATGGCTCAAAATTCATTCAAAACAAAATTATTGAACTTTTGATTAATTCTGGGGTAAGATTAGCAAATCCTGGAGAATTTTCAATGAGAGCGTTTAAAAATGGAAAAGTAGACCTGTCTCAAGCAGAATCAATTGCAGATCTTATTGAATCAGAAAGTGAAGCGGCACATAAAACTGCTATTCAACATCTTAAAGGAGGGTTCTCTAAAAAACTCAAGTATCTTAGAGAGAAACTTATTGATTTTGCTTCTCTAATTGAGCTTGAACTTGATTTTTCTGAAGAAGATGTAGAATTTGCAAATCGAAAACAATTAGAAGATTTAGTTAATGATATGCATAAAGAAATATCTTCATTAATTGACTCATTTAGTATTGGAAATGTAATAAAAAATGGAATTCCAGTAGCAATTTTAGGTGCTCCAAATGTAGGGAAATCAACACTTCTTAATTCGCTATTAAATGAAGATAGAGCTATCGTCTCTGAAATAGCAGGAACAACAAGAGATGCTATTGAAGATCAAATAATTATAAATGGTTTTAATTATAGATTTATTGATACTGCAGGAATAAGGAAGACAAATGATAAAGTTGAAAATTTAGGAATTGAAAGATCTTTATCTCACGCTAAAAAATCTAATATTATTATATATCTTATTGATGCTTCTAAAGACATTAAAAGCCAACTCAAAAATATTAAAAAACTAAATATTACAGATCAAGATAAAGTTATTAGAGTAATAAATAAAATTGATTTAAATGAAAAAATAAATTCTGAAATTAATGATGCTATTTGTATCTCTGCAATGAATCAAACAGGAATAGATAATTTAAAAAAACAAATATGCAATTTTACTAACACAAATAATCTTGATAGTAATAATACAATTATAACTAATCAGAGACATTATGAACAGTTAATAAAAACTCTTGGTGAGTTAGATTTAGTAAAAAAAGGACTTGAAGATGGGCTGAGTAGTGACCTTTTAGCAATAAATATTAAAGAATCACTTTATCATCTTGGGTTAATAACTGGCGAAGTATCCTCTGATGATTTACTTGGGAATATTTTTGGTAAATTTTGTATCGGAAAATAACTTTATGTGAAATGAAAATAATTCACAATGTTCTTCTTAATCTTTTAATAACATTTAATACAATAAATCTTACAGCTCAAGATATCATTTCTGATTTTGAAAAAGATATAGATATAAAAAAATGGTTTATTGTAAATGATGATGTTATGGGTGGTGTCTCTGAAAGCAATTTCAGTATTAATAAAGATGGGAGAGGTATTTTTAAAGGATATGTATCAACAGAAAATAATGGAGGATTTTGCTCAATAAGACACAGTCTAAGTAGAAAATATATTGGCAACAACAATATTTTAAAATTAAAAATCAAAGGAGATGGTAAAGACTATCAACTTAGGATAAAAGCTAATAGAAATGATTATTTTTCATATGTAGTAACATTTAAGACAACTGGAGAATGGGAAGAAATTGAAATACCTTTAAAAGAAATGTATCCATCTTTTAGAGGCAGAAAATTAAATATGCAAAATTTTAATAATAATTATTTTGAACAAATAGCATTTTTAGTTGGTAATAAGAAAAATGAGAAATTTAAACTCATAATTGATAGAATAACTTTGGAATAATAAAGATGTTATGAATAAAAATATTTTTGGGGAGAAATTAATCACTTGTAGCAATAATCCAATGACCGGTTTCTTTAGAAACGGATGTTGTGACACAGATGATTCTGATTTAGGAATGCACACAGTTTGTGTTATAATTAGTGATAAATTTCTACTATTCTCAAAGTCAAAAGGAAATGATTTAAGCACTTCAGTTCCAGAGTTTGGATTTAAAGGTCTAAAGGATGGTGACAAATGGTGCTTATGTGCATTAAGGTGGAAAGAAGCATTAATTAATAATATTGCTCCAAAAGTAATTCTAGAGGCAACTAATGAGAAAACGCTTGATGTTATTAAAATTGAAGATTTATTAAAACATTCTCATAAAAAAAATAAATCTTCTAATAAATAAATTTATTATTTACTACTTAAATATTCTTGAATTTTTTTGTTTGACAATCCTAAAGTTAAACAATCATTAGCAGTTATTAAATCTGTTCCCTGATAATAAATAAAACCATCAGAACCATCTCTTACAGTCCACGTGAATGATGTATTTGGAGTAGCATTGTTATTGTCCCATTGAACAGAAAAATTTACAGCATCAGGATCAGGAGGATCGCAATCAGGAATAAAAGAAAAACCAAGATTTCCTTGTAAAGTACCTACATAGCTTCCCTCTACATATATATCAAGAAACTGTACTCCAAGATTATCAAAATATGAAGCGCCAGATACATCAAGATAGAAAGTAACATCAGCAATATATTCACAATAGGTTTGAAAAAACTCAGACAATTCATTATAGTTTAATGCATAAGGATCATTACAAGCTACATATAAACAAGAACCATCATCATATGAGGCATTAACATCATAATTAGCTGCATAAATATCTGTACAACCGTCATTGTTTACATCTCCGCATGCGTAAAAACAGAAAATAAAAAAAAGTAAAAAATATCTCATAATTTAAAATTGATTATACCAATATCCATCGACCCAAAAGTAACCATTTATTGTTTCTTCCCAATATCCATCAACCCAAATGTGATTTCTTCTTTTTTGAAGCCAATAGCCATCCTGCCAGAAATATATCCTAAAGATTGGACTCCATTTCCAAAAGCCTTTTACCCAAACATAACCTCTTCTCTTTTTTTTGAAACGCTTTTTAATAACCTTAGGCCTATTGGGTTTATTAATTACCAGCCTGTCCCTATTAGTTTTAACAATAATATTATTTTTAGCAGTATTGCTTTTGACAATAACCTTTTTTGAATTCTTATTATTTGTTTTAACAGTAATATTTTTATTTTTTCCTCTGTTAGTTTGAGTTTTAATCAAAGTTTGTGAAAAAACAGTGGTACTTATAAAAGCAAAAGATAGGATTAGGTATATTATTCTCATAAAAGTTGTTTTGCTAAATTAACGAAAAATTTCAAAAAAAATTGCACATATTTTTAAACGTTTATTTCAAAAAATTTTCTTGAAAATCAGTCAAAACAACTTTAACGTTGTCAAGATTACAAATCTCTTGAACCTTTATTTTATCCTCAGGCTTAGTCATTCCGTTTGTCCAACAATGTATTGGATATTTTGGGAATTTTCTTACATAAAAACCAACACTACTAGATGGCATTGAGATTACGTCAGGAAAAAAAGCTGCTATATTATCTTTAACTTCAAAAACAGAATAAAAACTATTTATAAAATGAAAACTTTCAACCCAATAACTAATAAAGAAACCATGATTTTTTAATTTTGATAATTGAACTATATTCTTAGATTCAACAATCACATCATTCTTCGAATTTTCATCAATAAAAATAGAGTTTAGTAATTCAATAGATTTATTTACATTTTTTTTATCCAAGTTTTTAAAATCAATCCAATATTTAAGATTAGTTTTTTTTGTTACATCATAGTATTCTGACAAAGTAAATTCACTGAACTTTCCATGATGTTTAACATCAAAACAATTTAATTTAGAATTAAAAAAAACATCTATTTCAACTCCATTAAATTCTTTAGATAAACTTTTAGCATCACTTGGGTTTAATACTCTATGAGCCCACAGCTTATCATCTGAGCTGTAAAAGCTTG
>Ga0222715_10000430_pt1 | contig 41611 bp, 49 predicted proteins | sample C33_9DmetaG_FD_165056 | JGI IMG/M metagenome (GOLD analysis project Ga0222715, IMG submission 165056) | Estuarine water microbial communities from San Francisco Bay, California, United States - C33_9D | ecosystem: Environmental > Aquatic > Marine > Unclassified | place: USA: California...
AGAATATTTGAAGAACGATATAATGTTATAGTTATCAAAGCTGGTAGAATTGGATTAATGATGGCGCGTTAATATAATATTTAGTCTAACTATATATTATATATTATGCCGCCAAAAAAGAAAGGTAAGAAAGGTGTTAATGTTATAGTAACCGGTGCTACACACAGACAAATGGATACATATGATAAAACGATAAATGGTGTAAAATATACATTATTTGTTCCACAGAGAGATTGTCATAATGAGATGGGAAAACCATATAGTAGAATTATCAATGAAATCGCTAGAAGAGAAAATTACGCCCAAAACGGCGATGAACCTGATAAATGGATTGCTGCTATACAAAAAGTGTTTGATAATCATTATGATGAAATAAAAGATGTAGATGGATATAAGGAATTTCATCAAAGAAAAGTTTATTTTTTAAACGCTAGAGCAGGTGAGAGAGGTTTCTGCACTTACATTGCCGTACAGAGAAAACCATATAAAGATCAAACTGGTGATGCTAAAAAGAAACCTAAAAGAAATAAAACTAGAAAAAGAGAGTCATCGACCACGTCTTCACAGAAAAAACCAAAGAGTAAAGGAAAGGTTTCTGCTGATGGTAGTGGTTTTATTCCTGCAGCTTCTACGTCCTCGAAAAAAGGTAAAACTAAAATGACACCTAAAGCGAAAGCCGCAAAAAAATATATGGGTGCTATGTTTGACTCCAGCGATCCTGAAGCTTCCGATGATGGATGGGATGATGTAATGGAAACTTTACACGATAGAAAATGGAACCCAAAAACTAAAGATTATGAAAAAATGCCAGAAATGAGTTTGGGAAGCTTAGGTAAATCAAGTTCTAGTAGCTCATTAGAATTACTATCAGAATCAGACAGCGGCAGCTCAAAATTAGATTATGGTTCTGATGCTAGTACCGATCATGATGATGAACCGACAACTGGTTGGGCAAGACATGATAAATATGAAAGACGAAGAGAAAAAGAAGATGCTTGGAAAAAAGAAAAAGAAATGAAAGAAGCATTGGACGATGATTTACTTAAAAAAGTAAAAGGTGGTATGGATATTTACGACGCATACGACGAACAGAATAAAAGATGGCAACAACAACAAGATAAAGAAGAAGAAGAAACTGATAGATATTTTGCAGAAATGTATGGAGATGAAGATCAAAGCAGTAGTGAAGGATATGATAGTGAAGAAGATAGAAAAAGAAGAAATGAGGTAATGAATCTAGAATATGCAAGAGCAAACGGGTGGTCTAAACAAAGTGATAAAGAAGGAACAGTATTTTATACTCATAGTAAAAGTGGTGCTACAGTGTTGGGAAACAAAGATGGGCTTTTAGAACCTCACCTTGCACATGCTGCATATGATAAAGCAATGAAGCAAAAAAATACAATGTCTTCAGGTACCTCTTCAAGTACCATGTCTCTTCCCAACGTAAAAGTAGGACCACCCAAACATTGGATTCAACGCACATCAAGAAGCACCGGAAAACAATATTGGTGGAATCCAGTAACACAGGTCACCTTTTATTCAACCAAACCGGGTGGTGTATGGACGAAAGAAGAAGCAGATAAAGCAGCTGAAAGAGCAAAAAAGAAAGGCGGTAAAAAATCAAGAAAAAAGAAGAAGAAAACACGTAGAAAGAAAGGAGGAAAAAGAAAAAAAACTAAAAAAAGAAAATTGCGTAAAAAGAGAAAAACACGACGTTAATTATATAATAATATTTAGTTATTATATAATGGATAATTTAACACAAGGAATGGGCGCAATGAGTGTTTCGGCACCAACAACACCTAGAGGTCAAGGAACAAGAGCTGTAAATTTACAACCACAAAGACCTAAATCAAATAATCATGGTAAGGGCAATCATGGAAAAAAACTGCATTTTGGATACCAACATAACGCACCAGGTGGAAGAAGGAAAAGAAGAAAAAGCAGAAGAAGTAGAAAACGTCGTAAATCTAGAAGAAAATCTCGTAGAAAAAGAAAACGTACCCGTAAAAGAAGACGATAAATAAAAATGTATATTTTAAATTTTAATATATATTTTTTAGATTTAGATGATTGGGGAGAGAAAAAACCTATATTTTTAAAATAACTTTAAAAGAATACAACTTATATATTATCAATGACAAGCTCAAATACTAATGCTATGATAGCGTTGGGTTTTTTTATTCTTACAATGATGGGTCTTTTTTTAGGCATTAGATATTGCGTTTATAAATTACTTTCAACGCAAAAAGAAGCAAGATACTTACTCGCTACTTGATTTTATAAGCGTCCAGTTTAAATTTTGTCTGCAAACAGGACAATCCATAGTATATTTTTTTTTTTCTATCCAATCTAATATACAATCACTATGAAAATAATGACCGCAAGGCATTTTTGCTTTGTTAAATTTATTAATTTTATCTAAACATATCGAACATTCGTCTGTATCATATCTTTTTGAACCTTCTGGGTCTAGGAAAACAATAGGAACTACCTTAGAACCCTTGGGAACAAATATTTTTTTTACAAGAAACATGATATATAAATTGAATTTATTTATTTTTATATTAAAAGTATAAATAATAAACCAATAAAGAAAAAAGATGAGTCAAAATAAACCAATACAACTAGGATTATGTTGTCTCAACACAATTTTAAGAACACAAAAACCACCAATATTTGCTTCAAGAAAAATGATTATAAGAACTGTAAAAGAAAAGGGCATCGGCGTATTAAAAGAAAAAATAGTACAAAATTTGAAAGACATTCTTATAATGATGGATTGGAACGAAGCAAATGGTATAAAAGTATTTCGCCTTAGTAGTGAAATGTTTCCACATAAATCTAATCCAAAAGTCGAAAATTATGACTTTGATTTTGCGAAAGATTTATTAAAACAAATTGGAGAAAAATCAAAAAAATATAATCAACGATTGACATTTCATCCAGGGCAATATAATGTCATTGGAAGTCCAAATGAAAAGGCATTCCAACAAACTATAAATGATTTATCATATCATGCGGATGTTCTGGATTTAATGGGACTAGGGAAAAATTCTGTTATGGTAATACACGGTGGAGGTATTTATGGAGATAAAAAGAAAACAAAACAAAGATGGTGCGAACAATATCAGCTACTACCAGAAAAAATTAAAAAGAGATTGGTATTAGAAAATTGTGAAAAATGCTTTTCAATTGTAGATTGTTTACAGGTTTCAAAAAAGGTAAATATACCAGTAGTATTTGATACACATCATTTCGAATGTTATAAATTATTACATCCAGAAGAAAAATTTAAAGAAGCAGCATTTTATATGCCACATATATTAAAAACTTGGAATAAAAGACATATAAAACCAAAGTTTCACGTAAGCGAACAAGGTTCTGGCAGATGCGGACATCACAGTGATTATATTGAAATTATACCTGATTATTTATTAAACATACCAAAATTATATTACCAAGCAATTGACATTATGATAGAAGCAAAAATGAAAGAACAAGCTATATTTAAACTATATGAAAAATATCCATTTTTAAACTGTAAAAAACAATTAATATAATAATATAAACCTTTTTTTATTATATTAATTAATGAGTATAAACTTAGGAGCACCTAAAAGCGATGATGATGAATATTATACACCACAATATGCGATTGAAATGCTGAAAGATTATTTACCTGACAAAAATAAAATATGTTGGGAATGTTTTACATCTGGAAATCATGAATATATAGAAAGTCCAAATTATATAAAATCACTTGGATATAAAGTAATTGCGGATGGCGAAGATTTCTGGAAATCAAATAAAGGAGATTGGGTATGTAGTAACCCACCTTATTATACACCAAGAGGACAGAAAAATATAAAAACTAGAATAATAGAAAGATTATGCGAACTTGATAAACCATTTTGTTTATTATTACCAACATTATATTTACATACCAAAACATTCAAAGAAGTAAAAGATAAATTTGGAAATTTTCAAATTATAATGCCTGCAAAAAAAATACAATTTTATAAAGTGATTGATGGTAAAAAAGTACAACCTAAAAAAGGTTGTAATTTTTATACATTATGGGTGTGTTATAAAATGAATTTACCGAGTGATTGGATTCTTATTTAGCACTGAAATCCCAAATAGCATCATAATTTATTGGTCCTTGTCTTGGATTTGGATCTTGTGGTTTATAATCTGTTTTATATGCTGTTTTCGAACCACCTAATCTATTATCTTTCATGCCAAATAAACCAGTTGTATCTTTTGTAGCGAATAATCTAGATTTTAAATATTTTTCTGTTTCGGTTGTTCTAGTATAATTATTAGAAAGAGCATTTAAATCTCTACCAGATTCATCTACTTCAACTAATACTTTATTACAATTGGATACACAATGTGCTTGTGTATATCTACAACCATCTCTTTTTACGTCATATTGCATTCCAGGACCACTCTTGTCATAATTAACATAATCCTTTTCAAACCGGTCTTTACATCTATAACCACATTTTCTGTAAAATTTATCTTCTCCATTTACAACCATACGAATAATATCTTTTTCACAATTTCCATCAATCATACTTGGTTTTACACAATTCTTAGGACAAAATAAATCTTTTTGTGTATTTGCATTTACTACTTCTGCTTGCGGAACTCTTTTATTTGCTTTTCTTTTCATTTTTTGAGGTTCTATTTTATATGGAACTTTTTCAGATACTTTTTTGAAAGTATTATCTTTTCTTTGTCCTACATTAACTGGTTCAATTGTAAATGTAATAGATTTTATTTTTGCTGTAGCTTGTTCCATCATTTTTGATAATTTTCTTGGTTTTTTATATCCAAGAGCTTTTGCTATTTCGGTTGCTAGTTTTCGGTCCATTTTTTTATTGAAATATGGGTCCCCTTGGGTTATACCTATATTATGTTTATAATTTTCTATAATTTCACCAGCAGGAATACCTGAAGCTATTTCTTTATGCATCAAATAATAAGTAAAACTAGCACCATAATCATATCCTTTCCATTTATTATCAAATAAATCTTTAATAATCGCTTCATGTTCTTCTACCATTGCTTCTTTATCAAAATTTTCTGATTTTAAATCTTTTATGTCTTCTAAGTACATTTTAATTTTATTTGCATAATATTCTTGTTTTTGAGATGGTCTTGTTGATGTAAAATTTTCTTTTGTATTTGCTTGTTTTGGTATAAATTTAATATAATCCAATTTTCTTCTTCCACGTGCTGTTGTTGTTGTTAAATCATTGTAATTTGCGTAATTCGTTCCTAATACTTTAAGTTTATCTGATGATACACCTTCATTTTGTAAATTATGAACCATTTTCTCATTTATAAAAATTTTAACATCATGTCCTTCTTCTCCTTTTCTAAATTCATATTTAATAACATAAGGCCCTTGTTCTAACATTCTTTTATATCTTTTTCCACTTTTACCTTTAAATATAGAACCATCTGCTGAATAACCATCTCTATATATACCCATAGCTACTCCTTCGCCGTTTGCGTCAGTTGCAAATCCCCAATTACCTTGAACTGTACTATGTAATAACTGACCGGGTGGAATAGCTAATTCTACATCATAATCGTCCATTTTAGGTAATACAATTTGTTGAAATTTATTATCGTTAAATATTTTTTCTCTATTTGAAACAAATGTTTCTGGAAAATCACCTGTCATATGATATGTCATTAATGCTTTTCCAAAATGATATGCTACAAAGAAAAAACTTATTAAACATACAAAAATATATATTTGGCTCCATAACGACATTATTTGATTTTTTAGTGTTGTAAATATATTATCAGACATTATATATATATTTATGAATATTTTATATGTTACAAATTTAATATTTAACAAAGATTAAATTTGTTTATCCAAGAGCATCTGGTCGTAAATGTGGTAATGTAGAATCTTTATCGCATCCTACCTCAAATGTTTCAGATACATTATAATTTTCTGTATAATATCGTTTAAAATCTCCAAAAGCGTGAGACATTACCCATAAAATCGATATAGTAGTTATAAGTGTCATTATCATTTTCCAATTATTTAAAATACCTTCTTTTAAATCGTTTAAAAGTGTCATATATATATCAGAATTATTTTTATTTAGCTCCTAAAATACTTTATTCTTCCAATTTTATAATATTTGTTTTTATTATATGTCAAATGATACTGAAAAACCTAATTTGGAAAAAGATCATAAAGAATTTTTAAAAATGAAAGAACAACAAATAAATAATAAAGACGAGTTTGTTTCAGATAATGATCCTATAGGTAAAGAAATGAAAAAATCTGGAGAAAAACCAGATAGAGAAAGTATTAAAAAGGATGGTGCTCAGGAAAGTTTTTCTAGCAGAGAAGGTTTTGCCGGTATGGGGAAAAAGAAAAAGGGGCCTAAAGGAAATCAACGTGCATGGGTGCCAATTGTTGTTTTTATAGGCACTTTTTTTGCTTTTGGGTTTGTAACTTATACAAGTGCTACATTCTTATCATTATTAAGAGGATTTAAAGAAGATAGAATGGTGCCTAGTTTAGATAGAACAACGACGCCATATACTAAATTAGGAGCTAGACCGGATGATCTTGCGTATGAAGAAGCACTATGGTCACAAAAAAGACACGGATTTCCATATAGTTGGTATGATAAAGATTATCCAAATTCGGCTCTCTCTATTTTTAGTAGATTCAATATTAACTCTTGGGTCGGCGCAAGAGATTTCACTGATAAAGCATTTGAAGTTGTTAGAAATTTTTCAGTTCATGATGTTCCACCAAAATATGTAGCAGCAGAAAAGGCAGAAACTTGGGATGCTTGGTGGTTTAATACTCAAGAATTCTTAAATATTTATATATGGACACCTTTTCTTTTCCACGTGGTATTGATTATTGGTTTAACTATCGGACCTATTGCTGCTGCTTTAAAAGGATTTGGTAAAACAGCTTATTTATATGATAATTTCCCTTGGGTTGATATGAAAACATTGTTCTTTGGTGGATTTTATTTATTTTTGTCTATTCCATTTTATTGTTTCTTAATGCCTTTGTATTTACTATGGTTTACATTAATTAGACCATTTTCAACTATTCATGCTAGTGGAAACGCCGATTGGATACAGCATTTATTACAGAAATTTTATATACCAATATTCTCTTTTGCTTGTATAGCTTGTATGGCAGCGATATATGGAGAATTTAGAAACACCGAAAAAGTGAAATGGGCCATTTTACCCGGTTTCTTAACTGTATTTTTCATTCTTTCTGCTTTATTAAAAGTAATTCCTTGGACTATGCCTATTAGAAAAAACGGTCAAGAATGGAATTTTTCACCACCACCATTATCTAAATTAAATTCATTATTATATTCCGCCAAGAGCACAGAACCGGCTGTCAAAGACGTGTATAGAGATATGCTTCACAACTTTTTCTGGTATTTAAAACCATTTGGTGTTTTCGGTTTCTTAAAAGACAACGTAGACATTGGTCCAGGACGTGAAACACACAATCCTGCTTTTAAACGAACATCTAAATCAAGGACTGGTGGATTAGCAGGTTCATTAGCTAAAACAGCACTCAAAACAGCAATTAAGTCAACACCACAAGGCAGATTAGCTATGATGGCAGCTAAAAAAGCAGCAAAAATGGCTAAAAAGTAAGTAATTATAATTAGTAATTAAAGATTAATTATAATTTAATTTAATGGGGAAAAAAAGAAAAAAACCAATCACTCGAGAACTTCCTTTTGTAAGTTTATGTACTCCAACTTACAATAGACGTGTTTTTATATCGCAAATGATAAAAAATGTTGAAAAACAAGATTATCCAAAAAATAAATTTGAATGGATTATTATTGATGATGGCACTGATCCTATTGAAGATTTGCTACCAAAAGATTCTGAAACAGAATTGAATATTAAATATTACCGATATGAAGAAAAAATAAAATTGGGTAGAAAAAGAAATTTAATGCACGAAAAATCATCTGGTGAAATTTTAGTTTATATGGATGATGATGATTATTATCCTCCAAATAGAATTTCTCATGCTGTTAAAAAATTACAAAATAATCCGAAAGCTTTATGTGCTGGAAGCAGTGTTGTATACATATATTTTAATGATCTTAAAAATGTATATCAATTTGGACCTTACGGACCAACACATGCAACTGCTGGAACATTTGCTTTTAGGAGAAAATTACTTGACATAACCTCATATGAAGATGATGCTGATATGGCCGAAGAAAAACATTTTTTAAAAAATTATAGCATACCTTTCGTACAATTAGATCCCGTTAAAACTATTTTAGTATTCGCCCATCAATATAATACATTTGATAAAAGAACATTATTAAAAAATCCACATCCACAATTTGTAAGAGAAACAAAATTAACCGTTCAAAATTTTATTAAAAAAAATAAAGAAGCTATAAATTTTTATGTTAATATATAATATAATGTTAGCAAAAACGTTAAAAAATGTCGTAAAACTTATTGAAAAGCAACCAGCAATATTAAAATTTGTTATTTATGTTGCTATTATCTATGGATTATATCATTTATTTCTTTTGGTTCAATGGAAATTGGCAGAACAAGGATTATTCGTGCAAGAAGGATTTACAGGAAAAGGTAAAGAATTTACTTTGTTTTACTGGAAAGATTGTGGACATTGTAAAAAAATGATGCCAGAATGGGATAAATTCCAAAAAACATTTAAAAAACCTGGAATCACTGTTAATAAAGTTGAAAAAGACCAAAATCCAAAAGCAATGCAAGCATTAGATATTCAAGGATTTCCAAGTATTATGTTATTAAATAATGGGAAAAAAGTAAAAGATTATGAAGGTCAAAGAACTATTGCTGCTTTTACTGCGTTCGCTAATGCTGCTTAAGTAATATAATCAATAAATCTATAAAATCTAGCAATGTCTAATTTATTTATTTCATAATTTTCATTATCAAAAAATTCATTTATTTCTTCTAATGTATATTTATTTTTTAAGTAAATAAAATATGAAAATAAATCTTTTTTATCCATGTTTAATTGCTTACATAGATTTTGAATAAATAAACTATTATTGTATTCGGTCGAATACTTTGTTAATACCTTTGTAAATCTAACTTCAGTTGGATTATATGCTATTTTTTTATCTTTTTTATATTTTTTATGAAATAGATAGTTGTTATAAAATGTTTTTATCAATGAACTCATTTCATTGAAAATCCATATTTGTTTTTGAAATGTTATTCGATCTATATAATCAGAAAAACATATATTATTCAATATATTTATGTAAAAATCAATTATTTTATACTTATCTTTTTCCTTAAATGTATCTATAATATTTTCATGAAATAACAATGCTACGCTTGTTCTATCTGTTTCATTCATAATTAATGAATGTTCTGATATTTCATAAAAATTATTTAAGAGTTTTTTTGTAATTTCCTTTGTATCTTCATTATAATTTTTCTTTTGAAACATATTTTGTATGATTTTATTTTTTAATATTGATTGATGATTTTGATATATCTCATACGTTGATTTTAATTTACGCAAATCACCTTCTATAAAATTTACTATATTTGACAATAGTGTGGGGTCCATTGTAGGCATTAATAAATTTACAATTTTTTTAATTTCTTCTTGTGTTGGTTTTTTTATTTCAAATGTATTACTTATTTTCATCATTTCTTTTATTTTTTTATCAATATGATAATTTCCTATACAAATGATGGGTATCATTGTTATTTGTTCCTTTTTTTGCTTTTTTGTTTTTTTTGGACGAATTAATTTTATTAAAGAATTTATACCACCTTTATCTCCACTATTCATTCCATCTATTTCGTCCATTACAACTACTATTTTCTTTTTTTCACCAGCAAACAAACTTATTATATTGTTATCCGATATGTTATGTTTTGTTATTGTTTCTATAATTGATTTATTTCTTATATCGCCAGCATCAAATGTTATTATATCATAATTTAATTTTTTTAAACACTCTTTAACAAAATGTGTTTTCCCTACTCCAGGCGCACCATATATATAACAACCTCGTCTTGTTAATAAATTTGTTTTATTTTCTTCAAAATAGGTTAATGAATTTATAAATTCTTTTTCTATTTCTTCTCTATCTAACAGAGCATTTAAATTAAGTTCGTCCATGATTTTATAATACTCTTAATTATCTTTTATATATTAACAATTATATATTCTTAACAATTCTTTCAAACATTTCCCTGATTGTTGGTTTCTACAATACCATTTTAAAAACTCAATATAATCGTTCCATTTTTTCCCTTTGTATATAAATTTTTTGAAAGATCCAAATTTTGTTTTACTTTCCTTTACTACATATTTGAATACATAATCTAATTTATTTCTTATCAAATATCGTATATATGTGTTATATGTATTATAATTTATTAATCCTAAATCAGACATTATAATGGATGAAACCCTTATTTTTATATATTTTTCCCAATTTTTTTTAGAAGTTAAATACATCTGTTTTGTTATCAAATATTTTTGAATTTCTATTTTCAAGTCTCTTGGTAATTCATCTAACAATTTGTAATTTAATTCGCCCATTTATACTAAATTATTATTTAATTTATAATAATTTAGTTTTAACACAATCCTTGAATATTCGTAATACCATCCCATTCTACACCACAACCTTTGGCCCATTTACATTTTTCCTTACGTCCAGCTATTCCTTGATATTTCTTAGCTGAGAAATTTGCTGGATCAGTACATACTCCTGTTCCTAAACCTTTTACATTTTTACAAGCCCCATCATCTAATATTTCAAAATAATCAGGACATGGTGGTACATTAGAAGGAAATACTTGATCTGCTTTAGCTCTCATCATCATCATTGCTACTAAAGCCATAAATATAATAAAAATTACAATTGCTGCATAGGTAACTCCCGATTGGAAACTTTGCGCCATCTTATATAAAATAAATAAAGATTTTTTTTATATTTAATAAATATATAATGAGTAATGGCAGAATAAATATCATGGGTCCCAATACAGGTGAGTTATATCAATTATACGACCAGCCACCAATGGTAAATCAATCAACACCATATAGAAATGCTATGAATGGAAATTGGGAAACCACAAAATTATCAAACGCATTTTTTTCAGCTGAAAATATTCAAATTATTCAAAATGCTATTAAAGCTGGTGTTTACCACAGTTCTAAATCACAATTTGTTATTGGAAATCAGGATGAAGATACATTAAAAATTATTATGAGAAGCACATTTTTACAATATTCTTCTAATAATCCTGTTAATATCACGCAGCAAATACAATCTTTAAATGATCTTGTTGTTTCTTACGCTGTCCCACAAATTATTAGTGAAGCTGAAGGTTATATTAAATATAAAAAAGATGTCAGCACTTTAGCAGTTCCACACGCTAGACCTAAATCTACTTATCATTCAAATACTTTATTTTTTAAAGGATTTTTTTAGTTAAATACATAATGTTTTATTAATACATCATGTATCAAAAATATTATCATCTTATGAATAATCATTGGCAGGAAAAATTAATTCCAGATGAAAAAATGTATTTTTTTTTTAATATGGCTTATTTTACTGGTTTTTTATTGGTTTTCTTAATTTTAGATTTTTTATTCTCAAGACCATAAACTCTTTTTTCTCTTTCTTTTTGATACTTCTTAAATTCAGTTTCTAATTCTTCCAACTCTTCACTCCACATTTTTTGTATACTCTTCTTTTTCAATTTGATATATTGTGTCTCGCAATCTTTTAAATCTTTCAATAATTTCTTCCAATTTTCTTCTTCCATACTATCAACCGGCAAACCTCTTAAATATCCATAATCATTATCTTCATCTATAATTTTGTAATTCTTATTTTTTAATATTTCAATTACTTCATTCTTTTTCTTTTTTACTAAAACTATTGTTCCATCCATTACTTCTTTGATAAATCTAGCTTTCATATTTAATACATTCATTTTCCGTTCTAATATTTTCAATTGATATTTCTTCCTATTTTCATATCCCTCCAGTCTTACTGGATAATATCTATCTATAATTGCTTCTACTGTTGAATACTTTTTCAATTGTTGTTTCTCATCAAATAGATACATATTTGTTGTCCCTTTTGTAGTTGTTAATTTTAATGTTTTCTCCAACATATTTTGATATTTATCTACTTTATTAGTAGCTAAATTTGAAAGTTGCCCTGGTTGAAATCTTATTGTAAAATCTATTAATGAATCGGTACAATCATCTTTAAATGATTTTATCAATGGTTTTTTCTTTTTACCATTCGGTGTTTTTTCATCCATCAAATATTCTAAATGTTCTTTAAAGTTTGTAGTCCACAATCCAATTGGCAATTCTGTAATTTTTATAGTATCATGGCTTAATGTTTGATACTTTCCTTTTATCATGAATTTACCACTACACATTTTTGTAATTGTTCCTTTAAAATTTTCATAATACGGCGTCCAGTCTACTTCTTCTTTTATACCATTCAATCTATTTTTTAAATATTTACAAATTGTTAATACATTATATTGTAATACTTCATAACTAAATCCTGTTCCTATTCCTTTACCTCCATTTACCAATATCATTGGTATAGTAGGTAAATAATATTCGGGTTCAACCAATACACCGTCTTCGTCTAAATAATTCAATACTTTATCATCTTCTTCTGGATATATACATCTGGTTATTTTATTTAACATCGTTCTAATATATCTTGGACTAGCAGCATCACTCCCTCCTTCCAATCTCGTTCCAAATTGACCTCCCGGATATAATGGATTCAAATTATTCGAACCAACATATTCTTGTGCCAATTTTATAATTGCTCCTACTAAAGACATTTCACCATGATGATATTCCGATATTTCAGATACAGAACCTGCTAATTGAGCAACTTTTACTTCTTTTATCAACCTTCTCTTAAAGCACGTATAAATAATCTTGCGCTGACTTGTTTTTAATCCGTCCATTAAATTTGCTATAGACCTTTCACAATCATATTTTGAAAAATGTATCATTTCTCCATCAATAAATTCTCTTACTGATACACTATCTTTTGTTGTATCTAATCTTTTATCCTTATCATATTTTCCTAACCATTCTTTCCTATCATCAGCTCTTGTTTTATTAAATACTTTATCAATTGAATCTATATCTTCATTGCCTTCGCAATTAAACGATATTACCTTCTTATTCGCCATGTATTCTTTAAATTCATTCGCTGTGCTAGTTCCTAAACCTTTATAATACTTTATTTTCCAACCCTTCGCATTATTATGTTCTTTCTTCCATTTGTGATACGCATTTTCATTATAAAACTGTTTCACACTATTACCTTTTGTCGCTTTTATAATTGGAGTATTCATATATCCTATAAATCCTTCCATTTCAAATAAATCTTTCCATTGTGAATTGAAGAAGTTTAAACATAATGCTTTGATATGAGAACCATCCAAATCTTGGTCTGTCATTATTAAAATTTTACCATATCTCAAACTGTTTTCCATATCTTTTTTAGTTGTATATGCTTTTCCTGACACTAATCCCATTATCTTTTTTATATTCGCTATTTCGGCATTATTATTGATTTTGGTTTGATTAGCATCTAATGTATTTAATAACTTACCCTTTAATGGAAATATACCATACCAATCTCTATCTTTTTTTGATAGACCCGACATTACACCCGACTTTGCCGAATCTCCCTCGCATAATATCAAAGAACATTTATTACTATCAGGACCTCCTGCCTTATTAGCATCTATTAGTTTTGGAATACCTTTAATTACTCTACTTTTTCTACCATCGGTCTTTCTAGCTGCTTTGTTTTCTTTTACTTCATTTAACGATATAGCAGCATCCATTACACCCATTTTAGCAAGTTTATCTATTATTTTATCTGTAATTTCAAATTTTGAACCAAATTTACTTACTGGCGTATTCATATAATCTTTTGTTTGACTATCAAATGCAGGATTTTCAATCATACAGTTTACAAATACTATCAACTGTTCTTTGATTGTCGTTGATTTCACTGTTACTTTCTTTTTCTTTTTTATATATTCAATCATTTTCTTACATATTTGATTTACAATATAATCCACATGCTTTCCTCCTTTACCCGTATTAATACCATTTACAAATGATACTTGAGCAAATTCATCCAATGGTGATAAAGAAATAACACATTCCCATCGTTCATTATTTTGATAAAGTCTTTTAACTTCTTCCTTTTCTCCAATATACATATCTACATACTGTTCAAATGATTTTACTGGTATGATTTCATCCTGCAACTTCACCTTCATCGATTTATTAGTCACACCAGCAATATCATATGCTCGTTTTTGTAAATGGTTCCATATATCATCTGTCATTCCATTTAAACCAAACCTTTTATAATCTGGAAACCATGTAACCTTCGTATATGGTTTTCCTGTATACTTTTCTATTTTTGGTTTATGTATCAAACTTAAGTTATTTTCTACTCGTTGTGTATATTTTAGCTTTCGCACGTGATCTACTGTCTCAACCACACCCCATTTCGCAAAGATAAATACCAATTTAATACCAAATCCATTCTTACCTCCTACTAATTTCTTTTCGTCATCATCGTAATTAGTAGATGTTCTTAAATGCATAAACACCATTTCAGGAATCCATTTTTTATCTTTAGGATGAATTTCAATATCTATTCCATTTCCATCATTCATTACTGTTAGTGCTTCATTATTACAACTCACTTCAATATTTTTTACTAGATTTTTGTGTTTTTCTTTTGATAAAGACATTCTTACTTGATGATCTCTTGCGTTTACTAGTGCTTCATCAAAACATTTATAAAAACCCGGAACCCAATTAAATGATTTATAAACTATCTTATTTTCTTTATCATCATAAGTCCAAGTAGTTGTTGTATCTTGTTCTACCGCACCTATATAGGTATCTGGTTTCTTAGATATATGTTCTAACGCAGTCATAGACTGGTATTGCTTCGCTAATTTGGCATTATCTTTTATCATATTCGTTAATATAATAAATTGTTTTTAAATTAAATCAATTTATTAAAAAATTAGGTTATCCCAATATAATACCAAATATATTCCCACCAAGACATTTGTCTTTCTTCTATTTGTAATTCTCTATCTAATCTTCTTTGTGCCTCTTTCAACAATGTTTGTATTTGACGCACTTCTTCTTTTAATACCCATATTCCATCTCTATATATATGATAATCTTTTAATTCAGCTTTTACCCAATCTTTATCTTCTTCCATATAATAATTTTAGTATATATTTTTATTATATAATTATTATTACAAATTTAGAAAGTTTGCGTTTATTTTTTTTCTATCTCAATTATATAATGGTAAATAAACCTCAATTTCAGAATGGTGGATACACCGTTGGCGGTAAAAGGTTCAAACAGTTAGTTGGTTCAAGAGCACAAGTTTGGAACGGAACTGCAGCAAAAACAAGTTATGGTAGAGCTGGTTTGAAAAAATCCGATTTACTTATGAACAAATGGGGACGCATTGTTTCCAAAAGAAAACATAAAACTGGTAAAAAATCCGGTTTGAAACGCCTACATGCTAAAGGATATTTTACTAAAAAAGGTAAATTCGGTGTTTTCAAAAAGAATGGAAAAACAGCAAAAAAAGGTAGAAAAAGCAAAAGATGCAGACATAATTCTGGTCCTAAAAAAGGTAAATACAAGAAGTGTAAAACCAAGAAAAGAACCCGTTAAATAGTTTAATCCCAATACTTTTTTAATATTGATTTATTTTTTATGTAATCGCTAGGAATAATATTTTTAATATATTTTTCAAAATATTTTTTACTACAGCAATTAATTTTTTGATGTTTATCACTATATGATACATATGATAAATATGCTTGAACCAATGATATATTTTCATTTATGTCTTTATCAAATTTAGCATCTATTGATTCTCGTATATCTTCTTGTTTATTCCAATAACTACAATATATATTTTGTATAACTTTATCCTTTATCTCTATCTTTGGATAAAAATATAATATCAATTCTTTCATATCTTTTTCTGTTATTAGAATATTCAATTTTGTATTTTTTTCTTCTTGTAACCATATATTATACAATTCACCCAATTCACTCATTTCATATTCATCTTCTATTAACATATTTTCCTCCTTTTCAATATCATAAAATTGAATTGATTCTTCCCAAAATTTTTTAAAATTTATCGCTGGTTTTAAATACTCACTTGTTATATTTTCATACATATTATTTTTGTATGATAATAGTTCTTTTAATTGATCTATAAATGTCTGTTTATACATTATTAAAGGCATATCCTTACTATCACAAAACATTTTCCATAAAAAATACATATCATTTTGACTTATTGACGAATTCATCATGGTCTTTGTTTTTGTTCTCAAAAATTCGTGAACTATATTTCCTTTATTACGCTTTGTAAGATATAATACTTTATCTTTCATTTTTTTATTTTGTTTCGTTAAATAATTTTGACCGTCTTTGTATCTTTTTGAATAATGACAAGCTACTACACACACGTTAAATATATTTTTCTTTATATATTCACTCAAAAATGTCATACTTGTTATTGTTTTTTTTATTGGTATAATCATACTATGTTCGTAATCATGACCCCTGTATTTAAATTTAAACATTGAAAAATTTATATCACTTCCAAAATAATCGTTGTAAAATAAATTTATTGTCATTAGAAATTCTCTTGATAATTCTGGAACATAAAATACCAAATCTGTATTTTTATTAAGTATACAATCTCCTAATATCGTTAAAAAATATTTTAATTCTTCTTTAGTTTCAAAAAAAGCAGGACAAAAAAAGTTTATCAAATTTTGTATGGTAGATGATTCTGGTAATGAATGAAAAAATATTTGTTCTCCTACTATAAGATTTATTATTTCATCTGCTATTTCTCTTTTCATATTACTCAATATTGAAGGTGGATTCAAATCTTGAATTATTTTGTGGTATATGTCATCTCGTTTTGCATATTCATATGAATAACCATCATATTTTATAAATACCTCTGTATCTAATGAATTATTATAAAATGAATAATACTTTATATCTTTATCATTCAAAAAATTATCTATATATTCATTTCTTTTCAACATCTTTTCCATTTTTGTTATTTTTTCTTCTCTATAATCTTTTATTTCTTTTGTCAGTTGTTCTGTTAAATAATTATAGATTAATTCAACGCCTTTTTCATCACCATTATTATTGGTTAATATTGTCCTCAAAGCGTAGATACATTTTCCTTCGGAAACACTCATATTATATATATATTAATCTTCTGTTTTATATAATTTTAAATAATAATTAAAATAACTAGTTAAATACTAATTCTTAATTTTGATTATATGACATCAGTTGCAGATAGTACAAATAAAGGTAAAGTTATGATACTAAAAACCGTACAAATAGCACCATTTAGAACACTAATGACTGCTTTAAAAGATATTTTACTTGAAACTAATATTACTTTCAAAAAAGATGGTATTAGAATTATTAATATGGATAAATCCCATACTATCTTAGCTCATTTATTTTTAGATGCAAACAAATTCGAACATTATTATTGTAAATATGATAAAATCATTATTGGTGTCAATATGTTTCATCTTTTTAAACTTATTAACTCTATTGATAATGATGACACTCTAACAATTGAAATTGATGAAACTGAATATACAGATGGGATCGTAGACCATCTTGGATTAAAATTTGAAAATGGTGATATTAAACAATGTAAAGAACAAAAACTTAAATTAATTGAACCTGATGAAGAAGAACTTGAATTACCAGATGTCACTTTCTCCTCTATTATTAATCTCCCTTCCAGCGATTTCCAAAAAATTATTCGTGATTTATCTAATATTTCCGAACGACTTGAAATTAAATCTGTTGGTGAAGAACTTATTTTTGAATGTTCTGGTTCTTGGGCTGTCGCCAAAATCACCCGTTCCGAATGCGACGGCAATATGGAATTTACCCAAAAACCCGATAATACCAAAGTTATTCAAGGGGAATTTAGCTTGAAGAATCTAGGGTACTTCATCAAGTGCACGAACTTATGCAATAGTATCGAGATGTATTTAGAAAATGACTTGCCACTTATCGTGAGGTATGCAGTCGCAAGTCTTGGTGAAATAAAGCTCTGTCTTGCTCCATTACCTTCTATGTGAGCGTATTATTGTTTCTCGCTTTTTTACATTTTTTTGATTTTTCGTGTCTATTTATTTTAGATTTACAAGTTAATAATAATTCCTCGCCACAATATTTACAAATTGATTTTTCTTTTAAATATGCGTATATTTTTTGTGCTTCAGGTGTTGCGCGATATATTTTTTGTTTTTTTGCAAATTTTTCTTTATTTTCAGGATAATATACATTTTTATGCCAGTCTGAAAACGATCTTCCAGCTTTCTTTATATTAACACAATTAACGCCGATTTGCTGAAATGTACCTTCATATTCTCGCAATTCTTTTTTCGAATTACAAGGATAATTTTTTACAAGTTCTATTCTAGCATCATCATATTGTAATATTCCAGCCGAAGAACAGTATTCGCCAGATGTTCTTTTTTTCCCATTATTAATCCATTTTTTATACCATCTTTGGTGTTCATCAAATCTATCTTCAAGAGGGTCAATAGTAGAACCAATATAAGGCAACTCGCAATGGTCGCTAATAATCTTGTAAATTTTACCTTTGGAATAATCTTCCATTATAATTAAATTAAAAAAAATTTATTTTTAATTCAATTAACTTCAATGATAAATATATAATTTTACCATACTTGCTACTCCCAATAATGGAAATATTATATCCCAATTAAACATATTCGTAAAACTATTTTGCGTAATAGCATCTTTCCTTTCACCTTTCCTTACTATACAACCATTAAATACTTTCCTACTTGCTAAAGTAAAGATTATAAATAATAAATGCCAATTTAACAATTCTTTATTTTTTGATATAATTGGTATTAATACGAATATTATTGCCAACATATAATGATATATTTCAATCATTATTGATTTTTTTATTATTCTTCCTGTGCTATAAATAATGATTCCAAATATTAAATATATAACTATATACAAGTCATAACTATCAACTTTTTCTAAAAACAAAATCAATGATAATAATGTCATTCCAAAGGTATTTGCCATATCACATGCCATTAATGCTTTGCTTTTTACACTCATTAATATTAATTAATATATTTATTTGGTATAACATACTTATATGTTTTAAAACAAGGGTAAAGTCTTTCATATAATTTTGCTCTTGAATAATCTTCTGGTTTTATCCATATGCTATATATATTATACATTGGCATTCTGGTAATCATATATATTGTATTCCTAGGTCTAACAGGTCTTGGTTTTATTAAACATAATTCTAATAACTTTGAAGGATATATTGTCAAATCTTTTCTTACAAATCCCAATGGTATTTTATGTATTTTTGATTTTTCTATTCTCCCTACTTTCATTCTTGGTCTATATTGTTTAATACTGTTACTTAAATTTACTATCATTGGTGTTCTTGGTGAATAACTCCATTTTACTAATCTATAATATACTGTTATTGGATTCTCTAAAAAACTCTTCCTTTTTTTCTCTATTATATCATAATTGTATTTATTTGTTAAATGTAGTTTAGATTTTGTAAATGAAAAAATATGTATTATTATTTCACTAGGCAATTCATATATATATCTTTTTAATATTATATATATTATTTGTATAAATCCAAAATAAACTATAGCTATAATTGCCGATTCTTTCATTTCAACAATATCTACGTATTGTAATTCATCACAATCATTAAATAAATCCATTATATTTAATGATTTTTAAAATTTAAATACTTTCGTCAAATAACTTACTATTGGTGTTTTCATATTGAAACCGATTGAACCAAACAATATTCCAAATAATCCTCCTATGATAACTTGTTGAACCGTATGACAATTCAAATATACTCTACTATACGCTATAAATATAGCTAAACCTGATAATATAATATTTCTTATATCAAATAAAGCATATCCATATGACATATTTTTTAATATCATATATGTAGCAAACCCCCACGCTTCTTGTGAATGTCCTGAAGGCATTCCATATGATTTCGTTTTATGTCCGGGTGGATTTTTCCATATCCCACAATTAGCCGCACCTTTTGGTCTCGTGCCTTTTCCTAATATTGGATAATATTTATCTCCCATTATTGGCTTGGCTATTTTATATTTTAATACACCATTTACCAAGTTTGATAATACCATAAAGACAAAAAAGTAAATATCATTTATTATTAAGGCATATATTAGAGTAGCCGCAGGATAAAATCTCGCAAAATCATCTATAATTTCCATATATAAATTGATTATATTTATTTATTATTTGTTGTTTTAATTAAATATTTCAAGATGGGTAATTTGCTTGTTGCTGGATTTTTCGGTTGTATACTACTATTAATGATAATAGTTGTTTGCGTGATAATTACTAAAATTATTATTTGCTTCGCGCAAACAATATGGGCTTGTTATAAATGTATCTTTCCTGACGACGAGCCCAACACTTGGCATTTTGGTTGTTGTTGTTGTGATATTATGGTAGATTGTTCTTGTCCTTGTTATTTTCAATTAAATTGTATTGCGCTCACTAGAACACTATGTAATAAAATAAATTTCCATTGCTGTAATCAATGGGGATGTATGGCAAGACATTTTGGTTGTCGTTGTTGTAGAAAAAGTATTAAAAAAATTGTACCTATAAAAAAGAACTATACTAATAATCATATTATCATAATAAATCCTTATGATGATAATTATAAAATAGGAACCATTTCTAAAACTGTAAATATTGTTTAAATCTCAATTGACCGACGTTGTAATCTTCTTCTAGGTGTTCCAGGTAATATATTAATAACCATTTTTTCTTTTATTGGTGGTTCTTCTTCTTTTACCGGTATATCTTGTTCTAATCTAGCCATTTCAATATCCCTATCCGGTTGTCTTATTACTTTTTCAAATAACATCTTATGATAAGGATCTCTTGGTCTTGTCGCAGTTTTTGCTAATTCTTCAAATCTTAGATTGAGTGCTTCAAGATATTTTATCTTATTAATTGCTTTTGTTTCTTTACATACCGCAATTTCTTCGGGTGTTAATCCATAATATTCTACAATATCATTTTTTTTTATTTTTATTTCTCTTAAAGCCTGAAAATATTCGTTAAAACAACCCATTCTTTCTAAACAATTTACACCTTCTTCTCCTATAAGCCTATTCATTATCATTTCTTCTACTTGTTCTTGTAACCAACATTTCCAAGCTACATAAAAAGTACAACTTAAAATTATTAATCCTCCGAAAGATAGACCACTCAATACAAATATATTATTTAAATCCAATTCAAATTTTGTACTATTTTCTTTATTTTCTTTATTTTCTTTATTTATCCATCTGGTTTTATTTATCAAATTAATTCTTTGTTTGTCTATCCAATTTGTTTTATTTATAATATTGGTTTTGTTTTTTATAATAATTCTTGTAATATTAAAATACTGTTTTAATTCTGGTATATAATCTGGTTTCGATATATATTTTACACAAATAGGCAAATGATATTTATACTCATTATTCGAAGCATTTATAGTTTCACGACAAGAGTGAGTTGTTACTTGTGTATAATCTTCTTTGTAATAATCGCTATAATAAGACATTTGGAAAGCAACACATTTTTCATTTGGAGCAAAATTATATAGGGATAAGCTCAAGGCAGGATTTGTATATGTTGCTTCACAAGAAGCCATTTCCCAATTGACATCATCACATATATATTTACCAGAACCTCCATATCCCCCATAAGGATTGTTAGATTTTCCACTATCACACCATATATTGTTTTGATTCCAACTTGAAACTACCCTTGACCCCGTACAATATACACCAATACCCAATTCGCAGTAAAATTTTACTTCTCTATAATTACAATTAGTACATTTACAAGTTGCCCCCCTATAAAGAGGACACAATACTTTTACATTATTACAATTAGTATTACCCACACTACTTTGAATTTGACTACCACATTTTAACTCAAATTTATATCCTTTTTGAATATTTCTGGCATCAACTATCAAATTGTTTAATTGTCCTATATTATTTCCTGTAGCTTCTATATAACAGTTGCCTGTGTCGCAATAAACTGTTGTCATATTACAAGCATTTTGGTTATTACATAAAATACTAACATTACCGTAATATGTATTATTAAATCCCATATCGTAATTTTTAATTATTATTTGCTCTCTCTTCGCACGTATTAGATATTGTGTTAATTGCAACATAAATAATAATATTCTAAATAACTGCATATTATTATTATATGAATTTATTAAAAATTTGGATTATGTTTCTTAAATAAACATCCATGTAAAGCTAGTCCCTCTATTGGAATTATTGCTTTTGGATTTTGATTTTCTAAATCTCTCATCCATATTTTCAATATACAAAATGTTTTTTTTGGTGATATTGTCATACCATTTACCTTTTCTATAAAATTAGTTTCTTTCGATATACTTTCTCCTGTCAATGCATACATACAATTATTCCATACATCGCTTACCTGTTTATTCATTACTTTAAAAGAAAAACACCCGCCTTTACAATTTTTTTCATCTTCCCAAGTTGGATTAATATCTTTCCTCATTAAAAATAACATGCAATTTTTAATCATTTTTTCTGGTATCGCATTTGTTAAAGATATTATTTCTTCCATCGTAGAAAGTTCCATTATTTTTATGTAACTTTTTAAAGACCAATCAGTATCGTGTGGTAAATGCGCCCACAGAACCCATTTATCACTTAAATTATGTTGTTCTGTTTTTGTGCAATGATGTCCCTCCATTATAAATAATATTAATAGTTTTTTTTTATATTATTTTTTTATATTATATCGTAATTATCATCTTCTTTTAAATAAATCATTTCATCCGATTTTAATTCAAACATTCTAACATTTTTATCCATTATTTTTATTTTATAATTTTTGTTTTCTAATTTATAATTATGATATAAATTCATAAACCATTTTAAAAAATTATAGCTTAATATTTTATTTTCTACAACATAAAATAACTTTAAGTTATGATTTATATCTATTTCATCACCTTCTTCTGGCGAATATATTACTTGTAAAAATATTTTATTCGGTTTTTCTATATTAATATTCTTTACTGTAAATATAGGTGTTGTTGCCGAAACTATTTTTATTCTATCTTCATCTTTTATCGCTATAAAATCCAATTCTTCTTTTTTTGGCGAACCTTTTTCATTCATATCTTGTTTTTCACCATCTTTTATATACAAGTATTCCCTTTCTTTTTCTTTTTTTTCTTCTGCATTTACACCACAATACTCTTTTAGTGTATGATATATTTTCACTAATTGAAATGTCCCTCCAATTATTAACATATCTATATCTATTTTATATTTATTATACCCATAATATCCCATAACTGCTAATGCTAAATAATAATACATTATGTATTTAATACAATATATTATTTTTAAATTATATTTCTACTTTTTAGTTTATCAATAAATTCTTTTTTCTTTTCACCACCCAATTGCTCCGCAACATCTATGCACAATATTTTTAAACAATTCTCAAAATCATCATTACTTGTTCTATTTATACAACTTTCTGCTTGATTAGCAAATGCCGCTGCCATATCCATTTTACCCATATCCATTAATATATTTCTAGCTATTTTTACATATTCTCTTCTATGACCGAATTTATTTTCACTAGAATATAATCTTGAAAACCATCTAAAACTGTAATCTTTACCTTTACCATCGTGCTGTATCATTGCTTTATCATAATCTTTTTCATCTTGTCTTACTTCTTCGTCTTCTGTTTCTTTTGTTTGTAAATCACTTGTTACTCTTGGCGGGTCCAATACAACTTCTCCATTTTCTGTTCCATTTGATTTGGGTGCATGTGTATGGCCATGTGAATGGTTCATTTTTTCATTTGATATTAATGGTGGTTGGTCGTATACCTTTAATTTTCCACTTTTTGGGTCTAACCCAAATACTGTTAATAACATTATTGTAATTACGGTCATCAGCATAAATGGAATAAAAACTATTATCCACGATATTATTCCTAAACCGGTATTACATAAAAATTGTAATAATATTGTAAATATTACAGTTTGCCATAGTTTCATTAATGCTGTATTAAAATAACCTTTTACGACATCGATCCCTATTTGTGTAACTGTAAAAATTAAATAAATTAGTGCAGGAGGACATAAGCTTTTCAATATCATTTATATTACACTACGAAAAAAATACCATTTTTTATTTCACCCAATATATCGCCTACTTCTTCATCATCTTCAATTTTATATACATTACCTTCTTCATCAGTATAACATGTCACATAAAATTTCTTATTTTTCGTTTTTGCTATTTGAAGACCATTTTTATTAATAAATTTTAATTCCATTTCAATATCTTCTTCATTTAATTCTAATTCTTCTTCGTCTTCTTCGTCATCATCATCATCATCTTCTTGTTTTCCGACTGAACTCAAATTCTGACTAATTTCTTTAACAGGTAGTTTTTCCTCTTCCTCTTCCTCTTCATCAACTTCTTCTTCTTCATCTTCATCTTCATCTTCTTCATCAACTTCTTCTTCATCAACTTCTTCTTCTTCATCAACTTCTTCTTCTTCATCAACTTCTTCTTCTTCATCAACTTCTTCTTCTTCATCTTCTTCATCTTCTTCATCTTCTTCATCTTCTTCATCTTCTTCATCTTCTTCATCTTCTTCATCTTCATCTTCATCTTCTTCATCTTCTTCATCTTCTTCATCTTCTTCATCTTCTTCATCTTCTTCTTCATCTTCTTCATCTTCTTCATCTTCTTCATCTTCTTCATCTTCTTCATCTTCTTCATCTTCTTCATCTTCTTCATCGTCTTCTCCCTCTTTAAAAACTACAACTTCTTGATTAGTTTTTTCATTCATTGTTAAATTCATACAATGTGTATTAATATTATCTAAATCTTCGGCATTTTCCTCATCACTTGATGTCAAATTTGCTTCTCCCCATCCTTTAATTCCTGCTGATGAAATAATTATATCTTTAATAATCAATTCTTCTTCCAACCCTGAATGTTGTGGACTATATTGTAGAAAATTTTTCATTGCTTCTTTAATCATTAGTTCAAAAGTAACCCATTTAATACCACTGCTGTTGTGTGGTCCGTAATTTTTGTCTTCTTCCAATTGATTTAATTGTTTGGGGTCTAATTCAACATTATATTCTTGTTTTAAATTATTAACAATCATTGAAACTGGTGTTTCTTGTGTTTTTTTCCAATAATCAGATACTGTTATTTTTTTTAAATCATCAGCATTTACTGCTTCGTCTTCTTCTGAAGAAGTTTCGTAATTTTCGTATGGTATTGGAGATGTTGACATTACTGTATTCTCTCTTTGATTTTTCATATTTTCTAGTTCTTTTATAACTTCTGTTTTTGCTTCTTCTTCCTCTTTTTTTATTTCAAGTATATTTAATGATACGCCTGATTTTGGAGCACCAATCACATTAGTCATACCCAATTGTAATTCTCGTGCCCTTTTTTTTAGTCTATCATTCTCTTTTTTTAGTGTTTCTACAAGATTTTTCAACTGTTCGTTTTCTCGTGACACTGATTTAAATAAAGTTGATCTTCTAAAAAGACGATTAATTTCCTCAACGTCGCGTATTATACCGGAAAAATTTTCTTCGAGTATATTTCCAATAGATGATGTAATTTCATCTATAACTCCTTTTACTTTATTTTTTTCTACCGTTTGTTCTTGTTCTTGTTCATTTGAATTCGCATACCAATCCATTTATATAAAGTTGAATTATATCTGTTTATATCCTTTTTATATTTAATTAAACCTCTCTTTAATTAAAGTAATTACTGAATCTGCTTTTACATTTGGCATTAAATTTCCTTTAATTCTTCTATTTATCATAGGAAAGGGTATATTTACTTTAATAATATTTCCATTTTCAATAAAATCTTTAAAAAGGGCATATAGTTTTTTAACAGGTTCATACCTAAGAGTTAATTCAAATTTATTTAATTCTTTAATTATGTTTCTAATATCTTCTTTCCTTTGTTCTTTGGTTTTATATTCAACTTTCTTTGTCATATAAAACTAAATATGTATTAATTTTTATATTAATTCGTTTGTTATAATTATTTTTTTTTGAAAATAATTATATAATGTCATCTTTAGATAAAATTAAAATTATTATGAGTCAAACAGACTACTCGGAAGAAAAAGCTACTGAAAAATTACAGAAATGGAATGATGATTACATGAATGTAATTCGTGAATATTTAAATCCAAAATTTCAAGAAAAAAAACCAAAAAAATTAAAATCTGTAAACCAAGAAATGATGTCTCAAATAAGAAATTACATGGATAATATAGCAACCGAATATGAAAAAAGAAAAGCAGATGGTGAAAATTCTAAAAATTAAAATTTGAAGATAATATTTCATTTTTAGTTGTAGTGCTTTTATTCCTTTTTAATCTATATTCTTTATTTTTTGTTTTTACTTTATTATTTGAATCTAATAAATTAGAATAAACGTTTGGTATTTCATTATTTTCTTCGTATAATTCTGGAAGAATTTTCGTCATTGGTTTATCAACAATCATTAACAATTTATCATTTTGTAATAATTTTCTATATTCTTTTATACTTAGATTTCCGTAATATTTATCCAGTGTATAATAAGGGTTCGGTGCGGGTTTTATATTTATTGTATAATTATATATTTTACTATATATATTATTTATTAAACTATATCTTTCCCATAATGTAGACGCATCTATATTTTCATCCTTTAGATGTGCCACAGCGCATTCGGGTGAACAAAAACACCCATACACTTCATAACTATTATTTTCATACTTAATTGGTATATGAATTGCTGGATTATCAAAAGAACAAGTACACCAAAAACATGCTGACTTTTTATCAGAAACATTATTATTACGCAATTTCTTTTTTAATTGGTCTAATTTAACCCATATTTCTTTAACATTTACATCGCTATTATCTACTTTAGTTTCCTCTTGTGTATCATTGAAAATACTTACAGTATTTTTTTTTACAGGCTCGTTTACTTTTAAATTATGAAAATTCAAATCCTGTAATTTTGAATTATTATTTAATTGAAAAGCCGTTGGGTCAGTTAAATTATTAATATCAGGATTATAATTACCAGATGACATTAATATATTTGAACTTACTTCACATTTTTTACATTTTAAATGTAAAATTATATTTTGTTGTTGTTTTACATTAACATTTAAATTCAAATCACTTTTCTTAATTAATTTTCCACCCTTTGGCTTTCTTCCTCTTTTCTTTTTAACAACTGGTGCATTCGTTTTTGTTTCTACTTTTGTGTTTTTTGGTTTTCGGCCTCGTTTTTTTTTAACGATCGGTTCATCGTCCTTTTTTACCTTTGCCTTTCGGGGCATTCTATAACGATTAAAAAAGTTTTTCTTTTAAATACTTTTTATAAAGACTTTGCCAAAAATCTTATCGAAGGAGTGGTTGATACATGTAAATTATAACACAAACGACATAAAGATGTATAATTATCTGCTCCAACTACTGTTTGTTGTTGTTCGTTTGACAATCTGTGTGTAAATATCGCATCTCTTTTTTTACATCTTTTACAAATCGCTTTTATCTTTATTACATCATCACATAATGGTATTACATCCAATATACTACCAAACTTTCTTCTTTTAAAATCTCCATCCAACCCTGATATATATACTTTTTTCTTATGTAAATTTGTTAGTAAATTTACTATGTCATATAAATCTTCAAAAAACTGACCTTCATTTATTAAAAATATGTCATATTCTCCTACCATATTTACTATATCTTTCAATTTTTCTACATAAATACACGGTATTCTTGTACCATTATGATTCGCCATATCTGTTGTATCATTCCATCGTTTTTTATCACAACTATGATTTACTACACAACACGGCATATCACAATTACTATATCTATTGTATATTCTTATTAATTCTGTCGTTTTCCCTGAAAACATAGGACCTAAAATAATCTTTAAATACCCCTGTTTTTCCGCATTTTGTTTTAATAATTCCATTTAAAACAATATAACAATATTATTTTAAATCAATTTTTCAAAATCTGTTTTCGCTTCTTTATATCTCAATCCACCTGGTTTATATAATTTATGAATAATTAACGGTAATAATTCTCTTTTTAAAACAATTTCTGCTCTTTTTTTTTGAAAATCTTTTATCAGATATTCTGTTAATTCCTCTCCTATTTGATTTATAATATTATCTCTTATATAATAATAATTTCTATATGAACCAAAATCTTTTCTAGTATCCGGTACTACTTTATAAATTATAGCATTTAATTGTTGTGAAGATACACAAGATGGATATGTTTTTAAATTAAACCATTTGCCATGCGTAATCATATCAACTCTAACGTCTTTTGCTTTTGGACCAGCATTTTCATACATTGGACCTTCATACCACATTTAAATATGTTATTGTAATATATTTAAATTAATATTGTTTAAAATAATTTTCATATTCCATTTTTATTTTCATATATTCTCTTATATCTATCGTTCCATCCTTTACACATTTTTTCAATATTTTCAGTGTATTCTTGCCATCTTCTTCTAATTCGTTTATATCAAAACCCCCCTAATTTTATTTGTGTATTTATCTTCTTCGTTTGGATTTTCTACCTTTTCTTTTTCTTTTTATTTTTTTCCTCTTCTTTGTTTTTCGTTTTCTCCTTTTTTTATGAGTTCGTTTCTTTGTTCGTTTTCTTTTTTTTCGTCTTTTTTTTGAACCACCAAAACTCATATAACCTTTCGTTCCATCTCCCTTAACAGCAAAAGGATCTGAAAATGTAGAATAATTCTTTTCTTTAACAACTTTAACTGATAATTTTTCAATTAAACCTATTGCTGGAAGGTCATCCAAATCATTTAATTCATCATCATGCCATACATAACAATTACCGAATAATTTCAATCTATCATCATCAATCATACGATGCATAATTGTTTTTAACTCGTCAATGGATTCTGCCGTATCCTTATATCCATAAAAGTTTCCAACTCCAAGACTAAAAGTAATGTTTTCTTGAACGACAGGCACAACATCTCCATGTAATGAATATTTATTCCCTTTGTATATAGCTTCTTTTGTTTTATTCTCAGGATTAGGTATATTCATTACATAAGACTCCCATAGTGCTGGCATATTTAATAAACCAGCACAACCTACAGTAATCATATCTGATAAAAATGTAGCGCCATATTTTGATATTTCCTTATTATTTATAACTTTATATAAGTTTTCAGCACTGCCATAAACTTTGGGAATTAATAACTTATCACGTATTTTTTCCGTTAGCTTGACATCCACTCCATCCATTACATATGGAGGGCTATAATTGTGTGCGTGAGCTCCAACGGCACGGTCTTCTTCTGGTGTGCTAATAATTTGTCCATTAGCAGCAGCAGATTTTTTGTTAACTAATAAAAGTGGTCTTTTTTCTCTGGGCACAATTCCAAAATATGTTTGTATTCCTCTTTCTTTTGCTATGCTAAATATATCAAATAAACTTGTAGCTATATCACTTTGAAGCCGTCTAAAATTTTCAACATTATTTGTAGTAATATCTCCATTGGCAGTATGAAATGTTCTCTGGTCATCTGCGTGAGCGCGAAAATTTGTAGGCGTTTTAAATACATTACCACTTTCTAAGGCTTTAATATAGGTAGGCATATCAGCACAAATAACAAGTTTTACATTTGTATATTTACTATTAAACTCCTTAAATTTTTGAAAAGTTAATGAAGTAGGTGCACCTATTATAAAAAATATATTCGGCTTTGTTGCCATTTATATAATATCTAAATATTATTAGTTATTATATTTATTTTCTTCTTCTTCTAGATTTTCTAGATTTTCTACCTTTTCTTTTTCTTTTTTTACGTGTCTTTTTCTTGCGGCGAACTCCGCCTACAGTCCGCGGGTATTTAGTCTGTGAAAGAATCCTACGCCGCGGACGACCATTACGAAGTGAGTGTGCAAGATCAGGTTCATGAGCTTGTTGTTCTCTAATAGTCTCTTCTGTTACCCATTGCAAATGCTCTTGCCAACGTGTTCTGTCAGGGTTATGATAATCATCTATTATACTTCTTTGATATACACTTCGGTGGTGTGCTTCCTCATATTCCCCGCGAAAATCATCATCTCGCATAAATAATTCTAAAATAAACTGCGCTGATCCAAAATCATCCCAATCATAATTGAATTGTGCTACATCCCAAGTATAATCTCGTGGTGGTTCTGCTTGAGAAAAATATGATTGTATAGCACCTTTGCCTCTTTTCTTACGCGTCTTTTTCTTACGGCGGCCTCCTTTTAAATCATCCACAACCTCCTCCTCCTCATCATCTGTGGCCGGTGGTTCCATGTCAATTAAGTTATAATTCTTATTAATAGCAAATTCATACATATCAAGTGTGTTGGAACTGAAATTTCTGGTTGCTGACGGACTAACCTTCCAGCGTTTGCCCGGTCCTCCCGACGGTGTTTCCGCCTTCGCTCTTATTTTTATAAAGCTAAACACTGGGTTATTTCCAAAGGCCTGGGCAAGGCGCTCTTTATTTTTAATTTTCCATTCTTGTCCTACTTTTTTTTCTTGACCTCCTCTCTTTTTACGCGTTTTTTTCTTGCGCGTCTTTTTCTTGCGGCGTTTTCCACCCTTTTTCTTTGTCTTTGTCATACTACTTGTCTTTGTCATACTACTTCTTCTAACCATTCTATTTCTTTTATGATGGTTAGTATATGATTCTGATGGTCTTAGTAACATACCTTTTTTGATTTTATATATTATTAATTCCAATTGAGAATCTGTCAAAATATCAGGCATATATTCTTTAAAAGTGATAAACCCGTCTGATTGATACATTGGTTTTTTTCTATTCATAATTGCTGTTTCTGCTTGTCTTTCTGTCATTGTATCTATTCCAGCTATACCATTAATTGCGTGTTCTGCTGCTGCAGCTCTAGATTTTGTTCCAGATATTGCCTCCGGATTTATTGCTAATGATTTTTTTGGTATAGTTTTATCAATACTATATAATGTTAAATCATCCAATCTTTCTGAACGAGGATGTTCTATTAATGTTAAATTCCACGTACTTTCTACACCTTTATCTTTTAATTGTTTAAATCTATCAGTTCCTACTACAAGATATATATCAGTATAGCCCTTCTTTCTTAAATAATCGGCTGCTCTATCCATAGTATATGGTCTGCCCTTTTCACCTTGTGGATTAATATATTCTAAATTTTCAATTTCTGGAAATTTATGTAGAATATTCATTTTATCCCATACACTTAATGGATTTTCATTGCTTTTATTTGAACGAAATGTAGATTTTGTCACTCTATTAACAACAGGTCTCCATTTTGTTCCTTTATGCGGCGGTAAATAATTTTGACTAGCTGAAAGAAATATAAATCCTTTTCCTCCTAATAATTTGGCTTGATATGCTATATATTCTAATAATTTATAATGACCTCTAGTTGGTGGATTTAATCTTCCAAAATTCATTACTGCTACTTTACGTTTTTTTATATACTCTTCGGCTTCATTTATTCCAGCAGCTGTTGTTGCTACTCTAACAGATTCTTTTGGATCTAATCCGGCGGCAACAGCTGCTTGAACATTGGGTTCAGTTATTATTGTTTGTTGAAATAATTTTGTTAAATCAGCCATATTTCTTTTATTTTTAGCGGCAATACTTGCCATATTTATATTATATTTATATTAATATTTAAAAGTTATATTAAATATTAATATACTTATGAATGATAATAGACCATGGATTGAAAAATACAGACCAAATAAGTTTGAAGATATTGTATTAGAAGACTCAAACAAAACATTATTAAATAATATAATAGCAACTAATAACTTCCCAAACTTATTATTTTATGGACCACCCGGAACCGGTAAAACAACAACTATAATTAATATGATAAATTCGTATCAAATAAAACATAAACAAAAAAAGAAAGGATTAATGATACATTTAAACGCATCTGATGACAGGGGAATTGATATTATTAGAAATCAAATTAATAGTTTTGTAAATACTAAAACATTATTTGGCAGTGGTGTAAAGTTTGTTATTCTAGATGAAGTAGATTACATGACAAAAAACGCTCAACAAGCCTTAAGATATCTAATACAACAATATTCGCAAAATATTAGATTTTGTTTAATATGTAATTATATTAGTAGAATTGATGTATCATTACAAAATGAATTTGTTAGATTGCGGTTCTGTCAATTACCAAAGACTGATATATATCATTTTTTAGATACTATTATTAAAAAAGAAAATATTAATATTACTAATAACCAAGTTATGGCAATTCAAGAAAATTTTAAATCGGATATTCGTAGTATGATAAATTTTATACAATCAAATCATAATACGATTGGGTTAAATATTAATATTATACAAGATAGTTTTTGGAAAAATCTTATTAAAAAGATGAAAAATAAAGATAAAAATACTAAAAGATTTATAGAGGATAATTGTATTAAATACAATATAAAAATTAAAAGTTTTATAATTAAATTTATGACTTACTTAGTAAAAATCAATAAAAAATACTTGACGGATAAATGGTTAAATTTTATAGAGTTCACAGTTCATAATAGCACTGTAAATGAAAAGTATTTGTTAGAATATATTATTGTTTTTATGAAAACGAATCTTTAATTATCTAAATGCTTCGTAATATAATTTCATGCGGATTTCTAGTTTCTTCGTGAAATTATTAGGTGATTTATCGGTTGGATTGAAATTATTTCTTTTTAAACTATACTCTTTACAAATATCTTTTAACAATTTCTTTTTTTGGGAATTTTCATTCACTATTGCTTTCCTAAAGCTTTTGTCATTATAAAATCTTTGTGCACATCGCAAGTTGTCCATTTAATATACAAAAAGATAAATAATATTATAAAAATTGATTTAAAAAAAAATATGGTTTATCTATTAACATAAAATGAATAACGATCTAAATGAAGAATGGTTAAATTTTGCTACAGGCAATGCCGTTGACTGTAGTAAAGTAAAAGAGAGAAAAAAAGAGATAAAAGCAAATTTCTCTGAAATTTATATTTCAACAAAAACAAAAATTGCGTTCTTAAATACAGATATTGATTTATATAAAATATATTGGGTTTTGCCAGTTTTAAAATATCATACGCCTAAGTGTGGTATTCTAAAAAAATCTATCAAATATAATTGTCATACACCGGAACAAACAAAAGTATTGGATTCAATATTATCTAATTTAAAAGAAGATTACCAATCAACAATATTATCATCTATCAATATTAAAACTAAAAAAACCTTCAAATATAAAGACACTAGAAAAATTGATATAGGTATATCTCGTAAAGACATTACTTCTTATAAATTTACAAAAAAGGGTGCTTTTTATAACTGTTTTGCTATTATTCTAAGAGTTGTATTTCAAAATAAATTTAAAGAAGTTCATGTAAAAATATTTAACACAGGTAAACTTGAAATTCCGGGTATTCAAAATGATGAATTATTATATATAGCTCTTAATTATTTAATGAAAATTTTGAATAATATATGTGATAAAAAAGATATTGATTACAATAAGGCAAGTATTGAAAATGTATTAATTAATTCAAATTTTACTTGTGGATTCTTTATTAATAGATCAAAATTATATAAGATACTTAAGTTTAAGTATGGTATTCACGCCTTATTTGATCCTTGTTCTTATCCAGGTATTCAGTCTAAATTTTATTATCACAAAGATAAAAAAATTCAAGATGGTAAATGCGGGTGTCATCCTAAGTCTTGTTTCGCAATTGATAAAAAAGATAAACACGAAATTCAATGTACTATTGTAAGTTTTATGATTTTTAGAACAGGAAGTGTTTTAATTGTAGGACATTGTGATGAAGATGTTCTTAATATTATTTATAATTTCTTAAAAACTATTTTGAAAACTGAATTCAAACAAATATCAGAAATATCTACTACCACAAAAAAAAAGAATGTAAATAAAAAAACTAGAAAGAAAACTATATTAGTTGCTATTTAAATAACCAATTTATATATTTTATACTTGTTAATTTATTAATTTTTTCATTATTTTTATAACTGTTTAATTTTTCTCTTACTTTTGTTTCTGAATAATTTTTATTCAAAAACTTATTTATTGCTGAATTTACTAATTCTAATGCTTTTTGTGGTCCTATCTTTAATAGTTCCGTTTTATCTAATAATACTGATAATATATCTAAATTAAATTTATCATAGTTATTTATAGCTTTTAAAATTCCTTTCTCCATTTTTTCTATGTTGGTCTTTATTTTTTTATATGTTAGTTTTTCATTGTTTAATTTTACATTTTTTAGTATTATTAATATAATCGTATTAATTATATCTATTGTTTTTGTTAGTTTAAAATGTTTCTTTTTTTCTTCTTCTGTTAAAACAAAATCTTTTTTAAAATCATTATTTATTTCATATATTGTCTTCTTATATACAAACAAACTCGCATCTCTTGAATTTAATTTTAGATACGCATGATTATCGTGTCCTATTTGTCCTATGAATTCCACATAGTATAAATATGCCTTTTTAATATGATGTAATATTAATGTAAAATTTTTTGTATACAAAAATAATATATTAAATATATGTTTATATGTTATTAATCCTCTTTTTGCAATAAATAAAAAATGTACTTTTATTTCTTTTATATCAATATTATTCAACAAAAAATCCAAATATTCTTTCAATAGTTGGATATATACCTTCATAAATGAAAGTATATTTTTTTCATCTATCTTTTTGTTATAATTATTTGTATTAAATATAATTAAACTATTATTCATTTTATAAATATATTCATTTTTTTTTAATTATATGGACGGATAACTATTTAAATATGTTTCTTTTTTGATTATATATAATTGATGTCGGCCGTAACCGAAAATTCTACCGAAGCTCCCAGAAGTAACTATAAACTTCCTTCTGGAACTACTTTACAGCATTGTGCTAAACTTTCCATTGTTGAAGATAAACCTATTATGTTCGATTATTGGACGCCTTCTTGTGATAAAGAAGTCTTGATTGGTGTTAGGGATAATGATGAAAAACTACTTGTAAAAAGCGAAGAAGAATATACTAGTCCTGTTGTCAAAATCTACAAAGTAGAAGAAGAATACATTATTATTACTGAAAACTCTATTTATGTTGTTTCAGCTGACATTCCAACTAAACGTGTCTCATAAATTTCGGTGTTTTTCTCTCCCAAAACATCCAAATTAGTAAATATATATTAATTTTTTAATAATATATATTACAATATTTCTTTTATCTTTCCCTTTTGTTCCACCGACAACTTTGTTGGAAAATTTATTACAAATTGTACTATTAATGACCCTGTGCTATTTCCTCTTGTCATGCCTAACCCCGATATTCTTGTTTCTTGTCCTGGTTTTATTATTGAATTTCCACTATGATCTAATTTATACTTTTTACCATTTAAATGTACGAATTCTGTTGTGAAATCTGTTAATGCTTCTTTCAAAGTTATTTCTTTTTTATAATATATATTTAATCCTTCCCTTATAAAATTTGTTTCATTTTTTACTATTATATGTAATCTAATATCTCCTTGGACCTCCATTATTATATTTCCTTTCTTTTTTATTACTACTATTTCCCCTTGATCAACTCCTTTTGGTATATCTACATATACTGTCTCTTTTTCCATTTTTTTCATTCCTTGACTTACTATTGACCGTTCTATTAAAACTGGATATGTCATTCCTTCAAATGAACCTTGTAATGTTATTTCCACTGTTTTATTTATTGGCGACGGCTTCCTATTTCTACCCATATTTATAAAAGGGCTGCCTTCAAATCCTCCATCACCACCTAAATTACTAGGATCCATTGGCATACCGTTAAAAAACATTTTAAAGATTCCATTCGGATTATTCATATCATGAAATCCATGTTGTCGAAAAATATGTTCCATTGGATTTATTCCGCCTCCGTTCTCCATTTTACCCCCCATATCATACATTCTTCTTTTATTAACATCGCCCAATGTTTGATATGCTTCGTTAATACATTTAAATTTTTCCGAATCACCACTTGGTTTATCTGGATGATATTTTAAAGACAATTTTCTAAATGCCTTTTTTATTTCATCTTGACTCGCATTTTTTGCTACGCTCAAATCTTCATAATAACCCATGTTTAAATATATCAACATAAACTTAAATACTATTTAACTTAATTATTTATTAATGAATACACCGTATTTAAAAAAATACCAACCTCAAAAATTCAAAGATTTCATTATTGATAAAGATTATATTGACGTTCTATCTACTCTTGTTGATATGGATAATTTAAATATTCTATTAATTGGTAATAATGGTTCCGGCAAAACTTCTTTAATTGAAGCAACAATTCGTGAATATTATGGATTGGACAAAATACCCTCCAAAAATGTTCTTGTTATTAATAATTTAAAAGATCAAGGAATTACTTATTATAGAAACGAAGTCAAAACTTTTAGTCAAACCAGAAGTTATATTAAAGGTAAAAAAAAGGTCATTGTCTTAGATGATATTGACCTTATTAACGATCAAAGCCAACAAGTATTTAGAAATTGTATTGATAAATATAGCCATAACGTTCATTTTCTATCTAGCTGTACTAATATTCAAAAAGTTATAGACTCCGTTCAATCTAGATGCACCATTCTTAAAATTAAACCACTTAAAAAAAAATATCTTAATAAAATATTTAATCGTATCAAAAATGCGGAGAATATTGTAATCGATAAAAAAGCTCAAAATTTAATTCTTAACATTTGTAATAATTCTGTTAGACAACTCATCAATTATTTAGAAAAATTTAAACTCTTAAATACTCATATTGATTCAAAAATGGTTAAAGATATTTGCACTAATATTAGTTTCTATGAATTTGAAAGATACACTAATAATTGGTTCAAAAAAAATGATATTCATTCCGCCGTTGATGTTATATTCAATATTTTCAATAAAGGTTATTCTGTCGTTGATATACTTGATAATTATTTCATTTATATTAAACATACTGATTTAATAACCGAAGAACTCAAATATAAAATTATTAAAGTAATTTGCCAGTATATTTCTATTTTTCATACTATTCATGAAACAGAATTAGAACTTGTTTTATTTACCAAACATTTAATAAAAATATTAGACTAATATATCAAATGAGCCAAATATTTCAAAATCCTATTCCCAAAAATATTCTAATTGACTTTTTAAAAGAACATTGTTCTCACAATTCAGTATATTATACATTTTCAAAAGTAAATTTTAAAAAGATAAAATTTCAAAACGGTGTTCTTGAAAAATTTTTTGCCGATATTAAACCCTTCTATTTCAAATCTAAGTTATTTTATTTAGAAAGAGACAAAACTTATAAAAATTTTATTACTATTTTAAGACAAATATGTAAGTTTCATGCAATTCCATATACTTCAAAAATTGTTTATTCTAAATCAACTTATGAAATTAAATATTTTATTTACCATAACTAATTGCGAAATATTTCGATAAATTAGTTTTGGACTCGTATATTTGTTCCCTGTTTAATTTTAAAAACCATTTATACTTATTTCTTTTCTCTAATTCTTTATCTGGTATCCATATTCCATATTTTTTACAACACATACTTATATGACTAAATCCCAATAAATCATCTATTAATACTACTTTATGATCTTTTGTTTTCACTCCAAATTGTTTACCACACATTAATTGTATTTCTCCATTCGCTGACATTTCATATAAATATCTATCACACGTTCCATTAAAATCCATCTCTGATACATTATCCGACGATATTAACGTTTCTAATTTTTTTATATATTTATCCATTGAACTGCTATTTTTTACACACCCCATTAAGTCTTTGCTTGGATAAAATCTTGTATGAACTGCCGCCGACCCTCTTGTTACATTTTCCCCCACAAACATTTTATTATATCTACACATTTCACTATACAATGGTTTCAAATCTTTTAACAATAACATTGAATTTGGCAGCAATAATCCCCCATAATAATATAATATTTTTGCTATAGCTAAACTTCTAACATGACTTTTTACTGGATCTGCTAATCTAGTTAATTCTACCGTCCAACCTGGAATTAAATTCGCAAAACTACTATCATTTATTAACACAACATTAAACGATTGACCACAATATTTTATTATACTTTCTACACATAATTCGATGTATCTTTTATTTAATTTTTTTGTATTCCTTGAACCAAATGACGACCACGCTCTTGCATTTACTTCATAATCTGTATGGACCCATATTATTGGCTTTTTCCCTAATTCTGTCATATCATTCAATAAATACTTTTCAACTAAATTATTATTATTCAATTCTTCATCTCCTAGATATTTTTTCTTATATCTATCATACAATATCCCCGATACTGTTATTATCATAAATACCGTTACATATTTTACAAAATCCATATATATAAATAACATAGTATTTTTTTTATTTATTTCCTAATTGTTTTAATGATCTCCACCACGCTTTATTACTTTTCTCTGCTTCTTCTGTTTCCTTCATTAAATTATATGCCGTATTTAAAGACATTGTATCTTCTTGTTCTTGCTTTTTACTCAATAATATTTGGGATTGTTTATCTGAATACGCTGTTATATTCTGATTTTTACGAAATCTGTTTAATTCATCTACATTTCTATATTTTTTCACTTTTTCAAAATCTTCTTGTGTTACTGGAACCACTGTTTCCGTATGTGCAACTTTTAAATCCTCATATTGTAATTTACTAAACATACCTGAACTATAACCTCCTTGTTGATTACTATTTAAATTATACCCTCCACTTGATTGCGACATTTCCTGCACTCCTTCATATAATGTTATCGCCTTCTGTCTTTGTTTCCTTTTATTAAAATATCTTCCAAAATCATTCAACGATACATTATCATTTTCCGTTAAATCTTCATTTGATTTTAACCAATCTTCATATCCTCCTTTCTTACTATTTACATTCGCATGACTTTCAAACATATCATTAAACCACGAATTAAAATCTTTAACTGATTTACCATGTATTTTTGATAATAACTTCTTTTCTCCCGGTGTTGTTACGTCTCCCAATGATTCCGTGTATTCTGTATTATACATATTTTGTTCTTTTTTCTTACGAAATTTATATATATCATTTATTCTATTATATGCTTTTTGAAAAAATATAAATATATTTGGGTCTAAGCCAGATTTATCTGGATGTGTTTTTAATGTCATCATTTTAGCTCTTTTTAAATCAACCGAACCATAGCTCGTTTTTAATTTGAATAAATTTAACAATTCCCTTAATCCATAATTCTCAATATTTAAATCTAAGTCTTCCATTAATTATATATAAATATAAATTATTTATATATTTATCTATACTTTATATATCTTATGGCAACTAAAGATTATTTTGTTGAATATAATTTTGCTACTAATCAAGGACATTTTGAAACTCCTGAACAATATGAAAGACGAATTATGGTTGATGTACCTCCAGCACATAAATTTCTAAAAAAAATTGGTATTACACAAAAAGTATATGATAATGTTAAATCCATATATGATACCTCAAAAAAGGCTATTGCTGACTATAAAGAAAAACACGGAAACAACTGGTACAAGAAAGAATCCCCAAAAAATGACTTTTTTACTGACGGTCACGATAGAATTTTAGAAGCAACTCTTTCTCAAATTAAACCTGATGCTAAACGTATGCCCCATGACTTAAAGAAAAATGGATTAACTGTTATGAATATTTTATTTTTTTCTTTAATAGACGATGCTAATTTTATGGAAATATATTTAGAGAAAGAAAATAGAAAAGATAAAAGTATGTACGGACAAGGTATGGATAGACCTATCGGTTATATGTTAAAAATTGTTGATGAAATTGATAGTAAAACTAATGAGCCTATTAATACTTTTATTATGTCTTATATTTTATTTAAACAATACGACCTTCTTATGATGATGGATATATCTCTTAAGAACCAACACAAAGAAGATGGTGCTAAAATTATAGGTATTTATTCTTCTTTGGTTTATCTTTATTCTAATCAAAAAGAAGATAAAGAATTTGTCAAATTTATGGAAGATAAATATCAATATTTTACTGATACAAAAATAAAAAAAGCACAGGTTTATGATTTATGGGTTGGTTCATTCATGAATCCTGGTCCTTATAATTGGACTTATCCTTTCCTTCAGTTTGTTGATACGTCCCTTCTTGAAAAAATCATGTTCAATATTTTTAAAGAAGGGATTTCTTTTTTATTTGTTTATGCCGCTGTTTTAATGGTTGAGAATAAAGACCTCTATTTAAAAGCCAATGAAACACTAGAAGATCAAGATTTTGACCCTGATGTAATTCGTAGTGTTATTATGTCTACCGGTGCTAAATTATCTCAAAGAAACACGAAATTAACAACACAAGACTCTAGACCTCCTGAAAATCAAGCAAACGATGTTCATATTGACGCTGCTATTGCTTTCTGCGATGATATTAAAAAAGCTCACGGTTCTGTTAGTAAATTTTTCATTAAAATACTAAAAAAATTAAAGATTAGAAGTTCTAACAATGGCTTGGGTGATAGAGTTAAGGTTATTGATGTATTAAGACTTAAAAAAATGAAATTTTCTATGAGAGGTGGTAGACGTAAAACACGTAAAAAATCTAGAAGATTTTATGGCGATTGGGAAATTGTAAGCGTTCATACAAGAAGAACTCGCAAGCGTCGTTAATTTATTATTCACATAAATTGATTTAAAATTATTTATGTGATTAACATTAAAACAATCATGAGTTCAATACAAGATATAAACGCGCAAATTGCTGAGTATGAAGAGAAAATAGAACATTTAAAACATCAAAGAAAAATCATTAATTTTGAACGGTTTGTAGACCAAAAGGATTTAAAAAAAATGGAAGATATAGAGATTGAAGTAATTTACAACTATAGGGAAAGTGATGATGATGAGTATGCTCATTGGGTAAATGCCAACTTCGATGTTAAATTTAAATTCGAAGGTAGAAAGGAACATTTAAATATAAAATATAGTGAAGAACAAGGTTATCATACGGAGAGTAGATATACTCCAACAATAACTCGCAAACATATATACGGAACATATACGGCAAAAAAAATTATAT
>Ga0222715_10000432_pt1 | contig 41511 bp, 37 predicted proteins | sample C33_9DmetaG_FD_165056 | JGI IMG/M metagenome (GOLD analysis project Ga0222715, IMG submission 165056) | Estuarine water microbial communities from San Francisco Bay, California, United States - C33_9D | ecosystem: Environmental > Aquatic > Marine > Unclassified | place: USA: California...
TGATGTAATATACTGACAAATCAAACAAAAATGAATGTTCGCGTGAAATTATCTGGTAAAAAACTGTTAGTCATTGGCACCGTGTGGCCTGAACCTAAAAGCTCCGCCGCTGGCGTGCATTTGTTGAGTTTGATTAAAGTGTTACAAGCTGCAGGTACGAGTTGTCACTTTGCCTGCCCCGCTAATAGCTATGAAGCACAGCACACGATTGATTTATCGATACTCAACATTCAGGCACATACCATTACTCTTAACGATAGTAGTTTTGATGCATGGGTTGAAGAGCTTGCACCTGATATTGTGTTATTTGACCGCTTTATGATGGAAGAACAGTTTTCATGGCGAGTACGTCAAGCGTGTCCCCAAGCTTTGTGTGTACTTGACACTGAAGATGTGCATTCTTTACGACATCTAAGACAGCAAATTACCAATAAAGCGCCTGAGTTACCGTTAAGTATTAGTGATTTACAGCGCTATCATCATGGTACGGCTCATAATCAAGATCAGGGCCAGAATCAGGAACACGAAGGCTTAGATCTCACTGGATGTTTACATAACGAACTCGCGTTGCGCGAGCTGACTAGTATGATGCGCATGGATCTGAGTTTGATCATTTCAGCCGTGGAAATGGCATTTTTAACCGAGAACTATCCGATAGATGAACGTGTTTTACATCATTGTCCATTTTTAGTACCACCAATCACTCCCCAAATACAAGCTAACTGGGTCGATTATGATGCCCGTCGTGATTTTGTTTTCATTGGGAATTATCGTCATGCTCCTAATTGGGATGCGGTTCAGATATTAGCTAAATTTATTTGGCCAAAAATCCGCGCGCAGATCCCTGATGCAAAATGCTACGTCTATGGCGCTTACACACCAGCTAAGGCACAACAATTTCACCAACCGAAAAAAGGCTTTCATATCGCAGGTTGGGCACAAGACGCCCAATATGTGTTAGCCAAAGCACGTGTCAATCTAGCACCATTACGTTTTGGCGCGGGTTTGAAGGGTAAAGTGTTTGATGCCATGCTAGTAGGCACTCCCACTGTTATGACTGATATTGCTGCGGAAGGGATATTTTACCATCCCGTTTTTAAGTCAGAGGAACCTCTATCCAAAAGTCACGAACATCAAGCCATCGTCTCTGTTAATGCTAACTTTGATAATTATGCGCAAGCAGCAATTGAATTGTATCAATCATCGGAGCGTTGGCAGCAAGCGCAAGCCAGTTTTGCACCGCACATATCGGTATTTTTTAACCGAGAGACAGTGCAACAAGCACTAGTTGAACGCATCAGTGACGCGTGCGATAACATAAAACAGCAAAGACAAACGAATTTCTGGCAAGCCTTAGTTAATCAACAGCAACTTAAAGCGACGCAATATATGTCTCAGTGGATTGAAGCTAAGCAGACAATCGTGCAATTACGCGAGACAAGCCATCCACCCTCGACTGACTCAGATGATGACTGACGCCTAATTGAGCTAAGTACTCAGTAAAATCAAAGCGTGTGCGTTGACTTGGTGTTAGCGTATTAGCTTTTTCTAGTAAAATAGCAAGCAGCCCTTTAATAATTTTGCTATCTGCAAAACCGTAAAACTGACCTGCAAACTGTCCTAACCAGACATCGACTTCGCAGCCTGCAACATGATAATCGGCAGTATGGTATTGTTCAGACAATAACGGACAAGCTTTGCTACTGAGCATGATCTGGCGAAAAACCACATCATACCCCTGTAATGCCGCAAATTGATCGCCAATAGGAGTGTTGGCGCTAAAAGCTACTGATGAAGTATCAAATGCACAACTATTAGCAATAACGTCGTCAGACGAGACTAAACGTATGATAGCGGAACGCAAAGCGGCAATGAACCCATCGATCTCAGTATATGTATTATAGGCACACAGTGACACCCGTATCGTGCCATCAATACCCAAATGCTGCATCAATGGCATAGCACAGTGATGCCCTACCCGAAGCGCAATATTGTCTTTGTCCAATAAGCGCAACACATCATAATGACTGATACCGTTGAGCACAAAACTACATAAACTAATACGTTCTGGGTTTTGAGCACCGATAATGCTGATTATATTATTGGTGGAAGCTAGACCAATCTCAGTGGTAACAGCTAGCTCATCATTTAACACAGTGAGTTGCCCTAATAAGTATTGCATTAATACATGTTCGCTTTGTATGATCATAGCTTGATGTTGTAGCACAAAATTAGCCGCCATCCCCATACCGAGTACACCTGATATATTTGGTGTACCCGCTTCGAATTTTAATGGGTAAGATTGAAAGCGAACTTCGTCAAAACTCACATATTCGATCATCTCCCCCCCCACTTGGTATGGTGGTAATGCATCGAGTAACGCATGAGTAGCATAACCAAAACCGACCCCAGTAGGACCAAACATTTTATGACTACTGCCAACATAAGCATCACAATGTAACGCTTGTACATCGACGGGAATATGGGCTATTGCTTGGGTCCCATCGACAATACATAATGCGTTATGTTGATGCGCCCATTGTGTAATTGCGGCGACTGGATGGACACACCCTAAAGCATTAGATACGTGCGCAACGGCAACAATTGCAGTATTATTGGTTATTGCAGCGCGTAATACAGCATAGTCATAGTTCCCATTAAAATCAGGTGACACCGGGGTTATGCGTAACGATTTAAAGTGTGATAACTTGGATGCTAGTTGCTGCCAAGGTAAAATATTAGCGTGATGTTCGGACGTCAATATGATGATTTCATCACCCTGCCACATTGCGTGTTCAGCAAGGCATAATTCACCTAATCCATGTGCGATTAGGTTTAAAGATTCAGTTGCGCCTTTACTCCAAAATATGTTTCTAGCAGACGGTGCATTGATTAGTGCCGCTACATTGTTACGAGCTGCTTCATAGGCATCGGTCACACTCGCCGCAAGCTGATAAGATGAACGATGAACATTAGCACTTTGTTGAATATTAGCATGCTCAATTGCATCAATCACACATTGTGGTTTTTGAGTGGTCGCCGCATTATCAAAATAAATAGAGGGTGTCGAAGTATCGAAAAACGGAAACTGTTGGCGAAATTCGCGCATGCTTTAACCACTGTGAAAATAATTGAACTTATATAACTAATTTTCGCATGCCTAGCACTTAAAACCAAGATCCTTTCTGATACACTAGTGCTATGTACATTAATGATTAACCCTAAACTATGAAAATTATCTCGTTCAACATCAACGGCATTCGTGCCCGTTTACATCAATTACAAGCTCTCATCGACACTCACTCACCAGATGTCATTGGTCTCCAAGAAATAAAAGTGGATAATGAGCAATTTCCAGTCAGTGATGTTGAAGCGATGGGCTATCACGTCGTCTATCATGGCCAAAAAGCTCATTACGGTGTTGCTATGCTCACTAAACTAGCACCGTGTAACGTGCAATATGGTTTACCAACGGATAGTGAAGAGCACCAAAAGCGCTTAATCGCCGTCACATTGCCTACAGCGAATGGCAAAGACATCACTGTGTATAATGGATATTTCCCACAAGGTGAAAACATCTCACACGAGATTAAATTTCCTTACAAAGTTGCCTTTTATCGCGACTTAACAGCGCATTTACAAGCAACTCATTCTGAAGATGAACAATTTATTGTTATGGGAGATATCAATATCTCCCCGACCGATTTAGATATTGGCATAGGACCGGATAATGCTAAACGCTGGTTACGCAGTGGTAAATGTAGCTTTCAGCCACAAGAACGTGAGATGCTAGCCACTTTACAAAATTTAGGGCTTCACGATACGTTTCGTCACCTTCAGCCAGATTTAACCGAGCGGTACAGCTGGTTTGATTATCGCTCAAAAGGGTTTGTCGACAATCGCGGTCTGCGTATTGATGTGATCATGGCCTCAACGGCATTATTGCCTTTGTGTACTGAATCAGAAATTGATTATGAGTTGCGCGGCATAGAAAAACCGTCTGATCATGCGCCGATTTTTGCTAGCTTTGATTGCTAATTTTTGATTATTCAGAACTGTTTAGCATTGATAACCACCAGGGAATGAGTGAGGATTTATGACACTGTTAGAGACCGTATGTTTGGTGTTATACGCAGGGATTTACCTGTATGTGCTTAAGCATATTGATTTTAAATTAATGCTCGAACATAAGCGTATTCAACATTTGGTATTGGGTGCTGGTGTAGTCGTTTTTGTTTTATGGCTATTTCGTGCTGGGATCTATGATGGATTGTCTGTACATTTTTTATGGCTGAGCGCACTAGTGCTTACCTTAGGCTTTCGCTATGCGGTGTTTATATCCGGTTTGGTATTGTTAGGAATAACAATAGTTGGTAGAGAAAGTTGGGGAATGCTAGGCGCCAACGGTTTATTTGGTGTCCTTGTGCCAATAGGTATAACCTACATGATCTTTACCCTGAGCTTTCATAAGATCATGCGTAATATGTTTGTGTATGTGTTCGTTTGTGCGTTTTTCCCTGCAGCGTTAGGGATAGCAATTAAAATGGGCTTAATCGGTGGTTTTTATACCTTAAACGGCACCTACCCTTGGGATGTCGTAGTCGATAACTATGAAGTATTGATCCCGCTGATGTTATTCCCAGAAGCCATGCTTAATGGTATGACGATGACACTACTTATTATCTATAAGCCTGATTGGGTGTATACATTTAGTGATAAGCACTACTTTGATCCCGATCCAGAGTAAAGGAAATCAATATGCTAATGAAAGAAACAACAGGCCTTATCGTCGTTGATATTCAAGGAAAGCTTGCGCGTATAGTACATGATAGTGACTCTTTAATCGCAAATTGCGAAAAATTAATTAAAGGCGCTCAGCTACTGGATATACCGATAGTGTATCTTGAACAAAATCCAGATAAGCTCGGCTCTACAGTTGATGAATTGAGTGAGTTGTTAAGTGAACACACTCCTATTCATAAATATTCGTTTAATGCATGCGAGGAGCCAAGTTTTCTAGATACCTTAAATAGCCATAACATTGATACTTGGCTAGTTTGTGGTATCGAGGCGCATATTTGTGTGTATCAAACCGCTACGGGTTTATCTGAGCGCGGCTATAAAGTGCAAGTTGTTAGTGATTGTATTGCTTCACGAGATGCTGCAAATAAACAACTGGCCTTAAGTCGATTACAACAAAATAATATTGCTGTGACGGGTCTAGAAATGTGTTTGTATGAATTAATCAACGATTGCAGAAGCCCTGAGTTTAAGAATATATTGGCTTTAATACGTTAAATTACGATCGAAAAACCGTACACAGTACTCAGTAAACAGTACTAAGAAGCTACAATGAAGGCGTTTGCAGAAAAGCTCAAACATATACCTTCACAGCAACGTTGATAATATAAAACAAAGATTCGTATTATTCTGGATTTGCTACTTTCACTCTGATTTTGCTATTTGCAAAAAGGTAAGAGTTTAGTGCATTAACGCCCGCTTCAGCTTCATTTTCGTCGGGCATTTCAACAAACGCAAAACCTTTGGATAAACCTGTTACTTGATCCAATACTAAGTCACATTCTGTGACCGTGCCATGAGTTGAAAAAAGTTCACGAACTTCATTCTCTGTAGTCGTACGCGCAAGGTTACGAACTAAAATTTTCATACTGATTTACCTATTTATATTTGAATAGCAATTATCGCAGTTTCTAATCGGTTTACCTAGATAAATAAACGGATTAAAGAATATCTTGAATATTGCTCAAATCAGTTTTGCCGTTCGCAATTTCGTCTTTACTCAGACCATTGATTTCATGTGGGAACACAATCCATTCGTGCGTTTCTTTTACATAATAATCCGGCACTATGCTGGTTTTATTATTTTGTGGCTTATACCAAGGGCAAGCTACACGGATATCGGTAGGTGTATTTAAGCGCATTTGTAAACGTAATTGATTAATTAACGCCTCTACACTGCGTCCAGAATCAAACACATCATCGACAATCAATAATTTATCTGACGCATTACAGTGCTCAATTATATAGTGTAAACCGTGTACTTTGATTTCACGAGATTGCTGGCCTATACCGGTATAAGATGATGTACGCACAGCAATATGATCAGTCGATACCGCTTTGTATTCAAAATATTCTTGTACCGCAATTCCTATTGGTGCTCCACCACGCCAGATCCCGATGATAAATTCAGGTCGATAGCCATCTTCAAACACTTGATGCGCTAGACGAAATGAATCTTCGAGTAATTCTTGGGCGGTAATATAGTACTTTTCCATTAGGATTGACCTTATTATTTTGGGATATGTGGTAATTGCTGTCGTGTTAAATCTTGCTAGCTTGTGATTATACGCAATTTTACTCGTACTTTAAACTTTGTGCAGGTTGTAAGCGCAATGCTTTAATCGCTGGAGGCAATGTAGCAAGCACACACAAGAGTAATGATACGACCATAATCCACACTACATTGTGCCATTGCAGCAATACAGGTACCGGTTGGCCATCGCCAGATAACGCCAAAGGCACATCGAGTAATAGCAACAAAGGGTTTAAACTATAGACTAATATCACGCCTAATATCACGCCTGCACCCGCGCCTTTTACACCATTAAACAAACCGTTAAACATAAAGATTTGCATGATCTGCCACGCCGTTAAGCCTTGCGTACGCAATATTGCAATGTCTGGCGTTTTTTCAATGACTACCATCACCAATGCAGAAATAATATTAAACGCGGCTACCGCTATCACTAGCAGTAACATTAACGACATCATGTTTTTTTCCATTTTGACCGCATCAAATAATGGCCCTTGACGCTCACGCCATGTCGAATGTGTGATTGATAGTGCATTCAGCTCGGCACTTAACTGCGCGTAAGCAAACGGCTCACTGATAAACCAGCGAGTACTATCGCTTGTTTGTGGTTGGCTAGCGTTGTATTTAATCCGTGCCAGACGGTGCACATCATCAATATGCATAAATATGGTTTGGCTGTCTTCAACTGATTGTAGATTAAAAATACCTGCAACCTTGACGTTGCGCTGTGTCGGTACTCGCCCTAAAGGCGTAAAGCGTGAAGATGAAGGTAAAATTAGGCGCATATTATCGCCGACTTGTACGTTGAGTTTGCGCGCGAGAGCATAGCCAATGACGACATTGTATTGTTTGGCAACTAATACCGTTAAATCATTAAACACAAAATGCTCATTGAGTGAGGAATATTGTTGCATGGTTTCTGGCACGACACCCTGTAACGACACGCCAGATAAATCTTGCGCTGATTGTAAGAGCGCTTGACGTTCGATAAACGGCATCGTCGTCAATATAGAGTTTTGTAATTCAGGTTTTAGCTGGTTGATGATCGGTTTAAGCATGGGCTGAGTAATGACAATATGCGGCACAACGCCTAATATTCGTTGTTTGAGCTGATCTTCTAAACCGTTCATTACCGACAACACTATAATCAAGGCTGCCACACCTAAACAAAGCCCGAGTACCGAAAAAAAGTTAATTAATGCGATAAAACTGCTGCTAATTTTGGTTTTACTATAGCGATAGCCGATCCGTGCCGATACAAACGTCATTATGCTTATTTTATTCTCAACATGCTTGAATGTGTGCATAATACGATAATATGTGTCAGAACAACAAGCCATCAATAAAAGCGATTATAGATAAGGAAGACGAGCATGGAATATGATCCAAGTCAGTTAGCTCAGAAACAAACCGATTTTGCGAGCTTTTTTATGCTTGAGCATACTGTCAATATCAACTTAGCTTGGTTGGCACTAGATCATGCCAAACCTGATTTGAACTTATTACAGCAGACCATTCCCGACGCATTTGCCATCGCCAATGAAGCGGCTGATCTGAAAACAAGTGCGCTGCGCCCTATCCCCAGCTTAGGTGAGCAAGGTGAGAAACTCATGGCGTATCTGAATTTACAATCGCGTAAAATCGATATTCTTTTCACCACCATTTTACAACAACAAGACGATCCTACTGAACGCCATCAGACGCATAAATTTGGTGCTGCAGGATGTGTTGTACAGCTTGTTGAACCGGTTGAAATAGGCCGCTTTACTCGGCTCAAAATGTTTATTCCAGAAGAAGCCGCTGCTGTTTTTTGCTATGCAGAAGTCATAAGTTGTGATCTTTTACCTGATTTAGACGTTTATCAAGTATCTTTGTTGTATACTGTTATCCGCGAATTAGACCAGGAAGTGTTAGTTCGTTGTACTATGCACCTGCAAACGCAGCAGTTAAAAGCGCGTCAAACAGGGGCTAACTGACACCTTTTTACTCTTGTTAGGAATATCAAACCCAAAACATGGCTAATATTTTCGCGCCCCCACTACCCAAATTACTTACCGAATCCGCCCGCCCAAATCATATTAGTTGGGGCAATCTTGCAGGCTCAAGTTCCGCTTTAGCCATTGCCAGTGCAGCCAAAGAAGATACACGGCCAATGGTTGTAATTACTGCTGACTCGCCGAGTGCTTTGCGTTTAGAGCAAGAGATTCGTTTTTTCTTACGCCAAGGAAGTGATGGCACCCAGCCTGTTGATATTGAAGTAGGCTTATTTCCAGATTGGGAAACCCTACCCTATGATCAATTTTCGCCGCACCAAGACATTGTTTCACAACGTTTAGAAACCCTGTATGAATTGACAGAGCAACGTCGTGGTATTTATATCATGCCAATTAACACCGTCATGCAGCGCTTAGCACCGGTCAGTTATCTATCACAGTATTTGTTATTTTTAGAAGTTGGTGATACGTTAGACATCAGCGAGTTTCGCCGTAAACTAGAAAAAGCCGGCTACTTGCACGTATCTCAAGTCATGAGCCACTCTGAGTTTAGTGTTCGCGGAAGTATTATAGATTTATACCCGATGGGCAGTGAACAACCTTTTCGTATCGATTTGTTTGATGATGAAATCGAAACCATCAGTCATTTTAACACCAGTGATCAACGCTCAGGTGAAAAAGTCCAACAAATCCGATTGTTACCTGCGCGTGAATTTCCAACAGATGATAATGCGCGTAAGTTGTTTCGCCAAAATTTTCTCGACCAATTCGATGAAAACAACGCCAAAGAATCCGTTTTTTACCAAATTACCAAAGGCACTATGCCTGGTGGATCTGAGTATTATCTCCCATTATTTTTTAATGACACTTCAACTATATTTGATTACCTCCACGAAAACACATTGATGCTAGTGCATGGTGATGTGTTTGGCCGTTGTGAACGTTTTTGGCAAGACATTACTCACCGCTATGACCAATATCGATATAATTCTGCGCGTCCATTGCTCAAACCTGAACAGTTATATCTTGATTCGACTCAAGTGTTTGCTCGGTTAAAAGAACGTGCGCGTATTGATATCAGTAGCACTGAAGTAGAAAAGAAAGCTGGTCGTCATAACTTTGCAGTAACGCCCATAAATGATATTGCACTCAATAGCCAAGCTAAAGTCCCTTATCAAGCATTACAACGCTTTATTCAAAGCCAAAAAGCTTCATCGCGAATTGTTTTTTGTGCTGAAACTCAAGGTCGTCAAGAAAACCTCATTGGTTTGTTAAAGAAAACACCTTATTCCCCCACTACGCTTAAGTCTTTTGCTCAGTATCAAGAGGCGAAAGGTTTATCAAGTGTTGTGGTCGGGCGCGTTGAAGATAGCTTTAGTGTGCAACAAAGCAAAATCGATTCAGTTATTTTTATTACAGAAACCCAGTTATTAGGCCACCAAATTACGCAACGTCGTCGCCGAGATAAGCGCCAAGCGACAGACGAAAGCGCCATCATTCGTAATTTAGCTGAACTTGCCACGGGTCAACCTGTGGTGCACATCGAACATGGTGTGGGACGATTTATTGGATTACAAACTCTGGATACAGGTGGCGTAACAACAGAATTCGTTGCTATCGAATACGGTAAAGGTGCTAAATTGTATGTGCCTGTATCGTCGTTACATTTCATCTCTCGTTACAGCGGCGGCGATCCTGATACCGCACCACTACATTTATTAGGTAATGACACTTGGACCAAAGCCAAAGAAAAAGCTGCTAAAAAGGTCCGTGACGTCGCGGCAGAACTGCTTAATGTCTATGCTAAGCGTGCGGCTAAACCTGGATTTGCCCATGATATTGTGTGGGAAGAATACAAAAAATTTGCTGATAGTTTTCCGTTTCCTGAAACCCCTGATCAAGAACAAGCAATTAATGCTGTTGTGAATGATATGGGAATGCCTAGCGCAATGGATCGTTTGGTCTGTGGTGATGTAGGCTTTGGTAAGACCGAAGTGGCGATGCGAGCTGCATTTATTGCCGCAAATGCTGGCAAACAAGTGTCGATTCTCGTCCCCACCACGCTGCTAGCCCAGCAACATTTTGAAAACTTTGTTAATCGCTTTGCCGACTGGCCATTTAATATCCAAGTGTTGTCACGTTTTGTATCAGCCAAAGATCAACGCGCAGTCCTTGAGGGTATTAAATCAGGAAATGTTGATATTGTGGTAGGCACCCATAAATTAATCCAAGACGATGTCAAATTTAAGGATTTGGGCTTAGTTATTATTGACGAAGAACACCGTTTTGGCGTACGTCAAAAAGATAAGTTTAAAGCATTGCGCGCCGATGTGGATATTTTAACGCTAACTGCAACACCTATACCTCGAACACTAAATATGGCTATGAGTGGGATGCGTGATTTATCAATTATCGCAACCCCGCCGGCCAAGCGTTTACCGATTAAAACATTTGTGATCAAACGTAATGCAGAAACCATTCGCGAAGCGATCATGCGGGAAATTTTACGTGGTGGTCAGGTATATTTCTTACATAACGATGTCTCGACAATTGAACGGACGTTAGAAGAACTCCAAGAAATTGTCCCTGAAGCGCGTTTCGCTATAGGTCATGGACAAATGCGTGAACGTGAATTAGAACGCGTCATGGATGATTTTTATCATCAACGTTACAACGTACTCTTATGTACAACGATTATCGAAACTGGTATCGATGTACCAAGCGCGAATACGATTATTATGGATCGTGCCGATCACTTAGGTTTGGCTCAATTACATCAATTACGTGGTCGTGTAGGTCGCTCGCACCATCAAGCCTATGCGTATTTGTTAACTCCACACCCTCGTCGTATGACCAAAGACTCGATCAAACGCCTAGAAGCAATTTCCTCATTAGAAAACTTAGGTGCGGGTTTTGCCTTAGCGACGCATGATTTAGAGATCCGCGGTGCAGGTGAATTATTAGGAGATGGCCAATCTGGTCAAATCGCCACAATTGGCTACAGTCTGTATATGGATATGCTTAACAAAGCCGTCAACGCAATCAAGTTGGGTAAAGAGCCTGATTTAAAGGCAGCCTTTAGCGAACAAACCGACATTGAACTACGCATTCCAGCATTATTACCGGATGATTATATTGGCGATGTGAATTTGCGCTTGTCGATTTACAAACGTTTAGCATCATGCCAAGATGAACATGAAATAAACGAACTACAAGTTGAGATGATTGACCGTTTTGGTTTATTACCTGAACCTGCTAAACATTTGTTTATGGTGACGCACCTTAAGCTTATTGCTCAATCGCTAGGTATGAAAAAAGTAGAAGCTTCAGCTAAAGGTGGTGTGGTAGAATTTTATCAAGATGCGAAAATTGACCCGAGTTTCTTGATCCAATTAATTCAACAAAACCCACAAGATTATCGCTTTGATGGCCCTACACGTTTGAAAGTCATGATAGAATCAAAAACAGCACAAGGGCGAGTGGATTGGGTTGAACAACTTATTATGAGTTTCTTCGAATTTGGTAAAGCAGCGTGAGAAAATGGATGAGTAAAACGTTACGCGTAACAGTGGCGAGAAGTGCAAGAATGATATATTTATCATTAATATCAGTACTTTGCGTATTTTCATCATTATCACATGCACAAGAAGAAACCGACTGGTGGTTTGATGTTGAAATCTTAATTTTCAAACATAACAACGCCCAAAACACCGTTACTGAACAGTTTGATACTGAAGTAGACAAACCATTTTCACCGCGTATTAATAATGTATTTTTACCTTTTTATGTAGTTGATACGAGCTGGATAGAACAGGCGTTACCAGATTGTCCTAATTTAATTGAGCGCTTAGTTGAACCGGCAACATCTGGATTGACCTCAGGAACACCCCAATCGAATCAACTCAATGTGCAATTAGATTGCGTTTATCCTTTATCACTAAGTGAACTAGTCGAACGTAATCTACCTCAAGATCATTACCGAGATTACCCTACACTTCCTATTCATTATGAAGGTGTTATTTATCCTCGAAGCGAAGATGCGCATCTTTTACCGCAATCAGAATTACAACTGATGAGTTTGTACAAAGATATAAATTGGGATAAATCCTATACTCCATTACTTCACACTGTGTGGCGACAACCTGTTGCTGTCGAGCAAGAAAATGCTTTTTCTATTCCTATCTTAGCAGGTAAAAATTTAACCTTTCAAGCTGATAGAGAACAATCAATTGAGCATGATAAACAATTGGCAAATGAGCTAATTTTACGACAAACAGATCCTCAGATGGTTGTTAAAACTGTTTCTCCAATTGTCTCTCCTATTATTTCTACAATAGTGCCACAAATTAAAGCCACCTTAGATGACACGCTTGCCTTATACCCTGACCAACTCAAACAAACCCAAGATAAAGCGATGATTGATACTACCTCAGTGTTTGAATTTGAGGGATTGGTCACTGTCTATATAAAATATATTAATCGCGTGCCATACCTACATATTGATAGTCATGCCTTGTTTAATACTGCACAAGTATCTAACACAGAGCCTTTAACGATTATCCCACATACATTTAAACAACGTCGGCGTGTTATTTCCAACCAAGTACACTACTTTGACCACCCGTACTTTGGCATAGTCATAGAGCTTCGTCGTTATAAACGCCCTGCCTTGGCTTCTCTTGACTCTGCCAGCAATTCATCGGGTAATTAAACTGCGAAGTAACCTGTTAAATGAATTGCTAAGAAATCTCCAAACAAATATTAAAGGTTCCATGTAACATGAAAATTTATACACGTACCGGTGACACTGGTCAAACCCAAGTTTACACCCATGAAGTACTAAAAAAAGACAAGGATGATAGTCTTTTACAATGCTACGGCACCTTAGATGAATTGAACTCTTATGTCGGTTTGATTGCGGCACACTTCGTCGCTAAGACTAGCGCTGAAGGCGTCACTAGTTCTCTACCTCACCCAGAGGTAGTCGCGTGGTTAGAACAGATCCAACGGGATATTTTCGCAATGGGGTTTGCAATGTCTAACGCCAGTACCTTGCGCGATGCTGGTGTCGAATGGTTAGAAAGTTGTATTGATAGTATGACTGCGCACTTAGCACCGCAAACTAGTTTTATTTTACCCGGTGGCAGCGTTAATGCAGCCCACGTTCACGTAGCTCGCACCATTGCTCGACGCGCTGAGCGTGAATTAGTGACATTACATAAACACACGGAACTAGCCCCCAACGTATTGAGGTATATTAATCGTTTATCTGATTTTATGTTTGTGCTGGCTCGTGCAACCAATGCTCAGAGTGATATTACTGATATCAGTGTGTAAATAGCATCTAAGTTTTGCTAGTCGCTAGCTTGCTGAATTCGTTCAACTGCGGCATGGTAGTTTGGGTGAGACAGTAATTGTTGGTAATGATTGACAGTTTGCGCATTAACCGAGACTAAACCTTGTGCTCTTGTTGAGTAATGCGCTTGATGCTTCGCTGTATGACCTAGGTTGTCCAACACTTTAATCGCCTCGTCAGGGGCGTTACATATCAATGCCATATCCACACCTGCAGCTAACGCATTCTCAACACGCGATAACATATCACCCGCTTGTGTCGCTGCATGCATTGATAAATCATCCGAGAATATCACCCCTTCAAAACCCAATTTCTGACGTAAAATCTGCTGTAACCAGATAGTAGAAAACCCAGCAGGTTGTTCATCAACATTTGGGTACACGACATGAGCAGGCATCATTCCGGCTAATAACTCATCGGTAATTAATCGTGCAAACACTGCCATATCACGCTCGAAAATCACCGTTTCTGATCGTTCATCAACCGGCATAGCAATATGCGAATCAGCTTGTACATTACCATGCCCTGGGAAGTGTTTACCAATTGCGGGCATGCCCCATTGTGTCATTCCTTGAATAAACGCGCGTGCTAACGTATCGATTTGACTCACATTTGCAGAGAAACTTCGCTGTCCGATTACCTCTGAGATCCCATTGATATCGAGCACTGGAGCGAAACTGATGTCCACACCATGACCTAAACATTCTGCGGCTATGACTGTTCCGCAAGCATTAGCTAATGCTTCAGACTCTGCATTTGACGCTATCGCTCCCATAGCAGGAACACTCGTAAACCCTTCAATAAAACGTTGTACCCGCCCACCTTCTTGGTCGACTCCGATTAAAATAGGATGGGATGCACTGGCTTTTATTTGAGCCGTGAGATGGCGTAATTGTTGTGGATCATAATAATTACGGGCAAACAGAATCACTCCGCCAGTCAATGGATGCCCAATAATCTCTTGCTCTTGTGCGGTTAATTCACAGCCTGCGACATCGAGCATGATGGGATGCATATAAGTTCCTATTGATGAGTAAATATTGAGTTAGTAAAGGCGCACAAAATTGTGTGTGTAAATATTGGTCAGATTGCGTTAATGTGTAAACATAACAACAATATATAACTCCCTAATAATATAAAACCAATAAAGGAAGTGCAATTAATGAAATGGTTTAAACGTATTACCATCACCATAATATTACTGATATTCGTCGCAATCGGGCTAGTATACCTTTTATTATCAAGTTCAAAAGCACAACTTGACGGGTCTATTCATGCGTCAACGCTAAGCGCACCAGTGAGTATTGCGCGTGACCAATATGGGTTGGCTAAATTTAGCGGCAGTAATCAACTTGATGCCTTCTATGCACAAGGTTATGCGCATGCCCAAGATCGGTTTTTTCAAATGGATTTATTACGCCGCAATGCAGCAGGTGAATTATCTGAATTATTTGGTCCAGCGGCCTTATCACGTGATAAAAAAGCGCGTTTCCATCAATTTCGTCAACGAGCGCAACGCGCCTTTACTTTATTTTCAGGCAAACAACAGGCGATAGTTGAAAGTTATACTCGCGGAGTCAATGCCGCATTAGAGGCTTACAGTATTGCGCCATTTGAATACCTGTTAACAGGTGCAAGTATGCGCGAATGGCAAGCAGAAGACTCCTTATTAGCGATTTATAGTATGTATATGGATCTGCAAGGTTCACAAGTTGACCGTGATTTAACCATAACCTATTTACACAATCAATATGGGCAAGAGATGGTTGATTTTTTACTCTCTCCGTCCTCATATCAAGCCGCGATTGACGGTTCGACCATTCCTTTAAATACTCAACCCATACCAGAGCTAACATTGCTTGCTTCTGAGTCTGCGACGACGTTTATCGATGAATCTTGGTTTGATTATTTTGAAGAAGCCGATATTGGCAGTAATAACTGGGCTGTGTCGTCACAACATACGAATAATGAACACGCACTATTATCCAATGACATGCATCTGGGATTAAATTTACCTGCTATTTGGTATCGTGCGCAAATTGAATACCCACATGAAGGTAAAGATATTACCGTTGTTGGAGTCAGTTTACCCGGTGCTCCAGGAATCATTGTCGGCTCTAATCTACACGCTGCATGGGGATTTACTAATGCTAATGTGGATAATGTCGACTGGATTGCCCTACCCGATGACTATAGCACCAGCACAGTTAATGAAAGCATCATCACCACCGAAGGCAGTGAAAATTATGCAATTACCATGAGTGAATACGGACCGGTTAAAACTATCGACGGACAACGTTTTGCATTAAAGTGGGTTGCCCATAGCGATTATGCTGTTAGTTTTGATTTATTGGATTTGGCGCATGCACATTCTGTTACAGCATTAATGGATGTGGCTCAAGACATTCGGATCCCCGTGCAAAACATGATGATGGCAGATAGCCAAGGGCAAACGGCCTATCGCTTAACAGGTGCGGTAACCTCTCGAGCGCCACTTCAAGCTAACGCAATTACTATAAATCAATTTGCGACTGTAGCTCAAGCATGGCAACACCCAGAGATGAATACGCCAATCTATCAATCGCCTGAATACCATAAGCTATGGACGGCGAATGCGCGTGTATTATCTGCCAATGACACGGATCGCTATGGTGATGGTGGTTATGCATTAGGCCCTCGAGGGGTACAAATCGCCAATCGACTCAAAGCTCAAGACACATTCGATGAACAAGATTTTTTAGACTTACAGCTTGATAATCGTGCACTTTATATAAAAACATGGCGAGATTTATTGCTCTCAACATTACAGCGAGCTGACGATCCGCAATACGCTCAAGCCATTTTAGCCCTGCAAAACTGGCAAGCTTGTGCATGTAGCGATGATGTCGGTTACACCCTCGCCCGCTATTTTAGAACACAAGTTATGTATGAGTTGATGACACCTTTATATCAAGCGGCGCAACAAGCGGGCGTGCGCTTTAGCAGTATCAACCGCCATTTAGATACTGCAGTACTAAGATTATTGGAGGAACAACCAACTTCGTGGTTAGCGGGTAATTATACTAACTACGAACAGTTAAAATTAGCGATGTATCAACAAACTATTAATAAACTCGCGACAAAGATGCAACTGATTCAAACCAATAAACAAATCGATATATCGCAGTTTTCTTGGGGTAAAGTCAATGAGCTCAACATACGTCACCCTATATCAAGACAAGTCCCCGTATTAGCTCAATACCTTGATATGCGCCCTGTTTCTGGTTTTGGAGATAGCTTTATGCCAGCCGTGCAAAACGGAACGCACGGAGCTTCACAACGCTTCATAGTGCAACCTGGGCTAGAAGAAAATGGATTTATGTCGTTACCTGGTGGTCAATCTGGACATCCGTTATCCAAATACTATGATGCAGGTTTTGAAGTATATGCTGGACATCAAGGGTTGCCACTGCTATTTCAACAAGCTCAGCATAAGTTAACGCTAACGCCGCAGTAACTATTGTAGGCTATTTGCGTGGTGTTATTTAAATGTAGACATCGAGGCTTGCCATTGCACTTGTGCATCGGCAATGTCTTGCTCTGTAACTAATCGACCTTGTTCATTGGCTAATACTTTTGCCATGTTGAAAATAATTAAATCGCGATCAATAATTAATGTTGTTGCATCTTGGTAAAGCTCCCCACGTGCTTCTGGAAACCGCTCTAACAAACCATCTAACGAACGCAGCTGATAGTAGCGCTTTTGCACTTCTTCGTTAAACCATGCTCGTTTAGCCCGAAACGTCATAAAATCTGACGCTTGTATAGAACGCAAAAATTCGAGTTGTTGAGGGGCTAAGTTGAGTTTTAATGCCGTATCAATTAAACGCTCTTGTAAAACAATCAGTTCTTGTGGCTGAGAATGCTTCACAGCGCTTAGTGCAGTGTTAATCACTTCTTCCACGTTTAATAAATCCATAGCGGTTAAGGTAGAAACAGGCACTTGTTGTGTCATCAACATTGCAGCTAATTGTGCGTCGTCTTCAGACTGTTTATCATTTTTTGCGCCTAAATCAACACCAGCCCCCGTTGGATCATTGAGTAGCATAGCTTCAAAATCAACTTGAGCACGCTGGGCTTGAGCCAACATGGGTTCAGTCACCTGTTGCTGCACAAATTGAAAATAAGCCAACCAACTACCATAACTGAGAAGGGATACGCTACATAGAAGCGTAAAAAGCACCCGAAGGTGCTTTAAAAATGAAGATTGTGCCATTACTAGGATTCAGACCCAGGGGCGTTTTCAACGCGAGATTTTAATTTTTGACCTGGTTTAAACGTCACCACACGACGCGCTTTGATAGGAATATCTTCGCCCGTTTTTGGATTACGACCAGGTCGTTCTTTTTTGGTTCTAAGATCAAAATTACCAAAACCAGACAATTTGACTTGTTCACTGCTTTCCAAAGATGATTTGATTTCTTCAAAAAATGCTTCGACTAAGTCTTTTGCGTCTTTTTTATTTAAACCCACTTTCTCGAACAAATGTTCAGCCATTTCAGCTTTGGTCAAAGCCATAGAATTACTCTCTTAACGTTGCAGCAAGTTGAGACTTCAATCCTGATACCACTTGGTCTACGCATGCTTGGATCTCAGCTTCTTCAAGTGTTTTTTCAGGGTCAGACAAGGTCAATGAAACTGCTAGGCTCTTTTCGCCCTGTGCAATCCCTTCGCCCGTATATATATCAAATAATGTTAGGTCAACTAATTGATTTACGCCAACTTTTTTAATACAAGATACAATATCAGCATAACTTACATTGTCTTTGACTACAATTGCTATATCGCGTTTATTGGTCGGAAATTTAGAAATAGCTTGCGCTTTTGGTAGTACACGCCCAGTTAATGCGGCCTGCTCTATTTCAAACATAAACACTTTTGCATTGACGCCCAAGGCTTTTGAAAACTGCGGATGTAATGCCCCTACGAAGCCTACCACTTGGCCATCTTTAAGGATATCAGCACCTTGACCTGGATGTAATAAATCTTGTTTTGACTTAGCAAAACTAAACGCTTCAGGGTTGGCCGTCTTTGCAATTAAACGCTCAACATCACCCTTTATCGAAAAGAAGTCAACAGCAGTTGCTTCTTGCCATGACTCGGTTAACACTGTACCTGCACATACCGCAGCGATCATAGGTGTTTGTTCAACACCACTTGGCGCTTGCTCATTGGCAATAAAACGTAAGCCTGTTTCAAATAAACGCACACGCGCTTGTTGGCGTTTTTGGTTATAGCCTAACGCTTGTAATAAACCCGTTACCAAACTCACACGCATTACTGACATATCGGCAGAAATAGGATGAGGTAAGGTTAATGTTGCCGTGTCGCTAAACAAAGCTGATTGTTTTTTCGGATCGACGAAACTATAAGTAATCGCTTCATCATACCCCTGTTGTAACAACACATGCTTTAATGCATTTAATGGCAATTGTGCTTCATCTGCAGGGCGCATATTTAAAGACGCAGTCGGTGCAACATTAGGAATATTGTTATACCCATACACACGTGCAACTTCTTCAATTAAGTCTTCTTCGATACTGATATCAAAACGATATGCAGGAACCGAAACAGACCATTGACCATTGTTATAATCAACACCAAAACCTAAACGTGTTAATATCTCAGTCACCGTGTCTGTCGCAATTGCGATACCAATGACTTTAGCTAAACGTGCTTCACGTAAAACAACATCTGTAGCTTGTGGTACATGTTCTTGTGCAACCGCCTCAACAATCGGACCGACTTCACCACCGACAATACTCGTTAGTAATGTAGTCGCACGCTCCATCGCATCACGCTGTAATTGTGGATCAACGCCACGCTCATAACGGTGAGAAGCATCGGTATGCAAACCATACTGACGAGATTTACCCAAAATCGCATCAGGTGCAAAAAATGCAGCTTCTAACACAATATTGTTCGTTTCACTGGTAACACCTGAATGCAAACCACCAAAGATACCCGCTAACGCCAGTGCTTTGTTATCATCAGCAATAACTAACGTATTAGTATTCACTTTGATTTCAGTTTCATCAAGTAATGTTAGTGCTTCATCTTGTGTTGCCATGCGAACATGGATATCACCTTCAATGCTATCTGCATTAAACGCATGCATTGGGTGACCCAATTCAAGTAAAATATAGTTTGTGACATCGACGACGGGATCAATTGAACGGATCCCACTGCGACGTAATTTTTCAGATAACCATAAAGGCGAGCTCACCGATAAATCAACATTGTTGATCACTCGTGACAAATAACGTGGACACGCATCTGGCGCATCTAAATGTACCGCTTTAATATCAGTAATCGTTGCTGTAACAGGTGAAATTTCTGGATAAGTCACGGCTAAAGAATTGAGTACACCTACTTCGCGAGCCACACCACGCAACCCAAGACAATCAGCTCGGTTTGGGGTTAAATCAATCTCTATTGCAGTATCATCTAAGTCTAAATATTCGCGAATATCTGTACCAATAGGCGCCTCACTCGGTAATTCTAAAATACCATCGTGATCATCGCTAATACCTAGCTCTGAAAAGCTACACAACATGCCAAATGAAGGTTGACCGCGTAATTTAGCTTTCTTAATTTTGAAATTACCAGGTAAAACAGCACCAACACAGGCAACCGCAACTTTTAAACCTTGACGGCAATTTGGCGCACCACAGACTATATCAAGGAGTTCATCAGCACCTACATCAATTTTGGTGACACGTAATTTATCTGCATCAGGATGTTGACCACATTCGACTACGTGACCAATAACTACACCACTAAAATCGCCAGCAACAGGCTCTAAACCGTCGACTTCAAGACCAGCCATTGAAATTTGTTCGGCCAACGCATGGGTGTCTAAACTTGGGTTTACATATTCACGTAACCACTTTTCTGAAAAAATCATGCCCTCACCTCTTATTTAAATTGCTTTAGAAAACGTAAATCGTTTTCAAAAAATGCACGTAAATCGTTAACGCCATAACGCAACATTGTGAGACGCTCGACTCCCATACCAAAGGCAAAACCAGTGTACTCTTCTGGGTCGATACCGACTGACTTAAGTACATTTGGATGGACCATGCCACAGCCTAATACTTCTAACCATTTACCATTTTCACCCATCACATCGACTTCAGCAGAAGGCTCAGTGAATGGAAAATAGGAAGGACGGAAACGCACAGTTAAATCTTTTTCAAAAAAGTGATTTAAGAAATCATGCAAAATGCCTTTTAACTCAGTAAAAGAAACATTTTTGTCTACCATCAACCCTTCGACCTGATGAAACATCGGTGTGTGAGTTTGGTCATAATCATTACGATAAACACGCCCAGGGGAAATAATACGAATAGGCGGCTTTTCAACTTCCATCGTACGTATTTGTACACCTGATGTTTGGGTGCGTAACATCACATCAGGATTAAAATAAAACGTATCGTGATCGGCACGTGCCGGATGATTAGCAGGGATATTTAGCGCGTCAAAGTTATGAAAGCCATCTTCCACTTCAGGGCCCGTCTTAACTGCAAAACCTAATTCACCAAAGAAACTTTCAATTCGCTCAATGGTGCGTGAAACCGGATGCATATTACCCACATTCTGAGCAATACCAGGTAGTGTTACATCCACCGCTTCGCTAGCTAATTTAGCATTCATTTCAGCTAATTTAAGTGCATCAGATTTGACGCCTATTAACTGTTGAATTTCTTGCTTAGCAATGTTGATTTTTTGACCTGCAAGCGGACGTTCTTCGTTGGATAATTTACCTAGGCCTTTGAGTAAATCAGTTAATTTACCTTTTTTACCCATAAAATCGACGCGAACGGCGTCTAGCGTAGCTACATCAGCGGCAGCTTCAATTAAGCTTTTAGCTTCATTGACAATGGCTGCAAGTTCCATGGAATCCCCAAATGGAAGTAGTTAAACAGAATTATTAAACGCGTATTTTACATGAAATAGACAGGCTTTGTGTAGTTAAACACACGTAAAATCAAAGATATCTGAAAAAAAAAGCAAAAAAAAACGGTGAACATCCGATTCACCGTTTTTCCAGAACTTAAACTTTTGCTAAAATTTTATGCTAACGCGCCTTTAGCCGCTTCGACTAATGCGGTGAAAGCAACTTTATCGTGAACAGCGATGTCAGCAAGGATCTTACGATCGATTTCAACAGACGCTTTCTTTAAACCGTTAATGAAACGGCTGTACGATAAACCATTTTGACGTGATGCCGCATTGATACGCGCAATCCATAACTGACGGAATTGACGCTTACGTTGACGACGGTCACGATATGCATATTGACCAGCTTTCGTTACTGCTTGTGCCGCTACGCGATATACACGTGAACGAGCGCCGTAATAACCTTTGGCCTGCTTTAATACTTTTTTATGACGAGCGCGGGCAATAGTACCGCGTTTTACTCTAGCCATTGTTCAGTCTCCTGTCTTAAACGTAAGGTAACATGCGTTGGATAAGCTTAGTATCCGAAACATGAACTAATTTTTTGCCACGTAAGTGACGCTTACGCTTAGTACTCTTCTTGGTCAAAATGTGACGCAAGTGAGACTGCTTTGATTTGAAACGACCAGACGCTGTCTTACGAAAACGCTTAGCTGCTCCAGAGTTGGATTTCATTTTAGGCATTGCTAAAACTCCGCATTGTTATATTAAGCCAAAAATTTGCAGATTTAATGGCTGATTAAAATTTAGTAATTAGGTGTTACCCGATTGCAGTCAGGTAAACTTGTAAACCACAATTACTTCTTAAGTGGGGCCAAGACCATAATCATTTGTCGTCCTTCAACTCGATGAGGGAACGATTCACAATTTGAGATTTCATCCAAATCCGCTTTAACACGTTTAAGTAATGTAATCCCGATCTCTTGGTGAGCCATTTCACGTCCGCGGTAACGGATTGTGACTTTAGCTTTATCACCAGCCTCTAGAAAGCGACGCAGGTTGCGCAGTTTGACCTGGTAATCGCCTTCATCAGTGCCAGGGCGAAATTTAATCTCCTTGACCTGAATTTGCTTTTGTTTCTTCTTTTGCTCTTTAAGAGCTTTACTCTTCTCAAAAAGGAATTTGCCATAATCCATGACTTTACACACTGGTGGTTCAGCATTTGGACTAATTTCGACCAAGTCTAACGTGTGCGCATCTGCTAAAGCTTGTGCTTCAGTTAATGTCACTACACCTAATGGTTCACCACTTACACCAACTAAACGAACTTCGCTTACGTTAGTAATTTCGTCATTGATCCGAGCTTTGTCGCTCTGAGCCTTATTATTAGCGCCTTTAATGTGCTATTCCTCCAAGAGATTATCTAATTACTTTATCTGCGATGTCTTGCCCGACTTTAACCAAGAACTCGTCAATTGACATTTTTCCTAGGTCATCGCCTTTACGGGTACGTACCGCTACTTCGCCAGCTTCCATTTCTTTGTCGCCGACAACTAACATATACGGAACACGCTTCAAAGTGTGCTCGCGGATTTTAAAGCCTATTTTCTCATTTCTCAAGTCCGGTTTCACTCTAATTCCACTTTCTTGCAGTTTTTTTGCAATTTTTTCACAATATTCGGACTGTTTGTCCGTAATATTCAAAATTACTGCCTGAGTTGGAGCTAACCAGGTCGGAAAATGACCAGCATATTCTTCTGTTAAAATACCAATAAAACGTTCAAGCGATCCCAAAATGGCTCGGTGAATCATTACTGGCACTTTTCTTTCGCCATCTTCAGCGACATAAGTAGAGCCTAATCGGCCCGGCATTGAAAAGTCGAGCTGCACTGTACCACATTGCCAAGGACGATCTAAACAATCGTGTAAGGTAAATTCAATTTTAGGACCATAAAACGCTCCTTCTCCTGGCTGATATTGAAATTCAATATCATTTGCAGCTAGTGCTTCAGCTAATGCAGCTTCAGATTTATCCCACATTTCGTCACTACCAACACGTTCTTCTGGACGTGTTGATAATTTAACTACTATTTTTTCAAAACCAAAAGTAGCATAGGTGTCGTACACCATTTTAATACAACCGCTGACTTCTTCTAAAATTTGTTCTTCTGTACAGAAAATATGTGCATCGTCCTGAGTAAAGCCACGTACGCGCATTAATCCATGTAACGCACCAGAAGGTTCATTACGATGACAACAACCAAACTCAGCCATACGCAATGGTAAATCACGGTAGGATTTTAAGCCTTGGTTAAAAATCTGAACATGCCCTGGACAGTTCATTGGTTTAATTGCATATTCACGTTTTTCAGATTCAGTCGTAAACATATTAGAAGAATACTTATCCCAATGACCTGATTTTTCCCATAAAGTACGGTCCATCATTAATGGCCCTTTTACTTCTTGGTAATCATATTGAGTCAGTTTTTTACGAATAAAACCTTCTAATTCAGTATAAATAGACCAACCATCATTGTGCCAGAACACCATTCCTGGTGCTTCTTCTTGCCAATGAAACAAATCTAGGGTTTTACCAATCTTACGGTGATCGCGCTTTTCTGCTTCTTCAAGACGATTTAAATAGGCTTTTAATTGTTTTTTATCTGCCCATGCTGTGCCGTAGATACGCTGTAACATTTTGTTATCAGAATCACCACGCCAATAAGCACCTGCAACTTTCATAATTTTAAAGTGTTGGCAAAAACGCATGTTCGGTACATGAGGTCCGCGACACATGTCGACATATTCTTCATGTACATATAATGCAGGCATTTCATCTTGACCGATATTTTGGTCTAAGATTTCCATTTTATAAGTCTCACCGCGCTCAACGAAAGCATCACGGGCAGTTTGCCAAGAGCCTACTTTCTTGACTACGTCATAAGACGTTTTCGCCAGTTCTAACATACGCTTTTCAATTTTAACTAAATCATCTTGAGATAAGGAGTGATCTAAGTCGACGTCGTAATAAAAACCATTGTCAATAGTAGGACCAATTGCCATTTTTACATCTGGATACAACTGTTTAATCGCATGACCAATTAAGTGCGCACAAGAATGGCGAATAATTTCAAGCCCTGCTTCATCGCGAGCAGTTATGATCTGTAATTGTGCATCTTCGGTAATAAGATCACAGGCATCGGCAAGTTCGCCATTTATTTTGCCAGCGATGGTTGCTTTAGCAAGACCTGGGCCGATGTCATTTGCCACGTCCATAATAGAAACAGCGTTATCAAATTCACGGGTTGAACCGTCTGGTAAGGTAATAATGGGCATGAAAAATCCTTGAACAGTGGTGACGCCTACACTGCGCCACTTGTATTTAAAAAAACACCATATTTTATAAGGATGAACTTACGATGGTGATACAATGCGCGGTATTATACAGATAGAGCCTATTTTGATGCAATCTTTTGTTTTTTTTATATTAATCAGTGTATTTGTGAGCGGTCTGACTCAAGCCGAAGCCACGCAATTGGCTAAAGAAACGCAATGGAAAGAACACCAAGTTAATCAGCATATTTTAGTCAGCTCATCGACCCAAAATGGCATCTATCAAATCAATGCGAAAATGTATGTGCATGCCACGCCCGATGAGTTTTTTGAATTATTAGAAGCGACCGGCACAAACTGCCATTGGATTGCTAATTGCAAGTCAGTTGATATATTAAATGCAGAGATAAACAATACTCGCTTTGTACACACCATTTTCGATAGCCCATGGCCAGTTGTTGATCGAGAAATGTATACTCGTTCTTTACATGAATTTAGTGCAGATCATCAACACCTATCGATCATCATTGATGATATTGCAGATAACTACCCCGCTCACCCTCGTCGTGTCATGATCCGTAATGTGCAAGCTCAATGGTCAATGACACATTCCCATGACGGTTGGTATGAGTTGAATTACCTTGCAAGTGCCGACCCTGGTGGCATGATCCCACAATGGCTCTCCAAACAACTGTTAAAAGATTCTACTTCCACTACGTTTACTCGATTACGCGAGCTACTGCATGCTGACAAAACATTATAAGCAAATCAAAATCACACACTCTTCTACTTATATAGGTCGCCTATTCATTTTACTATGCTTATTCGTTGGAGGCTGCCAACAGCAGCAATTATTACCTGACACTTTAGATGAATATCATACCCGCCTAGCGCGTGTACTCGCACTTCCTGAACACGTGTCGACTCCCGTCATTAGCTTAGATTACCCTTCACCAGAACAGCGCAATATCAACATACCAAGAATTAGTATGCCGCTAGCTGATTTTTATGCAATATCGGAGTGTGAGTTAGCTCCATTAATCGCACAGCGCAACACATCACTAGGCAAAGTAGAACCTCCGTCGCGCCGTTTAGTTTACGAAGCTACCCTGTTACATACTATAACTAGATGTATTGAACTAGCAGGTGCAATTGAGACGCAGGCTAACGCAACACTTTATGATGCGTTGACGAGTAAACAGTCTCATTATCCTAAAGCGTGGGCTAACCTCATACAAAATAGTCAAAGTATTCGCTTGGGCTTAGGGTTTTCACCTGGTTATATTGAAGGCGATATAAGCGATGGTTTTGTCGAAACTAAAGCAGCATTACAGTATTTATTGCAGGCTCGCTCTACACCACCATTAGATATTACGCATTTAGAAAGCCAACTCGCTATTTTAGAAAATTTCCGATTACTCGCTCGTCTTTATCGTTCAACTCAACTGCTGACCCAAAAGTTAGGTCACATAAATCAGCAATTGAGCGAGTATAATAACGATTTCACTTGTGCTAACCCCGCGGTAAAAACACAAATAAAAATCCTAAACAATGTAATGAAGCAATTTTTCATTCAAGAACTACAGCCAATAGCAAGTCACATTAACCGATATCAGCATGAGTTAGCGCCAGTATTGAATCAAATTATGTCATTTCCAGATATACACCCTTCAATGAGTGCCTATTTAGATACCCAGACACAATCTTTTGATGAGTACCAAACAGCGTTTAAAGACCATGTGGGTTTATTACAACAAGTATTGGCAATCTGTGGATTGCGCCCTACAGTAAACTAACCAGTTCATCCGCATGAATGATCTTGTTTTGATTTATTTGATAGTCATGGTTAACTTGTTGAAATAATGCAGCTTCATCTATATTGGCTAATGATTGCTTTAGCCCTACTAGATTAACAATGACTTTGTTGTCACACAAATCTCGGATCATCGAATGCGTGTATTTAGCAGGCGTAAAATAACGTAAATGATCGAATACGGCATAATTCATTACCGCAGTAGGATTAATATGTTGGCGAATATAATCGGACGCACCGGCAATTAATGACGCTTTGTTTTCAATAATAATGTGTTCTTTGGCTTCAATACTATTGAGTAACTCAACAACATTTAAACCTTGTTGTTGGCCGCTAACTAAGCCAAATAAGGTATCAGGCTTAGGGTTAACTATTAACTGCGTGGTTACCTTTAAGCACTCTTTCATGCAATAAAATTCAAATGAAAGGTGTTCGTCTACTTTTGAAAAATAACTTTTAAATGTGAATATGTTGTTCATTGATTCCCCCATTTAAAAATTATACGCGATAAAAAATTTAAACGATGCTTAGAATACTGTTGGGAAAGCTAGTTTATTTTGTAGGATATTTGATATTTGATGTTAAAAAAGAATGGTCGAATCGGGCAGGATCGAACTGCCGACCTCCTCGATGTCAACGAGGCGCTCTCCCGCCTGAGCTACGATTCGACGGATATCACTTTGGAAGAGGCGTGAATTATACGGATTAAGATTATCCTGTCAAAGGTTTTTATTAAAAAACAAAAGGTTTGATATAACTGGCGATATTTTGATCATTTACCAAGTCCAAAAATGCGTCACCTAATTGATCTGAATCATCTAAAACCCTTGTCCAGTAAGCGATCCGTGTTGCTGCATCCATACTTTCAAAATCGCTACGGTCTGGTATTTTTCCATAGGGTAATTTGGCTACAAACTCAGCACTCGGGACTAGCATCACCACATTATCGTAATTTCTCACATTAGGCTTACGCTTTTTCAAAGACTTATCAAACCATCCCGTTATCGGTTTAGGATAAAAGTGTGGATACAAAGTTAATGTATCTGACGATTGTTGATGAGGAAATGATAAATCGAAGTGATAATCGATGATCCCCCCATCACGGTACATGCCCGCGGGTGCACCTGGAATATCCTTAATCCCTTCCATAACCACAGGAATTGAACCCGATGCCGTTAACGCTTGAATTAGGTTAGTGGAATTTAACGCTAAGTATTCGGAAGGTAAACCGTAGGGACAATCGATATTCAGCGTTTCTGTGGAAAATACAACACGGTCGTAATAGTGTTTTAATTGGGTACGAGATATTGCATTCATCCCAGCACTCATTAGCAGACCGGGTATTTGTAACGCTTTATGTTCAAACCGAGTTAACCCTTTAGCACGCGCTACAATAAAATGCGCTTTGACCCGATCATTATTCAAGATCTCTGAAACGCCAGTTTCACCCATTAACTTATTCATAATGGCATACACGCTTTGTGTTATATCGAATGCTGACGGTTTATCGCTATATACTGTATTAGCGTAATAGTGCGATAACCGATTAATTGCAGCTTTAGGATCATCCTGAGCCATACAAGCTGCACGAAAGGCACCTGCAGAACTCCCTACCACATGAATTTTATGTGCCGTGTTGGCAAAAAAATCAGGAATAATGACTCTATCTAAGCCCGCTAATACAAACCACTTAGGCCCACCAGAAGCACCTAATATGGTATCAAACAATGCAGGTGCAAACCCTTCATCAGTAATCTGCTGTAATGCTTTAGGGCCAGCATAAATATCGAGCATGGTATTCCAGTAAGATAAAATTGTTAAAATATTGTGTTATTTACTAGTGATAGAGTCACATTTTGGATCAACAATATCTTACACGGTCATAATGATATCCACATTTATTTTTAAATTGACAAACTTAATCAAAATGGTGGCATTGACACATAAATTGTGTTTTGTGCCTCGATAACGGGCTGTTCTGACTAAAATTAGGTATTGCAAGGAACACGACCACCCTACTCGATTTAACAGTGCATTAATGGCTATAAAAAATCTTGGGCAAATATCCTACAAACCGTATAAAACATGACCTGCACAAATGTGGTGCGATGCAAAATCCTTGTATATTACGCAAACAATTTTATCTTTTTCTAGTTCATTAACAAATAAACTTTGGATAAAAAACAAATGTCAACAAACAATATAGCACAAAAAACAACCAACCTGTTTGAGGCCGTATTATATCTAAACTTACGTCGTTTAATTTTTTATGTCCACAAAGTTATCCACAGATTCAGTGGATAAGTTAGAAATTCTGCGTAGGAGATTTCTTACAACATTGAATTAACATAAATAACATTTTGTAATTTTTAATCTTAATGCGACAAGGTCTGACATCATGAGATATTTTTTATATTTGTTGATGATTATTGTAATATACAAGTACATAAATAATTAGTGACGGATTGACCAAGAATGACTACTCTATATGGCATAAAAAACTGCGACACGATGAAAAAAGCCATGCGTTGGTTAAGTGACAATAACATCGACTATACCTTCCATGATTACCGCAAAGAAGGAATTGATCCTGAGTGGGTCAAAGAGATGTTAACTAAGGTTGAGATTGATGTCTTTATCAATAAACGCGGTACGACATTTAGACAGCTTGATGCCGATGTCAAAGCAATGTTGAATGAGCAAAGTGCGATACCTTTATTAGTAGCGCAGCCAGCCATGATAAAACGTCCTATATTAATCCATAATGACAGCATACAATTAGGGTTTAAACCTGAGGTTTACAGTAGTATTTTCCTATAACTACATTGAAGCAATGTCTTCACTTTATAACCTTTGACTTACAACCTCTTAAGATAAAGTACACACTATATGAATGATGTAATTGCACTATGCCAAGCGCTTATTCAAGAGCCTTCGGTAACACCTGAAGACAAAGCCTGTCAACCTATGATGGCTAACCGCTTAACGCCATTAGGGTTTGGCATTGAAACAATGGTATTTCACGACACAACCAATATGTGGGCACGAAAAGGGACACAATCACCTGTGTTTTGTTTTGCTGGTCACACTGATGTCGTACCGACTGGCCCTGCGGACAAATGGCAACATCCTCCCTTTGCAGCACAAATCCATGATGGTTATATTTGGGGACGTGGGGCTGCTGATATGAAAGGTAGTCTTGCTGCCATGGTCGTTGCAACCGAACAGTTTGTGACTGATTATCCTGATCATAAAGGTTCAATTGCCTTTTTAATTACGTCAGATGAAGAAGGGCCCTTTATTAATGGTACAACTAAGGTCATTGACACATTAGAAGCACGCAATGAAAAAATTGATTACTGCGTAGTAGGTGAACCCTCTAGTACTGAATTAGTAGGTGATGTCGTTAAGTATGGTCGCCGTGGCTCATTAACGGGTGATTTAATTGTCAAAGGTAAGCAAGGTCATGTCGCCTACCCTCACCTTGCAGACAACCCCATTCACAATGTCGCTGCCGCAATTGATGAGCTTAGTAAAACTAAATGGGATGATGGTAACAGTGCCTTTCCTGCTAGTACGTTCCAAGTATCAAACTTTAATGCGGGAACTGGTGCAGGTAATGTTATTCCTGGTGAGTGCCATATTTGTTTTAATTTTCGCTTTTGTACCGAACAAACCTTCGAGTCACTACAACAACAGGTTTATAAAATACTCGACAGTTATGAATTAGATTACACTATTGATTGGACATTTAACGGCTTACCGTTTTTAACCGAATCAGGCACCTTAGTGGATGCAACAGTTGCAGCCATCAAGCAGGTAACCGGCCGCGATACCGAACTATCAACAGCTGGTGGCACATCCGATGGGCGTTTTATCGCGCCTACTGGTGCACAAGTGATTGAGTTGGGGCCTATCAACGCAACGATCCATCAGATTAATGAACGCGTTAAAGCCGATGATTTGGTGCAATTAGCCGATATATATTACCATATTTTAGTTAACACTCTAGGTAACGAATAATCATGTCTCCTTCCGCTCCCTATGGTATTGACGAATCTCATTTACTCGCTATAGGGAGTGTGGCGCCAGACAATGGTTCGGATCGACATCGTCTCCAACCAGCAGCGGTACATGCGTTTATTGAGTTACAATCTGCAGCATCAGCTGCCGGTATTGATTGTCAGATAATAAGTAGTTATCGCAGTTTTGCACAACAACAATCCATTTGGGATCGCAAGTGGCGCGGCGAATTACCGATTTTGGATGCTGCGCATCAACCGCTAGATATAGCAGTTATGACTGATGTAGAAAAAATGCATAACATCTTACATTGGTCAGCCCTACCTGGAGGCTCTCGCCATCATTGGGGTACCGACTTTGACGTCATTGATCGTCAGTCCGTCAAAGCCTCTAATTACGATATACAGCTAGTCGAGGCAGAATATGCTAGTGATGGTGTCTGTGGACACCTGAGTCAGTGGCTCATTGAACATGCTCATGAATATGGCTTTTATCGTCCCTATGCTCAATATCACGGCGGCATTGGTTGTGAGCCTTGGCATTATAGTTTCGCACCACTAGCCACTGATATTATGCAGTCGTTGTCATTAACTAGGATCACATCACTGATCAAAGACAGTGATATTGCTGGAAAAGACGTTATACTAGCCAACATAGAGTTAATATTTTCGCGTTATATTCTTAATACACCGCAAGTATAATTCTGCTAATTTTATAACCGTGCCATTTTTTAGGAACTAGCCATGTCACTGACAGTCATCATTATTATTATCGTTGCGGCGTTGGCATTTATTTTGTCGAATATTATTACGTTGCAAAAGTCCAAAAGCTTTACGTTACCCGATTCGTATAAAGCACGAAAAGCGGCTGAAGCAGAACATTTGGCGCAAACACAACCCGATGCAGCAACGAAAAAAGCAAAAGGCTATGAAAATGATTATGCCAAAGAAGATAAACAGGATAACTGGTAACTCACTACCCTGTTTATTGCTTATTTAAAGGTGACGGCGGTTCCACTAATACTCACTAAAAACATACCATTAGACTGCCCTAAGACTTCATAATCAATATCAATTCCGACAACCGCATCAGCACCAATTGCACGCGCATCTTCTTCTAATTCTTGAAAAGCAATTTTGCGTGCATTATTCAGTTCATTCTCATAGGCGCCAGATCGACCGCCAACTAAATCTCGGACAGAGGCAAAAATATCTTTGACAAAATTTGCACCCGTAATTGCTTCACCCACAACGATACCATGGTACTGAGCGATAGAACGTCCTTCAATCGAGGGTGTGGTCGTTAAAATCATAATAATTCCTTTATTTTCGCATACGCGAGTATTTGATTAATAAGTAATTGTGCTTCAGTATCGCTATAAGCAACACTAGGTGAATGTCCCCAAATCGGCATCGGCCAAGCCTTGTCATGTTCAAAGCGTGCGATGTGATGTATGTGTAGTTGACGAACCACATTACCTAAAGCGGCAACATTTAGTGTTGTCGGCACATATAAGTCGAGTAATGCCTGACTCAGCGCATTTGACTCGGCTAACACGCCAACTTGTTTACTCGCCGATAACTGACAAGTTTCACTGATGTCGGCTATACGAGGCACCAAGATAAACCATGGATATTGCTTATCATTCATCAATAATAACTGAGATATCGGCAAATTGGCGACAAAATATGTATCGTTTTGTAAACGCTCATCTAAATTAAACATCAAATGTACACTCCTGTTCCGTTACGGGAACAACGGTTAATAATGCCCGCTGACCAAGTGTTACGTTAGCGTTAGGAAAGACAATGGCTTCAGCATCTTGAACACAAGAGTAAGATTGCAGTAACGCTCCATACTCATCATATTCGCTAGCAAGTACATCGCCTTGGTTAAACGCGGTAAAGTTTGGCGTATCATCAGAAAAGTGAAATTTAAAATCTTCAGCATGGCGTAAAATCATTTGTTTGATCCGAAATAAAACCGGTAAACTCGGATCTGTAGCACCTTGTAAACTACTATCTGTAACATGCGAACTATCCACACTCACCAAATCAAATAAAGCAATTCGCGCTTGCGCAAAATCCGCTATATCATTTTGACCGAAGGGTTTTACTTTACCCAGTTCAACAGTAAAGCTATGTACGGAACACTGTAACGACGAAAAATAAGAATAGGTAGTAGTCGGTGACTCAGAAAACAACACTGCCTGAATGCCAGCTTTAGCTAACCATAATAACTGTGCTTTAGAATAAGCTTTATCATGTAAAAATGGATACACGGCAAAACGTGGATACGCAGAGTCTTTGATTGCAGTATGCAAATCGTAGTGATAACAAATGCTAGGATCGTCCGCTTGTGCAAAAAATGCAATGGTTAGTTGTTCTAATTGAGCAGCACGCACTCGCTCAGCATTGTGTTGCGGCTCATGTGCGCCACAAAACAAGCGGTTCATGTTTTCACTGATAAACCGTTGTGCAATATCCATTGCAGGTAAATTTGCAAATTGCACCATTAAACGCACTGTTAAAGTGACAGTTTGAGCTAATAGCGCCTCAACTAAATCGTTGCAAATCTCGATAGGAGCGGTTTCATTACCGTGTACCCCACACGAATATAAGACATGACTACCTTTGCCTTTTTCATACTCGCTTGGGATAAATTCAATAATGCCAGCAGCATGCACTACAACTTGAGTTTGGTTCGGTAACCACCACTCCTGAGTGTGGGTAAACTGTTCAGGAGCGGTGCGCGAATGATGTAAAAACTCAGTGCGCTGACTAGCAAATAATGACATAGGGAATATTACTCAATAATAATTTTATTGCCCTATTTTACGTGACATGACTCAAGATTCCAAATACGTTCAACATAATCTTTAATTGAACGGTCAGAGGTAAACTTGCCCATTTTAGCGGTATTCAAAATCGCCATCCTTGCCCAATCACTTTGATCGCGATAAGCCGCATCCACACGCTCTTGCGCTTGTGAATAACTATCATAGTCCGCTAAACATAGATACGGATCGCCACCATCAAGTAGACTGTATTTAATTGAAGATAATGCACGTGGTTTACCTGGTGTAAAGTAATCTGTATCTAACCAATCAATCACCGCTTTAAGCTCTGGGTTTTTATAGTAGTAATCATAAGGATTATATCCTTTATCATTCAGAGCTTGTACTTCATCAACCGTTAAACCAAAGATAAAGATGTTGTCGTCTCCTACTTCTTCGGCAATCTCGATATTCGCACCATCTAAAGTGCCAATCGTTAATGCACCGTTAAGTGACAATTTCATATTACCAGTCCCCGATGCTTCTTTACCCGCTGTCGAAATCTGCTCTGATACATCTGCAGCAGGGATCATTTTTTCAGCTAATGAGACGCGATAGTTAGGTAAAAATACTACTTTGAGTTTGCCGTTAACACGAGGATCATTATTAACTTTTTCTGCTACGGCATTGATTGCGTAAATAATATCTTTGGCAAGTTTATAACCCGGCGCCGCTTTAGCACCAAAAATGAATACACGAGGGTGCATGTCATAACTTGGGTTTTCTAACAAACGACGATATAGCGCTAGAATATGCAACAAGTTTAAATGTTGACGCTTGTACTCATGTAAACGTTTAATTTGGACATCAAAAATCGCTTTAGTATCAACCTCAATACCAGTTAGACTCTTAATTTCAGCTGCAAGTAATGCTTTGTTTTCTTGCTTTACTTTCATGAATTGCTTTTGGAACGTTTTGTTCGTCGCATGCTTAGCTAGACCCGTTAATTTATCTAAATCTAACGGCCAATCTGCACCAATCTTTTTATCGATTAAGCTAGATAATTTAGGGTTACAGGCTTTTAACCAACGACGTGGCGTAATACCGTTAGTGACGTTCTTTAACTTACCAGGCCACATGGTTTCAAATTCTGGGAATAGATTTTCTTTGACCAGTTTAGAATGGATCTCAGCAACACCATTTACCGCAAATGAACCAATGACAGAAAGATTACCCATGCGTACCATTTTTTCATCGGCTTCTTCAATGATTGATAACTTAGCTTTCATCGCATTATCGCCAGGCCACACTTTTTCAACTTCTGCGAGGAAGCGATGGTTAATTTCATAAATAATTTCAATATGGCGTGGTAAGATTTTTTCGATCATACGCACAGGCCATTTTTCTAGGGCTTCAGGTAATAATGTGTGATTGGTATAGGCAAAAACATTCGAACTTATTGCCCACGCGCTGTCCCAATCAAGCTCTGCTCTGTCCACCAAGATACGCATTAACTCAGGGATCGCAATGGCAGGATGCGTATCATTTAGCTGGATCACGACTTGATCAACAAAACGGCTCCAATCAGCACCATGCGCACGCTTGTAACGACGGATAATATCTTTGAGTGAACACGCACTAAAGAAGTATTGCTGGATCAGGCGCAACTCTTTACCCGCTTCAGTTTCGTCATTCGGATACAGGACTTTAGAGATGGTTTCTGCTTGTACGTTTTCCCGTTGTGCATCAACATAGCCGCCAGCATTGAATACATCCCAATTAAAATAATTTGACGCTTCAGATTGCCATAAGCGCAATACGTTAACCGTTTTACCTTCATAACCTACAACAGGAATATCCCACGGTACCCCTTTGACTATCATACTTGGGTGCCATTCCTTTTGGATACCGCCGTTTTTACCGTATTTAGTTTCTACATATCCATATAGTTGAATTTCTTGGATTGATTCAGGACGACAGATTTCCCATGGGTTACCGTAATCACGCCAGCTATCAGGGCGTTCAATTTGCTCACCGTTGCGGATCTCTTGACGGAACAATCCATGCTCATAATGCAAACCATAACCAATTGCTGGCATTTCTAACGTCGCTAATGAATCAATATAACATGCAGCCAAACGACCTAAACCGCCATTGCCTAATGCCATATCAGGCTCTTCTTCTAATACGTCAGTTAAATCTACGCCTAATTCTTTTAATGCTTCTTGGGCTTGTTCAAATACACCAAAATTATGCATGTTATTAGATAATAATCGCCCCATCAGAAACTCAGCAGAAAAATAATGAACGGCTCTAGTATCGTTTACATAGTGAGTTTTTTGGGTTTTACGTAGGCCTTCTAAGACCATTTCTTGGATAGCAGCACTGGTGGCTTTCCACCAAGCATGATTATTCGCTTTGTTTTCATCAGTACCTAAGGTGCTATGGAGATGGCGCACAACGGCGTCTTTAAATTCTTTCTTGGATAATACTGGGACAGTAGATGACATAATAATTTCTCTTGAAAAATGTGATTTTGTCTAACAAATAATATTTACAAGATAATATAGCAAGTCTTGCAACAACTTTATGTAAAATATTTGTTAATTATCAAAGAAATTAAACTGAATACGAATTCAATAAGCCCTTTATTAACATAATAACAACACGGTTGATTTATTTAATTAACAAAAGGCCATTTTAACTATCTTTGCTCACTCTTTTTCGGCAGAAAACTATCAATTTTTAGATTAAGCGATAACACTTTCAACTAATGTTTGAGCATCAGCGAGTAACTGTTCTAAATGATCAGCAGAGATGAAGCTCTCAGCATAGATTTTGTAAACATTTTCAGTACCAGACGGACGTGCTGCAAACCAGCCATTTTCGGTTGATACTTTTAAGCCGCCAATTGCTGCGCCATTACCTGGTGCATGAGTTTGTTTATTGATAATGGTTTCACCCGCAATACTATCAGCGGTCACGGCATCTGCAGTCATCGATGATAACGCTTGTTTTTGAGCTAATGTTGCCGCCACATCCATGCGCTTATAATGCGGTGTACCGAATTTTTCTGTCAATGCGCGATAGCGTTGTGCGGGATCTTGTCCCGTAACCGCAGTCATTTCCGCAGCTAGTAAACATAAAATAAAGCCATCTTTATCGGTAGCCCATGGCGTCCCATCTAAACGCAAGAAAATACCTCCAGCACTTTCTTCACCAGCAAAACCGATTGATTGGTTTAACAAACCTTGTACGAACCACTTAAAACCAACTGGCATTTCAGCTAACTGACGTTGATTGCTAGCGACAACACGGTCGATCATTGAACTAGACACTAAGGTTTTGCCTATTTGTAAGCTCTCAGCCCATTGCGGACGATAATTAAGTACATAATCAATTGCTACTGCAAGATAATGATTTGGATTCATTAATCCTTGTGGCGTGACAATACCGTGACGATCAAAATCCGCATCATTACCAAAAGCTAACGCAAACTTATCTTTGTGTGCTAATAATCCCGCCATCGCATACGGTGACGAACAATCCATTCGGATTTGCCCATCTTTATCTAACGTCATAAAACTAAAACGCTGATCAACATCGTTATTAACGACATCAATGTCTAAACCGTATTGCTGTGCAATCATCGCCCAATAACGAGTGCCGGCTCCGCCAAGTGGATCTGCACCAATTTTAATCTTGGCATTGGCAATCGCTTGCATATCGATTACGTTAGCTAAATCGTCAATATAAGCAGGCGCAAAATCAACCTCAGTTAAATATTCACTGGCCAGCGCTTCAGTAATTGGCATGCTAATTACTGCAACATTATGCGCCGACATAATCTCATTAGCTCGCTTTTGAATCGTGCTAGTCGCGTCCGTATCTGCAGGACCACCGTGTGTTGCATTGTATTTAAAACCACCATCTTGCGGTGGATTATGGGATGGCGTGATCACCACACCGTCAGCTTGATCTGAATGCGACGCGTTGTATTGTAAAATCGCATGAGAAATAACAGGAGTTGGCGTGTAATCACGTGCAGCTTGAATCACCACATTGACCTTATTGGCGCATAATACTTCTATTGTAGTGGTCAACGCGGCCTCGGATAATGCATGCGTATCCATACCGACATAACAAGGGCCAGTAATCTTTTGTGCGTGTCGATACTCAGCTAACGCTTGAGCAATGGCAGCAATATGCGCTTCATTAAATGAGCACTTATGGGCACAACCTCGATGGCCAGAGGTACCAAACGTGACAGCTTGCTCAGCAATGCTAACATCTGGCTCAAGTGTATAGTAATCACTAATCAGTTTAGCAACATTAATAAGATCGGATTGTTGTGCTGGTTTACCAGCTCGTTCATGAAGCGCCATCGACACATCCTTTTGAATAATAACGTTTAAAAAATATCGTATCTAAATAGAAAATCTATAGTAAGCGTAATTAACTGATATTTCATCTCATTTTTATAAATAAACCGTCGATAATTACTACATTGTTATAACTTAACCTGATGATTAATAAGCAAAACGTATGCTTGTTGTCTATGCTTTAACAAGACTTAACAGGAATGTGGATTATATGCAGCACCTTTTTAGCGCCGCAGTAAGTAAGATCAGCCAAGTGTTAATTGGCAAGCAACGTCAAGTAGAGCTAGCGGTCACATGCTTATTAGCAAATGGTCATTTACTCATTGAAGATTTGCCGGGGATGGGCAAAACAACTCTCTCACATGCCCTTGCCAATGTGTTTGGATTAGCCGATACACGCATTCAATTTACTTCAGATCTATTACCAGCCGATGTCTTAGGTGTGTCTATTTTTGATCAAGCGGCACAAACCTTTTCCTTTCATCATGGTCCCGTATTCAATCAAATTGTACTAGCTGATGAAATCAACCGCGCCAGTCCCAAAAGCCAATCAGCATTATTAGAAGCGATGGAAGAAAAACAAGTGAGCATAGATGGTAAGACTTACCCTCTGCCCCGCCCGTTTTTTGTAATCGCAACACAAAATCCGTCATTTCAATCGGGTACTTACCCTTTACCTGAATCACAGTTAGACCGATTTTTAATGCGCATCGTACTAGGTTATCCCAATATCGACGCTGAAAAGCGCATGTTAGTCGAACAATATGATGATACGCGTCACACCACAGAGCCTATGTTAACCGTGACTGATTTGTTTGCTGCGCAAAAAGCGTGTCAAGATATCCATGTATCTGACGCGGTAATCAATTATATCCTGCGCTTAGCTAATTACACACGCAACGAACCTGAATTTCCAAACGCTTTATCGCCACGTGCAACAAAAGCATTATTGCGCGCGACGCGAGCTTGGGCATTTTTACAAGGTCGAGATTTTGCCATACCAGAAGACGTACAAGCAGTGCTACCTAGTGTTGCCGAGCATCGTTTACGTTCAAAATTAACCGACTTAGGTGACGATCAAATGCTCAGTGAATTGTTAGTTGATGCGGTTAATCCCATTATCGCTCAAGCCTCATAAGCGGATAGTAGATGGACTTAGAATATCTAACACAACGACTGTCAACCCGCAAAGAAAAGTGGTTAAATCGGCGTATTCCAAAAGCGGGACGCTATCAACTAGATAACCAATCGATTTTTATATTACCGACTAAATTTGGCTATGTATTTTTATTTTTTTGCATTCTGTTGTTTGTTTTTGGTACCAATTATCAAGCCAATACCCTGATCATGCTGAGTTTTATACTCATTGCGTTATTTATCGTTCACATGTTTGCTAGCTTCTTAAATTTTGCACGCTTGTATGTCAGTATTGGTCACATTCAACCTGTCTTTGCAGGGACGACTGCTGCCATTCCATTACAGATATTACCTAGTCAATCAGACCGTCCGACGCGCGGTACGTTATGGGTGAGCTTTTGGCAAACCAAACGCTACCAATCCATTGAATTAGATACGTTACAAGGTACGGCAAATATTCGCTATTTTGCGCAGCAACGTGGAATAGGCCCCTTACCGCGGATGACCTTACAATGTGATTATCCGCTGGGTTTATTTCGGTGCTGGACGCATTTACAGTTTATTCAACCTTTAACCGTTTATCCTCAACCCATTGCAGGCACAATACCGCTAGAACAAATTGCACAATTAGCAAAAGACACACGCAGCACCGCTATGGGTGGTAAAGCTTTAGACCAACCAGATGATTTTGATTCGTTAGTGGCATATCAACACGGTGATCCGTTACATAGCGTAGCATGGAAACAATTAGCTAAAACTGGAGATATGTTACGTAAACGTTTTTCCGGCACCTCTCCTGAACAAGGTTACCTATCTTTACCAATGCATGGCAATATCGAAAAAGGCTTAAGCCAATTAGCGTATCAAATTAACCAATGCCACAATAAAAATGCAGTATATGGTCTTTTTTTACCGACTCAAACCATTGCGCCCAACCACAGTGAAGCTCATAAGCAAGCATGCTTAGCGGCATTAGCTGAGTTTCCTATAAGTGCTAATGTACTACAGACAAAAAAAGCCCCGTCGCAGAAAAAAGTGGCATCATATGAATAACGCAAATAACAATGGAGTAAACACACAACAAAGTACTTTTGCCGATTCTATTGCAGGTAAGCCACGCTCTGCTGCACATAATAAAAGCTTTCTGGCGTTAACAATGGCATTTTGTTTGGTTACTTGTTCATTGTACAGCCATGTCACTATTTGGATTTTGTTGATTGGACTCATTGCAGTAATCATGCGATTTTTGTTGTATTTAGGACTTTATCAGCATGTACCAGGCACACGCATAATTAATATTTTAGGCATAGTGTCAGGTGCGCTTTTAGTTGTGATGAGTCAAGATATGACGATGTTGCGAGCCATGATCAATTTATTAATCATGGCTAGCGCTTTGAAAATTATGGTGTTACATACCCAAAAAGATCTCTTATTTATTTTTATCAGTGTTTTATTCTTAGCGGCTCTAGGTTTAATTATTCATAATGAATTTATATTTACGGTATTTTATAGTGCCTTAGTCGTGGTATTGTTAGCAACGCTAGCGTCACACTTTGCCCCGAGTCGCCCCTTACGCCAATCGCTGAGTAAGACGCTTTGGTTATTTGTGCAATCATTGCCAATAGCCTTGATCATGTATTTCCTCGTACCCCATTTTGCTCCATTTTGGCAAGTCCCCGCTCCAAAACAAGAGACAACAGGCTTAACCGATATAGTCAAACCTGGCAACATTGCAGATTTAGCCCAATCGGCCAATCTCGCTATGATAGTCAAATTTAATCAAGGCGAGATCCCCAAATTTCATCAACGCTATTGGCGCGCCTTAGTCATTGATGAGTTTGATGGTGAATCATGGTCACAATCACAATTACAGCAAGCCTATCAACAACCACTGTTAGCACCGATACAACCACAACAACATCTTATCTCTCAGAGCCGTAATGACATTCAGTTCACGCAATATGAGAGTATTCTAATGGCAAATCAAACTCACTATGTGCCAACACTTAACGCTATTATTGATATTAAAAGTGATGGACCCACATCCAGCCACCAAAAAAATCTTTATCATATCACCGCGTCTAACCATGTTATCAATGCGCAACCACAAGTCTTTACCACTAATTATTCAGCGATGAGTATGCTAAATGCTAACCATCAGCGTCGATTATCAGAACCCGAAACAGCCCAGTATTTACAGTTACCTAAGGTTAATCAACAAAAAGTGCCAAGCACGTTTAATCCTAGGCTTAATCCAAAAACACAGGCATGGGTCAAACAATTGAGTAAAAACAACCCTAGCCTAGCTCAATTTATTGTCGCGTTTAATCGTTTTTTGTTAGATGAAAACTTTACCTATACATTGCAACCACCGCTGATGCAGGAAAATATGGTCGATCAGTTTTTGTTTACTTATCAAACT
>Ga0222715_10000435_pt1 | contig 41445 bp, 38 predicted proteins | sample C33_9DmetaG_FD_165056 | JGI IMG/M metagenome (GOLD analysis project Ga0222715, IMG submission 165056) | Estuarine water microbial communities from San Francisco Bay, California, United States - C33_9D | ecosystem: Environmental > Aquatic > Marine > Unclassified | place: USA: California...
GATCTCCAAAGCTATAAATTAATCCAGGAGCTGAAATGATATTAAATACATATTCGTCTTGGTTTGTTAAGATTGAAATAGCATCGGCATAATTTGCAGCAACTAATCCTTGGGTATTTGCATTTGTAATCTCGCTAAACATATTGTTAGCAGCATCATTTTTATACAAATTACCACTTGCTCCAGAGAACGAACCTGATTGAGCTATTGGAAGAGAACCTGTGTAGTTATCATTACTTCTGTTAATACCGTCGTTTGATAAGTAGTTTAATGTTTGTCTGTTAATAGCAGAAACTCTAATATAGTTGGATCTGTTAACATATGAACCTACTGTAGAAATGTAAGTAGATGATCCGTCTGTAGCTTTAGTCTTGTATTGATCTCCAATAATCTTAGCGATGTATCCTTCTGAGTTTGGATCTAGACTTAAGTCGTTAAAAGACTCTAATACTGTTTTTTGTTTTAGGTTATCATCTCCTCTTCTAATAATAAGAGAGAATGTACCGTTAGCTTCGTCTATGTTTGAAATTTCCCATCTAACGTTGTCGGCTGATCCATTAATTAATGATCCATCACTATTCTGTCCACCGTTATTATTAAGGACTGATCCTTTACCGAGTGTTTGGATAGTAAATGGAGCACTACCTCCGTCTTCAGCAGCAATACCATCGTCAGAAGCTCCAGTAAAGGAACCAGAAACAACTCTTGTAATAAGAGCAGTGTTTCCTCCTTGCTCGAAGTATGACTTGACCGCTAGTGATGTTAAAAATTCAAATTTGTTTGAACCTGATGTAAAAGTAACACCAAATTTTCTTTGGTAGTCACCGTAAGAAGTGACCACAACAGGCTCTTCTACTGGTCCAATTACTGTTGGGCCTATAAAAGCCGCTCCAGCAACAATAGGTGCAGGAGGTAGAAATGATCTATCTTGCTCTCTTGATAGTACCCCTGGGGAGATTAATGATTCTGCCATTTTATCTTAAATTAGATTATTCGTTCTATAATAAATATCGTTTGTAAACCTAAAACAGTTTTGATGTTACATGTTTTATTGACAATTATAAATAGGAAAAGAGGTCCGAAAACCTCCTTTATCTTAAACAGTAGAAAAAAAATTATTTTCCTAAAGCAGTAAATTCTCCTTTATCAATATTTACTGTTCCTTTTCCGTACTTATCTTCTAGTGATCTTGCTGTAGCATCTTCTTCTGCTCTAAGTTGTTTTAGGAAATTTTCTGCTCTTTCTCTTCTATCATCTAAATCTAATTGGATGATTTCTATTTTACCTAATTCTTCAACAATTGCTCTATTCTTATTTTGAATTAAAATTAGTGAGTCAATTTCTTCTTGTGTTAATTTTGTTGTTTTTGCCATTACATTATATTATTTGGTATCTTTAAATCTGTGTCTATTATAATAGGTACATCATGTTTTCTACACCACTTGGTCCAAAAAATACTACCTTCATAATTCTCCCCATATCTTTTTTCTAGTTCAGTATGAAGTTCTTTTATCTTTACCTCATAATCTAATATACGAAATAATTTTTTAAAAGACAACGGATATCCAGAAAATAATCTTTCATCTAGTGTCTTATAGTACATAGAGCCGTAAATACAGTCTTCTTTTTTATATTCTGATAGTAGAGGTTTAGATGAAATGTATCCTTTATAGAAATAATCTTCTAATGCTCCTTTATATTTTAGTTTACCTTCTATAAGGTTGGGTTTAAATTTTACTAAGTATTCGTACTTATCAATGTCCGGTATTAAGCTAACAGCGGATATTGTCGAATAGAGGTAAGAAAATAGTTTAGTATTATATTTTGGTTGCTCAACTTTTATTGTTAGGCTATTGGTATATTTCCTGTACCGTTCTAATTTAGTAATCCACCTTTCGTTATCATTATCACCCCACGTATGTACAAATACATCGTTATTTTCAATAAACGGTCTAATATTATTATTTAAATTGTGGAGGTAGCCTGAAATTATAATCCCAACCATCTGTCGTGTAATTGAAATTCGTTACTGTAATATATGTATCCTAATTTTGATTTAACGAACTTTTGATTATAATTAAAAACAAACTGATTTGTGCGGTCAGTTAAAAAGTATCCTTTGAGCTCTTTGTTAATTTTTTTAAACCCTAAATCCGGATTTTGGAACATATTCTCATCAATGAAAAAGTCATCATATACTTTTACATAATCTTTTACACTTTGTTTTTCTAATTCTTCTATTCCTAAATTATGTTCCTTATTAATATATTTAGCATATAGATAATGTTGGTGTGTACTTGGATGAGTATCTTGCTGTAATTTTCCGTCTGAAAGAATGTAAAGTGGAGTATCTAAAGCATATTCCCAACAAAAATCTTCTAATGACCTTAGTGCATTTACTTTTTTAAAAGTTTCTTTTAGTCTATCAAAAGGATAGAAGTCAGCTATATACCTATATTGTTCATCGAAAACATTAGTATTAAAAGGTTCACCGTAGAATAAGTCAAACCAAGGATCAAGCATATTAAAAGTAATAAATTTACATTTAGATTGCTTACTTATAGCATCTACAGATAGTACATAACTTATTAACAGAGAAGCGCTCTGTGCTATATTGAAATATTTTTTAACATATTTTTTAGGATAAAGATCTTGCCAATCTAAATTACCTACTGTTGTGTATATTTCCGAATCGTACTGTATTATATCTTTTCTTCCTACACCTGACCACTGAACTATTACAGTATCGTTTCCGTTTGGTTTATATCTATCGAATACATTACAGGTAGTATTGAAGATATATTCATTACCTGCGCCTGCTTTACCAAAATTGTAAACTTGCTTATACCCTGTACCAAGATATTCTCCATACGCTGGCCAGCAGTAGCTTGTATAGCTACACCCAATAACAAAGAGTCTATTTTTCATTATCCTCTAGTTTAAAGTTTTCTATATGCTCTTTAAAATGAACTATATATTCTTTAAAAGTGAGCGGGGTAGGAGTTCCGTAGGTAAAACTATGTAACCACTTATTATAAATAGAAGATAGTAAAACTACAGACTCAAAACAATCTGCTAAAAGTTCTACATTGTACTTATGATCTGGTCCTATTAAAGTCCCGGTAAGAGGGCGTACTAACATACCGATAATAGACTTTTGAAATTCTGGTTCTATATGGCTATACTGTACTATACAGCCAAAATCATAATGACAACCGATAGGGGCTAAGGGTATTCTATCAATATAGTCTAATACTATTTCTGGTTTTCCGGAATAACTAACATCTGCTATATTATAAAATTCACCTTCTTCTTCTTTGTACCCTCCGTATCCTACATGAAGTTTATTTGAATGTGCCTCTAATATTAATTCTTCATAGTTAAAACTCTGAATATAGAAATCTATTCGGAGTAAGCACACACAGTCATATTTAACTGTGCTTTGTTTTAACGCTCTACCTAATACTTTCCAATGATAAATCATCTTCTCTGTAGCGGTCAAGTTTTTGTGTAAGTCTTCGTCAACAATAGAGTGAAAAACAGCGTTTTTAGGTAAAAATTTATTTATTCTGTAGTCAGTTATATTTTCTGTATATTCCTCTAAGTGCTTGTGGTATAGTGTAACTTTATCCCATGTTGATATAAAAAAATCTACATCCATGTACTTAAAGACCTCATAACTAATTGATGCTTTTTCAAATTGACGATAATCCCCGAATAAAAGTACTGCGGTTTTCATTTTAACTGTTTATTGCCTGCATCATAGCTTCGCCACCAGCACGGGTACCTTTTGGGTGACCATGTAATGCACCACCTACATTGGCTAACCAGTCTTTGCTTCCTAATTTACTATTAATATCTTGAACTAATCCTGGGTGCATACCACAACTCAAGGCAGGTACTATGTCGTAATGCCAAAGAACTTTAAGAGCTTCAAATAATTCAAATTCTTCTTGATTCATATACCCCCCTATCATACCTGCATGTATTGAATCTACACCAGACCAGCCTGCTATTTTACATATAACCGGCCAGTATATATAATACGGATTACGTGGGTCGGTAAAAAACCTATCTCCGCTTTTTTGAAAATGTATCCATAGATTAGGGTTTTCTTTTCTTATTGCCCTGTATATTCCTAATCCACTCCATACGTTAATATGTACTCCTTTACCACCATTCTCTGCAACAAATTTTGCGCGTTTGAGAACATATGGTGAATCTCCGTTTATACAGAAACAGTAAATAACATTAGGAGCATTTTTATTTAACCAATCTGATATAAGAGGTACTCTAACTTCTAAAGGACAGTGTTCTGGATTACCTAGTAGTTCATCTTCTTTGATAAAGTTTACACCTCCTGCAACCATCTCTTTAACTACTTCGAGTAGTACTTCAGGTCTCATCCCAACTTTTGGTTTAACTATTCCACCAAAAAAAGGTTTATCTTTTACTCCGTTAAATTCTCTCCATTTATTAATACCGTAAGCAGGTAGTAATCTGAATTCTTTTTCTACATCTTCAGGGAGTGTAATATCTAAAATATTACATTTTCTAACCTCAAGTATATCAACTTGACCACCAGCAATGTGACATAGTATTTGAGATATTCCATCTTCTTCTAAGTTAATATTTGCTAATGGAAATGCTATTTTAACTTGTCCTGTAGTTTTAGTTTCTAAAATTTTTTCAGAGTCTAAAATTACACAACTATGGTTTTCAAATATTTCATCAGTCTCCCAAATACTTCTATCTTTCGGATTACCTATACTTTGTCCTATAGCAAGACTCCATGCTGCCTCTTTTAAAGAAGTTTTAGCTTCAAGGTAGTAGGTAACTATAAAATACTTACTAATATCAATACTATCTATATTCCTAAACACATTATCCATTCACAATATACTTATCACCAGGTACTGATGGGGTTTTAACTATTACTATCTTACACTCCTCAAGGAATACTGGATCTGCTACCTCATAGGGTTCTAATATAAATATATCTCCGGTATTTAACTCTTTATTATGAATAAGCATCTTACCTTCAATCAATAAATTAATTTCTGTTCCTTCTTTATGGTAATGGTGATCCCATTTTTCTCCTTTTGAATGAACTTTATAACATACCTCAAAGTCTTTACTGTCGTAGGAAGTAGGTGTAAAATTTCCTACAAACCAACCACCTATCATTGAATCTAATTTAAAAATTTTCATAACGACATAGTATATTGTTGTATCTCTTGAGGATTTCCTAACGCCCACATGTTATCTAATTCATATGGAATAATACTAAGACCCTTTTTAATTGCATAGTTATAGACTGGGCAGATATAAAATTCGTTATTGACTCTATTATTTTCTGCTATCATTTCATCAGCACATTCAACAAAATCTGCTCCTCTACTCCAGTAGTACAGGCCGACAGTCCCCCATTTAGATATAACTTTTTTTTCTGCAGTTTCAGTAACATATCCCTCCTCGTTAACAGCTGCGAAAGACATACTAGGGCTACTTGATTCAATCACAGGTATACACCCATCTACATCGTCTGCTTTTACTTTTTCTATAAACTTAGCACTATCCCATTTTAGTATTTGATCGCAATTAGCAGTGAGAAGAGGTTGGTTATTATTTATGAATTCTCTAGCTAATAATGCACTAGAAGCTTGACCATCAGTTAGCCCGTCTATTTCTACTATCTTACACCCTGGTGCTAATCCGTTTAGGAGTTCATCTAATTTCCATTCTTTTCTATGAGTCTTTTGAACTATGAAAATATAATTTCCTTTAAGTTTTAAGTCATTCATTACATGTTGAATCATTGGCTTACCAAGTATTGGGTAAAGAGGTTTGATCAACTTACTATCACCAACTAATCTACGGCCGGCACCTGCCATTGTAATAACAATATTCATTATGAATCTTTTTTATAGTTATCAATAATATCTGAGCATATTCCATGGGCTAATGAGATATCATCGTTGTGTATTTCTGGAAGGACTGCTATGCATCCTTCTATAGGTTGTTTACCTGGGTATGCCCAGATGTAACCTTTTGATGTTAATGTAATATGGTCTGTTTGATGCCAAAAATAATTAACAGATGTGTTTAATGGAAAATTGCGGAAGGCTACTATTGCTTCTATATTTTTGCAGTGTAGCCAAAGTCTGTTAGAATAGTTCTCTATAAGATCAAACGGAAAATCATATTTAGGAGAGTCGTGTCCTAATTTAAACTTGCCGTCTATAAACCTTACATCTACTTCTACATCATAACCAAGTTCTAATGCTCTATAGATATACTCAGGTCTATTCTCTTTATCAGGGTTAATACCATTAGTATTCCCTCTATGTGAGATTAATCTTTTTGACATTATATCTATGACCTTGTATTACCATAATGTATTACTTTGATTGAGTCGTTATTAGATTCATAAGATCTCCATGGATCAACTACAATAGAACCATCAGGGAAGTTATAATCATGGTGTTTACCCATATGACCTAGAAGGTAGACAGCTTTATAGGGAGCAGGTTGGTCGTATTCAGGTACAATACCAGCTTCCATACAATAATGGCCAACTAAAATAGAAGAAGAACCGTCTAAGTAATCTACGTCTGGTTTATATGCTTTACCTAAGATAATAATAGGTATGTTATTTTCTCTAGCTAAAGAAACTAATTTGTCAGCCATATTTTTAGCTTGTTTCTCTCTAGCACTCATTATGGCGTCAAATAAGTCGTATCCTAAGTCTAACTTTTCAGCCATATATCGTAAAGCGATATTATCTCTTGGATGACATCCTCCACCATCACCCATACCTGCTTTCATATAAGCTTTACCTAATATACGGTAAGTAGATCTTTCTAATGCTCCTGTTACTACATCTACATTCATATTACCTCCTTTTTCGGCAACATCTTGTATCATATTAACTAAAGCAACTTTTGTGGATATAAATGTATTGTAGAATATTTTGATACCTTCTGCTTCATCCCAAGTTCCTACTTCATATCGTGTACCTTCTGTGATAAACGTTTTGTAAAAATCAAGTAACATCTTAGCATCACCGGTCATTGAACCGTCTTCAGTTCCAATAATAACCATTTCAGGATTAACCATATCCCATTTTACAGTCCCCATAGCAATTAAGTAAGGATTGTAGATAAATCTTCCGTTAGGAATTAAATCTATAAATTCTCTTCTGATTGTCCCTGGTAATACTGTTGAGATTAAAACTACTAGTTGATCTTTAGTAACATACTTGTTTGTTTCAGTAAGTACGTCTTTTACAATCTGATAGTTAAAGTCTTTGTTTGGTAGATGTGCTGTTGGATACCGTCCATCATAGGCAGGGTCGTGTGGTGTTGGAACCGCAATAAAGATCATTTCTCTATCTTTACAAACTTCTTCTATGGTATCGACCATATTAAAGTTTTCTGGTTCAACTTTTGTTACATCGTAACCTATTACTTCGTGCTTTTCAGCCATTACTTCGGCAGCGTCTTTTCCTAACTTACCTACTCCTATAAATCCTATTTTCATTAAAACTGTGTTTAAGTATTATAACAATATATGATATAAATAGCAAAAAAACAACTAAATACTTACTTTACATCTCCAGTATCTATTTTTTCTTTGGTAGTGATACGCTACATGAAAGAATTCTTTATCGGTCATTTCTTCTTTATCATAATGATCTAAAGTTACTGTTTCTGCTTCTTCTCCTAAACAGTATTTTACTGTATCTAGATTATATGTTTTAGTTAAAGGGTATGTTCTACCGTTAGTATGACACATATCTATGTTAAATTCAATAGCATCTGCCATTTCTATACCTAACTTAGTTAAACAAAAATCGTATAGTTCAGATTTTAGCTGTTCTTTACCTTTATAGAACATTATACTTGTTGCTCCTTTGTATTCCCAGAATACATCATCGTCTCCTAAAACTTGCCTTCCCCAAAATTCTTGTTTATCAAAGACTGAGCTTAGAGAATCTACTGTTGCTTGTAGTTCAGAACCTATCAATGTATCGGTACCCATAAAGTATTCAAGCATTCTTTCAATTACCTCTATATGCTTAAAGTCGTGTTTTGAATTTAGATACTCTAACATATAATGTCCCCAACCGTAATAGTACATAACTATGAGTAGATGAGATAATAAATGACCTCTATACACCTCTTCAGGAGATGCAGCGTTAGTTCCAATAACACCCCATGTTTTCTCTACAATATAATCTTCTAAATCATCTACACTTAAATAGAAAGTATCTAATGGAACATCTCTAAACTGCAAGCCATGCTTTTTAATATATTCAGGTTGACCCATCTCAGCATTAAATGTTAAGACTAGAGGGTGAACCATTAAGAAATCTTTCTGTCCTAAGTCAATTAATCTTTGAATACCGTCTTTTAAGGATTCATAAGTCTCTTCTGGCATAGGCCAGATTAATTCTGAGTATGTAGGTATGTCCTCTTTTCTATACTTTTCCAAATATTCAAAAGCAGCATCATACTTAAGATTTAATCTTCTAGAAGCATCTAACGTTTCCTGGTGTAGTGATTGCATAGCAAAAGTAACACCTTTAAATAATCTAGTACCTGCTTCTTTATCTAGCATAGCAATTTCATATATTCTATCTGAGTTTGCTTTAGCCCAAGTTACATCCCAAAATTTAGGGTAGCCAGTTTCTAGTTTTTTCTTTATTACATATTTGGTTATGTCTACATCTCTAGGCATTAATCCCCAGTTAGAATCACAGACTGCAACATACTCTATTTTTCTATCTGCCATCCAGTCGATTTCTTTTTCAACTCTAGGCATATCGAATGTTTTAATTTTTTGCCAATATAAATCTCCAATATCACAAAACGTACATCTATAAGGACACCCTCTAAGTGTTTCATAAGTTACTTGCCACATTTGAGGTCCGTGTTCTGCTTCAACCCGCTCCATGATCCAATCATAGAATCCTGTAAGTATGGGTGAAGGAATAATGTTTAGATTTTCTGCTCTTTGAGGTAGTGGGCATAGTGCTCCATCTTTAGGAAATACATGAGGAATATCATTATAAGACTCTCCTTTAAGATATCTTCTTAAGAGCTCTTTAGATGCCTGTTCACCTTCTCCCATTACTGCAATATCGAACATAGGATATTTTTCGAAAAACTCTTTATCTCTTTTATCTATGTTTGGACCGCCGGTTATAGTCAGACAGTTAGGGTACTTTTCTTTGACTAATCTAGCTAATACTTTATTATACTCCCAATTCCATACATACGAACTAAGCATCATGACATGAGGCTCTTTTTCTAGTGAATCAACGTAAGTATGAGGATTTTTTTTCTCTATAAGTACATCAGCTACTTCAAAGTTATCTTTTACTAACTTACTTGTACTAGCGAACATCCATTGATAGCTTATTGCAACTGGTAGAAAGCTATTAGGACCGTATTTGTCTGCTACTTGTACAAGGTATAAATTTTTCATCTATTAGTAAGTGTTTTTACTTCCTCAACTACATGTCTAACTCCAAAAAAGTTAGTACCTTTTTCATCACTGTAATCATTATAGTATTTAAAAAATAAATTTTTATTATGTAGTAAAGTGGGTTCCATTTCCCTTCTTATATCTATGAGTTCTTGGTCAGATAGACTAGTAATTTTTTTAATTTCTTTATTTATCAGAATTGCTCTTTTTCCTAAGTCTATTTCTGAGTCATAATCTTCCTTTATCCATTTATTAAAAGTCTTAAAGCCTAGTGTCTTAAGATATCCTAAACTATTTGGACTGCCTACTAAAATAAACGGATGACCTAAGCTAATCGGTTTCCATATTTTTTCAGAAAAGAATATCGTTCCTAAATCTGCTAAAGTTTCTGTAACTACAGATATAAAAGTACTTTCATATAAAGCAGTTGGGTTTGTATATGCTAAGTTCTTGTCCAATTTACTATCTAATTCTCTATCTCCTAATCTATGAAATTTTTTATACCTAGTGTAAGAGAAAAACTCACTTTTTAACTTACCTGTAAAATCTTCAGATAACGGTGGAAATTTTAAACTCACCTTACCTTTATCAATGATCCCAGAACTCCATAGAAGGTAAGTCAGTAGTATTCTATGTACACGAGGCTGTCTATTAAAAGATAAGAAATATTTTTGAGAATCTACTGGGTTAAAAGGAATAAGTTTATCATTATCCCTATATTCTTCCGGTATTGGAAAAAAATTTAAAAATCCTTCCCAAATTGGATATACTTTAAGTTTCATTCCATTATTTTCTACTATTTTTTCACTTAGCAGATTACCGTTTAATACTACAACACTATAAGGTGGAAGTTCACTTTTGATTCTCCATCTTTCTATAATTTTAAGTTCGGTACCTGGTATGTCAGTATATTTACCTTCTGAACAGCATTCTATAATTATTAATGCTTTATTGTTCTTTACATCTTCTATTACTTTAGGTGATATACAGCTAAAACCAATGTTTATATTTTTTTGAAAGTAAGTATGGTTATGTACCCGAATAGGGTAAATATGGTACTTGTCTCCTATGTCGTGTATTTCTATATCACAGAATTCTACTTTATCATCTTTATGAAATATAGTTGAGTGTTGAGGAAACAATTTTGATGGGTTATTAATAGCATCTACAGCCATACTTTTAGTAATGGTATGAGGGTAATCTAACTCACCGTTCTCCATAAAATTCCATGTTCTAGATGTACCGTTAGGACGGTTTGTTCCTAAAATACTATCCCATGGTTCTCTACTACAGTAAATTTGATCCATTACTTAATTGATTATAAAGTTTATTTAAAAGACGGAGAATTGCTTCTGGTTTTTCACTAGTATTAAATCCCCATTTTTCAATTATCTGTTTGTAGTGTAACGTTTTATTGTGGTGTAAAACGTCTTGCATTTCATTTCTAATAATTTTAAGATCTTCTGGTGAGTATTTTTCGAATTTTTTTAATTCTTTTAGTATCATCTCAGTTCGTATTCTATAATCAGTAGCATAATCATAATCTTCATTCCACCATTCAGAAAATGTTGCATAACCACTTTGTCTTAAATAGTGTAGGGTACGTGGGTTTCCTAATACAAAAAATGGATGTCCTGTCTGTATTGGTTTCCAAATTTTTTCAGATAAGAATAATGTACCTTCGTCTACTAATGTTTCTGTAACTATTGAACAGAAAGTCTTTTCAAAATCACCTAATTCTACATTACAAGCTAAATTAAAGTATAGGTTATTACCAATTTCCATGGGTATTTTTCTACCTAACTCTAACCAGTCCTGTTCCTTGATACCATCTTGTCTCATTATATTAGTATTCACCCACCATTCGGGTTTACCTAAACTAACTAATCCTTTGTCCATCAATTCATGTTCTATCAGCTTACACCCAAGGTGCACACGAGGGTACCTAGGATTTCTATTATAAGATAAAAATAAATATTTTTCATCATTAGGTATAAAATCTACTAACGGTTCGTCAGCTAAATGTGAAATCCAATTATCAAAAACACAAAATGGATGTACTACAATACCGCTTGACATAATAACAGGGTCTTGTTCAGCTAGTAAATTACCCGTTATTAAATGAACTGAGTTTTTTGGGAAACCAGCTTCTACTCTCCAGTCCTCTATTATTTGAAAGTCTTGATTTCCTTCACTACCGGGATATCCTTCCCAAGGGTATAAAATTACAACATAGCATCTACCTGATCTAATATCGTTTTGGTACTGTGGGTCTAATACACTGAAACCTATCTTTTTGTTTTGTTCAAAGTATTTAGGATTGTATACTGTTATAACATACAAATGCCATTTATTTTCTAATTCTCTTTTGTATTCGAATTGACAGTGATGAGTATCTAGAATATGAGGTTGGTGTTGTAGTTGTAATCTATCATTATCAAACCATTCGCCTGTCTCTGATGTAAAGTTCCATATGCCCATATTCATAGGAGGCTGTAATCTACCGGTCTCTTTAATATACCAGGATTTAGAAGAGCCGTTAGGTCTAGGTCCATCATAGATTGTATCGTAATCCTCTTGACTAAGTTTTATTTTTAGCCATTCTAAATCATCCCAGGTTTTAGGTACTTCGATAAATGTTTTTTTATCCTCCATTTTTGATATAGTCAAATATAATTTTGGCAATTAGTTCATGTCCCTTAATTGTAGGGTGAGCGCAAGGAGTAAAGTACCCGTTAGGAGTAAATGATTTATTATCTCTACAGTGGTCCAATGCCCATCCGTACCAATTATGTTCTAATCCTATAAATTCAGGTTTATCTTCTTTGTCTGATAGTAAATCGCATATACTGTTATACCCTTTAGGTATTGGCATAACGTTATCCCAATTAATAGAGTGCAACAGGTGTTTTAATACTGCATCGTCACCCCATTTATTTGTTTTAAGTAGAACAGACTCTATATATGTCTTATCAAATTTAGGTTCAAAACTATTAACTATTACTAATTTTGCATTATTTAATTTACACCAGTTTTGTACTTCTACTACATTAGATATAAACTCTAGAACTTCAGTTTTTTCGTTCCATACTGTTGTGGCGTACCCTCTCCAAAGTTCCTGTCGACCAGGCTCCATATGATCACCGGGGTTGTGAGGCCAGACGGTTTGGAAAATGTTATGACCGGTAATACCGTAGTTATTAAAAAAATCAAATCTACAAAATTGACCAACATAGAAAATAACTATCTTATTTTTAGCAGCTTCTAAGTTAAGCTCTGGGTGCATAGTGGTAAGAGCTTTTACAGCTGCTCTGTTACCATTTCCGGAATAACCAAAGTTAACAGGTATATAATCTGCTAAGTACTTTTTTGTAAGTTGACTTAAAAAACAGTTATCATGGTGGTATTTATGAAATTCAAAATATCTACCACAGCCGTAGTTAAGTTCTTCGTCTTGTTTTTCTTTTGAAAACTCTAATTGTTCCCACACTTCTGTCGGGTAAGCACCATGTCCTTCAACAAAAGAATCGCCTAGGCCTATAATTACGTTAGTGTTACTGTCAATTTTAAGACTATTTCTTACTTCTGTTTGCATAAGTTGTATAGTAAATGGAATCCCTGTGGAGGATTATAAATTGAATTAAATTCTAAAACTTTTTTATTATGAATAAGTCTATCCTTACACCAGCCTAACCATTGGAGCGGGTCAGGATTATCACTTAGGTTCCTAATTATGTGTATTAATGCTTCAAATCTTTCTCTACTATCTAATTCGTCATAAGACTCATCTATAAGGTTATCAAATGTAATGTATCCTAATTTATGTAGCTCTTTTAATGAACCTTTAGCCCCAAGAATAACAAAAGGATGAGAACATGCTATAGGTTTAAAAGTTTTTTCAGAAAGAAAAATAGAACCTTGCTTATCTTCGTATTGAGCTTCACTTACTACGGTAATCCATGAATCTAGCATTGACTTTTCATTCAACCTATTTATTTTATCTGAGGAGTTTTCTAAGTTACCTAAGTTATTCCAGTGCATAGGAGTAAATTGAACACTATGTTCTAGTTCATCTCTGTCAGGTTTATAGTTATCAACTTTTACTAAATCATGATTAATTTCATTCCGCCAATCATTCATACTTACAAGTCCATATGGTATCATACCGGCATGAAATAACTGGTTAAAGAATGCTATTCTATGCTGTCTAGGTTTTCTATTTAGACAGTTGTAAGTTTTAAGTATAGGTAGATTAGCTTTTTTATATTTTACATGATCATCATAAGTAGGAATAAACTGCCCAATATCATTAAAGTACTGTGAGTTAAAGTACATATCAAATTCAAAGTGAGTATAGCCAAATACAATTGGCCCTTCTAGCCCTGTTTTTTGTTCCCATTCTTTGACTCGTACTTCCAATTCTGAGTTGCCAGAAGTATAAATTATATTCTTTATAGGAATATTATATTTAATAGATTGTTGGTGTAAAAAATCATACAGTCTAATATCTTCGTACCCCTCTAATGAATTATCAAAAAGTATATGAGCACGTCCTTCTCTCAAGTGCTGTAAATATAAGGGATTAATACTTTCAAAAATTGAACTCTGACCAGGACCGTAGCCTGCCCAATGAGTTGGAGATTGATGCACTCCTACAGGTATAATATACTTAACACCTTCGGGTATACTATCAATATCATACCTATTAACACTGAAGGGACTATTATTAAAATTAATAAAATCGAAAGTGTTCTTTTGGTGTACTCTATTCTGGTAGTTAGATAGAACGTTTAGTCTATTAGCAAAGGGAGAAACACATACTCTATCGGATTCATGGTCTACATTACCAGAATCAATATACAAATTAAGCTGTTTTATTTTATTTTCGAATACTAGGTTCATCTTTCCAGTAGCTGTATATGCCTTTTTCTATTTCATAATTTTCCCAAAAAAACCTTTCTCTCATTGGCTGCTTTTGCGCCCATTCCCACATTTTTAGCAGGCCATCATATAGAGATGTGGTATGTTTATACCCAAGTATCTCTTGTGATTTAGCCCAAGTAGGATAAGCATCTTTAACTTCATGCCTTGCTTCTTTATGTTCTACATTTCCATTTCGAATTATATCTCTAAATATTGCATTGGCTTCGTTGATTGTAGTAAACTGAGTTCCGCCTAGATTGATAATTTCTTTAGATGCTTCTTTAATAGTGGCTGCTTTAAAAAGTGGTTCTAAACAATCGTCTATACAACTAAAAGCTCTAGTTTGAGATCCGTCACCAAATATAGTCATTGGTTGATCATTCAGGTATTGATACATCCATATACCTAATACATTTCTATATTTATCCCAAATGTTCTGTTTAACTCCATATACGTTATGAGGTCTGATTATACACCAGTCTAATCCGTGCTGTTCTCCAGCTACTTGAATATCCATCTCACAAGCATATTTTGCAATACCATAAGGATCAATAGGTTTAGGTATATCTCCTTCTTCAAATGGTCTCTTTCCTTCCCATCCGTGTCCATAGACAGCCATTGAAGAGGTAAATACTAATCTCTTAACATTATGTTTAATACACTCATTTACTATTTTAGCAGTAGCTATTACATTGTTACTGTAGTTATAAGTTCTAATAAAAGGAGATAAACCTTCTGCCGCATATGCAGCAAAGTGAAAAACGTATTCTATTTTATGAAATGAAAATATTTCTTCTAATTTATCTTCTATTAAATCAGTCTCATAAAAAATTATTCTTTTATCTATATTCGATCTAAATCCACCGGATAAGTTATCAATACCGATAACCTTAGTCTCTGGGTATTTATCTAGAATGTAATCAGCTAATCGACTACCTAGTAGTCCAGCTACCCCGGTAATTAATATACTAGTTTTCATTTAAATGTGATTTATATGCTTCAATTAACTGTTTAATTCCGTTTACATAGTCGATAGGCTGTGAATCTTTAATTAAACTTTCAAGTAAAGAGAAATCAACTTTATAGCTTCTACTATCGTCAGGAGAATAGTACTTAACTGCAAAATCTAATTTAACCTCAGTAACTAACTTTAATATTAAGTCTTGCTTAGTTATATTAAATTTATTAAATCCTATATTTAATACTGGTTGGAATTTATCATTAACAGCTAGCTCTATTAATACATCGATTAAAGAATATAGATTAATATTAGGTCGCCATGCCCCTGGGTCATAAACTTCAAGGTAGCTGCTAAACAATACATCCTTAACAAAATTGTTAACTAATAAGTCATTTCTAGGCACTCTTGAAATCCCGTAAAGAGTAGACAGTCTAACAATTTTAAAATTATCATTATCGTACTTTTTAAGTAAGTTTTCTGAGTCAATTTTTAATTTCGAATATAGTGATGTAGGTTTAGTTCTTGAATCTTCATTTAGAATGCCTTTTTGGTATCCGTATACTGAACAGCTACTAAAGAAAATTACTTTTGTGCTTGATTTTTCACATATATCTAAGGTTTTCTTTAGGCCTTCAATATGAGGTAAAGGAAGTGGGAGATCGTTGATCTCATTCAACCTCGGAGAGGCCATGTAGAATACATAATTAGAAGTAGTCAAATGAGCACTATGTCTTGTAATATTAAGAACATCGTCGTTAATTATTTCTATATCATCTCCTAAGTTATCATTTTGCTCATAGTTAAAGTTATCTATAATAACAACTTTATGTCCTTTGTCAGTTAAATGTTCTGCAAGAGGTTGTCCAATGTATCCGCCGCCGCCTATTAGTGTAAATTTCATATCTTATTCTCTTATCATATCAGCAGTACAGCAATGAAAAGACCCACCTAGCGTTCTAGAGTGTCTAATTTTCAAGTCTAATGCTTCTATATTATATTTCTTTAATTCTTTAATTAGTTCTGTTTGTCTGTTATCAACGCAGACGGTATTTTCATCCAATGATATTAGGTTAATACCTACCCATTCTGATGCTCTTAATACTCCTTTATACCCAATATCTACCATCGGAGGAGAATATATAATATCCCATCCTTTAAATAATTCTGGCATATTATTTTCGTTAACTCTTGCTGGATTAACAAGTGCTAGACCGTCTCTAAGAATAGCAATCGTAGAATCAATATGAGAGTATGAATACATATTTTCTAGGTAGTGGATCTTATATTTGTCACCTAATAGATTCTTTAACCAAACATATCCTTTATGGTTCCCTGTGTTAGAGTTTAAGTAAAGAATATCGTCGTTATGTCTGAGTATGTTAGCTGCATCGAATACAGGTTCTACTTCAGTTAATGTAAGTTCGTCTAAATTATCTCTTTGGTAAGAATCATCAGTTAACCTAGGTTTTGGTGCACATATCCACTTCGCTCCTTTATCCATATAGTCAATAAACAGCTCTCTATAAGCATCTGTTTCAAACTGTCTAGACCTTAACGTCATAGGTGATTCTATAATGGTATCTCCAATGACTGTCATAGTATCTCTTGGGCAGAAGGTATAGTATTGGTCTGTTTCCCAATAGCCGTTAGACACAGTTTTTTTCGTATCTAAAATATTCGGTCTATGAACTTTTGCTCCGAAATCTTCTAGTGCTTCTGCTAGTAAATCTAGATCTTCAATTGACTCTTCATATACTTGAGGGTCAAATAACCCTCTTTCTGATGCAGGTATAGTTTCTTTATCTGCATAATTAATTGCATGTAGGTCAAAGCCATGGTGAGGCTGGTTAGCATTATCTACTCTGCCAACTATTACCTCCTTTAATTTGCTATATTCGTTTTTTACATTAACCATTTTTAAAAATATTAAACTCTGTTAGTACAGGATAGTCTCTATAAGACCATTTTTTTACTTCTTTATTTTGAAAATCTACGTTAGATAGTTTTTGAACTCCGGTGTATGCTGTTTCTGGTGTCATATAGTAGTGGTACCCTATAGTGTTTATATCTTGATTAGCCCATGGCTCTTCGCTTTCCGGCTCTCTACCGTCATATGACATTCCTTTTAACGTGTACCAAGCATCTATATCATCAGTAAGTATTGCTCCTCCTCTTCCTAAATTTAAATGCTTTTTAAACTGAAAACTTAATACCATCAAAGTACCGGGGATGTAACTATCTTGTTTCCATAGGACTGCTGCATCTACAATATTATTAGTAATGTAGTAATAGTCCTCCCATTCATCGTTTATAAATTCTCTTTCTATATTTAATTTATCTGATAGCATTGGTACTGATAAGTAAGTCTGTTTAGGGACTATAATTTTATCAGCATTAGTATAGCGTAAGCTCAACTCTAGTCCATGAGTACAACAGTCTACTGCTACGGCATATTTACTACCAAAGTATTCAGCTATTTTATCCTCAAATGTTTTTACTATTCCAAAACTCATATGATCGTGGTATACGTTTCTTTTGCTTGAATGTAGTTTTTTAGTATTTCATCTTTAGCCTGGCTGATAAAATTAAAACTAACGTTTTTTACTCTTAGTATAGAATCAAGCCAAGTAGAGTGTGGAGAACCTAAAATGAAAGAAGAATTAGCTAAAGTGTACATATCAATTATACTTTCAATTGCTACTCTATTTAAATCGGTTACTACATTAAACTTAACATCCTTTATAAAATTTTCAGGAAGTAACGAAACAACATCTTTTCTTGTATAAATTTTACCGGGAAATTTGTTACGTAAATATTCATACTCTTCATCTAATAGATCACAGCTAATATAAAATTTCTGTTCTGGGTGGATTTCTACCATCTCTTTCATAAGACTTATGTACTTATCATCACTCCAGTACTTGTATATTGTATTGGGTAGAGCATTATAATCTTCGTTACCCTTTACCGATGGAGGCAATTCTGCATAATCTTTTTTAGATTTCCATACACCGTTTCCTCGTCTCATATGTATACCTACTGCATTTACAGCTACATGACTTATTGCTTTTCTCAAATAAGGACTTCGTATCTTAACTCTTTTTAGTCCTGAAGGAATTTTTAATTCTTTTGCTTTTTCCAAAATCTTAGCAACATAATTCCAGTCAAACTTAAAGTAGTATCTAGGTTCTGGTAGGTCGATAGTGCCTGTCTTGAGAAATTTTTCTACTTCTTCATTCCCTATACAAGGTAGCTTTGTTATAATATCATTGTTATGATCTAAATCAAAAGTACCTAGCCATTGCTGAGCGTCCTCTAGATGGTGTCTAATATCAATATGTCTGGCTCCTGGTAGGTCGATGTACTTGAGTTCATTCCAATAGCGAGTTTCAAGCTCTAGAAAATGTTCTGCACCAGAAACCATGTAAAGCATATAGCAGGCATCAAAATGAAGTAATCTGTTTCCGAAACCTGTATCAGCTGGTGTATGACCACCTTTCCACGGTTCAAGAACTCTCAGGTATCTTCTTTCTACACTATTTTTGACCATTTTACTTTTTTATCTACTTGTTTTTTATTTCTTTCTTGAATAGCAGGAGGTAAACTTCGATTTTGTATATCGGGTTTATATTCTCCTGATTCAAAGTGAGTAATTCTACCATCGTTAACAGGTACATCGGGTATACTTTGATCTATTTCTATACTATCGTACCATTTTAAAAGTTCAGGATCTGGGAATGCTTCTCTAAAGTTATGTCCTTTACGTTCGTCATATTGAGTATAAAAAGATTTGAAATCATGAAAATGTTTTTCTTTATCTTCTTCAGTTTCCACATGACCCTGCTCTACTACATCTATATAATCTATTAGTCTTTCGATTTGAGCTTTTTCATGATCCATCATTAAAGGGTGCTCTTTTTTAATTTCATACCAATCGGCTAATTTCTTATGAAGTTTCTTTTTTTCTGCGTCTGGTAGGTTTAATGGAGACATAAAAGCAGGCCATCTTAATATGTTTAGGTCGATTCCTGGTTTATTCATTCCATATTTCTCTTTTAATGTAAACATATCATCCATGAACTCTGTAATAGAGTATAAACATAAGGAATTAATTGTCATCATACAAATAATCTGTCTGAAGTTTCCTTCTTCAATCATTCGTACTAAATTATTCCTCCATACATCCCATACTAGACCGTCCCTAATATACTCTGCTTGAATACCGAATGCCTCACATGAAGTATAAAGATCAAATTCCTTAATTGGTAAATCGTTAGACATATCTAACAACTTTTGTATTAGTTTATCATTAACTCCTAAATTAGAGTTGACAGCTAATCTTAAGTTAGGTGCTGGTGTTTTAAGTGCAACTTCAAGGAACTTCCAAAAGTTAAAAGAAGCAGATGGTTCTCCTCCGGTAACTCTTAACTCTTGTAGGTTAGGTGCTAATTCTGGCCACCATTCTATAAAAGCATCTACGTAAGGATTATCTTTATTATTTTTACCGAAAATATCAGCCCAAGATCCATCACTATGGTAAGCTCCTGCTGAGGTAGTTTTAAACTTTTGATAAGGTCCGTTTTCTTCAATATCTTTTGCCCATGTAGTTGAGTACCCCGTATTACAGTATGAACAGGCAAAGTTACAAGTTCTATCAAAAGAAACTTCCACTGTCCTTAATGTAACATCTGCATCCCAAGGTAACTCAGAAACCATTTTAATATCTTCGTCTGAATATATTCTGCTTTTGAATACTCTATCCCCAATAGAATCATTTCCAATATCCTCTACTTTCCAACAGTACGAGCATTCAGCAGGTCTAGTTCCTTCAAGCATCATTTTACGAATATTTTTCTTAAACATCGTATTATGTAATGCCGAGGGATTTTCTTTAATTTCTTCTAAGTCAACCGGGTGGGGTAATGGTAAGTGACAAGAGTTAGTAAATCCATGTCCTAGATGCAGGGATGCATTTAGCCATTTAGCTGCACAAAAGCTTTTACTAACTGAATTGAGATGATCATCTCTCCACTGTACTAATTTTTTATCTGCCATCTTATAGTTTATTCATAAAGTTACAGTTGTCTGTTAAGTCAACTGATTTATCAAAAATAAAATCATTAAATTCGTGATGACAAAGTAACTCATTATTCTGAATAACCTTGAATTCACGTAACTCTATTTCTGTATAATTTAGGTTATATCCATTTTTAGGGAAATTACCTGCGCCAAAAATAATATGAGGATCAGAATCATGTGCAAAACTCTTTTCAGTTAGGTCCACACTGTGAACTGGTCTCTCATTTATAAATACGTCAAAACTTTTATTTGGTACATGTTTCCATTGAATTCTCATACGTGCATTATCAAATAAAGCAAAAGGTAAATCCCAGTAAGTTGTTTTTCTATCTTCATCCATCATTGTAAAGAGAACTCTACCTTCGTATATATCCATGGCTGTATAATGAGGAAGCAAAGTAAATAGCGTCCCTATTACTCCTTCAGTCTTTTTAACAACCATATCAACGTAAACTTCAAATGGTTCGTTACCGGTAAGAATTTTATTTGCAGGGTTTTCTGGGAATGTATCACAGATATGGCTTGGCCAAAAGACCCATGGATTACCCTCTTTTATATTCAGCATATAGTTCTTTTAATTGTGGGAATGTCTTTAAGAAATTAGTTCCTCTTCGTTTATCTAATTCATCTACAAATATGATAAAATCCTCTCTATTTTTTTCTATGTCATATGTAACACTATGACCTTTCGCGAAATCATAAATTCTTTTAATCTTCTGTATTTCAACATTAGTAAATCCATACGAATCATGGCTAAATTCTCTTTGCCCGTAATACAGAGCTTTTTTAGCAGCTTCTAGTATTAAATCTTTATGTTCTTCTTCTAATATACGAACTGACATATGGTTAGGCCAACGTAAATAAGAAGTATCTAGTTGTATAGCTGAAATACTATATCTTTGCCCGTTATGGTACTTCTTTTTATACTCAAATATTCTGTCAACTAATTCCCCATAGGTAAAGACTGATAAAGCATTAAATGTGGCCATAACGTTAATAGTAACTTTAGGTAACTCAGTTAATATTTTATCTATGTTCTTCCAAAACTTATCATAATCTAATCCAAATCTAGTATATTCAGCTTGTTCTTTTGTAGCTTCTACTGAAGTAAAGACTACTAGCTCTTTTACTTTGTCATTTTCACAGATTATTTTAGCCTTTTCTATAAACTTATCGATTAAGGCATCTGGTACTCCTAGGTTAGAATTAATTGATAATGCTAATTCTGTATTAGGATTTTCTTGTTCTATAATATAATCTAATACTTTAAAAGTATCCTTCGCTAAAAGAGGCTCTCCTCCTGTAATTCTGAAGGTGTGCAGATCCCGGTAAAGATCTGGCCACCATTCCCAAAATGCGTCTAGGTAAGGGTTATGCTCTGAGTGCTTGTAAGGCATTTCCCCTTTTGCTCTAAGGTGGTCTATCCCATTGAACTTAGTCGATGTAGGATAGGGACCATGTTTTTCTATCTCGTCTACCCATTTTGACGAAAACTGTGGTCCGCAGTAGGCGCATTTGAAATTACATGTATTTGAGAAAGAGACCTCTACATAGCGAGGATTAAAATCTTCTCTCCAATTAGCTTTAATAATATCATCATAGCTTTTGATAGACCAAGGTTCTGATGATTTAAAGACTCTATCTGAGAATGAGTTAGAATTATCCTCTACATTCCAGCAGTAGTTACATTCAGAAGGTCTTTTGCCTTCTAACATTTCTTTTCTCTTAAGTTTCTTAAACTTAGTATTATGTAGTGCTGATGGATTCCTTTGTATTTGAGCTAAAGGTACCTTATGCGGTGACGGGTGGTGACATGAATGTGTCATCCCCATCGATAGGTGCATTGTAACCTGTGTCCATTTTGCAAGACACATACCACATCCTACCTTGTCTAATTTATCCTTTACCTCTTGTGATGTCATAGTTTGATGTTAATCATTTTAGCCCAAGGAGTGAGCTGCTCTTCACCTACTAGTTCATATTTAACTTGTGCTATTCCGTCTTCCTTATAGTTGATTTGATCTTGTTGCATCTGTAGTACATACCTTCTTTCGTTTCTAGCAGTAGTTTCGCCTTTTGCAAATTTTCCATTAACTATACCTTCATCCTTATGTGGTAAACATCTAAATCTACCGCTAATTCTGTAAGGCAGTATTGAATTAGGAACTTTAATATTCTCTATATGATTTTCAGTGTTGTATTCACTAAAATTAGTTTTAGGATCGTTAAAATCTAAATCTATTGCTAAATCATCTTGAGGTATATTTTTATGTAAGTTTTCTACTTCTTTTGGTTCTAATTTTCTTTTCCATGCAAAAACTTTAGCAATATCACCTTTAAAATATTTTACAGTACTATTATCTACTTCTGAAGGTGATGTGCCTAAGTACCAAGGTTCAGTACCGTAGTTCTTTAATCGACCAGAAAAATCTAATGGTGATTGAGAACCGAATCCTCCTCTACTGTCTACTTCAGAGCCGTTAAGGTAGAAATGAGTTTTTCTATTTAATGTATCGAATACAGCAGTTACCCAAGACCATTGTTCATCATATCTTTTAACCCACATGTAATTATGCTGATGAAAATTATTCCAATAAGTTAACGAAATAGCTCTAGAATTGTTAAAACCAATACCGTAATCATATCCTTTAACTCTAAGAACCGGATATTCTACGTATTTTCTCTTATTACTTCCTATTAAGAAAATTGGATTCTTATCAGGTTGTTGCTGGGCTCTCATTAGTATAGAGACTGTATGAGATCTGTTGTTTAAACTTCTTAGATGTTTATCAAAAGGTAACTTTATAAAGGAATTGTCACCGTTAAAATGTTTATATTTCTGATCTTTTAAAGTATCTTCAATATAGGTATTGTTAGTTAAACCTTCTTTATTACATCTCCAAAATAAATCATCATCTTCCATTCCCCAATCCCAATAGTCATTGGAATATCCATTTGTAGCCATTACTTGTTCCTTAGAGAATAGTACAGCGCCACCAAAGTATTCATGGTATTTAAGACCCCAGTCCATTTGTTCAATATTTGTTGCTATATGTCTAGGTCCTTTATCTGGGAAGGAGTAATCTGCTCCTCCGTCAGTTTCAGGTATCATATCGATATCATGCCAAACAATATAATCACAACCTTCTTCAAAAGCATGTTTAGCGGCTATATTTTTAGTCGCACCTCTATTAAATAATTTATCATCTACCTGATGACAAAAGTACATCTGGAAGTCTATACCTTGCTCTTTAAGGTATTTTCCAACTTTAGGAATAAACTCATTGAGGTGCATCTCTCTATTCCTGTATGGTACACATACTCCTAATTTCATAGTTTTACTGTCATTTGTGTTACATTTCTTACACGGGCGTTCGACAGTACTCTGTATTTACATGTTGTGAGACCATCATCTTCAGGCATTCCATACCCTCTTAGAACCTCGTTCATAAATTTTAACTGGTTATATCTTGTTGTAATATTTTTCCAACCTGTGTTTAGGAAGCCTTGATCTTCATGCTTTAATAGCCTGTAGTCGCTTTCTCTTCTAAACGGAATCAGTAGCTTTTCTCTCTTAGGGCAATCATAAGGAACTATCTCACAATCTACAATCTGTGCAGGATCTGATGTCTCACTAATATCTACTAAGGAATATCTTCGTATAAATTTACCGTCGTAGTATGCTGTAAGATTACCAGCGCTCTCATAATCTTTAAAGTTATCACCTAGTCCAAAGTAATTATTTTCTACTACTGATTTTATTTCTTTAAAGTCTAATTTCTTATCCCATGCTGCGAAAGAATTAATATATCCTCTAAAAAAATTCTGTTCTTCATCTCTATGTGGGTTGGATGATCCTAAGTACATCTTAGGTTGTTTCATATAAAGATAAAAACCTCTATCTAATTCAATTTCTCCAAGTAAATTAGTATCTTGATAAAAGTGTACTAATTTTGTATCTTTGTCGTACGTTAGCGTTAGGTTAGTTTTTACTGCAGGTATTATATTAGAAAAAATGTATTTATGTTGTTTTTTTCCATCGAAAAATTCCACAGCAAATCTTCTAAAGCTAGTATACATTATATTCATATCATACCCCGGTATAGCAAAAGCTACATATTTGTCTTCTCTTCTTTCACTATCCAGAACAATATCTTCTGGTTGTAAGGAAACACTAATAGAAAAACTTCCTCTAGTTCTAATGGTGTTATCCATTTCGACATAAGAAGAATTACCGTTAAACTTTAAAGCAGCTGTGTTTGGACCTACATTTGTTAAAGGTACTTGCTCTAATGGTAAGTTTTTTAATCTACATCTCCAAAGTAAATCATCATCTTCAAATCCCCATCCCCAGTATTTATTTGAAAACCCATTTATCTTTTTAAAGTCTTCCATATTAAACATAGTAATACCCCCAAAGTATTCATTGAAGGGTAAGTCCTTGGTAGCAAGGTGCATAGGGTAATCTGAGTAGGAGTAGTCTACTTTCTTAGGTACCATGTCTACATCGTGAAACACAACGTAGTCGCAGCCAAGCTTCTCTGCTTCTAAAAAGCCTATGTTTAAAAGTTTCCCTCTGTTGAAAGATTCAGCGTCGTCTTGCTCTACTACAATTAATTCATAAGGAATTCTTGCTTCGTATAGTTTTGCTTGGATAGCCATTTTAAACTTTAAGAGATGCTCGTACCTATCTCTATAAGGTACAATTACTCCAAGTTTTTTAAGCTCCATCCCCTCCGCCTGTCAAATTATTATGCCACTCAGCAAGGTAAAATTGAATTCTACTGTCCCAGTCTTCTTTGTCTATTTCTTCAAACCAGACAGTTAATGCATCTAAAGACATAGCAATCTTTTCTAATGCTTTTACTTTTCTTTCTTCGACAAGTAATTTTTCTTGTTCTAATTGATTTTCTAATTCTGCACTCATATTGTAACTATTAAGTTTTTTAATTCATCCCAATGTGGGTAGTTTGTATAATCAATATACGAACTTTCTTTTAGTTTAGCAACTAAATAATCAGGATTTTTAACGTTTATTTTCCAGTCTGATCTAGCTATCGCTCTATACATTTTACTGTATTCTTTAGAGTATGCATATGCTTTCTTAATATCTGCTACTTCTTGTATTCTATCTAAACAAGTACTATCCCATTTAAAGTGGTGTACCTGGGTGAATACGCTGTGTATTGGATATCTTCTAGGATGGGCATCACCCCAACTATTAGACCCGTCTGGGAATAAGGCATAATGCTGACCGGGAGTAACTTTTTGATATCCCTTCATTAACGTACATTTGTTAGGACAGGCTCCAGACATTGGATATCTAAAAAATCCCGCTAAAGGAAATGCTTCGTGAATATTAGTTTCTCTCGTTACTTTTGGAAAAGTACCATCTATACCTATTCTGTCTATGAACCCACCGGTAACAAAGTCATAACCAGATCTCTCACAGTCTTCTATGATGTCATATACCGAGTGAGGGTATACTTGAAGTTCATCATCATCGGATACTATCCACCATTCAGTAGGTTTAGTCTGTTTAACAGCATTATAGATTTCAGTAACTTTTTCCCAGTTATATTTTTCGTGAGTATAAACTCTAAATGGTTTTATTCCTAGCTCTTCTATCTCTTCTAATATCCCATCATCTTCAGAATGTCTGTATACTACTACATGTACATTCTCTGGTGGGACTATATCTCTATAATGCCTTAACATATGCGGAAGCATATGAGTATTTTTCCCAACTACTGTAACTAGATTAAGCACGTCTTAAAATTGTAAGTCCTGTCGAACTAGGTTTTGTTTTTAATATACCGAAATTGAAAAAATCAAATCTTTGCCATTCATCTGATATTTCTTCTATAAACTTTGCAGGTCCGTTTGCAAATTCTTCATGATGTTCTTGATCAGATACATCCTTTGTTACTATGTGGTTCTCAGCGTATCTAATATCGGTATCATGAATAGATATAATACCATTAGGGCTTATAATTTGACTGTATAGTTCAAAGTCTTCTTTAACACTTTCATACGAATGACCAGCATCTATATGTAGGTAATCTATTTCTATATTTTCTTTGACAAAGAAGTTATAAAATGCGTTATTAGTGGTATCGGTAATAATTCTAGGATGAAATATTTTTCTTAAAAAAGAATCCTCATCTAACCAATCTACATGCCCACCAATACCATTTGCTGCGTCAACTAAGTAGGTAGTACCTATATCCCCCCAATTGAAATCGTTATTACCTTCAAAAATTTCTTGATCATATAAATCTAATCTAGCTTGAGTCATGATACGGGGAATAAATCCAGCACCTGAGCCTAGACATACACAGTTTCTAGCTCTCATATATTGAATAATTGCGTAGATTAAAAGCCCGTCTCCTAGATGAAATTTAGTTGCACCATGAGTCCAAGCATACTTAACTTTTTCATGGTCTATAATAATCTCACCATTTGGTGCTTTTTTATAAACTTGATTGTTGGTAATTTTATCGAATACAAAATTTTTATCAACTATACTCATGGATTATTAATAACACTTAGATCTATAAATTTATGAAAATTTATGCAATTACGCAACATTTGCATCTCTTCTTTGTATGAATGAGCAGGATCATCTTTTTTATACCATTTTTTCAATGGTCCATAATGCCTAAAATATTCACCTGATTCTTCTATGCTCCATATACCTTCACTTTCTACTTTACTCCATCTCCAATTATTACAATCCCATTCGGTTGTTATAACTGCTTTGTGTTTAATCTTATCTCTAACTAATAAATGCTTTAATAAAAGTTGTTCTGCAAAAATAAGATACTTAGAATTAGGAGCTTTTAATTTAGTAAACTCTTCCATCATCTGTAAACTTAGGTTAGCATACATCTGTGTAAAGTTCGGATCAGGTAGATGTAAGAAAGAAACGTTTACAGAATCAGTTTGCCATCTATGCTTATATGATAGCTTTCTTACTAAAGGATCGATTGATGTTGGATAATACCCTCTACCGTATTCTCTGTTTGTGAATAATACGGTGTCGTCTTGTAGGTGCTGTTTAAATGGTTTAAATACTAATGTATCGCAATCCATTATTATAACTGGTTCGGTCTGTAGGGATAGTACTTTTAATTTAGAACTAGCCCAGAAGTGTTCTTTATTTATATTGCCGTCGAAATTTATTACTTCTATATTATCGTACAAAGAAGTAACTCCCAAAGACTCTAGTAAGTCTTTAGTCATTTCATCACAGTATAGCCATGTGGTATCTTCAGGTTGATTTTTCTTCCATAATCTTACAGACGCAAGCATTAGGAGAATATTCATTTTACTATACGAGGCTTTATCCTTGTATATGTTTTCAAAAACCCAAATTATTTTCAATATAAAACCGTTTTATGTAGCTATTATGGTGCTACGTGTGTTGTTGTAAAGTAGGCGTAAAATGTAGATGTACCGGTAGCTGTACCTGATGATACAGTAAAAGTACCTGTTGTAGTACCTTGTCCTGTAGAACTTAGTACTGATCCACCACCGCTGGCTGCAGTTCTAAAAGAGTGAAAAGTATATGGGTAAGTAGCAGTTGCAGTAATCGTAATAGATGCAATTGAAGCAAAATTTACATTCCTCAAAGTAAAAGAAGATGCTGCTGCTTGAGTATAGCCAGAAGTTACCGATACGGTTCCTCCTGTTTCTGCAATAACAGTTCCATATAAGAAAGAATTGGATCTAAGCTCTGAAGCGGCATGTGGTGCTGAATCAGCAGGTTCTAAGTTGTCCATTAGTGTATTCAAACTAAGGTTAGCTTGACTAGCGAACTGGTTAGACCAATCATCAAATGAACTCCAAGCTATATCGTTTGCTCCGTAGGTATATACTGCCATTGTTTTATATTTTTTCTATTTTGTCTTCAGGAAACAATTCTGCTAACTCATTAAATAGAACGTTGTATGAAAATTCATACAAATTTGATAATAACTCAGGTTTAACTACCCTTTTAACTTCTTTATAACTATCTACCTCAAGTTGAATTTTTCTAATTTCATCTTTGTATTTAGTTACTTCATCTCCATTTGCATCAAAACTAACATACGGAACTTGTACTATAGTTTCTTGCTCTTCGTAGATAGGAAATGTTATTTCTTCCTCTTCTACTACCGATGCTTTAAATACGTTGGGGATTGTTATTTCTTCCCCTTCGCTATCCGGTGAAGGATAGTAAAGCACTTCTGATGCAACTAGACCGACTGCATTTTTTAGATTCTCATCTAAATACTTTCGGTTAAAAGCTTGAGCTTTTTCTATATTCAACCACGTAGTAGTCGTAATTAAGAGGTCGCTCGTAACTTTATTGAAGCGATAATTATCAATTCTAATATACGCTTCTTGTGTTGGACCGGATCCCGTTTCGAGATCTACATTTAATCTAAAACCCATTTTTATTTATTTATTTGTTCTCTAATGCTTCTACCTTAGCAGATAATTCTTTTACAGCTTCAATTAATACGGCTGTAAGTTTAACATAATCTACTGCTTTAGAATCATTATGCTCTCTGTAGTGTACTAATTCTGGAAGAACAGCTTCTACTTCTTGTGCAACAACTCCAATATCATGTCCTTCATAAACGTCTTGCTTGTCGTTCCAATCGAATCTTACACCTCTAATAGCTTTTACTTTATCTAATGCCCCTTCTAAAGTTACAATATTATCTTTAAATTGCTGATCAGAAGAGTAGTACGCTACGATATCTCCAATACATCGAATAGTGTTAGCAGTTGCTCCTGTTGTCTGACCTACCATTAATCCTTCAAAGTGAACGTTTGAGTTATTATTTAATGTTTGGTTAGAAGTATATGTTGTATAACCAGCACCGTTAGTTAACTGGTTGTTATTTGTAATATAGTTAGCGTTAGTATCTCCTGAGTATCCTAAATCCGCTAAAGTTAATGTTCTAGTAGCAACAGTACCATTAGCATCAGTTACGTGACCGTTAGTATCAGTAGTAACGTTAAAGTCTAAATCGCTGATTACTGTAGCACCTGTTAAAGCACCTGTGTCTACGTTAATATCATCACCGGCAAAAGTTGGGTGAGAATAATTGTTTGCACTAGCAGCAATACCGCTCAACTTAGATCTTTCTGCAGAAGTTATAATTGCTCCTGAACCTGCATCTGAAACATCTGAGTGATTAGTAACTGAACCGTATGATTGAAGAGCACTATCTGCTAAAGCTCCTTGTGCTGCTGTAGCATAGTCTGAGCTATCAAATGCTTTAACTTGAGCTAGGTTGGTTACTTCTGTATCCATTAAAGCTCCTGCTGCTGTTACGTTTGCTGTGTCAGTAACATCTGCACTTGCTTCAATACCGTCTAGCTTAGATTTATCTTCATCTGTCATTGCTCCCCAAGCAGAAGTTGTTGCTGCAGGTATAGAAGCGTTTGTACCATCAGAAGAATTAATTACTAATGAAGTACCGTTAGCAGTAGTTGATAAGTTTGTAGTAACGTTTTCTGTTACTGTTACTGCTCCTGTATTACCGTTAACGCTAGTTACTGAATCTGTAGGTGTTGCAAGTTCGGTAAAGTCAGCCATTGTACCAGCTGTACCACCGTTATGCATATATGTTTTATTTTCATCTGTTCTAACAACAACGTCACCTTCTTGAGTTGTTAAGGCTAGTTGAGCTGATTGGTTAGCAGCTGTTTGTACAGTTGTTAAAGCTGTAGCAGACATATTGCTAACTGGTAGTGTACCTTCTACATCAGTAGCAAGGTTAATTTTGTTTCTAGTTATTACCTGTCCAGAAATTGTAATATAGTCTGGAGTACCTGATAAACTAACATCGGTTGAATTATCTGTTCCAGCTGCATCTACTCCTAAAGTTGTTCTAGCAGCACCTGCATCGGCATCGTCTACTAAACTAGCACCAAAAGATGAAATAGTTGTACTGTCTGGTACGGTTAATGTTTTAATTCCTGATAAAGAAGAAACTTCTGTATCCATTAAAGCTCCTGCTGCTTGTACATTGGTAGCATCGGTTACATCTGCTGAAGCTTCGATACCTGCTAACTTAGAAACTGCTGCATCGTCAAAGGCGTTAGTGTCTGAGTTACTTTCGTAAGCAGTTTTAATTTCAGCTGCTGTTTGATCAGCTGTAGCATTGTCTTCAATACCATCGAGTTTGGTTTTATCTCCATCTGCGAAAGCTCCTTCTGACAGTACGTCTTGTTTAGAAGAAACTGTTAATGCTTTTATTCCAGCTAAGTCAGTTACTTCTGAATCCATTAAAGCTCCTGCTGCTTGTACATTGGTAGCATCGGTTACATCAGCACTTGCTTCAATACCATCGAGTTTAGTATGATCTGCATCTGTAAATACGTTAGAGTCAGTAGCACTTTCTACTAATGTTCTAATTTCAGCTGCTGTTTGGTCTGCTGTAGCACCGTCTTCAACGTTTATAAAAGATCTAACATCAGAAGCGGAACCAGATACTAATGAAGGTAGATTTGATAAGTTAGCAAAAGAATAAGAAGAGTTACTAGATAAATCAACTGAGTTAAGAGAAGAGTCTGTGTTAAGAATCGCAAGTGAACCCAGTCCTAATGAGGTTCTTGCGGTAGCTCCTGATTCAGCAACAAATGAAGATCCTGCACCAACAATGAATGTTCCATCTGTGGGATTAAGGTTGGATATATCAGTTAGGTTTTGTTGAAAAGCTTGTACATCTGTTCCTATGACTACTCCAATTTGGCTTCTTGCCTGTGAAGAGGAACCAGATACCAGGCCTGCTGGTTTGTTCAATACGTTTGCATATTCAACGTTATCTGCTGTTAAACCGGTAAAGTTTCCTACACCAGTAAATGAACCAGTAAATGAACCAGTAAAGCTTGAATCAGCTACGCCGGAACCGGTTTGAAACGTTAAGTTTGATACTTTAGGACTATCTATTCTCATTTTTTAAAATTTTGTTGAGTTATCTCTTATTAATAAATATCACTTTTTTACAACTACCGTACCTACAAATGTATTATCAAAAGAAATATTTATAGTGTTTGCGTTAGTTGAAGTTATACTACCTGGAATAACCTGAGATTTCCCGCTATCATATACTTGAACTACCGGATAATCTTCATTTAAATTATGACTTATTGTATAGGAACTAGCTCCTGAAAGAGCCTCTCTATAAGTAAATAGTTGTGCAGAACCAGATACTAAATGACCTCCTTTAGCTACTACTGCTCTACCTGTTGTAGCTACATCAAAGGTTATGTCAATATTGTTTGCATCTGTTGTAGTAACACTAGAAGGAATAATTTGTTGATCGCCTCCATCATATACTGAGACTAAAACGTTCTTAGTTCCAAAATTATGATTGATTGTTCTAGAAGTAACAGATGTAAAAGAGTCTACCACCGTAGCTTGTTCTGCTACTTGTGCACTAATATTAGTTAAGCCGGAACCATCTCCTGAAAAGGAAGTGGCGGCTATTGCACCGTTTACGGTAAGTGAGTTAAGGCTAGCGTCTGATCCGCTAACTATTAATTTTTTCCAATTTGGCATTTTTAACTAATATTATGGTTGGTTACTCCAAGAGCCCACTTCCGTTTCCGGCCGATAATAGCTTTGTATATAAATATCGTAAATATAAGTTAAATAACCAACTACTTCTTAGAAAGTAAATTGGATAGTTTTGAAAAGATAATATAGAATAGTTCAAACTCAGCTCCTGTGTAGTTAGCTTGTCTGAGTTTGGTTAAAATAAATTGAATTTCTTTTTCGGTTAGTCCGGTATTAGAAATAGCCGCATCTTTGGCTAATTTTTCTTTTGCTTCATTACCTGTAAGTAACTTACCTTTTACATTAAGACCCATTTTATTTAGTAACTTCTTAAGAATAGATGTAAATTGCTCCACTGTCTATTTTGATATTTCCATTTTTTTGATATTCTGAGATGTCTAAATGTCCTGCATCAATATCTACTACAGCTGCTCCAAAAGCATCTGGTGTTGCGCTTGTTGCATCACTAGCTAATGATCCGGTATAACCAAATCTACCTGCTGTGTTATTATATATGAATGCATGACCTGCTCCAGAACCTTCATCGATTACTATACCTCCTACATCTGGATTAGCTGATCCTGAGTTAAGTAGTATAAATTTATCCTCAACCAGTAAGTTTGTTGATTGTACTGATGTTGTAGTTCCCTGTACTGTTAAGTCTCCGGTTAATACTAAACTATTAAATTGAGGAGAATCTGCTGAGCTCAATCCAATTTGAGCAGAAGAAGAAACAATACCGCCTGGGATGTTTGTTAATTCTGTATAGTCAGAAGTTAGATTATCAAATCTTGATGCTACTGAACTACTATGTGCAGTAAATCCATCTACTGAGTCTATACTAATTTGAGCAGAACTTGAAACTAATGTTGGTCTATTTAAAAGACTACTAAAAGGAATAGAGCCTGATACAATATGACCTCCTTTTCCTACGATAACTCTACCAGAAGTAGCAGTATCAAAAGTAATAGTTACAACGTTATCGCTTGTAGTGGTAACACTACCTGGGATAATTTGCTCATCTGCTGAGTTATAAACAGTTGCTAAAACGTTTTTAGAACCAAAGTTGTGAGTAACAGTTATAGAAGTTTCATTTGAAAATGTCTGGATTACTGTTGATGATTGATCTACAGTAATATTTTGTAATTGTGAACCGTCTCCAATAAATGCTGCTGCTGTAATTTCACCAGTACCGAAGTCAACATCGTTATTAGTAAATGTTGCTTCTACTTGAGCAGAAGAAGAAATAATACCAGAAGGAATATTAGTTAACTCTGTATAGTCAGAAGTTAACCCGTCAAATCTGGTAGCAATTGAAGAAGAAAGCGATGTAAAAGAACCTGAAATCTGTGAGGCTATTTCTCCGGCATTGTGAACTACATTTGTAATAGATGCACCGTCACCGCTAAAGGCATTAGCTGTTAATGTATTATCAACTGTTAATGAATTTAGTTCCGCTTGAGAACCACTAACTATTATTTTTTTCCAGGCCATTGTACTATGTTTTTAAATTTTATACGACTTTGAAACTTCAAAAGAGTCGGGGGAGGAGGTGAACCCTCCCCTTATCCTTTTACTATAATTATACGTAGATAAATATGTCGTCGTTACTATCTACTTTCATGTTACCTCTCTTATGATACTCTGTATCAGTAATATCATGAGCCACATTATCCTGATCAACTACTAAAGCTACATAAGCTTCTGAGTTAGCAGATCCAGCTGTAGAAGATACTGATTGGTTAATACCAAATCTTCCGTCTCCTTCATCATAGATGAATGCGTGACCTGTACCTGAACCTTCGTCAATTACAAGACCACCTTGATCTGGGTTAGCAGATCCTGAGTTAAGTAAGATGAATTTATCTTTGATTGCAGTATTGGTTGTAGACAAAGTTGTCATTGTACCTTGTACTGTCAAATCTCCTGTTACAGTAGCATTACCACTAACTGTTAATCCTGCAAATTCAGGAGCATCAGTAGTCTGTAATCCTGTATCAACGTTTGTTTGGACATCGTTAATAGTTGCTCTTACTGTACCTTGAGAAGGAGATGTGAATGCAGAAGCAGAAACAATACCGCTAGCGATATCAATCTTAATATTGTTATTTGATACTGTAGTTGATACACCTAACCCTCCTTCGAAAGTTAATGTCTCACCACCAGATACTGTATCAGTAGTTCCTGAATCAGCAGCTACATCAAATGAAGTAGAAATATTAGCTTCACCAGCAGCAGTTAAACGACCTTGTGCGTCAACTGTGAATGTTGGTACTGCGTTAGAACTACCATAATTTCCTGCAGATACAGCAGTATCGGCTAATTTAGCAGCAGTTACTTGATCATCACCAATGTGTGCTGTATCGATTGCACCGTCAGCGATATGCTCGCTATCTACTGCATCGTCAGCAAGTTTAGTACCGTCAACAGCATCAGCAGCTAATTTAGCAGTACTAATACCGCCATCTTTAACTCGTACTGCACCAGATCCATCAGAAGCTGATAATTCGATAGTAGAATCATCTACTGTTACTTCAATTTCGTCGGCATTGGCTGTGATACCATCGCCTCCTACTACATTAATAGTTACTGTACCAGATTCTCCACCTCCAGTTAAACCAGCACCAGCAGTAACACCATCGATGTCTCCTGTTAGATCTGCGTCTAGAGTTAAAGTACCGGCTTCATCATCATATGTAGCTGTAATGTTTGTCCCTCCAACTATGAGACCATTTACAATATCTTCAATGTTTTCTTCTGCATTGGTAATATTTGCAAATGTTAGATTAGTTAAGCTTGATCCATCTCCAGAGTTGGTCAAATAATTTGCATCATTTGATAGTTGGGAAACACCACTCCCGGAAACGACGACCTTTTTCCATGTTGCCATAATTTTTAAATTTATTTTTTAATGTTATTAATAAATATCACCTTTTTCTATCCTCCTATATAAAGATCGTTATTATCATCTAAATAAATTCCTCCTACAATAGGATCTGGGGTACTAGACTGAGAAATCAGCTGTAATACCCCGTTTCCGTGTATTGAGAACACTTCTAATGAAGCAGAAGTAATAGAAAAAGCTTTTCCTGCGCTACCAAAATCTAAAGCTAATGATCCTGTAATTTCAAAATCTGCATTTGCAGAAAAAACCGAACCGGTTTGTTGAAATATACCTGTATCAGATAAAGCATTGATTGCGTTTATAAAGTGTGCTGAACCAGTATCTAAAGTGATACCGTCAGACGTTAATTGCATACCTAGTCCTGGATCTACATCTAAGGAAACAGATCCTGCTGTTCCTCCTCCTGTTAGACCATCTCCTGCAAATACTGCAGAGATATCTCCTGTTCCGGAAACATTACTTGCCTCCCATTTACCGGTTGATGCGTTATATTGTAATACCTGTCCATTGCTTAATGAACCAGTTGATACATCTGTTAATTCTCCTAGTGATGAAGCTCCGCCGCCTCCTGAACCAAAGCCTGTGAAGACTGACCAGCTTACTGTATCGCTAAAAGAGTTTACATAATCAGCTAAAGTAACTGTTGCTTGGTAACTAGCTGATGCTGCTTCTACCCATACTATCTGTCCGTCTTGAATTTGAGTAACAGGTATATTATTAAGTTCGCCAGTATTAGCAACAGTCCTAAAAGCACCACGTATATATTGTACGTCTGCTAAAGCTATCCCTGAGGAGGAAGCTGCTGCTGTTAACTCTAATTTTGAACTAAATAATGGCATCTATATTTAATTTTATTATGTTGGTAAACTACCGTTCGCAGCTACTAACCTTACTTTAAAGCCAGATGCAACTGCATTTTGTGATTTTCTTCCAAATACAAACCATTCACTATATCCCAGATGCGCTGAGTCTAAAGTGATGGAATGTAAATCTCCTGATTCTATTCCAAATCCTTGACCGTCTACATCCATACACGGTACTGCTCCTCCTGCTACACTATTAAACGATTGTTGAATCGTTGTTGGTACTGTCATATCTGACCCAGAAGGGTATACTATAATTACTTGACCGGTTGTACTAGCACTTATTGTACCTAATGCTGATAAGACGCTATCTAAATCTGCGCCTGATCCGCTGGTTTGTAATGTTGCTGTTCCACCCCCAGCTAAACTTATAGAAGTGCTTCCTACATCACCGGTTTTAAACTTATAGAATGGTGATGAAGTATTTGCTGTATAAGAAGTAACTTCTGGTGGTGTATCGCTGTTAACTGTTGCTCCTCCCATTACTCCTAAATAGTTAGCTCCAAATCCAGCATCTGAACCATAGGTTGATGTATATACATAGACAAGTCCATAGTCTGCTGACTGTTCTACAGTTATAGTTGCTGTATCTGTTCCTGTTTTGCCAAATGCATCTGTAGCAGTAACTGTAAAGTTATATGTACCTGCTGATAGTGCTGTATTTGCTACTATATTCCAGCTAGTACCATTTCCATTATTAGAAGTTGCAGTAAAACTTGAAGCATCTGTTCCAGATAAAGCCAAAGTAATTGGATAATCTGATTCTGTATCTGATACACTCACTGTTGCAGCTAATGAACCTGAAATCGTATCTGATTCTAATCCTGATTGTTCACTAACTGCTACGGAAGGTGCTTGATTAGCTACAATAGAAACTGATATAGAACCAGAACCTATATTATTATACTGGTCTTGGAATGTAATATTAGATGTTATAATATCTCCTGGTGATGCAGTTAATGTACCGGTTAATGATAAATTACCAGCACTGTTAACAGCAATATTAGCATGAGAAGAAGTAAACGCTTGTACAGTCTGTGAGCCGTAATTAGGTGAATAACTTACTCCTAAGTCTGCTTGTGTTCCTGTTCTACCATTTGAACTTATTTTAATTTCATCTCCTGAAGTAGCTGATTCAATTAATCTGAATGTACCATTAGTAGTAAGAGTACCGGTGTTAGCTTGAGCGATAGTGAATACATGAGAAGAAGTTCTTGTAGCAAATCCTTGTGTGTCTGCTATAGTAGCTGTTACTTCATAAGCATTTGCTGGTAGGTTACTATTGGTTCTAACTATTCTACTGTTGCCGCTTTCTACTATTGTTAAATCAGCTCCTGCAAAAGAAGCAGAAAAAGAATTTAAATCTAAACCGTCTCCTTCAGGATCACTAAAGGTTAATGTAACTAAATTATTACCTGGTCTAGCTTTATTCGTATTTAAATTAGCACTTGTATTAGTAAATGTAATGTTAGGTGCTTGGTTGTCTGTAATATTGACAGTAAATGCTTGAGTTGTGGCTGTACCAAAACTATTTGTAGCAGTTACTACTCCGCTTAATTGATCTCCTCCTACATCTGATGAACCAGATATATTTCTTGCAAGGGTTAAGTACCCAGTCGAACTTATACTAAAGTCATTCGATGAACTAACTGACCAGTTTACAGTTTGATTAGAAGTAAATCTAGAAGTAGTTCCTGAGTATCCGTTGCTGTTATCGTAGATTGCATGTCCACTTGTAGCCGACTCTATAACGTATAAGGTTGTATCTCCGCTTATTGAAGGAGCAGTATCATCTGCTATTGGGATAGATATTAAACCTTTGTCTGAACCGTTATTATATGGGTCAGTAACTGTTACTTCGTATATAGCTTTATTAACTAGATCAGAGTTTAAATATACTCCTGCTTTTCTAGTTACTACACCTGCAGATGATACTTCAAATGCATCTTCAGTTGGGTCACTTTGAGAAGTGCCGCTATATGAACCAGTAGCTACATTAACTCCATCTAATTGTTGGCTATGGAATCTTGCATTCTTAAATGTTACTGTATCTCCTTCTGGATCTGTTGCTGTTATTGAACCAGCTGTTGTTCCATCAGAGCTATTCTCATTTACCCCGGTTAATGTTTGATCATTAACAGTTGGTTGAGTGTTATCAGTTACACTAATAGTAATTGGTAAAGCAATAAAAGAATCTGCATCATTACCATCTTCATAATGAGAATCAGATGCTGTTATACTCATATTATATTGAGTAATACTTTCATAATCTAAAGATGCTGTTACTTGAGTAATCGATACATAATTAGATGATTTAGTAATACTAAAGTGTCCGTTTAAATCAGATCCTGAATTGATAGTGATATTATCACCTTCTGTATCTGTAAAGTATATTTTAGTTACTTCTCCTGCACTAGCATTTTCATTTCTAGAAACAGAATAAGAAGATATTGCGTTACTTCCTACGTTAGGGTGTCTGAATACTGGTGCTTCATTAGGTGTTACTCTAATGTATATTGTTTTAGTAGAAGAAGCTCCTACTGTATCTGTTGCTTTAACAATAACAGGGTGAGCTAAAGTTCCATCTCCTCTATCATCTGTGTTAAAAGCTGTTGCGGTAGGTAGTACATTTAATTTAAGTACTCCGTTATCAATTATTACGTACCCATCTGTGTAAGAATCATCAATACTAAAGGTGATAGCCTGTGACTCTGCATCTGTTCCTGATAAGGTAACTATAGATGTACCACTCACTGTATATTCAGCTATTACCTGGTTTCCAGTACTAATAGAAGGTGCAGTATTAGGGTAAAAAACTGCAGTTAAAAAATCTTCTATAGTTCCATCAGTACCTGGGTTGAAAGTATTGAATAAAGGGTGATCAGTATTTGATATTAACCTATTACCATCAAATGTGTTATTAAAAGAAGACATTATTGTGCCGTCCGGTCTTACAAATTTAATAGAGCCAGAAGAAATGTATAAGTGTTGCCAAGGAGCTGCTTGAGCACCTAAGTCGTTTGTTAGAGCTCCGGGAATTATACTACCTGTTACTATTTGATTACCTGTATAAGTATTCGAACCAGTTGTAGCGTAAGAACCTGTCTTATTATTTAATCCTGTAATGTCTGAGTGAGATCCAATTGCATAGGAAGAGGTTGCTTGTAGAAGTCCATCTACCTGTGCTTGAATTGAACTAGTGAAGCCGTCTAATGCTGATGTATCTACATCCGACCCTGTAATAAATCCTAGATCTATTATCTGTGCTGAAGAAGATATTGTACCGCTTGATACTGCACCGCCTCCACCTGCACCAAACCCTAAAGCTGATATTTGAGCTGAAGATGATATTAGTCCGTTAGGTTTATTCTCTAATTGACTCCAAGTAGATACTCCAGAACCTGTAAAAATATGTCCACCTACTGATACAACGCTAAATCCTGTGGTTGATGCATCAAAATCTAGTTTTACATTGTAGTTATCTAGTATCTGTACGCTTTTAGGTATAAATAAGAATCCGTTTTGGTCGTATACAGCTACATTTACATTTTGAGTATTAAAGTTATGGTAAACAGTTACTGTGTTTACCTCTTCAAAGTTAGTTTTAATTGAACTTACTTGTCCGAAGGATAAATTAGTTAAACCTGAACCATCTCCTGAGAATTTAGATGCTGTTACTATACCTGTACCAAAATCAACTGTCTGGTTGCTTAGGAAAGACTTAATTTGATCTGATGATGATACTATTGAGTCTGGTATATTGTTTAATTCACTATATTGAGAGCCTGTAATGAACCCTAGAGTAGCTATTTGAGCCGATGATGATAATATACCTTGTGGTACATCAGTTAAATCATCATAAGAAGCAATATTAGAAGAAGTTACAAATCCTAAATCTAATAATTGTTGTGATCCAGATAAAACATTTTTGTTAAATCCTAAATCTATAATTTGCTGTGAGCCAGATATAACATCTCTGTTAAATCCAAGTGAAGTAATTTGTGCTGAAGAAGATACTACATTAGCAGAGTCTGCTTTTAAGAAATAAGAAGAAGTTGCTGCATTTAGCGGTGCTATACTTGCTGTAACTGCTTCGATACTATCTAATCTAAGATTAGTTGACCCCGTATATTGGAGCATTGAAGCAGAATGTATTCTTAAGGTACCTACATCTGGGTTAGCACCAGCAGATAATGCATCTATTTCTGCTATTACATTTCTTCCGTTGAAAGTAAGTTGAGATCCGGTAATATTAAATGAACCGGTAAGATTTAATGCTTCCGTACCAGGAATCAGCTGAGTCTGTACGACCCCGCTTCGTATAAAGGCTAAGGAGCCTGATAATTCGCCGGTGAATTTTGCCATTTTTCTATTCTAATTTTTAATCCCAACATAGAACCCGACTGTTTACAGTCTTTTTAATAAATAGAGGTAAGTGTTAAAGGTTACCTTCTATTTCTGAACCAAATTTCATTTCAGCCTTAGTATAGAACTTCTTGTTATTATGAGGATGTGCGTTAATAGCATCAGTAATAATGTGCCCTAATAAGTTAATAGCAAACTCAGTCTTAACTATACGGTCATTCCCCTGTACTATCTCTGCTGAGGTCGTATAAGTGTCTATTTGAGCCCTAAATCTAAATTTATTAGGATCTCCCCAATAGGAATCAGAGGCAAAATTTATCCCTTCAATTATTTTATTGTTCTGTTCAACATAATCAGTAAAAATTATACATGAATAAGTAATATTAACATAGTCGGGGATTGCTACTGCATAGTATTCTTCTACTGGTTTTCTGTTATTAAGTACGCCAAATCTATCATATATGTTTTTCTTAGAAAATTTCTTTTGAAATATACCAAAGTTAGTTGGATTGTTACCATCTAACTTATTTCCTAGTTGTCTATTCTTTTCTATAGTGTCTCTTCTAAAGACAATTAAAGGAGCTTGCATTTTTCCGTTTTTATCACGGTAATATCCATCTCTTTGCATTGATGCCCATCGTTCTGGTGAGCCGTATACAAGAGGAACCTTAATACTCTTAGCGTTTTGAGTTACGGTAGGTTGAAGAACTTCGTTAAAGTAGTAGTGTATAGCTTCATCTATATCTTTTATTCCGATAACAAGGTTTTTAACCTTATCGTCTTTACGACTTATTTGTTTTGCTCTATCTTGTAAGTTGGTAACACCTGGCTGAGGGTTTATTTCAACACCAGTATCGGGATTACGGTAAGGTTTTATCGTCTCCCTTCTTAGTTGCTCCTGACTCTTAGGTATTGGTTTATCTCCTGCCATTAGTTCTAGTTTTCACGTTTTTGTAACCACTCCCAAACTAATTGGTCGCATTTAAAGTACTTTTCTACATACCCGGGTATTCTATCATCCTCAGAGTGAACTATTTTAAGTAGATTGTTAACATTAACATAGTCGTACTCACGGTTTGGCTTTACATCTTCTTCATGTAGTTGCTCTCTTAGTTCAGTCATATAATTCTTCTCCCCGTATATGAACTTAAAGTCGTCTTCTGTATTAGATAAATAGCTGGTGAAGTCTAGATTCGTTAAAAAGTCAGTAGATCTCCAGTTTTCTTTAATTATATAGTTACCGTAGTATTGGTGATCTATTGATTCAACTGTATCGGTAATATAGTATAGTATTTTT
>Ga0222715_10000439_pt1 | contig 41247 bp, 36 predicted proteins | sample C33_9DmetaG_FD_165056 | JGI IMG/M metagenome (GOLD analysis project Ga0222715, IMG submission 165056) | Estuarine water microbial communities from San Francisco Bay, California, United States - C33_9D | ecosystem: Environmental > Aquatic > Marine > Unclassified | place: USA: California...
TAAACAAAATACCTTGGCACTACGTAAACAGATGCATTACGATAAACAACACATTAACTAACCCGATGAACCGATCTGTCTCTTAGTTTATGCCGCTCTTTGTCCAAAAGGTTTTGACGACGTACAGAAACACTGGTCAAGCAATTGCTATTGACTACACCCAAGGAATAGATCACGACGACCTTAAGGTTTCGATGCCAAATAGTGAAATATTTAAAGGCAAGGCAGTCATGGTCGGTAATAGTACCAGCACTATTAATAGTTTTGATTCAACCGGAACCAGTGCCTTCTCTGTCGTTGAAAATTATACTGGTGATGTACAGGCCGTGTTATTTGGCAGTAAAGGAAATACGATGCGATGCAAACTGCAATATGCAGACTCAGGAGGTTTGACTACCGCAGGCGGTATCGGTATTTGTGAATCATCCAATGGCGAAGTGATTGATGTTATCTGGTAAATGAACGGATTGATTGAAGTTTACTAAACGATATTTATGGGACAATTAAAAATTTGATAGCTCTGAAAGCGTTATAAATGGCGCGCCCGGAGAGATTCGAACTCCCGCGCCCCCCCCTAGTTCGTAGATAGGTACTCTCTAAAAACATAAAAAAGCCGCAGTATTTATTCAATCACTGCGGCTTTTTATTTTCATCATTCATCCTTGATGTCTGTTTCGTATAAGGCTACGAAGCAGCTTCTACCTGCACCAGATTATCGAAGAACGTGGGTGAATGTCCCATGTCTCCAAACTCTGCGGAACTGGTGATGTTGACTGTTCCTTTGTTGAGCTGTCTCCAGTAACCTAATGTGGTCAAACAGATACCGGCGTTCACGTCATCGGTAATCTTCGCTACACCTTCGTATGCACCCCGGTCGTTAAACACTTTTACGGTATCGCCATCGCTAATGCTGCGTGATTCGGCATCAGCCGGATTCAACATTACAAATTGCTCGCCCTGATCTTTTATCTTCATGTTGGCATAACAGGAATTCAGGAAGGCGTGGCTCTTCGGTGCAATCATGCTTAACGGGTATTTCTTTGCCATTTCCGGATTGGTTTCCGGACGTTCGTACGGTGGCAGGTAATCCGGTAATTCAGGGATATCTTCTCCCGGTTGAAAACCTTCGTACATTTGTCTGAACGGTGCGGCGACAAAGTTCTTTGCACCGACCACTTTAAACTCACATTTGCCTGAAGGTGTTGGGAAGTTACCTTCTTTATGCGGACAACGATCATCTTTCGTGCCGACGGTTAAACGGGCAAAGCCGTTCTTGCGCAGGTATTCCAGATCAATCCCGTCACACGCAGGAGAATCCCAATCAACAAAGTTTTCAAGACATTCTGAGTCTGACCATTTCAAACGGTCTTCGTCGTAGCCCATTTTTTCTGCCAGACGTCGGAAGATTTCATTGTTCGATAAGCATTCTCCGGGGGATTCAACGCTCTTGGCATTGTAGGTCAGGTATAAATGACCCCATGAAAGAATAATATCTTCCATTTCCGCGCCCATTGAAGCGGGTAATACGATATCGGCATAGGATGCTGTATCGGTAATAAAATGATCCGCAGCGACATGAAAGATGTCTTCCTGTTCCAGACCGGCAACCACTTTATCCGCTTCCGGTGATTGCGTTACCGGATTGGTATTCCATGTCATGACTGATTTAATCGGTGTCTTCAGGTTTTGTTCACCTGTTAACGCCCGACCCAGTTGCAGGATACTCACCACTTGCGTGCCTTCAGGAATTAATTCAGGTGCGCAGATAACATCAAACTTGTACGGATGTTCCCAAACCGGAAATTGCGTTACACCACCACCCACATGACGCCATGCGCCGGTTAATGCTGGAATACTGGATACTGCACGGATGGTTTGGCCACCGCCGTAATGACGTTCCAGACCTACACCCATACGAATCGCTGCGGGTTGTTCTGTTGCCAGTTCTTTAGCGAGTTTACGGATATCTGCTGCCGGTACGCCGGTGATTTCTTCTGCCCATTCCGGTGTATGTTTCTTTGAGTGTTCTTTAAGGTCATCAAAACCTACGGTGTAGTTATCAACATAATCCTGATCAACCAAACCTTGTTCGATAATGCTGTTAATGACAGCCATGGCTAATGCGCCATCGGTTGAAGGCTTCGGTGCGATATGCCAATCGGCTTGTTTTGCTGTTTTTGATTTATAGGCATCAATCACAACGACCTTTGCACCTTTTTGTTGTGCTTCTTTAACGATTGCCCAGTGATGCAGGTTGGTACTGACACTGTTACATGCCCAGATGACGATATATTTTGAATGAATATAACTTTCGACATCGACACCGGCTGTTGGACCAACGGTTAATAACCAGGCGGTACAGGAACCTTCACCGCAATAAGTACGTTCGCAAACGGTCGCACCCATTTTATTAAAGAAGGCATCACCACCGTTTAAACCATGCACTAAGCCCTGATGGCCAAGATAGCTGACTGGCAGGATTGATTGAGGGCCGAATTCTTCTATCAGGCCTTTCCATTTATCCGTGATGGTATCAATGGCTTCGTCCCAGGTGATTTGTTCAAATTGCTTGCTGCCTTTTGGACCGACACGTTTCATCGGATGCAGTAAACGATCGGGATGATAATGACGTTTTTCGTAGTCTTTTAATTTGACGCACAAACCGCCGCGGGTCATGGGGTGGTCTTTGTTGCCTCTTACACCAATTACTTTGCCGTCTTCAATATCGAAGACCATCGCGCAGGTATCAGGACAATCATGGGGACAACCACCGAATGCGGTTTCTACTTTGGGATTTGCAGCCATATTTGCTCGCCTCTTGTTGGATATGATTTAGGAATTATTTTTATTATCCGCTAAATAATACTCCTAGATTCCATTAGACACCATTAAATGGCTTAGGAAAGTCACAAATACCTACATATTAGATTGTCATAATTTAGAGCAATACGAACTCATTTTGACAATCTCAGTGCCAATCAATAAATGACATGCCGAAGCCTGTGTCCAATTAATATTAGATGTATTGTCTAAAACGGTTATTTTCTTCCTCATTAATATAAGTAATTGAAATTACTGATAATTTATTATCTTTCAAATATAAATATGAGATATTCTCATTTAATGATACTGAACTATTAACGTTTTATTTGTTTATATTCATGAAAATTAAAATGTAGACCATTAGTTAAAGTTTTTGTTATAAAAAGAAATCTTTTCTATTTATAAATTTTTAATTTCAAATGAATTTAAATGACGTTGGATATATTCCTGATAAAAAATTAGTCACATCGCTTGATTTGATGAGCCAGTTGAATAGACCTTTATTAATCGAGGGTGAAGCTGGTGTCGGTAAAACCGCTGTTGCTATTGCATTGGCTAAATTACATGACTGCAATTTAATACGTCTACAATGCTATGAAGGATTAGATATTCAATCATCTATATACGAATGGAATTATTCAAAGCAATTGTTATGGATTAACCTTCAAAAAGAAAATAATAACCAACTTGAACTTAAAGAAATTTTTAGTGAAGAATTTTTGTTAGAGCGCCCATTATTACAGGCAATTAAGGAAGACAATCCGCCTGTATTATTAATTGATGAGGTAGACAGAGCTGATGAAGCCTTTGAAGCATATCTACTTGAATTACTGTCTGAATTTCAAATTAGTATTCCTGAGCTGGGTACAATAAAAGCTAAATCGATTCCATACGTTATCCTGACTTCGAATGGAACGCGTGAACTCAGTGATGCCCTTCGCCGTCGTTGTTTGTTCCATTACCTTGATTACCCTGAACCCGAACGTGAATTTTCAATTATCGAACAATCTATCCCTAATATTAATTCGCAAATTAATCAGCAGATTGTAAATTTCGTCCATGCTTTGCGAAAACAGGATTTAAATAAACCACCGGGCATAGCTGAAACAATCGATTGGTCTACCGCCCTCACTGGTTTATATATTAATGATTTGTTAGAAGCAAAAGAACAAGTAAGCACTACACTGAGTTGTCTTTTGAAAACCCGAGAAGATCAGCAAAAGATCAATGATGGAGAACTTCTTAAATTAATTAATATTGCTGTATGAGTGAAGTTTGTTTCAAAGAAAAGATCAGTGGTTTTGCTCATCACCTGCGTGAAAATGGGCATATTATAGGTATTAAAGAGTTAACGGATATCATCGATTCAATTGCTAATCTTGAACAACCTGATGAAAAAATAAGTCGTCATTATTTACGTACAATTTGCTGTCGTAATAAGCAGGAATGGCATCAATTTGATGATTTATTTGATAAGTTTTGGCACCCAAAAACAAAAAATCAATCGACGAATGAATCATCTACAACTGATACTTCCTCTCGTAGAAAAGCACAAGAAAGTATTAGTGGTATAGCAGGAACCTCGACCAGTCAGTGTGAATCACTCACTTCTAACGAACATAGAGGGGCAGGAAAGCAAAATACAATTGCCAAAGCAGATTTTCGTTTTTTAAATGATACGCATGCCATGCGTGAAGCTGAAGACCTGGCGGAAAAACTGGCTATTCGTCTTAAGTCTAGGACTCGTACACATAAGAAAATATGTATGAAAGGCAAAAATATGGATGTACGACATACCTTGCGTAAAAACCTTAGTAATGGAGGCATTCCAATAAAACCAGCTTATGCTGTTAAATATAAAAAACCGCCGCATCTCGTTCTTTTGCATGATGTCTCTCACTCGATGAGTTGGAACAACCCATTATTATTTCGTTTTGCTCGCGGATTGATTCATGCGTGTAGTAAAAACGAAGCTTTTGTATTTCATACAAAATTATTTTGTGTCACTGATCTTTATAGGGAAAAATCGATTAAGCAAATGCGAGACAAACTTGAATCAAAAAATCACCTTTGGTTAGGTGGTACATGCATCGCTGAATCAATTAGACAATTTAATCTAAACCATGCAAAAAAAGTCCTTAAACATGATTCTATTATCGTTATTATTAGTGATGGTTTTGATACCGATAAGCCCGAAGATCTAGCATTACAGTTAAAAAATTTAAATTCACGCTCAAAACAAATACTCTGGTTAAATCCAGCCCTGGGACGGGGGCCGATTAAATCGAATTCTCACAACATTGCAGCCGCTCAGCCTTATGTTGACCATTTCTTGCCTGCACACAGTGTTGATGCATTGCGCAACGTCATTTACAAGATAAAACTTTAAATTTTAAGATTTGTAACGAAACTTCCTCACAATAAACAAGTCAGTACCATTAAATAATAACTCTTGTTTATAAAATGCGACTTTTATTTCTACTACTGCTATTTTGCACATCATCAATTTCTTTTGCTTTTGATCATTCTCATTCTGAATATGACACACTTTTAAATGAGATCGTTATTGAAAAAGGTGCTGAGACTGCTGTTGATTATGATCGACTGAAAAGTAACCCTGCTTCCCTGAATAAATGATCATTTCTCAAGAGTATGGCACGCATCAAAACAATATCTCTTTTGATAACTCCAATACCGGACTCGGGTTATATTTCTCCAAACTAGTCGCAGAGATACATAAGAACAAGGGTCGACACGGCTACATCAATACGACCAATGAAGGCATAGACGGTGGTGGCTGTTTTGCAATTTATTTGCCTTAAATTTTGAAAGCACACGGATATCGTTAAATCATATTAGACATACGGCAATAATCAGCATCAATTTTTTGAATTAATCCCAGCTACACTATGAGCCAGTAAAAACTAACTATCTTACTGTTCTCATTGATAAAAATTAGCTATCTAAATATTGTTTTTGATCCGCTATCTCCAATCTATTCACCGACGCAGACTTCTTTTTTGAATGATTAACTAAGCTACTGAAATAAATCATATTTCATGCGTATTTCTGATTTACATACAGAGTTTTGCCCAACTTATCCACAGCTAATCCGGATCTAGATCACAGGCCATTCCACATCATCCAGTGGTTTAAGAAGTGCTTGACCACATTTTATTGTGGTGTTATACATTCGTTTACAGAACAAACATCAACAAGTTTCTAGCACCATTTGAGTGCTTGAACATATAAAAATAAAGAACTGGAGGGGTGTAAATGGAGGCAGAAGCTACTGCTAATACAGATCCGGGTAATGTCACTGGTAAATTAGACGGTGATTTAGGCGCAGACACGGCTGAAAAGAGATCAACTCAGTCGAAATCAGATCACTTAAACAGTCAACTCGGTCAATATCGAGTGATTCGTCGCAACGGTAAAGTTACTGCATTTGATATTGGTAAGATCTCTGTCGCTATGACAAAGGCCTTCATCAATGTTGAAGGAGGCACTGCGGCAGCTTCAACCCGTATCCACCAGACGGTTGAATCACTGACTGAGCAAGTCGTTAATGCCCTGACCCGACGTATGCCAGATGGTGGAACCGTCCACATCGAAGATATTCAGGATCAGGTTGAACTGTCCTTGATGCGCACCGGACAACAAAAAGTAGCCCGAGCCTATGTCATTTATCGTGAAGAACGTTCTCGTGAACGTGCGGCTGAAAAAATTGCCGCCAAGACTTCCTCTCCAGAAGCTATAGAAACGAGCCTGATAAATGTTAAACGCCCGGATGGTAGCAAAGAACCGCTGGATATTGTTCGTTTGCAAGCAATCATTGCTGAATCCTGTGAAGGTTTTTCTGAAGTTGATGAAAAAGTAATTCTAGAGGCTACTCTAAGCAACTTATTCGATGGTATTGATCAAGCTGATGTGACAAATGCATTAGTGATGAGCGCCAGAACCTTAATAGAAAAAGAACCTGACTATACCTATGTCGCGGCCTGTTTATTACTGGACAAATTACGCCAGGAAGCGCTGAGCTTTATTGAAGGCTCTATGACTCAGGCAACACACAAGGAAATGAATGAGCTTTATAGTATTTATTTCAAAAAATATATTCACCGTGGATCAGAGTTGGGTTTAATTGATCATGAATTGACCAAATATGATCTGGAACGATTAGGCGCTGCAATTCATGCTGATCGTGATCGTCAATTCACATATCTTGGTTTACAAACGCTTTATGATCGTTATTTTATTCATGCCAACGACGTGCGCTTTGAACTACCACAAGCATTTTTTATGCGTGTGGCTATGGGTCTGGCAATTAATGAACTTGATCGTGAAGGACGAGCCATAGAATTTTATGAGCTCTTGTCATCATTTGATTTCATGAGTTCAACCCCTACCCTGTTTAATTCAGGCACCTGCCGACCACAACTCTCAAGTTGTTATCTGACAACCGTGCCAGATGATCTCGACGGTATTTTTTCCGCTATTAAAGATGATGCATTACTGTCGAAATTTGCTGGTGGACTGGGCAATGACTGGACACCTGTTCGTGCCCTCGGCGCACATATCAAAGGCACTAACGGTAAGTCTCAAGGTGTCGTCCCATTTTTGAAAGTTGCTAATGATACTGCGGTAGCCGTCAATCAGGGTGGTAAACGTAAAGGTGCGATGTGTGCCTATCTTGAAACCTGGCACATGGATATTGAAGAGTTCCTTGATCTACGTAAGAACACGGGTGATGAACGTCGTCGAACACACGACATGAACACCGCAAACTGGATCCCTGATCTATTCATGAAACGTGTTGCAGAAGAAGCAAACTGGACGTTGTTTTCACCGCACGAAACACCTGATTTGCATGACCTTTATGGACATGAATTTGAAACGCGTTACGTTGAATACGAACAGCAGGCAGCGGCAGGTCTTATATCAAACTTTAAAACTGTGCCGGCAATGGAACTATGGCGCAAAATGCTATCCATGCTATTCGAAACGGGTCATCCATGGGTCACGTTTAAAGACCCTTGTAATATCCGTTCGCCACAATCACATGTAGGCGTTGTTCATTCGTCGAATCTTTGTACCGAGATTACGTTGAACACATCGGAAGATGAAATCGCTGTCTGTAATTTAGGCTCGGTAAATCTGCCACAACATGTCGATGAAAATGGTTTAAATGTTGAGAAACTTGAAAAAACCATTAAGACAGCAATGCGTATGCTCGACAACGTAATTGATTACAACTATTACAGTGTACTCAAAGCAAGACGCTCCAATCTAAGACACCGACCAGTTGGCCTGGGCATAATGGGATTTCAGGATGCCTTGTATAAACAGCGTTTGTCTTATACCTCAGACGAAGCAATTAATTTTGCTGATACGAGTATGGAAGCCGTTAGTTACTATGCAATCAAGGCATCAACTGATCTGGCAGAAGAACGAGGCGCTTACTCAAGCTTCAATGGTTCTCTCTGGAGTCAGGGGATCTTACCCATTGATTCAATGCAACGTTTAGCTGATATACGCGGTGATTACCTGCAAGCTAATTTTGATCAAAGTTTGAATTGGGATGAATTACGCGAACGTGTTATGAAAACCGGTATGCGAAATTCAAATTGTATGGCTATAGCACCGACTGCAACCATTTCAAATATTTGTGGTGTAAGCCAATCGATTGAACCGACTTATCAAAACCTGTTTGTTAAATCGAATCTCTCCGGTGAATTTACTGTGGTTAATCCTTACCTGGCGCAAGACTTGAAAGCCCGCGGTATCTGGGATGAAGTTATGGTGAATGATCTCAAATACTTTGATGGCAGCGTGCAATCAATTGATCGCATTCCTGATGACCTTAAAGAAATCTATGCCACCGCCTTTGAAGTTGATTCGCGCTGGTTAGTTGAAGCGGCTTCAAGACGACAAAAATGGATCGATCAAGGGCAGTCTTTAAATCTTTATATGGCTGAACCAAGTGGCAAGAAACTCGACAACTTATATAAGTTGGCATGGGTTCGCGGTTTAAAAACCACCTATTACTTGCGTTCACTTGGCGCGACGCATATGGAGAAAAGCACCAGTAACAGCTCGGAAAACAAGAGTAATGTTATTGAAGAACCGAAAGCCTGTTCGATTCTAGACCCGGACTGTGAAGCATGTCAGTAATCATAGATAACTTTCAAGAGGTAGCTTAATCAATGTTGGACTGGAATGACCCATTAGCCAAACCGGCACTCAAAACAAGTAACGTAGAACCCACTATTGTCGAACAGACATTAAACAGGTCTGTTGCAGATGAGAGTAAAAAACCGGAGCTTAAAGTTGCTCTCAGTAAAACTGCGCCTGTAAATCCGGATGACAAACGTGTTATTAATGGACAAACAGATATTAATCAATTAGCGCCGTTTAAATATCCATGGGCCTGGAATTTTTTCCTTAACGCCAATAAGAATCATTGGACGCCACTTGATATTAATATGGCGCAGGATGTAACCGACTATAGACATAAACTGACACTCGAAGAAAAACACGTTTATGAAAATGTGCTGTCTTACCTGACAACCTCTGACATTCTCGCTATGCGTAATATCGGTCTAGCCGTTATGGAAAAAATGTCTGCGCCTGAGTTACAAATTTATCAGGCACGTCAGGTGTATGAAGAAGCATTACATACCTGGACCTATCAACATTGCATCGAGACCATTGGTCTTGATCAGGGTGAAATCTATAATCGTTATCGTGTTGTGCCAGAGATTCATCAAAAGATCTCGGTCGCTAACCGTCGTTTAAGTTCTGTCATGCGTTCTGATATTGATTTGAGAGACCCTGATGAACTACATAACTTTGTTATTTCATACATGTTCTTTGCTGCGATTTTTGAAGGCTGCTGGTTCTATAACGGCTTCAGCCCTATCTTTGCCTTGCAACGACGAGGACTGATGAAGGGCACTGCAGAACAATTACAATACATCATGCGTGATGAAGTCATGCATGCTGCATTTGGTATCCGCGTTGTAAAACAAATCATTCAGGAAGAAAATTTGACGTTGGATAAAAAAGCAATACGTCATATGTGGGATGAAGCTTATGAAGCAGAGAAAGCTTATACCAGCTATATATTAAAAGACCCCATACTGGGTTATTCAGCAGAAACACATATTGGGCAGTTCCAATACATTGCCAATCGTCGTGCTAATCAACTGGGTCTGAGTGAAGAACCATTCCCTGGCGCAGAATCAACCCTGCCCTGGCTGGATGAACAAGCCAATATGAGAAAAGAGAAGAATTTCTTTGAAACGCGTGTAACCGAATATCAAACCGGGGGCGCATTAATTTGGGAATAAAAGTTTACCGTGACCGCCTTAGCGGGATCAGCCGAGATGGATGCTCGGCTATTGCCTGGTATCTCCAGCCTCTTCCGGATACCAGGCCTTCTTATTCAGTGAGCAATCCTTGTGTAAGTCAGGATTGTATTAATTCTTGAAGATTATGAAGTTAGTATTTGATAACCGTTTTCAAAAATCAGCATTCAACCGAATGCTGGTTCTCATTTAATAAATGATATTGTTCACTAGCAAAGACTTTTATTTCACCAGAAAAGTTGCCTAGCAAAGAACTGAAGCCCTGATCGATGTAGCCTTCATTTATCAAGGACTTTAAATCGTAATCAGAAGTTAGTTTATCAATTGTTTTTATCAAAATTAATTGTTCAGCGTTCACCTTTGTCGCAAGCCATAAAGCAATACTATCCGAGCTATAATCCCAACTGGCGGGTATTTCTGAAAAATCATTTAAGAGTACGTCAGGTAACCATAACATCGGCATTTGGGAATCTTTCGTAGACAAGAGTTCATCGATATTTTCAATAATCTTGATAGAAGGATTCAAGCCAGTTAACAAATACCCATATTGAAACATCGCTAACAACGCCAGCCGATGAGCAGTTTGATTATCAAAACAGAGTGATTGTTGGGTTTCCCTGACCTTATCTGCAAATTCACCACCACCAGGCACAATAATAACCCTGGTTTTTTGTGCTAATTTAGTAATGCTTTCCAACCACAATGTTAATTCTGCGCTTCTCATCAAACTACCACCGAGTTTTATAACGGTGACACTCAATGTCATGTCTCCTGCTTGAATAATTTCAACATCGCGGCAGCTTTATCAAAACATTCTTTGTATTCTGAATCTACTTTGGAATCCCAGACAATACCACCACCCGCATTAAAGTAGAGTTGAGCAGCATATTTAATTAAGGTTCTTATACAAATATTACTGTCCATGTTGCCATCAAATCCAACATACATTACGGAACCGCAATAGACTGAACGTCGATGCGGTTCAAGTTCTTCAATAATTTCCATCGACCTCAATTTTGGCGCACCGGTAATAGACCCACCGGGAAAACAGCCGCGCAATAAATCCAGTGCATCTTTATCGTCAGCTAATATTCCGGAAATAGTACTGACAAGGTGATGCACAGTTGCATATGTTTCCAGCGCAAATAATTTTGGGACAACAACTGAACCGGCTTCGCAGGACTTACTAATATCGTTTCGTAACAAATCGACGATCATCAAATTTTCTGCACGATCTTTCTCACTTTCCAACAAACACACAGCCAGTGCTTTATCCTCATAAGCAAATACAGAACGATGTTTTGTACCTTTAATCGGTTTTGTTTCAACCTGATTGCCTGTGACACGTAAGAAACGTTCCGGCGATGAACTGAGTACTGCAGCAAAGGGAAAATTCAAATAAGCAGCAAAAGGTGCCGGATTAACATCTCTTAATTTTAAGTACGCAGACCAACTATCACCCTCAAAATCAGCAACGAAACGTTGTGACAGATTCACCTGATAACAATCACCTTCAAGTATGTATTTTTTTATCTTATCAAATGCCAGACCGTATTGTTCTCTGGACATATTCGATTTAACGTCAGAGGTTACGCGAAATCCCTTTGCTTCCTTAGTTGTCGGCTTAGAAAAAAGCTCCAGCAATTCTGGCCAGATTGATTCCGTTTTTTTGAATCGACAAAAACTGGTCAACCAGACCCGTCGTACGTGATGATCAATAATAAGAGCCCAATCATAAATACCCACAGCCATTTCCGGCATGTCGATGTCATTAATAGCCAGTTCGGGCAAGTCTTCCAGTCGACGACCAAGATCATAAGCAAGGTAACCTATTGCCCCTCCACAGAATGGAAGCCCACTTAAATTACTATCCTGCTCACCTAAATATTGTTTTAACAACAGCAGTGGGTCTTCTGTCGAAGTGATATTGTTATCAGCATCATCTCTGATATAAGTCGCATCACCGTATGTGGCAAGCGTAATAGCAGGACGAGAAACAATAATATCGTAACGCCCCATATCAATACGTGGATAACCACTATCGAGAAACATACTCCATGGTTCATCTGCTATCAGCGCAAATAGTTCAGCAGCATTTCTATGATAGGGTAATTCTGAGACCTTCATGTTATTTTTGAAGCCTGTTTAATTGCGCAAGTGCTACCGCCGGCGCGCAGGTATTACATTTATCGGAAAGTTCCGATTCAGTATCACATAATTCACTAAATTCTATATAAGGCATATTCAAACGTTGCGCCACTTTCTTTATCAGAAAACGTCCTGTACCGGCACCGACTATTGTCGTTTTATTTCCGTCACTGTTGCTTAATACTCTTAGGATTGACCTGGTTAAAGACTGTAAATGCACTTCTTCAAAATACTCTGCCAGTTTATTCCAGTCATTATATTCGACTTTATTTGAATCCGTACCTACCATTCTTGCAAGTCGTCGAACACTACACTCAATGTTTTTAGCTTTGCCATCTGCAGTATCCATTAGATCATCTTCTTCAGTGATACATTCCAAAATCCTGTAGATATCTGCCGTAGTTGCAAAATGTTCTGCTGCCAGACTTTGCCACTCTCCACAAAAAGGCACTTTTTGAGTTAGCGCCATTAATGGTGTTCTAATAACACCGGTATAAACCAACTCATCGAAACGCAAACGGCTTTGATCATCATGGCCACGATGCATAAGCTTATTATTAGAAAACGGAATAATGTCAGTCGTAGTACTGCCCACATCTATAAATAAACCCGAGTCTATCCTTGAGGCAACATATACTGCGCTTGCATACCAATTGGCCGAAGCAATTTCTTCGAGTTTGTTTCGAGCATTATTTAAATTCAATAGCTCTCCCTGCACGGTATAGAAACTTATATCATTTCCTATTAATTCTTCACAAAGATTGATCAACGAATTCAAGCCTGCTTCCCTATTCTCAAAAACATCGACTAGCTCTGCTGTCATCGTCAATGCATGTGTATGTGTGCCGGAAGGTAATTTCTTTATCATAATAGGAATTGATTTATCCAAACATTCCAATCCTTTCCAGAGCGGCGTGGCTATTTGTTCAACAAAATGGACCTTACTATTACTATCGATACACGCCACCTTCAGATGTGCACCACCGATGTCCCAGCCTATAGAATAAGAAGCTTTCATAATCTTTATAAATTTACCCTTACTGGTTCGGCCTCGGCCAGATCAATATCTACTATTTTATTATTTAAAAATACATCCAGAATTTTTGCCGTTACGTTACAACCTAACGATTCAGAAATTCCTGCATAGGCAGTTGTAAATCTCGGATTAATATCTACCACGAATAACTTATTATCAGACAGAATCAAATCGACGCCGATATAACCTGCAAAACCAGAGATTGTTGTCACTATTTTTTGTGCTAAAGCCAGCATTTTGTCCTGATATAACAAACATTCATTAACTCCTATTGCTGTCAAAGTAACGCTGCCTTCTATAATTTCAATATATTGTTTATTACATGCCAGTAGTCGAACCTGATTGTCAAAAACAAGCAGTGACATACTTAGCGACAAGCCTTCCAGATAAGGCTGCATAATCATATTGGTATCTTTGTATTTATCTATTATTTCAGATAATTCATTCTCGCTTTTAATAAAAAAGCAATTTTCACTACCAACACCATCATCAGGTTTAACGATCCAGCCAGTTGAACTCGCAACAACAGGTTCATTTATTCGTTTTGTTTCTATGACACTAATATCTGCCTTTGCCAGTAAATTAGTCGTTAATAATTTGCTCGTACATATCTTTATAGTATCTGGCTTTGAACCAATATATATATTTCCATATTCACTAAATAACTCAGCTAGAAAATATAAAGCATTTCCTGTTTCAGGCGCAATCAACCATGCCACATCCGACATTTTTATCCATTTGGGTAACACCTCTTCGAGGGCCAGTGCTGCAACAAGATACTGTTCAGTATTATCATCAAATGAGTCAATCCGGATATCCCTGGACATTGAAACTTTTAATTCACCTGCCTGATGTAGCTCTTTTAATAAAGTTTGCAGCATAATCTTGCCTTCATTAAGAAGAGATTCAGGCAAGTCCCGACCAGATAATCCACCTCCTGTGATAAACTCAAATAAAAAATGATGCATGTTAGATTATGTTAATTATCCCTGTTCTAGATATCAGCCGTGGCTTGGTTGTTCACGCTAAAAAAGGCGAGCGCAAAGATTATAAAGCCATTTCATCAATTATATCCTCGACCCCGGATCCAATCATGGTGGTCAAAGCCTTTCTTGAATTATACCCTTTCAAGATAATTTATATTGCTGATCTCGATGCTATACAGGGACTTCAAAATCAGAGCAAATTGATTGATTCAATCGCTTTGCAATTTGGGGAATGTGAATTTTGGCTGGATGCCGGTTTGGAAACAATCATTAACCGGGAAGCTGAATTTACAGCTAAAAATATAAAACTTGTACTTGGTTCAGAAAATAAATTGTCCCGCGAATCACTCGCTATGATGTTAAACAATAATCATAATATTTTATTATCACTCGATTTTACTGAACAGGGCTTGATAGAGAACAATTATTTACTTGATGATGCATCACTATGGACACCTAAATTGATTGTAATGATGCTTCATCGTGTAGGTATAACTAAAGGGATTGATTATCACTGTTTAAACAAAGTGTTATCCATAGCTACAAGGAATGAAATCTATTCAGCCGGCGGTGTTCAAAACGGTACTGACCTGATAAAGCTGGATTCAATCGGAATCAAAGGTGTGTTACTGGCTACTTCCCTTCATAACGGTTCTATAACCAGGCAGGATCTGATGCAATTTATAGATAAGTAGTCCAGAAACGATGTAATGAATTTAGCCATTTTCGTACTTCCATGCCTCTGCGGCATAGCGTGCTCCGGAAATAAAAATGCCCCGATTATCATTACAATAACCGGGGCATTAATTTAATACTGAAACCTAATTCAGCAACAATACACTTTATCTAACGATAGATTAAGCGTGTGCTGCGAATGGATGTTCAGCTGAACCTTTCTTGCTAACTACTTCTGCAGCTTTAGGCTCACGAGCAACAGCACGCTTAACAGATAGCTTGGTTGCTTCATAGTTATAGTCCTGAATTTTCGCATCATCATCTGCTAACCAATGAATAAATACGCCTACAGAAATAAAGATATCATCCGCTTCGTCAGCAGGAATGGTGCCGTCTTCAACACAATCCATAACAGCCATAGCAACACCACGTTGTGCAGGACCAAACATTTGAACTGCTTGTTTTGAACCTTTGATGGTAACTTTGTTAAACAGAATGGTATTAGGTTTACAAGCCAGGTTAGGCGCTACAACTGCCAACAAGGTGCTGAAACCGTCTTTGTTATTGGTTAATGCATTTGCGAAAGCTGATTCAGCTGCGCTGCCACGTGGACCCATCATTAAGTCAATGTGTGCAACTTCATTGCCATCACCTACTAATGCTTCACCAATTAATACTCTATCAATGACTGCCATTTTTACATCTCCTCCAGTTAAAAAACCAAATAGTTTTCCGAATATTGACATATTACATCCATCCTATTTGTTTATATTTAAAATTAAACAGGGGTCTTTCCCCTACCAGTAAAACTGACTAAAAGACTGCTCTTTCTAGCCTGTAATTTTGTAAATTCTTATTGAGTCATATTATATACCAAGAGACTTGCTGCTGTTAAATCAGCACTGGTTCCTGGATTATAATTTTTTATCTTAAGTTCCTTGTCAAAATCCTGCAGCAATCCGATGCTTTTTTCGGGGTTTTTATTAAATTCTTTAATTATAGCCCCGCTTTTAATTTTTATTTTGTCAGCTACCTCTCGCCCGTACTTTCTTTCAACATGAGAGTCAGACATTGTCGACATAAAATTCAGATGGCATGAAACGGTTGACCATTTTACACTATTCCAACGTTTCTCAAAGTCTTTAATCGAAGTCAATCCAATGTCAAAAATCCCGGCAAAATTATTAGTATATTGCAGTGCAATAGAATCTCTTTCTTTAGCTAATTGCATCGCTGTTATCAGAGAACAAGTAGGTTTTTGGTTAACATCCTGAGAATCAACATCGCCCAATCCGCCTGGATTTGCCAGACTTATCGCTTCAAAAATTTGATCTGCGTCATTTTGTGTTGATGACCTTAAAGTGCTTTCTAGATTTAGTCGCAAATCTCCTGCGCTATTAAACTCTATTTCACCCGCCATAATGATTGGAGCGAAAAGTAATAACATTCCTAAATTCGTATTACAACCCACTGCTAGTTGAGTTGCTCGGACACTGTCCAGGACACGTTGCCCCAAACCACTCGTTTGTTTACAAAGTAATGGGACGGAAACTTCAGCGCTTTTCTGAAAATCTCGAACAGTCATGCCATGACCATCAGCATAGAGACTCACATTCCCCGGCTTAAATGCCTCTAATTCTCCCAGGAAACTGGACATTGCTGCAGTTTCCAATTGCTGCCTATGCATTGTTCAATTTATTTCTGCGCACACTTTTAAACTGTTGTTTTCAGCAATATGCATAACAAATGAATCAATCAAACATGAGGCAATGTTAAAATTAGTAACGCTTTGCAGCCCATACCATGCCGGTATGCTATTAACTTCTATGACATAAAGTTGGCCACTTTTATCCAACATGAGATCAACACCTGCATAATCAATATCAAGTACCTTACAAGCAGCTTCTGCCATGCGCGCAATATTCTCATCAGCGACTATAGGCTCACATATCGCACCTTGCGCACGATTGGTAATCCATTCCTGTCCTCGCCGTAACATCGCTGCTTTTGCTACGCCATCAACGACCAGGACACGGATATCTGTAAATTCATTGTTTTTTCTTTCCACAAACCGTTGTAAATAATAGATTCCGGCAAATTTTTCATCGTGTATTAAACCTGTACTCTTATCCACAAGATGCACACCAATACCTTGTGACCCGAACAATGGTTTTAATACAAGTTGATTTCCTTTTAATGTTTCTCTATCAAGTATGGACTGCGCATGCTCATTTGATTCACATATCCATGTTGCTGGTGTGGGGAGACCAGCCCGGCTCAACAACAGACTGGTAAGCGGCTTATCAACAGTACGTTCTATTGATCTTGGCGTGTTATAAACAGTAACACCCAGTTCATGCATTGCATGCAGGATATCAAGACGAAATATTACTTGTTCAAGACTACCGCCCGGTACACCTCTGACAAAAATGCCTAAGGGAAGCCCATTAAACCCGGGCAATGTTAGTTCCGGTCCTTCTCCATTAATTTCAACGACACAATCTGTCAAAGAAACATAATCACATTCCAGTCCATGTTCATGTAACGCAGCTATTAACTGCCGTCCATGCCAGCCGGGATCATCAGTAATTATTGCGATTTTTCGTTGTGTCTCGTACATCGGACTTTAGCTAAACGACTTATCCAGCAAATCAAGGTCTATACTTCCCGCATGAAATGTATTGCCCGTGGTTAGAGAACTGACCGCTACCCGAGCGGGACTAAATAACATCGGATCAATCTTGTAAAAATCATAACCAACATCCTTGAATATTTCGCCAAAGGGCCGACCATAATCATTAGAAGAACTGCTCGGCAACTTCTCTGCCAGATCTTTAGCATCATCGTCACTGGCTTCAACAAACAAATGAATTTGACCTGCAAATAAAATAGCGTCGTTAGTCCTGCTCATTGCCGTTAAAAAGTCTTTTGATGGCGGACATATCGGCGCACTACCTGCCCCATCAATAATATTTTCCAGAGGGAAATGTAATGCGTGTGCCTTATGGAGTGATGTTTCCAGTACCCTGCCAACGACCTGAATAGAACCCGCCAGGCTTGATGTCGGTGTTAAAATTATCGTAAGTGCAGATGCCGGGATACCGCATTTTTCAGCAATTTTATCTGCTACTTCAACGGGCGGTAATTTATCGACCTCAACAACGATGAATGCCTTGTCAGCAACATCTCGGTAAGCAAGTTCATCATACAAAGATTCACTACTACCCACAGCACGTGCCGGTCCTGAACCCAAAGCATTGAATGCGCCTTTACCTTCACCGTGATTTAAACTCCAACCCGCATATTGGCTACCCAGACAAGCTAATACAGGGTTTGTGCTATGCACATCCAGATGCCAGGACCAATGCCGAAAATTAGTTGAAGCACGTAATTTAACTGTTCCAAGCCCACCCATACAAATTTCAGCAATTAAGCGACCGGCTTCAAGGCCGCCAGCTACATTTATACCGGCATCAATAATACGACAACCATTACTAAGCTCTGATACTCCCAAACGTAATGAAGTTGCGTTCGTCACCATGTATTCAACTAATGGTTCAGTAAGTGCGTTAATACTGGGAGATGATATTTGTTTATTCACAATTCTTCCTCTTTTCTATAATTGACATTAATGACTCAAGCAGCATGCTGTTGAGCCATTAGCATCGTTTCAATATGGTTTAATTTATTCTCTAAATCAGCTTTCACTTTAACTATCGAATCTGCTTCTGCATGGATGCTACAAACAGGATATTTTGCTTTGATGACAGTAGCAAAGCATGGTTTATCTTTAACCCATGACGGCCAAACTATAGTCTCGTCAATTCGAACCTCATGTTTTGCATAAAAAATAACATACCCTTTAGCCGTATCAGCTTGTCGGTATTTGTAATCGATCTTCCTTCCCTCAAAACAGCCAATATGCAAATCAAACAAAGAGACTTGCTGTTCGTATAAATCAAATGAAGATGGCGGCCGAGGATTAATTTCAAGCACGTAAATTTCGCCCGTATCATCGACAATATAATCAATCCCACAAAGACCAAGCAATCGAGTCTGCGAAGTTATTTTGTTGACTATTTCTTCTATACGTTGTTTTTCCTTATTTTCAACAGACAGTCTACTTATAACTCCTTTATACAAAAAGGGCATTTCTGCAAATTGATCAGATTGTAATTGTTCGTTATAACCGACTATCTTTGCATGTGTCTTCATGGCAAGAAAAACTGCACTTGATGTAGTGCCAGAAATATATTTTTGATAGTAACTGTCAGGCACAGGGTCAGCCTTGACCTGAGAGGCCCATTGCACATGCGCGCCACCCGTAGCAGCAGACTGTTTTATCAACCAGTCTTTAATTGCGGTTGGTCTTGTAGATGAAATATCTGGTGTAGTTATTGATGCTTTACTTAACAAATTATACAAGCTACCCGGGTCTTTCAGAGTATCAATCGTAGATTTACTATTACTCAGAACGGGAGCAATGTCGGCGAGCTTATCAATTAATTCGGTTCTTTTTTCAAATCCGGCACCAAGCACCAGTACCATATCCGAGAGACATGAACCCAACGTACTTACTTTATCAAGTAATACTGACTCATCAAAAGCATCATCGAGAAAATCAACTTGATGCGTAGAGTTAGAAACCAATTTTGTATCTTCATCAGCAAAACAATCTATTACATGAACACGGTAAGCTGCCCGATGTGCTGAAGCAGCTAAAGACCTTCCGCAATGTGCGATGACGACATAATCAGTCATCTAGCAAACCCCTGTCCAGAGATACCCCCGGACATGGATCTGTTGCATATCACTGAAATTAAAGTTTGCTGACAATTTCCCTGGCAACATCAAATGCTCTTTCATGATCCAGATACAATGGCTTATCTGTATTTTTCATCATTTCAAACATTTTAAAATGTATTTTGTACTTCACGTCACCAATAGCCAATGCGCCAAGCCCAACTGCTTTTTGTGGTGTATTTGCTATTTCGACACCCATGTCATGTACATCAACGCCCTCTATACCGACTGGTGGCACCGCATTAACATCAGCCGCAACTAACAGGTTGGTGGCTTGCTCTAACTGTTTCTTTGATAGTGCTTGTATCCCTGCCTTGGCTGCACCGATAACAATATTTGTTTCTGGAAAATACTCCATTAACTTATCATCGGTACTGCTATCAGCTCCTAACATTTTCACGCCGAATCGGGAGTTATATTCCGAAGCATATTCAGTCGCGACCTTAGCGCCCCTGCGGCTGGTGAGGTAAACTGTAGCACCACAATTAGCTGCTAATATGCCAGCACAGACACCGACAGGACCCGTACCACCAATAATATCAATTCGTTTTCCATCAAGTGATTCGCCCGTTTTTTTCTTTAACTGGACTTCTACACAAGCCATCAGGGCTGCAGCGGTTGTTATTGCGCCACTGGGATCAGCAAACACAGAAACTTCAAAAGGAGGAACCATTGCCGTTTTGGCCCGATTAAGCATATCGATAGCCAGTCCAAATTCCCTGCCGCCAATAAATATTCCAGTTCGTTTAACACCCTTTTTGCCACGCGAAAAAATCGTGTCCTGAGTCAAGGCATAAATATCATCCAGCGTAACTTCAGAATATGGGATAACACCATCGAATTCTGCTTCATAGGCCATATTGACATCAAATGGACTAACATTTTTCGTAGGGTTGAACATATGTAGTAAATAAGGGTCTTTCATTTCTTATTATTCCTGCTTTAAGTTATAAGTTCGTTACTTTTAAATTTTCGTTTTGTACTGACAGATTAATGTCCCTTGATTCTATAAGTGCTTTTTCATTACGTGCCTTACTCATTACAAATCGCAATCTTGATTCAGATTGCCATTGTTCACGTGTTTTTTTCAATGCCTGAAAAGCTAATGTCTCGTCCGGAAAAAAAGCAAAACCCGTAGGCCCCCAGGAGCTTTGACCAACACCAGTAGCACCGGCATTTTTCAAATTATCAAGAATGGGCTTCATAAAAGGTGAAGTGTAACGACCACCTTGGGCATCCGCAAAATAATCACCAACAATGTTTTGTATTTGTGTTATTGCTTGACCAAAGCGATCACAATCTTTTTCCATGATTGCGGGTAAAACCTGCATTAAAGTTAATCGGGACAGCACTCCCGACATATTCTCATCCATTGGCGGCAACGTATTAAATGCGCGGCGTTCGGGAACACCATTAATGCCTTCAGTCTGATCATCAAATATCAGAACAATACGCCAATTTTCCGGAAACGCCATATGACTTATTACGGGCGGGACTTCGGTATTATCCCCGCGACCACCATCTACAATAAAACCGCCACGCATAAAAGTTCCGATACCAATTCCTGATCTGGCCCCTCGGTGTAATATTGCAGCAAGTCGACCGGGATTTTGCTCGGATAAATCGTATAATTTCGCAATAGCTGTCGCAACGGCTAGTGATAATTGTGTGCCAGAACCCAAACCTGAGTGCTCGGGAATAGCCGACTTGATCGACATTTTAACGCCACCACTGATACCAAAATGTGACAATATTTGCTCTGCATAATCCTCAGCGCGTTTTGACGAAAGTCCAGTAACGTTTATATCATCAGCATATTCAGCAGTAAGTACAGTTTCGACATCCGTAATGGAGAGCCCCAGACTACCAAATTTTCTTTCTAATCCACCATGTAGGTCCAGAAACCCCAGGTGTAACCTTGCTGACGCACGGACACTGATCTGCTTTGATTTGCTTTTTAATTGATTATTATTCATTTTCTTAATGGAGCATTGATTGAAACATGTAAAACACCTTATTGTACTGTATGTTACAGCTCTGAGATAGCATTCTGCATAAGATATGGATTTAATCACATATCTGTTTGTCCTTGGTATTAAGACAGGATTATAATCGGTATCGAACATCATCAGGAGAAGACAAGTGTCAGAAAAAATGATCCTCATTCCAGGCCGTTCCAGTAAACAAGGCACTTCTCTAAATCAAGGCAAACTGAAGGATGAATACAAACAAGTCACCACCACCCTTGAGATGAACAGCGACGACATGAAAAAAAGAGGGTTGATAGATGGCGATGAAGTCCGTTTAAGCAATGAAACGGGTGAAACCATTGTACGTTGTCTAGGTGTAAAACCCGAAGATCTGCCGCCAGGCATGCTGTTTATTCCTTATGGACCACCCTCAAGTCAGCTCATGGCAAGTGATACGGCTGGTTGTGGCATGCCCTTATCTAAACATATGGAAGTTGAAATTGAGAAAATTTCAACTTAACCGCATACTACCCATTCTGGCTTATGCTGAGGTGCTTCTATGAGTGAAAATATCAAGATCGTAGAGAACGCAACATGCACATTCTGTGGCTGTGTCTGTGATGACATGATCCTTCATGTCGACATGGATGAAAAACGTATTACTAAAGCAAAAAATGCTTGTGTATTGGGCCGAGCCTGGTTCGCAGAACACACTATTGAAGACACCCCGGCGGCCATGATCGATGGTAAAGCAGTCTCAATCGAAGAAGCCATTGAAGAAGCGGCGCAAACACTGTCAAATGCAAAATTCCCTATTACTTATGGTCTAAGTGACACCACCTGTGAAGCACAACGCCAGGCCGTCGCCATCAGCGATATGATTAAAGGCAATATTGATACCACGACCTCTGTTTGTCATGGACCGTCAGGTCTTGCCTTTCAAGGCGTTGGAGAGAGCACCAGCACCTTGGGTGAGGTTAAAAACCGGGCAGATCTCGTAATCTATTGGGGTGGCAACCCTGCTGAGTCTCATCCTCGACACTTTGGACGTTATGCTGTTACACCAAAAGGCATGTTCACCCCGGGCGGTAAGAAAGACAGGACTATTGTATTAGTAGATGTACGCAAGACAAAAAGCTCACCCGTTGCAGACATATTGATCAGACCTAAACCAGGTAAAGACTTTGAAGTTTTATGGGCATTGCGCGCCTTGGTTAAAGGTAAAAAATTATCGCCAGATATTGAAGCAAGAACGGGGGTTCCTTTAGAAACTCTGCAGGATCTTACTGAACGCATGAAAAATTGCCGTTTTGGAGTACTATTTTTTGGCATGGGGTTAACCATGACGCGTGGTCGTCATTTTAATTCCGGCGCCCTGCTCGCTTTGGCTACTGATTTAAACGAATTCACACATTTTGTCGCTAAACCCGTGCGCGGTCACGGCAATGTCACTGGCGCTGACAATGTCGTCTCCTGGCAGACAGGGTACCCATTTGGTGTTAATTTCAGTCGTGGTTATCCACGTTTTAATCCAGGCGAATTCACAACTGTTGACACTCTGTCCAATGCTGACGCTGACGCGGCATTGATTATTGCCAGTGACCCGGCGTCAAACTTTCCCAAGAAGGCAATTGCACATTTAAAAAGTATCCCGGCGGTAGTACTGGATACTAAATGCACTGAAACCAGTAAAGATGCTCATGTCGCATTTCGCACATCAACTTATGGCATCAACACTTCCGGGACGGTGTATAGAATGGATGATGTACCAATAACCTTAAGACCCGCATTTGAATCACCCTTTCCGGATGATTACACTATTTTGACGGGCATAAGAAAACGAGTGAATGAATTAATGCTGGCGAAACACTATGCATCAGGAGCCAGCGGTCAAGCTAAAGTGGCAGCGCCTATCTAAAAGATCGCGAAGAGACTTTAACTTTAGCAATGCATAAACTATAGTATTTTGCAGTATAAGTTTTTATTAGAAATAATTGAGACCATTTACGAGAAAATAAATAGTAATCAAAAAGAAATTCATTAGTGTTTTTTTGATTAAAGATTAGCAGTTAACTGCCGTCGTAAAATTACTCATTAAAATATAACAACAATATTTAGGGGTATGTGATGTCAGCAGCTATGCGCATCGTAAACGGCAAAGTGTACGACCCTGCCAATAATATCGATGGTGAAATAAAAGATATTTGCATCAAGGACGGCAAGATTGTCGATTCGGTTGATGATGATGCAATAGTTATCAATGCTCAAGGGATGGTTATTATGCCCGGCGGCGTAGATATCCACTGTCACATTGCAGGTCCCAAGGTAAACGCCGCCAGAAAACTTCAACCGGAAGACCATCGACATGATGTCCATCCGGGCACCCCTTTCACTCGTTCTGGAACGGGTGGCACAGTCCCATCAACTTTTGCAACCGGCTACCGCTATGCCACTTTAGGCTATACCACTGCTATGGAAGCCGCTGTTACACCGATAGGTGCAAGACATACGCTTGAAGAATTTCATGATACACCTGTAATCGACAAAGGGTTTTATGTCTTACTGGGTGAAAACATTTTTCTACAAAACCTGCTGCGTGAAAAACGCATGGAAGAATTTGATCAAGCCGTTGCCTGGTGGGTCAATGCCACTAAAGCATACACAGTAAAACTGGTCAATCCTGGCGGTGATGAACCCTGGAAAGGCAAAAAAAATTCAAATGTGTCTGATATCGATGAAAAAACCGATGAAGGACTTAGCCCGCGAGAAATTATTGAAGCCTTTATAGTCTCTGTAAACAAACAAGGGTTTCCACATCCGCCGCATATTCATTGCAATAATCTTGGCCATAGTGGCAACTATAAAACGACTCTGGAAACAATGAAAACAGCTGGCGATATGCGCGCTCATATAGCGCATATTCAGTTTCATAGTTACGGTGGTGAACTGGGTAAAAATCCAGTTTCCAAAGCAGCTGAAATAGTTGAGTACGTTGACAACCATCCTAATATCACCTGCGATGTTGGTCAGGTTATGTTTGGTAAATCGACTATCATGACTGCCGATGCACCTTTAGCTTATGTATTGAAAGGTCATACCAAGGGCAAGTGGGTCAATGCCGATACCGAATGTGAAAGTGGTTGCGGCATTGTGCCTTTCCAATACCAGGAGCATGTATATATGCATACCCTGCAGTGGGCTATTGGTCTTGAAATATTCTTACTCTCGAAAGATCCCTGGCGCGTTATCTTATCGACCGACCATCCCAACGGCGGTTCATTTATGAATTATCCTAAATTGATTAAATTATTGATGGATAAATCATTTCGTCACGAAGAAATGAAACGCGTTAATCAAAAGGCGTTGGCTAATTGTTCATTACGTGATCTGGAACGTGAATTTACGTTAAACGAAATCGCTATTATAACCCGTGCTGGACCTGCTCGTGCTCTAGGCTTGAGTAACAAAGGTCATTTAGGTAATGGTGCAGATGCCGACATTACTATTTACGATGAGATGGAAGATAAGGAGATGATGTTCAACGCACCACGTTATGTCATCAAATCTGGCCATGCCATTATTGATAACCACGAATTCAAAACTGATTTTATTGGCAAGTTATTACATATCAGTCCCGAATATGACAAGAAGATTGAAGAGGTTGTACAGCCTTTCTTTGAAAGTTATTACTCAATCGAATTTTCAAACTATGCGGTAGATGATAGCTATCTTCATGATCATGAAATCATTCAAACCGGGAATGCCAAAGCATGAAGATTAAATCTACAGAAATTGTCGATACCTTTGCAGAAGCGTTCAAGATGTTTGGCAGTCGCATTATCATTACGGCAGCAACAAAAGAATGGGCAATGGCAGCCGCACAATCCATTACCGGTTTTGCAACCTCGGTCATCGGTTGTAAATGCGAAGCCGGTATAGAGAAATTAATTGCTGCCGATGATTCCCCGGATTTAAGGCCGGGCGTCAGTATTTTATTGTTTGCCATGGATGCAGAAAGTCTTGGAAAAAGACTGATGGAACGCATAGGACAATGTGTTATGACTTGTCCAAGTACTGCTTGCTACAACGGTTTGGATGAAGGCTCACCGGTTACGGTTGGCGGTCAATTGCGTTATTTTGGGGATGGCTATCAGATCAGCAAAGTACTTGGAAAAAACAAGCTCTGGCGCATTCCTGTAATGGATGGTGAATTCCTGATTGATGATAAATTCAATGTGCAGGAATCAGTGGGTGGCGGCAACTTATTAATCCTTGGCAAAAACCAAAAAGCGACATTAAGAGCAGCCAGTGCCGCGACCAAAGCTATACGCAAGCTACCCGATGTTATCTTGCCCTTCCCTAACGGTGTTGTTCGTAGTGGCAGTAAAGTTGGTTCCCGCTACAAATCATTGATCGCGTCTACTAACCATTTATATTGCCCTACGTTGCGTGGCGCGATCGAATACTCGGAACTGGATGATGGAATCAATAGCGTACTTGAAATTGTAATCGATGGCTTATCACTGGCAGCAGTTGAAGCAGCCATGCGTGTTGGAATTACTGCAGCCGCCAAACCCGGCATAAAGAAAATATCAGCCGGTAATTATGGTGGTGGTCTGGGTCAACACCATATCCATTTACATCAACTCCTTGCCTCGAAGGATTGGAGTGGAGAAGTTTAAGCAATGGCTCTTAAATTAAATTTACATACACAACCTGATGTTCCTTTGGAAGCTGACTGTATCAGTCCGGATAAAATGCAATCGCTAAGTAAGCACGAAATTGAACAACTGATAATTTTCCATGGCAACCGTCAGGTTCCGTTAAAAGACTTTTTTGAATGTAGCGGTGAATTTGATGGAGAAATTAATATTGATGGTGACTTGTCCAGGATAAAACATATTGGTGCTGCCATGTCCTTTGGCAAGATAACAATAAGCGGCAGTGTTGGTATCCATACCGGCGCAGCGATGACTGGCGGTGAAATCATCGTTGAAGGAGATGCTTCCGATTGGTTAGGTCCCGAGATGTATGGCGGTAAAATCACTGTTAAAGGTAATGCTGGTCACATGGTCGGTAGCGGTTATCGCGGCAGCACCATTGGTATGCAGGGTGGTGAAATTATTGTGCATGGTAATGTCAAAAATGAAACCGGCCATGTCATGCGTAGAGGACTGATCGTGGTTGGCGGTAATTCCGGTGATTTTACCGGAGTAAATATGGTCGCCGGGACCATTATAGTATTAGGAGAAATGGGTATACGTACTGGCGCAGGAATGAAGCGCGGCTCTATAGTTTGCCAAACAAAATCAGAGCTATTACCCACCTTTACCCATAGTTGCGATTATCAACCTTTGTTTCTTCAACATTATTTCAAATATTTAAAATCAATTGGTCTTGCTATCAATGACTCATTGTTTAACGGCTCATTTGAACGCTGGTGCGGAGATTCAGTTGAATTAAATCGAGGAGAAATCCTGTTATATGCAGGAAAGTAAAACTCAACATCATTTTAATTACTAGAGGAAATGCCTTTAACAGGCTAGGAGGAAACGATGACAACAATCGTAACAGATAATTGTAAAGACTGCCGTTTTACAGATTGTGTAACCGTCTGCCCGGTCGCTTGCTTTCATTATGATGATGATATGCTCTACATCGATCCAGACGTTTGTATTGATTGCAGTGCATGTATACCTGAATGTCCGGTTCAGGCCATTTATGAAGGCGATGACATTCCTGAAGACAAAGAAAACTGGATCGAGATCAACGCTGAAAGAGCACCCAATCTGCCTGTTTGTGAAGAGCAAATGGATCCCCTTCCCGGTGCAGAAGAAAGAAAAGAAGCTCTCGGGTTTTAATTAAGCCATGACGAACCTGGGCACAGACCAAAACCCTTTACTAGTAGCCATTGTGGGTAGTGGCCCCAGTGGTTTTTATGCGGCTGAAGCCTTGATCAAATCTGAAGTTAAAGTAAAGGTAGATGTTCTGGAACGCTTGCCTTCTCCCTTCGGACTTGTTCGTAGTGGTGTAGCGCCTGATCATCAGAAGTTAAAACAGGCGATCAAACTGTATGAAAAAATTGCAGAATCAACTGATTTTAACCTGATTGCCAATGTGACGGTGGGCACTGATATCTCTGTTAAAGAATTACGTGACGCTTATCATGCTATTATTTTCACCTGTGGCGCTGAGTCTGATCGTAAACTAGGTGTTCCCGGGGAAGATTTAAAAGGCAGTTATACCGCAACAGAATTTGTTGGTTGGTATAATGGACACCCTGATTATCGAGACCGTGAATTTGATCTGTCTCACGATATTGCGGTAATAATCGGACAAGGGAATGTTGCCGCTGATGTCAGCAGGATTTTGTCGAAAACGATTGATGAACTAAAACATACTGATATTGCCCAGCATGCACTGGACGCATTGGCCGAAAGCAAAATTAAAGAAATACACGTTATCGGAAGACGCGGACCCGCTCAGGCTAAATTCACACCAAAAGAGTTACGTGAATTTGGCGAACTCTCGGATTGCGAACCAGTCGTCCTTGAACAGGATTTGTTGCTTAACCCGGAAAGCGAAAAAGAGTTAGAAGAAAAAAGTAATATCTCCAGCAAGAAAATCTACGATTTATTTTGCGAGTTTTCTAAACGGGAACCAGACACAGCTAAATCAAAAAAATGTTTTTTCAGTTTTCTTATGAGCCCGAAAGAACTCATAGGCGATACAACATTGGAGAGAATAATTTTTGAAAAAAATAAATTGTCAGGCGAGTCGTTTAAACAGTCCGCAAGGGGCACTGGTGAAACAATAGAACTCGAAACTGGAATTTTATTTCGTAGTATCGGTTACCGAGGGATTCCTGTAGAAGGAGTACCTTTTAATGAAAGCTGGGGAACTATCCCTAACGACAAAGGCAGGGTTACTGATTCCGAGAATAATGTGGTCGATCAACTTTATACTGCTGGTTGGATTAAGCGTGGTCCTAGTGGCATAATTGGCACAAACCGCGCCTGTAGTGTGGAAACAGTTGAATGTTTAATTCAAGATCTTGAAAAACTGAATAGCAGTACAAAAAAGTCAGGTGCGAAAGCGATTTATTCCAAGCTGGATATTAAATCTATTCGGCATATTAATTTTGAGGATTGGAAAAAAGTTGACACGAGTGAAATTGAACTTGGAGAAGTCAAAGATAAACCACGTGAAAAGTACACGAGTATTCATGAGATGTTATCGGTAATTAAATAAAACAATTATCATTTTTTGTTTGTTTCTTTCTGCCTCTTCCTCAACATATACACCTGTAGTAACGTTATGTGTTTTAAAAACACGCTATTAAAACCAATAGCTTCTATAAAAGCGAAAGTTAATTAATTGATTATAAAGGAAATATTTCTGGAAAAAGTATCAACAGCGAGCGCGTCAATAACCAGAGATGTTACTTGCCCTTTTTGTGGGATTCTATGCGACGACCTGGTAATAAAAAATCAACAGGAGTCACTAAAAATACTTGAAAATGGCTGCCACAAAGCAGTCTCATCTTTTGAATCTATTTTGGCGGTAAATGAACCCAAAATTAATGGTAAACCTGTCGCGCTTACTGACGCTATCAATGAAATGTGTGCGATCCTTAAAAAATCACATGCCCCCCTGATCGCGGGCCTTGGTAGTGACGTTGCGGGTATACGAGAAATAATGAATCTGGCAGATAAAACCGGTGCAGTGATTGACCATATGCACGGCAATGCCCTGATCCGAAACTCACTTGTTTTACAGGACCTTGGCTGGATTACAACGACGATGACAGAAATCAGAAATCGTGCTGATTTGATTATATTTGCCGGGACAGATGCAACAGGCTTCCCTCGATTTTTTGAACGGGCTATCTGGAATAAAAAGTCTATGTTCAAGTTGAAGAATGAACAACGTGAGATTGTTTATATAGGCGAAAAACTAAATACAAAATCAGGTGTAAACCCAAACGGCAAAAAACCTTCCGTGCTCACCTGCAAAACGGATCAAATCGGTGAGGTCATTTCAAGCTTGCACGCACTTGTTACTGGCGCAACACTTGATGTGAATGAAGTCGCTGGGATTAAAATCAAGACACTACAGGAACTCGGTAAGAAGATGATGGCTGCCAAATATGGCGTAATTATCTGGTCACCTGCTGATCTGGATATCCCTCATGCTGAACTGACTATTCAAAACTTTTGTGAAATTGTTAAATATTTGACCCGAACAACGCGATTTGCAGGATTTTCACTGGGTGGTAATGATGGCGCTATAACGGCAAATAATGTCTGTGCCTGGCAGAGTGGTTATCCGTTAAGAGTTAACTACAACAAAGGTTATCCTGATTACGATGCTCAGCGTTATTCAACTCAAAATGTTCTCAAAAAGAAAGAGGTCGACTCTCTACTCTGGATATCCAGTTTCAATTCGAAGGTGAACCCACCGCGAGCATCAGTACCTACAATCGTAATGGCAACGCCAGATACAAAATTAAATTTCACACCTGATGTATTCATCCCTGTAGCAACTCCTGGAGTTGATCATGCAGGTCAATTATTTCGTACTGATAGCGTTATTTCCTTACCATTAAAACAAGTAAGGCAATCGCCATATACCAGCGTTAAGTCGATCCTCAAACAAGCTATCGAAAGGATGTAAACAAGATTCTATGTACATAAAATTAACTAACGGCATCGTCTATGATCCTGTGCATGGCATCAATGGTGAACATAGGGATATCTATATCAATGATGGCCACATAACACGTAAACCGTCCAGCAATGCAAAGATAGACAAAATTTATGATCTGAAAGGCAAGGTCATAATGGCAGGTGCTATTGATATTCACACACATATTGGTGGCGGAAAGGTCAATATAGCACGCATGATGCTGCCAGAAGACCATGCTACAGACCTGGTCGAGAAGACCGAACTTACGCGTTCCGGCTGTGGTTATGCAGCACCATCAACTTTAACCGCTGGTTATCGTTATGCTGAAATGGGTTATACCGCCTGCTTTGAACCCGCCATGCTGCCAGCGAATGCTCGACAAGCTCATATGGAAATGGCTGATACACCGATGGTAGACAAAGGTGCCTATGCCATGCTCGGTAGCGACGATTTCTTCTTACGCATGCTTGCATCTAAAAAAGACCAGGCTGCTATAAGTGATTACGTTGGTTGGACAATCAATGCTACACAGGCAATGGGTATAAAGGTTGTTAATCCCGGTGGCATCAGCGCTTTTAAATTTAATCAACGCAAACTGGACCTGGATGAATTAAATCAATACTACGGCGTATCGCCACGGGATATTATTAAATCTTTGGCTAGAGCAGTAACGGAATTAGGCATACCTCATCCCTTACATCTACATGGATGCAATCTTGGCGTGCCTGGCAATCTCAACACAACGCTGGAAACAATTCGTGCGGTTGAAGGGATGCGTATGCATCTTACTCATATTCAGTTTCATAGTTACGGTACTGAAGGTGACAAAAAGTTTTCTTCGGGTGCTGCCGAAATTGCAGAAGCGGTCAATAAGAATCCGAATATATCGATTGATGTTGGGCAAATACTCTTTGGCCAAACAGTAACAGCATCGGGTGATTCAATGATGCAGTATGCAGGACATTGGCATGCCCATCCCAAAAAATGGGTCATTATGGACATTGAATGTGATGCTGGTTGCGGCGTAGTTCCTTTTAAATATCGTGATAAGAACTTTGTAAATGCTTTGCAATGGGCTATCGGACTTGAAATATTTCTATTGATAGATGACCCATGGCGTGTCTTTTTAACAACGGATCATCCGAACGGCGCCCCGTTTACAAGTTATCCGCATCTGATCCGTTTATTAATGGATAAAAGTTTTAGGAATGACATGCTATCAACTATTAATAAAGAAGCTGCTGCTGCGAGTACCCTTGGTAGTATTGATAGAGAGTACTCCTTATATGAAATAGCGATAATGACCCGGGCTGCTCCGGCTAAAAGTCTGGGTTTAAAAAATAGAGGTCATCTTGGTTCCGGGGCAGTTGCAGACATTACGGTCTATAGCAATAACAAAGATAAAGAAAAAATGTTTAGTAAACCGGATTATGTATTCAAGAATGGTGAACTCATTGTGCGTAACGGAAAAATCATTAAAGTTGTCAATGGTGCGACTCATACGTTACGACCGGAATATGATAACAGTATAGAGAAATCGCTAAAGCGTTACTTTGATGATTATCAAACGGTTAGTCTTGGTAATTTTAAAATTGATGATGATGAAATTATTGAACATGGTAATGGAAAAATCATCATCCAACCCTGTATGTAAATATTAATCATGAAAATAAATGGCGTACAGATAGACGATACATTTGCAGAAGCTTTCCCGATGAAAGCGACTCGCATCATAATTACAGCTATGACACTTAAGTGGGCATATCGGGCTGCAAATGCAATTCGTGGATTTGCATCTTCAGTCATAGCATGTGGCATTGAGGCTGATATCGAGCGGGAACTCAAACCATCAGAAACACCGGATGGTCGTCCAGGTATTTCGGTGATGATCTTTGCAATGTCTACAAAAGATCTGGAAAAACATGTTGCAACACGCGTTGGCCAATCGGTTATGACAACGGCAACCACAGCATGTTATTCAGGGCTGGAAAGCGAACAAACCGTTTCTATAGGAAAAAGCCTGCGCTTCTTTGGTGATGGTTATCAAATATCAAAAGTTGTAAATGGCAGACGTTTCTGGCGAATTCCGGTTATGCACGGTGAATTTATCTGTGAGGAGTCTACCGGCGTAACAAAGGCAATTGGCGGGGGTAACTTTCTGGTACTGGCTAAAACAGCCCGACATGGACTTGCGGCTTGTGAAAAAGCTGTCGATGAAATTCAAAAGTTACCCGGTGTAATTACCGCTTTTCCCGGAGGTGTTGTCGGTTCAGGCTCGAAGGTCGGCTCTAAATACAAATTTCTCACTGCGTCTACAAATGAGGCGTACTGCCCGACATTGAAAGGTCAGGTAAAATCAGAACTTACAGACGAGATTGGTTCAGTACTCGAAATAGTAATTGATGGCCTTGATGAAGATTCTATAAATCAGGCAATGCGGGTGGGTATTAAAGCCGCCTGCTCTTTTGGTTTAGCAAAAGGTATTTGTCGGATTAGCGCTGGGAATTATGGTGGCAATCTGGGGCCTCATTTGTTCCACCTAAGGAAGTTACTTAAATGAGCGCACTAACTTTTACTTTAAAAACTCCCCCTAAATTCACGTTGAATGTTGCTCCGCTGATTCCGGAAAATCTAGAAGGAAAAACGCTGGCAAAAATAAAAACTATCAAGCTCATATATGGTAATGAAACGGTAAAAGTGGATGCTTTATTCAGTATGAAAGGTACCGATTCTAGCCATATTTGTCTTGATAAAAGCACTGACAAACTCATTAATGTTGGGCAAAAGATGACCCGGGGTTCTATTTTCATCAAAGGTGATGTTGGCGATTTCCTTGGCCAGGGGATGAAAAATGGAAAAATTATTGTTGATGGAAACACCGGGGCATGGGCCGGAAATGCCATGTCCGGCGGCCGTATTGATATACATGGAAATGCCTTAGATTATGTTGGTGCAGGTGCTCCGGGTGATACCTTTGGCATGACGAATGGTCTGATTAATATAAAAGGTAATGCGGGTGATAGAGTCGGTGATCGTATGCGCCGTGGCATAATCATTATTCAGGGCAAATCCGGAAATTATTGTGGCAGCCGTATACATGCAGGCACAATAATTGTACTGGACAAAGTCGGCAAACTACCTGGTGAGGGGATGCGGCGAGGTACAATCATTCTGGCTAAAAAACCTGCCCATCTGTCCGCAACGTTTAAAAGTTGTGGGAATTTAAAAATGCAGTTTTTACGTCTCCTATTTACTCAGCTTGCAAATATTGATGATGAACTTGCGTTATTCAGTAAATATGGGCCTGAGGCACATCGCTTTTCAGGCGATCTGGCAAGAAATGGCAAGGGAGAGATACTTATCTTGCAACATTATAAATAAATACCATTAAGCGTATAAAATGCTGCAATTTGTCAGAATCATGGGTTTAGCTGACTTAATTGACTTTAGATAATAACTAAACCAATATTACTTATATACCCACTTGATAGAATTGAGATGATGTTCGTTTCTATCAAGCAATTGTCGATTGACATTAATTAATTTAATTGTGAGTTCGGCTCATAAGGTTATGCGTTAGTATAATTATAAAAAAAGCATGACACTTATTAACAATTATAAAATCAATATAGAAACGAATATCAATGAAACGTACTCGAGGAAAAAAAGGTCGCGTCCAAGGCCGCACTACACCCCATAAATCGTTAGCAGAAATCAGACAAATTCTTGGTGATTCGCCAAGAACGCGTGACATGCTAATAGAGAATCTTCACAAGATTCAAGATCATTATCACCATATATCAAACCGACATATTCTTGCACTTTCTATTGATATGAGCCTGCCCATGGCTGAAGTCTATGAAACAGCAACGTTTTATCACCACTTTGATGTACTCGCTGAAAATGAAGTAGCCCCTCCATCCAGAACAGTAAGAGTTTGTGATTCACTCACCTGCGAAATGTTTGGTGCAAAAAATTTAATCAATCAACTTGAATCTGAAGATATTGATGATGTTCGAATTCAGCCAGTACCCTGTGTAGGACGCTGCAGCCATGCCCCAGTCGCCGTTGTTGGAACCAACCCGATAGAATCTGCAGACTTGACTAAAATTAAAACAGCTATTCAAAATAATGAGTTCGAAGATACTGAACCAGACTGCATAAACTATAGTGAATATAGAAAGAATGGTGGCTATCAAACTCTAATAGATTGTGTAGAAGCTAAACATAATCGCGAAGACATTATTTCAATATTAGAAGATTCTAATTTACGTGGCCTGGGTGGAGCGGGATTTCCGACTGGACGTAAATGGCGAATTTTGAGTGAACAATCAAAACCCAAAATGATTGCCATCAATATCGATGAAGGTGAACCAGGAACATTCAAAGACCGGTTTTATCTTGAACAGGATCCACATCGGTTTATTGAAGGCACTTTAATTGCTCATTGGGCTATTGAAGCTGACAAGATCTACATTTATTTAAGAGATGAATACGCGGGCTGCCGTAAAGCATTAGAAAAAGAACTCGCCTCACTAAAGCAGAATCCGCCATGTGCATTACCTGAGATTCACCTAAGACGTGGTGCTGGAGCCTATATATGTGGCGAAGAATCAGCAATGATTGAATCTATTGAAGGTAAACGAGGCATGCCACGATTACGTCCGCCTTATGTTGCGCAAGTGGGTCTTTTTGGACGCCCTACCCTTGAACAAAATATGGAAAGTATGCATTGGGTAAGAGATATTATTAACAATGGTGCAGAGTGGTTTTCCAAGAATGGTCGACATGACCGCAAAGGGCTGCGATCTTTTTCTGTAAGTGGTCGTGTACAAAAACCCGGAGTACATCTTGCACCGGCAGGGATCACAATTCAGGAATTAATTGATGAGTATTGTGGTGGCATGCTTGATGGACATGAATTCTATGGCTATTTCCCTGGTGGTGCATCTGGAGGTATTTTGCCCGCATCATTAGGCAATATCCCGCTTGATTTTGATACATTGCAACCTTACGGTTGTTTCATTGGCTCTGCAGCAATTGTCGTATTATCAAACAAAGACAGCGCAAAACAAATGGCACTCAATGCCATGCGCTTTTTTGAAGATGAATCATGCGGTCAATGCACTCCCTGCCGAGTAGGAACTGCCAAAGCAGTTAAACTAATGGAAAAAGAAGACTGGGATCAACCTCTACTGGAAGAATTGTCCACTGCCATGGTCGATGCTTCAATTTGTGGTTTAGGTCAAGCTGCGCCAAATCCTTTGCGTTGCGCAATAAAATATTTTCCTGAGGAATTCAAATAATGGCTGCTAATCCAAAATTCATGAATGAGAAAGCCGTCTCTTTTAAATTAAATGGTGATGATATTGAGGCTTACGGCGAAGAAACTATTCTGCAAGCCGCTAAACGCAATGGTATAGAAATACCACATCTTTGCTACAAAGAGGGTTATCGACCGGATGGAAATTGTCGTGCATGTGTAGTAGAGATCGATGGTGAGCGCGTATTAGCACCATCATGTTGCCGTCAACCTACAGAAGGAATGGCAGTAAACAGTAATAATGAACGTGCCCAATTATCACAGAAAATGGTATTGGAATTGTTGTTGTCTGATATGCCGCAACAAGGAAAGTCACCCTATAAATTACATTCAGAACTTGATTATTGGGCCGAAAAATTAGAAGTATTTAATCCTCGTTTTGAACAAAGAGAACAACCTAAACCCGACCTTACACATCCCGCGATTGCAGTAAATCTGGATGCTTGTATTCAATGCACCCGTTGCGTAAGGGCTTGTCGTGAAGAACAAGTAAATGATGTGATTGGTATGGCATTTCGTGGGAAGCATGCTGAAATTATTTTTGATATGGCAGAACCCATGGGAGAAAGCACCTGTGTTGCCTGTGGCGAATGTGTGCAGGCATGCCCTACTGGTGCGCTGATGCCAGCGAAGAATGTTGGCTTAATTGAACCGGATAAAAAAGTTGAATCCGTATGTCCTTATTGTGGAGTCGGTTGTTTATTAACCTACAACATCAAAAACAATCATATTCAATATGTTGAAGGACGTGATGGTCCTGCTAACAAGAGCAGATTATGTGTCAAAGGAAGATATGGTTTTGATTATGTACACCATCCGGACCGTCTCACAAAACCTCTAATTCGTCGGGAAGGAATGGAAAAAACACCTTCTTTAATCGACCCGACTGAAGTGCATAAGTATTTCCGTGAAGCCAGTTGGGAAGAAGCATTAGATTTTGCTGCAAGCGGTCTAAAAAATATCAGAGACACAAAAGGTCCTAATGCTTTAGCAGGTTTTGGTTGTGCGAAAGGCAGTAATGAAGAAGCTTATTTGGTTCAAAAATTAGTACGTACTGGTTTTAGAACAAATAATGTCGACCACTGTACTCGTTTATGTCATGCGTCATCAGTTGCTGCCTTACTCGAAACAATTGGATCCGGTGCAGTTTCAAACCAGGTAGCTGATGGTTCAGAAGCTGAAGTGATTATAGTTATCGGAGCACGACCAAATGATAATCATCCGGTTGCCGCAACATTCATAAAAAATGCTACCGACCGTGGTAGCAAATTGGTACTGATAGAACCTTACGGTTCTGAAATGTATCTTCATGCAGAACATTTACTACAATTAAGACCCGGGACAGATGTATTACTGCTGAATGCAATGATGCATACAATTATTACTGAAAACTTACAAAATCAGGAGTTCATTGATCAGCATACTGATGGTTATCAGGCTTTAAAAGAAACTGTGCTTAAATACAGTCCTGAAGAAGTTGCACCTATCTGTGCTATTCCACCGGAAACTATAAAAACAGTAGCACGCTTATATGCAACTGCGAAAACTGCAATTATTTTCTGGGGCATGGGTATTTCACAACATATACATGGAACAGACAACGCCAGATGTTTAATTTCTCTGGCACTTATGACTGGACAGATTGGTAGAACAAGTACTGGTTTACATCCCTTACGTGGACAAAATAATGTACAAGGCACTTCTGATGTCGGTTTAATACCAATGGTCTATCCAGACTATCAGCCTGTATCAGATCCGAACGTGAGGAAAAAATTTGAACAACTTTGGGGGCAGGAACTTGATGCTGATGTGGGTAAGACAGTTGTCGAAATTATGCATGCTATCCATGATGGTGATCTAAATGGACTTTATATTATGGGCGAAAACCCGGCCATGTCAGATCCAAACCTCAATCATGCGCGGGAGGCTCTCGCAACCCTTGAGCATTGTGTAGTACAAGATATTTTCTTCACTGAAACATGCAGCTATGCAGATGTTATATTACCCGCCAGTGCTTTTCCTGAAAAATCCGGTACTTTCACAAACACAGACAGACGTGTACAAATGGGTCGTCAAGCCATAAATCCACCGGGTGACGCTAGACAGGATTTATGGATTATCCAGGAAATTGCGAATCGTATTGGCCTTAATTGGAATTATGATGGCCCTGAAGATGTCTTCAATGAAATTCGAAAAGCAGTCCCAAGTATGGGCGGTATTACCTGGGAAAGGTTAGAGAAAGAGGATTCCTTAACTTATCCACTATTAAAAGAAGGCGACTCTGGTGAACCTATTATCTTTAAAGATGGCATCTTCCCAACAGAAGATGGTAAAGGGCGATTTGTCCCTGCTGAGTACATTGAAGCAGCAGAAATGCCGGACAGCAAATATCCCTATGTATTTGTAACCGGTCGTCAATTGGAGCACTGGCATACAGGAACCATGACACGTCATTCACGCGTACTAGATGCGCTGGAACCGGGCCCATGTATTATGGTTAACCCCAAAGATCTGAAAAAGTTTGGGCTAAAGACTGGTGATATGTTAGTCGTAGAATCAAGACGCGGCAGAATTGCAGCGACTACCAGAGCTGATGAGCACATGCTTGAAGGCGTAGTAATGATGCCATTCACATTTAGTGAAGCAGCCGCTAATTTAATTACTAATGAAGAATTAGATCCATTTGGCAAAATCCCGGAATTTAAATTTTGTTCAGTAAGATTAAAGAAAGGTACTCGAACAAACGACGAGATTAGTAAACAGAAAAGTAATCATTAAACAACAACCTGGATAATATTCTGAAACAGAATATTATCCAGAAAACGTATGTTTAATATGTAAATTAGCTGGAAAGTATAAACAGATTTAAATCAGGACTCGTTATTCTTAACATCTACCAGGGTGAGCGTTTCCAATACTAACGGCTCAGCACCTTCCTTACTTTTATCAGGAATCAGTGTTGTTATCTGATAAAGACTACCAGGAAGCTCATCTGAAAAGATGAATTCATAATATTTATCTGCAAACTGTTCGAAATCACGGCGATGAGGGTCATTTAAATAAGGGGAAAAATATATTTTTTCACCGTTATATTCTTTTCCGTTAAATTTAAACTTTGTTGGCTCAACTACCGCATCATTTCTCAATGAGATCTTGATATACTTTTGAAAATGTCTCCAATGACCATTAGTCAAACGATTCATTTCATAGACATCTCCCTGCATATAAATTCCTATTGCAGGATTACCCGTAATATTTGTCACATTATCAGGGGTGACAACTTGTTTCTTTTCTGCTGTAAAAAATTCCATCATGGCATTCTTGGTGCCATCTTCATTCAGTTCAAGTATTTTCAAATATACTGAATCCGTAAATCCTTCTTCATATGTTCCAGATTTTACAAACTCATAGTAAAGACTAAGGGGAGATTTTATATTTCCCAAATGGTCACTGTGCCATAATTTAGTCTCAGCCTCGTTAAATTGGAAATCTTCAGGGATTTCTTCTACTTCTCCATAACGTCCTATGCTTGATTCAATTTCTTCCTGTGTTAATGGCGTCCCAGCACCCGGAGTGGCAACTTCATTTTGTTCTTCAGCAAATAAATTGCTACTAAGCAACAGGGGGAAAATCGTAAGAAGTATATAAGCTATAAATTTCATATGTCAGCAACTCAATTATTTAATTAATGGCACACCGAAGTCTGTTAATATTTTTTCTATATCGGTTTTATTTTCTTTAATTAGATTGTTTATTTTTTCTTTCCAGGCTTTTTCACCATATCTTACAGCCATTGAAAAACTATATGTAAACCGCATCTCTGGTCTTTCTGGATCATCTTTTAAAGGTAGTAAAACCAGTTCAACATCTTCCTTTTTATACTGTTTTGCAAAATAGCCGGCCGTTGGCCCCCAGATAATAGTTGCATCAATTTTACCTGCGGCCACGTCTTCGACCATTTGTTGTCCAGGATTGACTTTAGGGTCACCTGATTGTCCTTGATAACGAACCATATGACTCATGAGTTCATTATAAAATACCCATAACTGTTGCGGTCCACGGTCAGGCAATCCTATCTTGATATCATTTTTTTCTTCATTTACAAACTTGCCAAGCATGGAGGGCTCGGTTATAGAATCCAACTTTCTGCCTTTTGCATATACTAAAACATAAGTAGAAGTAAAATATGGTTCAGTAGTCGCCGCTAATTCAAAATTCGATGGAGCACTAATCACTAAATCGCATTTGTAACCAAGGCCTTCTTCAGATTCAGCTCTTAGAGTATTTCTTATAAAACCAATACGCTGTGGAAAAAATTCATATTTCACTTTCAACCCTAATTTATCAGCTAATAACTCTGCTATTTTATTTTCATAACCTTCTTCTGCTCTACTTGAAAATGGCAACATATAAGGATCTGCACATACTTTAAGAAATTCAGAATCAGGGAATCCTTCTTCCGCAAAGCATGTTTGCATCACTAGCATTGATAATAAAAAATTGAATATGAGTTTCATAAGTTTAAATTTGTCCGCATGTTAATAGCGGACATTCCATTTTAGTATGCGAAGTATTTATGTTCTTACCTTTCTATTTGGTAGGTTTTATTTTATTTATCTTACCCAACAACCTGCGAAAAGGTCCTTTTAGTGTATCCATCGCTTTTTGTTTATAGGCTGCGATATCATCCGCAGTGACATCACCAACAATTATTACGCCAACCATGCCGAATCCAATATGAGGCTGGCAGACATAAGCATAAATACCGGGTTTTTCCAGATGCGCTTGTACATTTTCGCCCATACCACCGGCCCATGGCGTAGCACCTTCAGGAATTAACCCTTCTACAGATACGGAATTATGTGAATTCATATTAGAAAAATGCACACTGTCACCTTCTGCAACATAAAGGATGTCATTTTCAAAAGCACGAGCACCTGCTTTAATTGTATGTTCGGCTGCATTAGCAACATTTGGTAATATAAATGCCGCAGTAGCCAGAAATATGGTCAGCATATTTTTCATCATCATGTCGATCATCTCCAAATAATTAATATTCTATATATTGTTCTAATAGACAACTTTAAATTTCAAGGCACGAATTAAAGAGTGCTTTTGACAGCATGTCAATTTATATACCATGAATTGACCCTTTTTTAAGGTTTAAGTCAGAGCCCATTTGAATTTCATACAGTTTCAATGTTTATGACTGAATAAGTCATAACAAGTTCTTATAAATAATACTGAAATAATAGAGAGTATTTATACAAATCAATTAAAAACTCAAACTTCACTAATAAAAAAATCCCCGACACCGAAGTGTCGGGGACATCTTAACAAACGCTTGTTTGCTGAGATCTTATGGCAGAGAGAAAACCATCAAGACACCACTGTTACGTGATGAATTCAACAGTTTACGATAACC
>Ga0222715_10000440_pt1 | contig 41203 bp, 36 predicted proteins | sample C33_9DmetaG_FD_165056 | JGI IMG/M metagenome (GOLD analysis project Ga0222715, IMG submission 165056) | Estuarine water microbial communities from San Francisco Bay, California, United States - C33_9D | ecosystem: Environmental > Aquatic > Marine > Unclassified | place: USA: California...
TGTTCTGCACTTCTTTTATTTGTCATCATCGTTTCCTCTTCGGTTAACGATGAACGAAAACTATCTCTTAGGCAATTAGGCTAATTGGTCCACATGGGGCTGACGGGGTACAACCCGATGAACCGATCTGTCTCTTAGTTTATGCCGCTCTTTGTCCAAAAGGTTTTGACGACGTACAGATGAATATCGATATGAGTCAACAGGTTGTCGATAAACTTGAAGGGAAACCTGATTTTGTGTTTAGTGAGATAGACACTGTCATCTTTCGTGGGTTCAGTGAAGCGACATTAGTACATACTTTGTCACTAAATTCGGATAATGTGGCTTATTCGAATAATTAAGCAATAATTGAATATTTATTATTGTCATTCAGAGTGATTAAATAGGAACATACTCGAAGTAAACAGTCTAAAAAGTATGAAATATCATAAATTGATCAAAAGCTTGCTTACTACGTTGATAATTTTCTTATTATCAACCTCAACAATTGTTTTCTCAGAAGAAGAAAGCGAACGAAGTGTCAAACCGCTAGATGGTGAATTAGTGTTGCCTGACGATTACAATAAGGCGGATGATAAAAAATGCATTACGGTCTGTGATCAATGGGGTGAAGACTGTATAATCAATCCTCGGACGGGTAACAGAAAGTGTCGGCGAGTTTGTAAATCATTCACCGAAGAGTGTTTTTAACAAACTATCATGAATTGACCCACCTGATATATTCAGATTTATTAAAACCAATTAAGTTAAAATCATGAATAGTTATACATTTCTTAATGTAGAACAGGAATAATTTGTGCCTAGGTTCTGAAAATGTGAGCTTTTTTACTTATGAAGTAAAGAGCTTAATGTATTAATAAGTAGTTTATTAGCTTTATAATGTTAGTGAGCCAATAGATGTAGTATAAATACGAAAAATTGGCTTCTAAGGTCATATACCATGCGAGAGTGGCGGAATTGGTAGACGCGCTGGTTTTAGGTACCAGTGCCGTAAGGCGTGAGAGTTCGAGTCTCTCCTTTCGCACCAAATTATTATAATTTAATGCTATAATTCCTTTATTATTAATGGATTAGGCGTTAATAGATAGAATTATCTTTATATTTGAGGTTCAAAAAGGATGCAAGTATCAGTTGAGAATACCGGTTCCCTGGAGCGCAAAGTGCGCGTTGAGGTGCCAGCAGATCGTGTAGCTACAGAAGTGAGTGATCGTCTGCAAAAGTTGACCAAGACAACAAAGGTTCAGGGGTTTCGTCCTGGAAAGGTGCCTTTAAAGGTGGTTCAAGGTCGATATGGCGAGCAAGTTCGTAAAGAAGTTGTGGGTGAACTCGTCCAGTCCAGCTTTTACGAAGCGATTACTCAAGAAAACTTGAAGCCTGCAGGACCTCCTCAGATTGACGAACTTAATGATGAGTCAGGAAAAGATCTGGCTTACACCGCTATTTTTGAAATCTACCCAGAGGTTCAACTCAAGCCTGTTGCTGAAATGAGCTTTGAAAAACCATCATGTACAGTAAATGATGAAGATATTACGGGCATGATCGATAAGTTGCGTAATCAACGACGTGAATTAAAAAAGATAGAAAGACCCGCGCAAATGGGCGATGTTGTTAATATTAACTTTGAAGGCTTCATTGATGGTGAGGCTTTCGAAGGTGGTAAAGCCGAGGATTATGAACTTGAATTGGGTAGCAATAGTTTTATTGCCGGCTTCGAAGATGGCCTTGTAGGCAAGGCTGAAGGCGAAGAAACCACGCTTAAGGTCAAGTTTCCAGAAGAATACGGTAGTGAATTGTTAAAAGGGAAGGATGCTGAATTTAAAGTCAAAGTTAATCTGGTCAATGAAACAGTACTTCCTGTTGTAGATGATACCTTTATGCTGGAGTTTGGCGTAAAGGATGGAAAAGAAGAAACCTTTAGAGATGAAATCAAGCGCAATATGGAGCGTGAAGTCGAATTGACACTACGTCGTCAAGTTAAGGATAAAGTGTTTGATGCCTTGTTTGAAACGAATGAAATTGATCTGCCACAGGCATTAGTCGCCAATGAGGCACATCGCGCCAAGCATGAATTTGAGAACAATTTAAAACAACAAGGCCATAATGCTAACGCGATTGCTTCATTAGATGCCTCGGTTTTCAATGAACAGGCGAAAAAACGTGTTTCATTGCAACTGCTAATGTCAGAAATAATCAAACAAAATGAACTAAAAGCAGACCCTGCAAAAGTTCGGGAAATGATTGAAAAAGTAGCCTCTGGTTATGAAGATCCATCTGCTGTTCTAAATTGGTACTATTCAGACCAAAAGAATCTTGCAGAGGTTGAATCGTTATCATTAGAAGATAATGTGGTCGATTGGGTTTTGGAGCATGCTAATGTGACTGATAAAGCGTGTACGTTTGACGAAATTATGAATAAAGGGCAGACTGCGGGCTAAAGAAACTGCAGTTATTGTCCGATAACGGATGACTATGAATAACAATGAAATTAAGGCGCTAAATCTAGTGCCGATGGTAGTCGAGCAGACATCACGAGGTGAGCGGGCCTATGATATCTATTCTCGGCTTCTTAAGGAACGCGTTATCTTTTTGGTAGGACCAGTGGAAGATAATGTAGCAAATCTGATAGTGGCTCAATTACTGTATCTTGAGTCTGAAAATCCTGACAAAGATATCCATTTCTATATCAATTCCCCCGGCGGATCTGTGAGTGCGGGGATGGCTATTTATGACACCATGCAATTCATTAAACCCAATGTCAGCACTATGTGTGTTGGACAGGCGGCAAGTATGGGTGCGTTATTATTAACGGGTGGTGAAAAAGGCAAGCGTTTCTGTTTACCACATTCACGCGTGATGATTCATCAACCTTTAGGTGGGTTTCAGGGGCAAGCGTCTGATATTGATATACATGCTCGAGAAATTTTATATATCCGTGAGCGCCTAAATGCGATACTTGCAAACCACACTGGGCAAGCAATCGAGACCATTCAAAAAGATACGGAACGAGATAATTTCATGAGTGCAGAAACAGCCAAAGATTATGGGTTGATTGATGATGTGCTGCATGAAAGGGCCGTTTTACCGGAAACTACGCAAAAAGAGACTGGACAAGATTCCTAATAAAATGTTTGATTGTAAAAAAGCCTGGGGTATCAACCTATGACTGATAGAAAACAGGGTAAAAACGGCGATGGTGATCGGTTGCTATATTGTTCTTTTTGCGGCAAAAGCCAACACGAAGTCCGAAAATTAATTGCGGGCCCATCCGTTTTCATCTGTGATGAATGTGTCGAATTGTGTAATGACATAATTCGGGAAGAAATTCAGGAAAAATCAGTCGCTGGTGTTGGTGCATCACTGCCCACTCCACGTGAGATTAACAAGATTCTGGATGAATATGTTATCGGCCAGGAAAATGCTAAAAAAATCCTTTCAGTAGCGGTATACAACCACTATAAACGGCTTGAGCAAGGCATTAAAAAGTCTGATATCGAACTATCAAAAAGCAATGTGCTTTTAGTCGGTCCTACGGGTAGTGGTAAGACGCTTTTGGCCGAAACCTTGGCTCGTTTATTAAACGTACCATTTACAATTGCGGATGCCACAACATTAACCGAGGCGGGTTATGTCGGTGAGGATGTTGAAAACATCATCCAAAAATTATTGCAGAAGTGTGATTACGATGTCGATAAGGCACAGACAGGTATCGTATATATTGATGAAATCGACAAAATTTCACGCAAATCAGACAACCCTTCTATTACCAGAGATGTATCAGGTGAGGGTGTGCAACAGGCCTTATTAAAACTTATTGGAGGCACGATTGCTTCTGTTCCACCTCAGGGAGGTCGCAAGCATCCACAACAGGAATTTCTGCAGGTAAACACAGCTAATATATTATTCATCTGTGGCGGTGCTTTTGCAGGTCTGGATCGCATTATTCGCGAACGGTCTGAAAAAGGCGGTATCGGTTTTTCTGCTGAAGTAAAAAGCAAGGATGACAGAAAGAGCATTACTGAAGTATTGCAAACCGTTGAGCCTGAAGATCTTATTAAATACGGTCTGATTCCTGAATTTGTTGGTCGTTTACCAGTAGCGGCAACATTGGGTGAACTTAATGAAGAACAATTGGTGCAAATTCTACTCGAACCAAAAAATGCAATTACCAAACAATATATTCGTTTGTTTGAAATGGAGGGTTGTGAACTGGAATTCCGGGAAGATGCACTACGAGCTGTTGCCAAAAAATCAATGGAACGTAAAACAGGTGCGCGTGGTCTTCGTTCAATTATGGAAAATGTATTATTGAATACCATGTATGATTTACCCTCAATGGACGATGTTACTAAAGTTGTTATAGATGAAGGCGTGATAAACGGTGAGTCTGAACCATTAATGATCTATGAGGGCTCTGAGATGTCAAAAGTGGCATCTGATTAATAGGTTATATTCTCTACCCCGTTCTTTCCCGTTTTCTCGTCATATTATGTTTGCCGATTAAAACAGGTTCTATTGAAAACAGATTCATACGTCACAATATAAAAGAAGACGATATACTTATACTGTTAAAATATTAATTAAATATAAAGGTTTTCCATGACTCAAGAAACAGAATCACTTCCCGTTTTACCTCTGCGTGATGTAGTGGTTTACCCGCACATGGTTATTCCGTTGTTTGTAGGCCGTGAAAAATCGATCAAAGCTCTGGATAAGGCTATGGAGGGTAATAAACAAATTATCCTTGTTGCCCAGAAAAGTGCAGCAGAAGATGATCCTGGTCAGGATGAAACCTACGATATTGGTACCATGGCGAATATTCTGCAATTACTGAAATTGCCAGATGGTACGATTAAGGTATTAGTCGAGGGCACCGCACGAGCGGGTATAAAAGAATACCGGGAAGCGGATGGTATGTTTGTCGCGGATGTCGAATTGCTTGAACCGCAAGTCGTCGATGAACAGGAAATGGATGTTCATGCTCGATCAGCCATGAATCAATTTGAGCAGTATGTAAAACTGAACAAAAAAGTCCCTCCTGAAATAATTTCTTCATTAGCCAGTATTGATGATGCCAGCCGGCTTGCAGATACAATTGCGGCACACATGTCGATAAAAATTGAAGAAAAACAACAAGTACTCGAGATTATTGATATTAAAGAAAGGCTGGAACACCTTATCCATTTGATGGATGCCGAAATTGATTTATTGCAAGTTGAGAAACGAATTCGTGGTCGTGTTAAATCGCAAATGGAAAAGAGCCAACGTGAATATTATCTGAATGAACAGATGAAAGCGATTCAGAAAGAATTAGGTGAAATGGAAGATGTACCTAACGAGATAGAAGAACTTGCAGGCAAAATTGAGAAGGCAGGTATGCATAAAGAGGCCAGGGAAAAGGCAGAAGCTGAGTTAAATAAATTGAGAATGATGTCACCGATGTCTGCTGAAGCAACGGTTGTGCGCAATTATGTTGATTGGTTAGTGGGTGTTCCCTGGAAAACCAGAAGTAAAGTTTCTCAGGATATCGTTAAAGCAGAAGCCGTTCTCGAAGAAGATCATTATGGGTTGGAAAAGGTTAAAGAACGTATTCTTGAGTACCTTGCTGTCCAGCTACGGGTCAAAAAGATGAAAGGGCCTATCCTGTGTCTGGTTGGACCTCCAGGTGTCGGTAAAACTTCGCTGGGGCGTTCTATTGCAAGGGCGACGAACCGTAAATTTGTTCGCATGTCACTTGGCGGTGTTCGCGACGAAGCAGAAATACGTGGTCACAGACGAACCTATATCGGCTCTATGCCAGGGAAAATTATTCAGGGTATGTCAAAAATAGGTAAGAAAAATCCGCTGTTTCTACTCGATGAGATAGATAAAATGGCGATGGATTTTCGTGGTGACCCTGCCTCTGCATTGCTTGAAGTATTAGATCCGGAACAGAATAATACTTTTAATGATCACTATCTTGAAGTTGATTATGACTTATCTGAAGTGATGTTTGTTACCACAGCAAACAGCCTCAATATTCCAGCGCCACTGCTTGATCGAATGGAGGTGATTCGTTTATCCGGATACACAGAAGATGAAAAAATTAATATAGCTAAACGTTATCTAATTCCAAAACAACTCGAAAGAAATGGCCTAAAAGATGGTGAAGTTTCTATTAGAGATAGTGTTATCAGAGATATCATTCGTTATTACACACGTGAATCGGGTGTACGAAACCTTGATCGTGAAATAGCTAATATATGCCGAAAAATAGTTAAACAAATTCTGCTAAAACCAACAGAGAAAGGCATTATTGTGACGCCAAAGAAACTGGAGACCTTGTTGGGTGTGAAACGGTTTAGATATGGCAAAGCAGAAGAAGAAAATCGAATTGGCCAGGTAACAGGTTTGGCCTGGACTGAAGTTGGTGGTGAATTATTAACAATTGAAGCCGCGATAGTTAACGGTAAAGGAAAGATTACACGAACAGGTAAATTAGGCGAAGTTATGCAGGAATCTATAGAGGCTGCTATGACAGTTGTTCGGAGTCGAAGTGAGGTATTAGGTATAGAAAATGAGTTTTATAAGGAACATGATTTTCATATACATGTGCCAGAGGGCGCGACCCCCAAGGATGGTCCCAGTGCAGGTGTAGCGATGTGTACAGCTCTGGTTTCTGCTTTATGCTCTATTCCAGTCAAGTCCAGTGTTGCTATGACCGGTGAAATCACACTTCGCGGTGAAGTTTTACCTATAGGTGGTTTGAAGGAAAAATTACTTGCAGCGTTACGTGGTGGTATTGAGACTGTATTAATTCCGTATGAAAATGCGCCTGAATTAGCAGAGATACCGAAGAATATTAAACAAAATCTTGATGTCCGTCCTGTTAGGTGGATCGATGAGGTGCTTGAAGTTGCATTAGAACATTCGCCAAAACCGATTGCCAAAAACCAATCAGAATCTGATATAGTCAAGAAAGAAGAAGTTAGAGGGAAAGATGAGGGCGATTTAATCCGACCTCATTAAAAATAGCTCTGAATAGCTTTTTTTAGATATAACGAAAGCATTGCTTGACGCGTAATTCAGCACTTGGTATAAATCCAGCGCTAATAATAATGCGGCCAAACAAACCAAAACGACCTCAACAGAAAACAAATAAAACTGTTCTTGAGGGTAAAAAAATAGACAAGGGGAATAATCATATGAATAAAGCTGAACTTATCGATGCTGTTGCAGATTCTGCTGATTTATCAAAAGCTGCAGCCGGTAGAGCATTAGATTCTGCAATTGGAGCGATAACCAAAGCGCTCAAAAAAGGAGACACAGTCACCTTAGTCGGATTCGGTACTTTCTCAGTTCGTAAACGAGCTGCTCGTACAGGACGCAATCCAAGAACCGGTGAAGCTATAAAAATTAAAGCTTCAAAAGTGCCTGGTTTTAAAGCTGGAAAAGCGCTTAAGGATGCCATAAAATAGCGCGCCTTCTCAGGGTGCTTAGCTCAGTTGGGAGAGCGACGCCCTTACAAGGCGTAGGTCGGGGGTTCGAACCCCTCAGCACCCACCAGAACCACATCCGGAGTGGTAGTTCAGTACAACCACTAATAAAAACAGAGGGTTAGCATTTATTTTTTCGGGAAAGTCCCGTTGTTAACCCTCTGTTTTGACTACTTACAACCTTTTTTTTCGGGATAGAGTGAGTAAGATACTGAAAAACAAAAAGGTTATATTGGAGTGGTAGTTCAGTTGGTTAGAATACCGGCCTGTCACGCCGGGGGTCGCGGGTTCGAGTCCCGTCCACTCCGCCAACATTTTAAAGATTAACGGGCGTATCATTATAAATAGGTACGCCCGTATTCAGTTATAAGATTAAAAAAAGTTGAATAAGTCATGTTAGGAACGATAAGAGATAAAGCAACAGGTTGGATAGCCGGCATCATTGTGGGCGCATTAATTATTTCCTTTGCTTTTTGGGGTGTCAGTTTTTATTTTGGGCAGGGCGGTGACGTAAACGTTGCTACTGTCAATGGTACAGATATTAAACTCAAAACATTTCAACGCTCTTTCTATACGCTTAGAAAACAAATGCAAACAATGTTAGACGATAAGGCTCTGACTCTCGAGGAAGAGGATTTTGTTAAACAAGAAACCCTGAAAAGACTGGTTGAAACTGAAGTAATAAATCAGATTATCAAAGATAATGGTTTACGAGTCTCTAACGAGAAAGTAATAGAAACTATTACAAATCTGGAATATTTCAAGGATGACAAAGGATTTGATCGCGATAAATATGAGCGAACAGTAATTAGTATGGGGATGGACCCAGTCGTTTTTGAAGCACAACTCAGAATGGATTTATTATCCGAACAATTACAAGCAGGCTTGTCAGAAAGTCTTTTCGTATTAGGATCGGAACTTGATGAAGCTGTCCAATTGCAGTCGCAAACCCGTGATTTAACCTATAGCATTCTTAATTTGTCCTCATTTATCGATAAATCTGAAGTTGCTGATTCAGAGATAGAGGCTTTTTATAAAGAAAATCCACAGAGTTTTGCTGAGCCGGAAAAAGTTAAAATCGCATATCTCGAACTGGATGTTGATGACCTGGCCAACGCTATTTCAACTGACGAAGAACAACTCAGAACCTATTACAATGATAATAAAGACAAATATGATGTCGTAGAACAACGTTCTGTAACAAAGCTGTTTGTGAAGACCGGTGAAGATGCAACTGTCGAAGATAAAAATAGAGCTAAAGAAGTTATTAACTCTGCTATGGCTTTGGTTGATAACGGTAAAAGCTTTGAAGAAGTTATTGAGAAGTTTACCGAGGAAGGTAAGGGCGCTTTAGAATTTAGTGAACATGCGTTTATGGCGAAAGGTATTATGGATAAAGAGGTTGATGAATTTCTTTTTTCAGCAGATGAAGGTGCTATAAGTGAACCTATAGAAACCGAAAGCGGTTTCAATATTGTAAAAGTGGGTGAAATCAGAGGCGGCCCAAAAAATGTTTATGAAACCGTCGCCGAACAAGTAGCGAAAGACTATCAAAAGTCAGAAGCAGAATTACAGTTTTTTGAATTAGCCGATTTATTAACAACCTTAAGTTATGAGCATTCAGATACACTTGAATTTGCGGCTGAGGAAATCGGTCAAAATGTTATCGAAAGTGAATATTTCTCCAGAGTTAGTACGCCTGAAGGTGTACTGTCAAATTCTGATGTGATATCAAAAAGTTTTGACCCCGAATTAATTGGAACTGGTCAAAATAGTGAAGCAATAGAAATTTCCGTTAATCATATTATTGTTTTAAGAGTTGTTGACCATAAAGTTGCAACGACAAAACCACTTGAAGAAGTAAGGGATGACGTAATTGCGAGTATCTGGTTACAACGGGCAAAGGATAAGATTAAAGAAACAGCTGAGAATATCTCAGAACAATTAGAGTCCGGTATTGCCCCTGATGCATTAACAAGTGAAGTTGACCTTGAATGGGAAACAGCTGAAAAAGTTACACGGGAAGATGTAAATGTAAACAGGGCCGTTTTACGTAACGCATTTCAAGCAGGCAAACCAAAGGATAAACCAATCGTTGTCACAAATCGTCTCGGTAGTGGTGATTATGCAATTATTCAAGTAACTGCTGCCTATGAAGGCGAGGTTTCTGAAGGCGATGAAATTATTAATAAATATGATTTGGAATTACGAAGAAACCGTGGCACAACAGAATGGCGAGAGTTTTTAAATGACGCAAGAAAGAATGCAAATGTAAAACTCTATAAGGAAAATATCTAGTCGTTTTCTTTGGGTAGCAACGGTTCTATTACTGCCGCACCAACACTGTCACCCCAGACATTTACAGTCGTTCTAAACCGATCCAGGAACCAGTCAACAGCGAGTATCATTCCGATACCTTCAACTGGTAAATGAACAGCATTAAGTACAATCAGCATTGTTACCAGACCAGCCTGCGGAATTCCCGCAGCACCAATGGCAGCTAAGGTCGCTGTAATAAATATGATTGCTTGATCGGCTAAACCCATTTCAATACCATAAGCTTGTGCGATATACATGACCGCTACAGATTCATAGAGTGCGGTCCCATCCATATTCACAGTAGCACCTATCGGCAAGACAAACTTCACAGAGCGTTTATCTACGCCAGCTTCCAACGCGCATTCCATTGTTAATGGTAAGGTAGCAGACGAACTGGCAGTACCGAATGCTGTAAAAAGCGCGCGTAATAATTTAATTAAATAATCTCTTCCTCTATTACTGAATATTATCAAAATAATAAATAACAATATGAAGTGCAAAGTCAGCCCGAGAATAACGGTAAAACAGTAGCTGCCCACCGCCAGCAATTCATTCTTAACCGCGAGACCACCACCAGCCCTGCCAATTTGTCCCGCAATCAGTGCAAATATTCCAATTGGTGCAAATGCCATGACCCAGATAACCAGTTTCATCATGACTTCATTGAGGCCATCAAAAAACCGGATTATAGTGACGTTTTTTTCACCTATGGTAGTTAACGCGGCTGCAAATAAGAGGCAAAAAACGATGACAGGGAGTAATTTTGTATCAGCTGCAGCAGAGATGATATTCGGTTCAATTAATGACTGGATGATATCAACAAACCCGGTACCCTCTTTATCGGCAATTGTCTGGGGAACAACATCACTGAGAGTTTCGATGCCTTTACCAGGTTGGATAAGATTGACAACAAATAATCCAATTAAAACAGCACAAGCAGTAGTAGCTGCATAGTAAAGCAGGGTTACGCCGCCCACTTTGCCTAATTTCCGGATATCACCTAAAGATGTAACACCGCTTATGACAGCGGCAACGATCAATGGAATGATCATCATCTTCAAGGTATCGAGAAATAAATCACCGATCCATGCGACAGAAACCATGGCTGGTCCAAACAACCAGCCACATATAATTCCAGCGATGGCGCCAATCAATATTGCGATGATTAGCCTATGTTCACTGAAAGACATTAGTTGATATCTATGCCATACCTATGGAATTAAATCCGCCATCAACGTAGGTGATTTCACCGGTTATTGCAGAAGCGTAATCAGAGCAGAGAAATGCCGCGACATTGCCGACTTCATCTATATTCACATTACGTCTCAGAGGCGATACTTTTTCGACATGATTAAGGAAATCACGCATACCGCTGATTCCAGAAGACGCTAATGTACGGATTGGTCCGGCGGAAATTGCGTTTACACGAATACCTCCAGGTCCAAGGCTGGAAGCCATATAACGAACGTTTGCTTCCAGACTAGCCTTTGCAACTCCCATTACATTGTAGTTCGGCATGGCGCGCACAGCACCGATATAACTGAGTGTCAGCATGGCACCATTGCGACCTTGCATCATTTCCCGTGCTGCGTCACCAAGCGCAGAAAAGCTGTAAGAACTTATCTCATGAGCCATCAGGAAACCTTCACGAGTCACGTTTTCCAGATATTCTCCTTCTAACTGTTCTTTGGGTGCGTAAGCGACGGAATGTATCAATATGTCCAATCCATCCCAATAATCATCGAGATGTTCGAAAACGGACTCTATTTGTTTGTCATCAGACACATCGCATGGCACGGTAATCTCTGAATTGACTTCAGCGGCATATTTTTCAACTCTGCCTCGTAGCTTCTCATTTTGATAGGTAAATGCTAATTCTGCGCCTTCACGATGCATAGCTTGGGCAATTCCCCAGGCAATGGATCTGTTACTGGCAACACCAACGATTAAAGCGCGTTTGTTATCGAGTAATCCCATCTTTTTTTCCTTTAATAAATATAGTTATCTGAATCTTTTTATTCGCGTAATATCAAAGTGTACAGAAAAACGCTCACGTTTATAATGCATCTGTGATGACAAACCCTATAAAAATAATAAATCGATACATTCCGAGACTAGGTAATTTCCCACAACTACTGGTTTGTGTCTTATTACTCTGTACCGGTTGTGATTATTCCCCCTGGAATAATCCCTATCCTAATGAGGATTCGGCAAAAAATATCTATTACGATTCATTTCCCGAGCGCCCAAAACACCTGGATCCGGTTAGTTCTTACAGTGCCAACGAATATGTTTTTCTTGGGCAAATATATGAACCGCCATTACAGTACCATTTTCTGAAACGACCCTATCAATTAATTCCGTTGACGGCGACCGAGTTACCCCGGGCAAGATACTTTAATAAGGCCGGACAGCCTTTGGAAGAAGACTCAGATCCGGCCGATGTTTACAGGGTAAAATATACAATATCAATTAAGCCCGCTCTTTTATATCAACCACATCCAGCCTTTGCAAAAAATGCGAGTGGTAAATACCTCTATCATGACCTTGATCCACAAAAGTTGGAAAATATTCATGCATTATCAGACTTTGATACGGTCGGGACGCGAAAATTATTGGCCAATGATTATGTGTATCAAATTAAAAGGATGGCACATCCCAGGGTTCATTCACCGATTGCGGGTTTAATGAGGAAGTATATCCTCGGTCTTGACGAATTCGCCAAAGAACTATCCGAGATTGAAAAAGACGATACAACTTCAGGCTATATCGACCTGAATAGGTTTGAGTTACCGGGCGCGCGAGTTGTTGATGACACAACCTTTGAGATTACGCTTAAACAGAAGTATCCACAGTTTATTTATTGGTTATCAATGTCGTTTTTTGCGCCCATGCCATGGGAAGCGGATTATTTTTATTCTCAAGAGGGTATGACCGATAAGAATATAACACTGGATTGGTATCCAGTGGGTACGGGTCCTTTCATGTTGTCTGAAAACAATCCCAATCGAAGGATGGTATTGAAACGTAATCCAAACTTTCGTGGCGAGGCCTATCCAAGCGAAGGAGAAGCCGGTGATTTGGAATCAGGCATACTCGAAGATGCAGGGAAAAATATGCCGTTCATTGATACTGCGATCTATAGTCTCGAAAAAGAATCAATACCGGCCTGGAATAAATTTTTGCAAGGCTATTACGATACCTCCGGCATAGTCTCGGACAGTTTTGATCAGGCGGTGCAATTCAATACCCAGGGAGATGCAGAATTAACCGATGAAATGCGGGAAAAAGGGATCAATTTACAAACTGCAGTGACTACCTCTAGTTACTATATGGGATTCAACATGGCTGATGAGGTCATCGGTGGCAATAGTGAACGAGCGACACTGTTAAGACGCGCCATTTCAATCGCCGTTGATTATGAAGAGTACATTTCAATTTTTGCCAATGGACGTGGTGAACCTGCGCAAGGCCCCATACCCCCGGGTATCTTTGGCAATATTCCCGGTGAGCCGGGTATAAACCCTTATGTCTATGAATGGCAAGGTGACAAGGCAGTTCGCAGGTCCATAGAAGAGGCAAAAGCATTATTAGTACAAGCGGGCTACCCTAATGGGCGCAATAAAAATACAGGCAAACAACTGGTACTAAATCTCGATTCTCCAGCTGCAGGACCGGGAAGCAAGGCCAGTTTTGACTGGTTGCGAAAGCAATATGCAAAGCTTGGTATAAACCTGGTTATACGAGCAACGGATTACAATCGCTTTCAGGAAAAAATCAGAAAAGGAACGGCACAAATATTTCAATGGGGATGGAACGCAGATTATCCTGATCCGGAAAACTTTTTCTTTTTACTTTATGGTCCTAATGCAAAGATTGATCACAATGGTGAAAATGCAGCTAATTATAAAAATGCCGAATTTGATGAACTGTTTAATCAGATGAAAAGTATGTCTAACAGCCCACAACGACAGGACGTTATAAACAAGATGGTTGAGATTCTCAGACACGATGCACCCTGGTTATGGGGTTTTCACCCAGTTGGTTTTTCCTTGCATCATGAATGGTACAAGAATGCCAAGCCAAACTTGATGGCTAATAACACACTTAAATATAAACGAATTGAACCTCGATTACGCACAGAAAATCGTACAGCCTGGAATCAGCCGATATGGTGGCCGATTGCGCTAGTGATTATTCTGTTAATAATAATGCTACTGCCAGCTATTATTTCCTATCGTCGTAAGGAGACCGAATCAATCTTATGATCAGTTATATCCTGAGACGAATTGCCTACGCCTTTCCAATATTGATCGGTGTAAATATTATTACGTTTGTATTATTTTTTGTTGTGAATACGCCGGATGATATGGCGCGTATGCAACTTGGTATGAAACGTGTTGATGATGCAGCGATAAGCAAATGGAAAGAAGAACGAGGCTATGATAAACCCATCCTGTGGAATCAAGATGCTGAAGCAATCGAAAAAATAACCGACACTATCTTTTTTCAAAATTCAGTCAAATTATTTATCTTTGACTTTGGTCGATCTGATAGTGGTCGTGATATCGGTTATGATATCAGTCAACGAATGTGGCCAAGTCTTGCGATTACTGTTCCAGGTTTAATACTGGGGTTATTAGCCTATATTACATTTGGTTTAACGCTTGCCTTTTTCCGGGGAAGTTATGTTGATGTCTCCGGTGTTATCTTATGTGTTGTCATGATGTCGATCTCTGGTTTGTTTTATATTATTGGCGGCCAATATCTGATCGGTAAGTTTTTTCATCTGGTTCCTATCTCCGGGTATGACACAGGTTTTAACGCCATAAAATTTACTGTTTTGCCAGTTTTGGTCGGACTCGTTGGAGGAATTGGTTCGAGTACTCGCTGGTATCGCACTATCTTCCTCGAAGAAATGGGGAAAGATTATGTTCGAACAGCCAAGGCCAAAGGCTTGTCTGAAACAAGAGTGCTTTATCACCATGTGTTGATGAATGGATTGATTCCAATACTGACAGGTGTGGTTGTAATTTTACCTAGCCTGTTTATTGGCAGCTTGATAGTAGAATCTTTCTTCGCAATACCCGGCCTTGGTAGTTATACAATTGATGCTATTAGCGCACAGGACTTTGCGATAGTACGTTCTATGGTATTTTTAGGCTCAGTGTTATATATCATTGGTTTAATACTGACAGATATATCCTATACATTAGTCGACCCCAGAGTCAGGTTGAATTAGCTATGCCAGTTATCTTCATTACTGACGCATTTATATTTCTGCTGGTTTTTATGGTGTCTGCCTATGTGCTTTATGCACGGCAACATGAACACCTTCGCGCACCATGGCATGATGTTGCTCGTAGACCACTGGCGATGTCTGCCGCGATCATACTAGTCGTTTATGTTGCTGTTGGTTTACTCGACTCAGTTCATTTTCATCCGGAACTGGAAGCTACAGAAACAACTCAAGCAGTACAATCGACAGAAGTATCGAGTTTACTGGATCTCGTGCTAGATGATTTACGTAAGAATACAGAGCGCACCTATTCAGCACCTTTAGCAAGCTATGCTTTTTCTAAAGAGATGATTGATCTGCCAAATGGAAAACAAATCAGGGATTATCCTCGATTAAAGTTTGGTGGTGTACATTTAAACAATCCTGAAACAGAGCGGCTGGCGGACATTAGTAAACATATTGTCATCGGTTTGCTTTTCGGATTGATAATCAGTTTGCTTGTCTCAACTGTAATAGTTTTCATTCTGGGTAAGTCACACAAGATATCGTTTAAACAAGCGATAAATAAAATATGCCATAACGATTTCCTTGTTTCATGGACGGCAATGTTGATTACCATGAGCCTGATTATTATGGCTGCGTGTATCATTTTTAACTTATCACAGTACTATCATGTTTTTGGCACTGATAAAGTAGGGCAGGACGTACTATATCAAGCTATAAAGAGTGTCCGTACCGGATTGGTTATTGGTACCTTAACAACGCTAGTCATGTTGCCATTTGCAATCATGATGGGACTAATGGCGGGTTATTTTCGTGGCTGGATAGATGATGTCATCCAATATCTATATACGACATTAAATTCTATTCCAGGTGTATTACTTATCGCTGCATCTATATTACTACTACAAGTTTATATCGGTAATCATGCGGACGATTTTAATAGTATTGAAGAAAGAGCAGATCTCAGACTTTTATTCCTTTGCATTATTCTTGGTATAACAAGTTGGACTGGTCTTTGTCGCTTACTAAGGGCAGAAACATTAAAACTTCGGGAAATAGATTATGTTCAGGCGGCACAGGCATTTGGTGTTAGCAATATGAGCATTATGTTGCGTCATTTATTACCCAATGTAATGCACATCGTCATGATTACAATTGTGATTGATTTCAGCGGTCTTGTGCTGGCGGAAGCGGTACTGTCTTATATAAATATTGGTGTGGATCCGAGCATGAACAGTTGGGGCAATATGATTAACGGTGCGCGTCTTGAGATGGCGCGCGAACCTATAGTCTGGTGGTCGTTAGCAGCAGCATTTGTTTTTATGTTTATATTAGTATTGGCAGCTAATTTATTTTCTGATGCAGTACGCGATTCATTTGATCCGAGGCTCCGCCATTAATAAATCATCACTCATTTAATTAAAATAATAACTATAAACCATGACCAAAAAAAACGTTACATTACCAGGCGATAGACATCCGGCCATAAAATTAGTGGCAATGCCAAAGGATTCAAATGGTGGTGGTAGTGTGTTCGGAGGTTGGATAATGGCTAATGTTGATATGGCCGGCTCCATCCCTGCGGTAGAGCGTGCACGAGGTCGTGTTGCAACGGTTGCTGTTAACTCATTTGAATTTCATGAACCAGTGTTGGTTGGCGATGTGGTCAGTTATTTCGCTGAAGTGATCAAAACTGGCCGCTCATCCATTACGATTAAAGTCGAAGTCTATGCGGAACGTAATCCAGTAGATAAAGAAACTATAAAAGTTACTGAAGCTGAATTAACCTATGTTGCACTGGACGAAAATCGTGTGCCACGACAATTACCCGATTTGGAAACAGTATAGCTATGAGTGAACCACTACTACAGGTAAATCATCTTGTTACTTCAATCGGAATGGGCGGTAATAAGGCCAATGTCGTTGATGATGTCAGTTTTACGATAAATAAGGGCGAGACTTTCGTCTTGTTAGGTGAATCGGGTAGTGGTAAATCAATTACAGCACTGTCAATTATGCGTTTATTACCTGCCGCTGCAGAGATTAAAAGTGGTGAAGTAATATTAAATGGGCAAAATTTATTTCAATTGTCAGAAAGAGAAATGCGCGATGTGCGTGGTGCAAAAATAGGCATGATATTCCAGGAACCGCAATCATCATTAAATCCGGTTTTGACTGCAGGCCAACAGATCAGCGAGACATTATTCAGGCATAAAAAAAATATCTCTAAACAAGAATGTATCAAAAGTAGTATTGAATTACTCGATGCTGTCGGCATTCCAGCACCAGACCGACGTATAAATGAATTTCCCCATCAATTTTCCGGCGGTATGAAACAACGTATCATGATTGCTATGGCATTAGCAGGCGAACCGGATTTATTAATTGCTGACGAACCCACTACCGCATTGGATGTTACGATTCAGGCTCAGGTGCTTGAGTTGTTGCGTAAGTTACAAAAAGACACAGGCATGGCAATATTATTTATAACACATGACCTGGGTGTGACGGCACAAATGGCAGATCATGTAGCGGTAATGCGTACCGGCAAGATAGTTGAGGCAAAAAATAAACAAAGTTTATTCGCCAGCCCGGAACACCCTTACACATTACAATTGTTCGATGCCATTCCAGGCTGGGATAAACGTCAGGCTGAAAACAATGATATTAAGGTTGCTCGTAATCAAGAACACTGTTTATTAAAGGTGCGCGATCTAAAAGTACATTACCCGATCAAGAAAGGAGTCTTCAAACGTGTCATCGGTCATGTAAAAGCTGTTGATGGTGTCACTATCGATGTGCACGCTGGAGAAACAGTGGCTTTGGTTGGTGAATCGGGTTCCGGTAAAACCACTATGGGTAAAGGTATATTGCGACTCCTGCAAACTACCGATGGTGAAGTGCTGTATGAAGGTGAAGACTTAAGTCTTCTGGGTGCTGCAGCATTAAGAAAAAAACGTTCAGAGATACAGATTGTATTTCAGGACCCTTACTCATCAATGAATCCTCGCATGATGATTAGAGATATTATTCAAGAAGGCATGCTTGCACAGGGGATTGGCGAAACTCGTCAGGAGCGTGACAAAATGACAGCCGAGTTGCTCGAGCAAGTGGGTTTATTGCCAGAACATCAATTACGTTATCCGCATGAGTTTTCAGGAGGGCAACGTCAACGAATTTGTATTGCACGTGCATTAGCCGTAAAACCAAAATTGATTATTTGTGATGAACCGACCAGTGCGTTAGATGTGTCAGTTCAAGCACAAATTCTTGCCTTATTAAGAAAACTGCAAAAAGAATATCAACTCGCCTATCTCTTTATCACCCATAACATAAGTGTGGTTGAATATATCGCACATTATGTCGCTGTTATGTATCAGGGCAAGATAGTAGAGCAGGGTGATGTTGAGCAGGTATTAATGCACCCGCAGAATGAATACACAAGAGCGTTATTATCGGCTGTGCCGAGGATAAACAGGACTGGTACTGAATAAGTTATTACAGCAAATCAAGCATGACACCAGGTTGAGAATCAGACTATGTTGATTAAAACAGTGTTTATGTCAACTCGACCTTCATTTCTTATTTTGACACCTATTTGTGTATTTCTGGGTTTAAGTACTTCGCTTGCAACCCAGTCACAAGTGAATTTATTTGTATTTTTTCTTATTTTTATTGGTGCACTTTCCGCACATATAAGCGTAAATGTGCTTAATGAATACTACGATTTCAAAAGTGGTCTGGATTTAAAAACAGAAAAAACAGCCTTTAGTGGAGGTAGTGGCGCGCTCCCTGACAGCCCTGAATTGGCTAATACAATCCTGATTGTCGGCTTGCTATCGTTAATGCTGACAATCTTTATTGGAATCTACCTTATTATTGAACACGGGCTACAAATACTGCCTATTGGTATAGTGGGTGTGGTGTTGATCATTACCTATACAAAATGGCTTAACCGCTCTCCATTTTTATGCCTGATTGCTCCTGGTTTAGGATTTGGAATACTGATGGTTGTCGGTACTCATGTGATATTAACAGCGGGGCATTCTTATTTCCCCTGGTTAGTTTCGTTAGTTCCTTTTTTTCTGATCAACAATCTTCTTTTATTAAATCAATACCCGGATGTAAAGGCAGATGCCAGCGTAGGTCGAAATACCTTCCCAATTGTATTTGGTCTAAACAAAAGTAATTTCGTCTATACTATTTTCTTTATGGCAGCATATTTATTGATTCTTATTTATATCGCTAAAGGATATATACCAAACCAGAGTATTATTGCTGTTATTCCGATCGTATTTTCATTGTTTGCGCTTTTCGGGATGAACAAACATGGGGCAGGGATTGGTGATTTTCCTCAATATCTGGGAGCGAATGTGGCTGCGGCTACATTAACGCCATTATTACTTGGAATCTCAATAGTCTATATATAACGATGTACTCAAATGCGGACGGCAAAAACGACTAAGGCTTTTGTCGTATCTTTGCGTAAGCGTTATTTTATAAAATTAGCATTATAGTACAGTAGCAGCAATAAACCCTGTATGTTAATTTTGATTTAACAAGGGGAAATATTATGAAGCTTTATGAATGGGATTTTGCACCGAATTGTCGAAGAGTACGAATGTACCTTTTTGAAAAAGGTATCGAGGTAGAGCGAGAGGAATGCATTACCCCTGATATTATTCTTAGTGATGATTTTCGAAAAAATTATAAGCATGAAATGGTGCCTATGCTTGAACTGGATGACGGTACACAACTGGGTGAGGCGTTAGGGATTTGGCATTATTTTGAAGCTTTATATCCTGAACCACCATTAATGGGTCTCACTCCGGTGGAAAAGGCGTTGATTAGTGCATGGGAACGCCGTGCTTATGATGAAGGGATGGTAGGTCATGCAGAAATTTTTCGTAATGCACATCCCAACTTTATCGATCGTGGGTTACCGGGACATAGTGAACCGATACCACAAATACCCGCATTGATTGACCGTGGTAAAATACGCGTAGAACGTTTCCATCAAAAATTTAATGGACAATTAGCTAACAATAAGTTTATAGCAGGAGATAATTTTTCTATCGCAGACATAACGACGATATGTGTTGTTGATTTTGGTCATGCACTTGAAATGCAAATTCCGGATAGCGCTCCTCATGTTAAACGCTGGTACGACGAAGTGCAGGACCGTGAAAGTGTACAAAGAAGCAAACCTGTGCATATGCCTGATGGTTCATCAATGTAATTAAGTTGGTTACGAATTAAAAAATAATGGAACAAGACTACGAAGAACTACCAAAAAGCAAATCGCAGATAAAGCGTGACTTGCTTGAATTACAGACATTGGGTAAAAAGCTTGTTGAACTGCCTGATAAACAACTTCTTCTAATACCTGTTTCAGATAAACTCAGGGACGCAATTATTGCGGCAAAATCGTTCAAGCATGGTGCATTAAAACGGCAACTTAAATATATAGGTAGTTTGATGCCGAATGAAGATGCGGTATTAATTCTCCAAGCTTTGGATAAGCTGCAGCAGCCACATAAAAAGGAAGTGAAAGTATTTCATAAGATTGAAGAATGGCGCGATAAACTTCTGGAAGGCGATGAAGACATTATGAGTGAATTGATGAATAAATTTAAAAACTTTGAACGTCAACACGTTAACCAATTGATACGAAATTCAAAAAAAGAGCAGGCCATGAATAAACCGCCCAAGTCGTCACGTTTAATATTTAAATATTTGAGCGAGCTACAGGATGATGCTGAATAAATTTATTGTGACAATGCATCAGTATATTTGCTGAGTCATTTTTATTTTATGAAGCGTTATTTTGAGAATCTACACTCTGCTACAAATAGAAGAATGCATTATTTTCTTTTAGCGTATTTATTTTCCAGCTTAGTCGGGTTTACTGTCTGGAAAGTATTTAGTTCAGCGTCTGGCATAATCATATGCGTATCAGTGACATTTCTATTGGCACGGAAATTAACAAAAATTATCTATGCAAAAATAAAAGTTACTTGTCCTATTTGTAATGGAGAAGAGTTAAAAGAAAATTTTACTTTACAGTGCAAATCGGCAGAATACGAATGCAAGCAATGTCACAATATTTATGTGGATGGTGTGCTGGTCGAAAAGTTATAATTCGACAGTCTGATAACGTTTAACTCGTTTTGTGCGACAGAAGACCTTTTGCCTGTTCATATGCCAGCGCATTAATTCCAGCTCTCTGCATTGATACTTTTAATGACGTTCCTAATCCATAAGCTAAAAGACGACTATAATATGACATCCCGGAAACATAGTAAGGCATAGCCTCTTCCAGAGATGCTGAGTCTTCCAGTGAATGTTGAACACGGTCTCTTTGTTCTTCAATATGTTTAATAAACCATCCTTCATTTGCTATTTTTTGATCCAGATTAATAGTCCACGTGATGTCATCTTGTAATAGACATTCGCCAATGAATATACCTGGGTGCCCACAAGCCCAATCATCAGGTGCTATCATGAAGAGCTTGAATTTATCGCTGGTGTAGTAAAGCCAATAGCTTTTCCCGACAATAGGGCGAAATTGAAAGTTGGTATTTAACACAAACAGTGAGGTAAATAATTCACTCGAAACCTGATCGATATTCTTGGGAGGAAGAGATTGTTTGGATTGGCTACGATTAAGTTCATCCAGAATCGTAGATAAGCCTTTTCCCTGCGGGTTTGGAGTTTTTTGTTTCATCTAGGCCAGTATCTTAAGGTGTTAATTCATATATAACGAGTAATCTGAAAACAGAATTTATATTGTATTAGACAAATTAGTTAATAGGACGCAATAGTATAGCTGTTCACTTTTATTGTCCCGGAAATTATTGTATACCGATACATGCCGAGGTTCGCAGTATAATGTGAGTATCTATTTTCATCTCACTTGAGGAGGTGCTGCGTTCTCTCGGTGTTTAATAGAAACTAAAACTATTAAGCTTTTACTGGTTCACGCATTGTAACAAACTCTTCTGCTGCTGTTGGATGTATACCAATAGTTGAATCAAAGTCTGCTTTTCGTGCGCCAGCTTTCATTGCTATACCAATACCCTGAATAATCTCACCGGCATCGGGTCCGAGCATATGTACGCCGATAACACGGTCAGTTATTTTGTCGACAATCATCTTCATTAATGTTTTTTCATCATTATCAGATAATGAGTATTTCATTGGCGTGAATTTAGATTTGTAAATATCAATATCCGTGTACTTCTCTCTAGCCTGTTCCTCGGTTAAACCAACAGTACTCATATTGGGTTGGCTAAAGACACAGGTAGGTATATCAGAATAATCAACAGGTTTATCTGCATTCCCAAAAAATCGTTTTGCCAATACCATTCCTTCAGCTAATGCGACTGGTGTTAAGTTAACGCGATCAGTTACATCACCAATCGCATAGATGGAGGGCACATTAGTCTGGTAATCTTCATTAACCTTGATAGCATTTTTTTCGTCGAGTTTGATGCCAACTTTTTCCAGGCCTAGATCTTTTGTCATTGGTATACGTCCAGTGGCATACATGACCTGATCTGCCTCCAGTCGTGCACCATCTTCAAGTGTGGCGATTAAATGGTCATCAGTCTTTTCGATATCACTGATATTCGAATTGAATTTTATGTTGATGCCTTTCTTTTGCATTTCTTCTGCTAAAGTGGTGCGTAAATCCTGATCAAAGCCACGCAAGAATAAAGGGCCACGATAGAGCAGGGTAGTATCGACACCCAAGCCATTAAAAATGCCGGCAAATTCAACGGCGATATAACCTCCGCCGACAATAATTATTTTTTTCGGAAGTGATTCTAGAAAGAAAGCCTCATTAGATGAAATAACATATTCCTTCCCGGGGATATCAGGCACCATCGGCCAACCACCGGTAGCAACCAGTAATCGTTCAGCCGTGAACTGTTTTCCATCAATTTCAACTGTATGGTCATCTACTATTGTTGCCCGACCATAGATAGTTTCGACACCGGTATTATCCAATAGGTTCTTATAGACACCATTAAGGCGTTTAATCTCGGCATTTTTGTTGTTGATCAGTTTGGACCAGTCAAACGTGGTGTGAGCAATGTCCCAACCAAAGCCTTTGGCATTATGTATTTCTTCGGACACATGTGATGCGTAGACAAACAGTTTTTTGGGTACACAACCCACATTGACGCAGGTGCCTCCCAAGTAGCGATCTTCGGCTATACCTACTCTAGCACCATAGGAAGCAGACATCCGTGCCGCACGGACGCCACCGGATCCGGCGCCGATAACAAAGAGGTCGTAGTCATAATTACTCATGATATAGTGTTTCCGTTAATTTTGATGAAGACTAACTTAATTGAAACAAATTCTGTAGTTGAATATTTTAATAGGGGTGATAGTCAAAAATGATAGAACTCTTTACTGCGGCCACACCCAATGGTCACAAAGTAACGATTGCACTGGAAGAAATGGGACTGGAATACACAACGCATCGTATTGATCTCGGGGCCAGAGAACAAAAAGAAGACTGGTATCTCAAACTAAATCCGAATGGTCGTATTCCAACGATTGTTGATCGTGAATTAGATGATTTCGTTGTATTCGAATCTGGCGCGATTCTGGTGTATCTCGCTGAAAAAACGGGTCAGTTTATGCCTCAGGATACGAAAGGCCGATCATTGGTTATGCAATGGCTCATGTTTCAGATGGGTGCAATTGGACCTATGCAGGGTCAGGCCAATGTATTTCATCGTTATGCGCCTGAAAAAATTCCTTATGCTATCGAGCGTTATCATAAAGAATGCAGACGCCTGTACGAGGTTCTGAATACCCGATTGGCAGACAATGAATATCTTGCGGGCGATTATTCAATTGCTGATATCGCTACCTGGCCATGGATTAGCGGACATAAATGGTCTGGCCTATCGATTGAAGACTTACCACATCTTACGCGCTGGTTTGATCAAATAGCAGAACGTGAAGCCGTTATAATCGGAAAAGATATTCCTGATGAAATGGAAGCGGGCACAGGCAAATCGAAAGAAGATGTGATTCGTAATTTCGTAATATAGAAATTAACTGCGCATCCAGTGGTGATATTTTTCAACCAGTTTTAATAATAGCTGAGGCGCATGAGCTTTTTTCCAGACGCCGGCAGCAAACTTGTTTGCTTCCGAGAGAGTTGGGTAGATATGAATCGTGCCTAAAATCTGGTTCATCCCGAATTTGTGCTTCATTGCACTGATATATTCAGTTATCAGCTCACCGGCATGGTTGCCAATAATAGTGACACCAAGGATTTTATCCTTGCCCGGCACAGTTAATACCTTGACCATGCCATGGTCTTCTCCTTCTGCAATTGCACGATCCAGATCATCAATACCATAAATCGTCACATCATAATCAACTCCTTTATCATTAGCTTCTTGTTCATTGAGTCCGACGCGAGCAACTTCTGGATCAGTAAAGGTTGCCCAGGGAATTACAGAATAATCGACCTTGAATGATTTGAATTTGCCAAACAAGGCATTGACCGTGGCATACCAGGCCTGATGCGAAGCGGTATGTGTAAACTGATAAGGCCCGGCAACATCGCCACAAGCATAGATGTTCGGGGTTGATGTTTGTAATTTCTCATTTACACGAATAGTTTTGTTGGGATTCAATTCAATATCCAGTTCTTCCAGACCAAAACCGCTGATGTTTGCTGCTCGACCTACGGCAATCAGGATTTCATCAAATTCTATTTCAACTATTTTATTTTCATGCTCGCAAAGAAGTGTTTTTTGATTGTTTTTAATTAAAATTTCTTTGGCTACGTGATTGGTGCGGATATCTACTCCTTCATCTTTAAAACGTTTAGTCATTATTTCAGCAATGTCATCATCTTCTCTGGCCATAATTCGCGGTAACATTTCAATTTGTGTTACCTGACTACCTAGGCGTGCAAAGGCCTGTGTCAACTCGCATCCAATAGAGCCGCCACCGAGAACAAGCAATCTACGTGGTAACTTACGAATATCCCAAAGATTATCTGAGGTCAGATATTTAATCTGTTCGATATTTTTGATCGGAGGGATAAACGGACGTGCACCGGTTGCAACAATAATATTCCGGGTGCTAAGTGTGTTGCCATTTATTTCAACTGTCCATGGAGACGTTATTCTTGCTTCACCTTCAAGACATTCAACCCCCAGTCCTTGAAAGCGTTCAATTGAATCATGTGGTTCGATTTTAGTAATTATTGACTGTACCCGTTCCATGACTGCAGCAAAATCAACATTAGATTCTGATACATTTATTCCGAATTCCGTTGATCGTTTTATAAGAGATGCAACCTTGGCTGATTTGATTAATGCCTTGGAAGGGATACAGCCTGTATTCAAGCAATCACCGCCCATCTTGTGTTTCTCAATCAAGGTGACCTTTGCATTTACAGCAGCAGCAATAAGTGCAGAGACCAGCCCGGCCGATCCGGCACCGATAACGATTAAGTTGCGATCAAATTGGCTGGGTTTATGAACCATCATTCTCGGGTTCGATAATGTCCAGACTTTTATGTTGCTTGCGCCGGATGAAAACAATAATTTTCTTGCCTAATAACGGGAATAATCCTAATAAAACAAAAGACAATATTAATTCGGGTGACAGGACATCTCCCGGAGATTCAATTTTGGCTAATTGGGTACCTGCATTCACGAAGATTATCGTTGGTATTAACATGCCTATTTGACTGACCAAGGCGAAATTAAGAGTCTTAATCGGTGTTAAGGCCATTAGTGTATTGACAATGAAGAATGGAAAAATGGGTATAAATCGTATTGTAAATAAGTATAAATCGCCTTCTTTTCTGATGCCGCGATTAATTGGTTCAAGTTGCTTGCTGAATTTTTTTTGTATGTAGTCATGGAATAAATATCGTGCAATCAAAAAGGCCATCGTTGCGCCAAAAACAGAACCAAATGAAACCAATATCGTGCCCCAGACGAGGCCAAATATTGCCCCACCAGCTAATGTCATGATCCCCGCACCAGGTAATGAAATTCCTGTGATTAAGATATAACTGATAAAGAAGATAAGTCCCGTTTTCACAGGATTCACTGCGTAGTAATCATTGATAGCCTCTTGTTGCGACTTTATATACCCCAGATTGAGGTATTGGCCAACATCGAGCGTAAAAAATAAACCAATGGTGATAATGAAGATAATGATTAGTGCTACTTTTTTCTTATTCATATCATGGCTTAGAGGGTATTAGTAAAGTAAGTTCAGTTTACGATAAATTTTACCTTAAAGAACGAAAAAAGGCTGCTGAGCTTAAGCTCAACAACCTTCTATTATGAGATTTATTATGAAACTCTAGATACTGGCAAACAGCATTCCACCAACTGTATTTGGTTTCTTGGTAGTGTAAAAAAGTGCAATAAGGAATTGCAATGGATTTGACCTCATTTTTTTGTGTCGTTGATCTATTTTCAATTCATATTGTTTGGCGAATGGATTATCAAACACTAAATCACTCAATGAGAGATGTTTGTGAATACGGCTACTTGTTTGTCCTAATTCAGGTACAAACATCCATCTCGAATTGTGGCTACGACAGCAGTAGCCATTAAGACCAAGGTACCAACATTGATAAACATTCATAAACTCAAAATCCTTCACGTTTATTATAATAATTATTAAACCTGCAACACATGTACGCTTTTTATAAAGAATAACCGTAGCTGATATATTAATCTGTGAATCAAGTCACAAAATTTAAACATAATATTAAATAAAATCAAATAGATAGAGATTTTCTTTGGATTTCATAAACGCTTGAATTGGTTCATGTTGTGGTTATGAAACACGCGTTATACTCGATATAGTGTCATAGTCAGATAATATAAATTTTGGATTCCAATCGTTTTAAAAGGTACGATAGTGAAATCTATAAGGAATGCGGTAAAAACTAAAAAAATGATAAAAAAAATCGCCCTGTATCTACTTCTGATAAATACTCCAATTAGTGTCATTGCAGATGAATTCGCGACACCAACGGCGCGTGTCAAAGATTCTGTCGATAAGGTCATTACGGTTTTAAGAGACAAGTCACTTGGCCGAGAGGAACGCTGGGCTAAGATCGGTGTTGTGATCAACGATAGTTTTGATTTCCGAAGTATGTCACAGAGTGTTTTGGCAACTAACTGGAAAAAAGCAACTCCTGAAGAGCGTCAGCAATTTGTCGTTTTCTTTTCACAATATCTTGAAGATACCTATAGAACCAAAATTGAAGCTTATACGGATCAGAAAGTTGATTATGTAGGTGAAACAATTAGAGGCAGAAGAGCTGTCGTAGAAACGATAATCGTTACAGATAGTACCAATATTCCAGTGAATTATAAGTTAAAAAATAATGAGGGTAACTGGTTTGCTTATGATGTGGTGATTGAAGGCGTCAGTCTTGTTAGTAATTATCGAAGCACCTTTGCTGCAATTGTAAAGAATGATGGAATGGATGGATTGTTGAGTGATATACAGACCAGAATTAACAAATATAAGGCTTCAGAACAACTACCGGCATCAAAAGCTGTAAATGAGGATAGCTAACAGTCCTAGTTATCTGACTCGAATATATATTTACTGATCAATTCTTCCAGATTGATAGAAGGTTCTGTTTCAACAATCTCCATGCTGGGCTCTAGATAAGTCTCACTGCCACCGGCTGATATCTTTACAAACTTATCGCCAATAATACCGGAAGTGCTAATAGACGCGATCGAATCGTCAGGTATCTTGATATTATTTTGCAGACTGATATCGACATCAGCCAGGTAGGTTTCCGGATTGAAGTAGATTTGTTTTACTTTACCTACTGTAACACCCGCCATCTCTACATAAGCACCTTCTTTTAAACCCGAAGCAGAGGTAAATCTAGCCTTTATAATATAGTCATCATTATTGAACAGTGTTACATCGCCCATACGTAATGCGAGAAAGGTAATAGCAATAATTCCTGCCAGCATAAAGATACCGACCATGAGTTCTGACTGTTGTTGTTTATTCATAAGCAGAGTTTACAGTATCAAGGCACTGAGTAAATAATCGCTGAAAAGTATTGCTATCGACGATATGACGACAGCTTCGGTTGTAATTCTGCTGACTCCCTCTGAACCATATGCCCCATGTTTATCAAGATGCAGGTTAAAACCTTTATCACAGGCAATCCATACGATAAGTAAACCAAATACCAGAGATTTAGAAAAGCCCATAAACAAATCTCGATTCAACACAGTATCGGACATGCCTTGAAAATAAGAGCCTGGGCTAACGCCAAACAATATAACGCCAACAAAATAACCACCAAAAATACCAACCAGAATGAATACTGCGGTCAATATGGGTACGCAGATTATACCCGCGAGGATTCTTGGACTAAAAAGATATCGATAAGGGTCTATGGCCATACATTCCAATGCATCAATCTGATTGTCGACGCGCATAATTCCAATTTCTGCACACATTGCAGAACCCGAACGTCCGATGACCATTAATGCAGTTAACACAGGTCCAAGTTCGCGGATTAAGCTTAAACCAACTGCTGAACCTAATAAGCTGACAGAACCGAAACGAACCAGAGTGTCATAAAATTGCAATGCGATGACCATACCGACAAATAAACCAGCGACCACGATAACTAATAACGATCGCGCACCAATGAAAGCTATTTGTTTAACTAATGGTTTAAGAGCATAGGGTGGTAAGAGAATTGTTTTAGTGGTTTCAAGTAGAAATATTCCGGCAATACCAAATCGTATCAACATAGATTCCAAATACGACATCGTATGCAATCTATTCATGTTCATTGTCAGTTACGAGTCAACATATCAAGATAATCATCCGCATCAATATTATCATTCATTGCTCTGCGTTCGAGCATATTGATAATTCTCGGGTCAGTAGACTTTCTGATTGCCGCTTTGTCCCCGGTTATGATCTGTTGACCATTATCAATAACGGTTATTCGGTCAGCAATTTTGAATGCACTTTCGAGTTCATGTGTAACTACAATGATAGTCATATTCAATGCATCGCGTAGTTGTAAAATCAAATCATCCAGTTCAGCAGATGTCACCGGGTCAAGTCCTGCGGAGGGTTCATCGAAGAAGAGGATCTCAGGATCCATAATTACCGCCCTTGCCAGGCCGGCACGTTTTAACATCCCGCCTGATAATTCAGCGGGCATTAATGATTCATTATCGCTTAAGTTCATTAATTCAAGTTTGAGCCGTGACATGATACGGATCGTATTTCGATCCAGTTTCGTATGTTCATGCAATGGTAATTCAACATTTTCCAGTAATGTCATCGAACTAAACAGGGCGCCATTTTGAAACGCAACACCGATATGTTTTCTTAATTCGAATAATTCATCGCGGTCTAATAAGGTTATTTCTTTTCCGAGTAACTTTATCGAACCAGACACTGCTGGATTTAATCCAATCATATGACGGAGCAGGGTGCTTTTCCCCGAACCACTATGGCCCATTATGACCATGACTTCTTTGCGCTCTACGCTCAATGAGATATTTGACAGGATTTGCTTGTCACCATACCAGCTATTCAAGCCTTCAATTTCAATAACCTGTTTTATATTTGGATCGACCATAGAATCATATATAAACGTTGTGAAAGTTAATAATGCCAGAAAAAAACGATGCTGGCACGGCAATGAAGACTAAATAGAATTGAACAGGTGCTTATAAGGAATTGTTATTGCTTAAACGTTCCGTTATTTGATTTGATAATTCCTGAGATTGGGATAATTCGATTTCAGATAATTCTTTTGCAAGCATGTCGCGACGGCGTATATCCATCGCATTACCCTGAGTTGCGACAACGCTATACCAGGCAAGTGCTTGTATTTTGTCTTGTTGGATGCCATTACCATCAAGGTACATCATTGCTACATTTCGTTGCGCTATCGTATAACCTTGCTTAGCCGCTTTAAGGTACCATTCAGCAGCTTGTTTTTGATCCTGTCTTACACCTTCACCGTAAGCATAGGCAACCCCCACTTTATATTGCGCCAGGGCATAGCCTTTTTTAGCAGCAGAATAGAACAAATTGAATGCAGTTCGATCATTTTGTGGTACGCCATCACCAAAAGCATATGCCAGACCTTGTTCATATTCAGACTCACCGCTTGAATCCGTATTTATTTCTTCAACAGCATTAACTTCCTCAACAACTGATGTGTCACGTGTTAATCGTTCTTCAGTTATGGTACTGGTTTTAATTTCTAATTGATCGGTTGCTACTGCAGTTTTTTGCAAATTCGTCAGGTTATGCAGTGCTGATTGATGTCCCTGATCTGCTGCCATTGCATACCAATGGATCGCTTGCTCATCATCTTGTGCAATACCTTCGCCCATCAAATACATGTTTCCTAAACTATATTGCGCATCGATGTTTCCCTGTTCCGCTGAGCGTCTATACCAGAGTGCAGATTGTGAATAATCCTTTTCTACGCCGTCGCCCGAGTAATAAATTGTGCCCAATTTGTATTGCGCATCCTTATCACCTTTTGCTGCTAATGCGCGTAATGCTTCCAGTACGGACTCGTTGCTTGATGTTTCGACTGGTTCTTCAATAGCTACGATATCAACATTTAATTCTTCATCTTCAATGGAAGGTTGAACTAACTCCGTTTCTGTCATCGCAACTTGTTCAGAGGGTTGAATTTGGTCGTCATCAATTCCAACATTGTTTTCATCCTTATTAGAGGAAAACATTTTTCCAAAGAATCCAAACAGCCCTTCAGGTTTTTCTGATGCGACTACCTCATCTTCTTCAATAGCTTCGGTAACAACCTCATCTGCTTTTTCTTTAACAGGGCCATCATTTACACTTTCATCAACAACTGGATCAGTTTCTGTTCGCTCAAGGTTAATACTGTCAGCTTCTTTCAATCTTGTTTTTTCATCTGATGTACTATCACCAAATAGACTCTTAAAAAATGCAGTCTGTTCAGATGGAGATTCTGTTTGTGGTGATGTTGCGGTAATAGATTGAGCAGTTTCTTCAATTTCCGTTGTTAGTTCATCAGCAATAGAATCTTCTGAAATAGTAGGAGTCGTATCGATATCTGTTTCAGATGGCTGAATATCAGAGTATGTTTGTAAAGTATCAGTAGAGGGGGCTTCTCCCGCAGCATAACTTTTAACGTTTGGAGCTTCCGTTGTTGTGTCTGCAATAACTTCGTCGACTGTAGATTGAAGTTCAGCCGTGCTTTCTTGTTGCGCTACTTCTTCATTCAATTGGTTCTGACGATTTAATGCATCAAGTTTTTTCAGGTTTGCCAGATTATTAAGAGCGGCAACATGTCCCTTTTCACCGGCAAGTGCGTACCATTCAGCCGCTTGCTGATTACTTTGTTCTACGCCTTCACCCAGGAGATACATATTACCTATACTGTATTGTGCATCGACGTTGCCTTGATCGGCTGCTTTTTTATACCAGTTGTAAGAGCTATCAATATTTTGTGCGACACCTTTACCTACGTAGTAAAGTGATCCGAGGTGTGCTTGTGCTTCACTGTTGCCCGCTTCAGCCAAAGGTCTAAACTGTTTTACCGCTTCATAATAATTATTATTTGCTAATGCACGCCGACCAGCTTCGACACTGTATTGTGTAACATCCTGTTCTGCTGTTTGAGCAAGTTCGATCTCTTCAATAACGGGTTCAGTTTCATCAACCTTGGCAACGAGCATTTCCTCTTTCATTACCTGAGGCTCTTCTTGTATTAATTCAGTTTCTATTTCTTTATCTTTACTGCCAAAGAGGCTTCCTATCGCAGAAAATAAACCACCGGAAGATTCTGGCTTTTCATCAACAACTTCGGTATCAGTTGTCTCTGTCAGAAGAGTGGGATCCTCTTCAGCGACGTATACTTCTTCAGAAATTGCTTCTTCAATAATATTATCTTGTTCACTTACTGCATCAGTTGTTTCAGTTAGAAGTGTTGGGTCGTTTGCAGCCTCGTATGCTTCATCTGCTGTTACTTCCTCGACGGCAACTTCTTGTGCACTTACATCAGAAGTAGCTTCAGTCAGGAGCGTAGGATCCTCAGCAGCGACGTAAGGATCTTTTATAGTTATCTCTTCAACTTGTTCAATTGTTGATTCGGGTACTATTTCGGTTTCTATAGTTGAAGTTTCCAGAGTTGGTTCTTCAATAGCTGCAGAAATAGTCGTGTCTGCTTTAATTTCATCTTCGACATTTTCAACTTGTTCGGTGTTAGATTTTTTACCGCCCGAAAATATACTTCCAATTGCACTAATCAGATTTCCAGATTCTTTTTCTTTTTTCGTTTGAGGTTTTGGTTCCGGTATGCCTAAAGCTCGATGCATTGCTGACACTGGCGGTTTTTCAGTTTGTTGCGCCAAATCGTTTGTAACTGCTTTTTCTGTAGTAATATTTTCAGCTTCTGGTTCAACTGCAACTGTTGTCTTGGCTTTTTCAATAGCAACAACTGCTTCCTCTAATACAACAGGTTCAGTCGCTTCTATTTTAGTCTCTATAGCAGATACCGGTGTTGCGTCATTTTTTATTGGTTCAGGTATATCTAATGTTGATTCATCTAGTGTTAACAAGTCTTTCTTATCAACCGTAAAAAGTGGTTTTTTGACGGGTACTTCTGTACTTATTACTTCGCTAATTTGTTCTGGCTCTGCTATTACGGGTGTTGTTTCTTCTTTAACAACTTTTTCCTGAACAGGTTCTTGAGTTAACGCTACGGGTTCTTCAACCGGTGTTTCTGGAATTGCTTTTTCTGCTATTGTTTCGGTGGTAGTTTCAGTAGGAAACAATTCGGGTTTTTCTTGTACAGTTCTAGTCGGGATATTAGCGCCTGCAGAACGTTCAAGGCTTGCCAGTTCATTTTGAGCGGCCGCATAACCTTGGTCAGCGGACTGTCGGTACCAACGTTTTGCCTGTGCATAGTTTTGTTCAACACCCTTACCCGATCGGTACATAGCGCCAAGGTTGTATTGCGCGGTTGCATCACCGCGATCAGCTGCCATTCGATACCAACGGACAGCTTCAGCATAATCTTGCTCTACTCCTTCACCTGTGTGATACATACTACCTAGATGAACCTGAGCTCTGGAGTAGCCCTGGTCTGCTGCTTTGTTAAACCAACGTGCGGCTTCTTTTTGATCTTGTGGAACACCTTCACCATAGGCATAGGAAATACCTAAACTATATTGTGAGACGACATGTCCTTGCTCACCTGCGCGGCGGTACCAGATGGCTGCTTCGGTTAAATCCTGTTCTACGCCTTCACCAAAGGCGTAGGAAACAGCCAGATTATATTGAGCATCTTTATTACCTTGAACGGCAGCCATTCGATACCAATAGACGGCTTGTTTATAATCTTGTGTTACGCCTTCGCCGGCATAGTGCATATATCCGAGATTTGCCTGCGCTTTGTCATCACCTTTTTCAGCTAATCTGGTAAATTCAGTAATAGCAGTTTCATAGTCACCGCGTGACAAGGCGTTGCTGGCGCTGTAAAGATCAGCATTAGCACTATTGACATATAAAAAAGAGAGTAGAGCTACTGATAGGACTCGAAGCATTAAATCCATCCTTCAATATTTTGCGAGAAAATTTTAGTAAGTATTTGTTGCAATTGTGATTTTGCGGAAAACCATTAAGTTTGCATAATTCCACCAATTGTAGTGGAAATTGTGCCTAAAAACACTATATATCGTGTTTCTCAGTAGCGAAATATCAATAATTTGTGCATGAGTTATCCAGTAACGAGATCGTAGATTTGGAATACGATAAGGAACAGACAGAACAATGCACCAATGATTGGGAAATTGATCGAGTGTATGCTGTTTTCATAATCAGCTTTATTAACGTGTTTTATCCGCCACAGCGATAGATTAACTAATAAAAATATAATCAAGACAATAAAACTGGTGAGTTTGGCAAGTGTGAGCAAGGGCAGCCATAAGGCAAAAATCAATACTAATATAGAAACAAGCAGTGTCGTGATAATGGGTGTTTTGGTTTTTATATTTATGCTTGATAGTGCTTGCGGCGCCAAACCTTCGCGAGCCATACCGTATAACACTCTTGCGCCCATAATGATTTGAATCAATGCGCCGTTTACAATCGCAAAGATGCTAATGATCGAAATGATCTTGCTGCTCAATAAATTATGACTTTCTAATATCAAAGCAAGCGGGGCATCGGTCGACCCAAGGTCGTGGATAGACAAACTCGATACAGCAATGACTGCGATCAATATATAGAAAACTGACGATATAAATATCGCTAAAAATATAGAGACGGGTAAATTAAAATCAGGATTCTTTACTTCTTCCACAACATTAACCATGTCTTCAAAACCAATAAAGGCATAAAAGGCGAGAAATGATCCGGCAAATACCCCGAATAAAGACGTAAATGAATCAACGATGAAATAAGATTCGAAAGGCAAGGGTGGTTCTACAATCACATCGCCTGCGATAATGATAACCATGACTAATCCCGCAATCTCAATAACTGTCATGAGCGCTGATATCCACATGGATTCGGCAATACCCCATATGGCAATGAGAGACAGTAAAGAAATCAGTATCGTTATTGCAATCCAATCTGGTATGTGAATAAAAACACCAAGATAACCAACAAAGCCATTTGCTATTGTTGCTGAAGAGACAATACCTGTAAGTATGATTAGCCAACCAACAAGTGATGAAAGAAATTTTTTATTAAAAGCTTCGCGAAGATATACCGCTTCACCGGCACATCGAGGATAGATTGAGACTAATCGTGCATAACTTAATGCTGTAAAAAACGAAATAATTGCTGCTAAACCAAAGGCGAGGGGTGCATATAAGCCGGCAACTACCGATACTTTCCCTATCAGCACATAGATGCCAGCACCTAATATCGTACCTAGACCATAGAGTGTGACCAACGTCAAACCCAGTTTTCGGGATAAGGTTGGAGATTGGTTCATTTTAGAAGATTAGTTTCTATGTTGTTCAGTTTGAATTAGCCGAGTCGTTTTTCTAACGCAGCACAATATTTCTTCAAGACTTCTATTCTTGCAAAACGTTTATCGTTTGCGGGAATTAAATGCCAGGGTGCAAACTCAGTACTGGTGCGCGTTACCATATCGTCAACAGCTGCCTCATAAAGATCCCACATTTTACGATTACGATAATCTTCTTCAGTAATTTTATGTTTTTTGTAACTAATCTGTTCGCGTTCTTTAAAACGTCTTTCTTGTTCATCTTTATTGATATGTAACCAAAACTTGTTTATTAGCACACCTGCCTCTGTTAATTCTTCTTCAAAATCATTAATTTCTTTGTAGGCTCTAAACCATTCATCTTTGGTTGCGAATTTCTCTACACGTTCTACCAAAACGCGTCCATACCAACTTCTATCATAGATAGTGATTTGGCCGGCTTTTGGAACATGACGCCAGAAACGCCATAAATAGTGGTGTGCCTTTTCTTCGTCGGTAGGAGCGGCAACCGGAATGACACGATATTGTCTTGCATCAAGTGCATGGGTAATACGCCTGATGGCACCACCTTTACCAGCTGCATCCCAACCCTCGAATACCAGTGTTGAAGTAACATTTTTCTGCCGTGCTTCCCGAGCCAGAAGATTCAATCTGCCCTGGTATTTTTCTAACTGTTTATTGTATTGCGCCTTACTTAGCTTCTTATCGAGATCCAATGATTTTAATAAGCTGATTTCTTTTTTAACGATTTTAATTTTATCTTGTTGAGGAAGTGTTTCCTGATGACCTAGTTTTATATGAGCATTGATACGATCACGAATATGTTCTCCAACAGTAATGCTACTGTATTTAATATCAGAACCATCAACAATTAACCACGGACAATGTCCCGTACTTGTCACCCTGATAACACGTTCAGCAATGCTGGCAAATTTGTCATACAGTTTCAGATGTTTCAGGTCTTTTTTAGTCACACGCCATTTTGTATTGGGATCCTTTTGATAGGCTTTTAGCTTGGCGCGTTGCCGACCTTTACTCATGTGTATCCAACACTTAATGATAAGCATGCCATCATCAGCCAGTTCACGTTCTATGTTCTTTACGTGTGTCAGTTTTGCATCTAATCCGTCAAAATCGTTCTTATCCGTAATAGTTTGCGCAATAGGTTCGCTATACCAGGAACCGATAAAGATACCAATTTGACCATTGCCGGGCAGCCCCATCCAGTAACGCCAATGTGGTGGTCGTTTTAATTCATCTTCGCTGGGAACATCAAAGGCATGGGTCTGGATGCCTCTCGGGTCCATCCACTCATTCAGCAAGTTGATGATTTCGCCTTTACCACCACCATCAACACCTGAAATAAGGATCAGAACCGGGAAATTTTCATCGGCTAGTTTATTTTGGACTTCGAGTAATTCGGTTCGAAGAGATGGGGTTCGTTTTTTATAGGCTGCTTTGGATAATGTGTGCCCTAATTCTGCCAGTTCGAACATTTGTCTCCCCTGAGTGGATTTCTATAAAAATGATTTTAGACAGAATTCATAAATTGGACATCAATCTAAATCAATGCCGGATCAGGCTAGCAGTCCACCGATTAGTGCGCCAATTATCAACGGTGGTAAATAGACTATATAAAGTAACAAGCCACTTCCTGCTAATAAGGCACCAACAATCGGGAGTGTTGTTAGCATGGTTCCGGCAAAAAATAATGCTGCTGCAACAAGAAGCCCAGGCAACAATGCTGCCATTAATCCCGCCATTACCCCTCCGGCTTGTTTGCCGCCAACGATACCAGCAATTAATGAACCCAAGCCAGGCAACCAGAATAAAAGAAGAGAGATGATGAACATCCAAATCATACCCATCAGTACACTACCGTTAGTATCCTCAACCATATTTACTCTCCCAATTATTGTTTAATAATGATGCTTAAACCTGTGTATGACTGTAGTACAATTATTACTGGTACACATAGTATGAATCCTACATTAAATTTATTGGAGGAGCAGATCAATGTCCGACAAACCTAGTCCAGGCTCACAATTTCGTGAATTGATGCAAAAGCCGGGAATTATAAGAACACTTGGCGCGCATGATGTGTTAACGGCCGTCATGATCGAGCAGTGCGGATTTGATTCCGTATTTATTGGTGGTTTTGGAACGAGCGCCAGTCTGTATGGATTGCCTGATCTGAATTTTCTGGGTATGTCGGAAATGGTTGATGCGACGCGTCGTATGTCACATCGCGTATCAATTCCTGTGGTTGCGGATGCGGATACTGGTCATGGTGATCTACATAATGTCATGCGCTGTGTGAATGAGTTTGAAGGTGCTGGTGCCGCTGGAATTATTCTGGAAGATCAGGTCTTTCCAAAACGTTGTGGCCACTTTGGCGGTAAAGAAGTCATTCCAACTGATGAAATGATCTTGAAATTTAAGGCAGCAGTAAAAGCGCGACAGGATCAGGACTTCATCTTTATTGCACGAACTGATTCCCGAGAAACAGATGGTTTAGATGACGCGATCGATCGCATCAATCGTTATTGTGATGCTGGTGCCGATATTGCCTTTATCGAAGCACCTTTATCCATCGAAGAGTTAGAAGAAATATGTAAACGTGTTGAGTATCCCAAGTTTGTGAACATGCTGGCCCTGGGCAAGACACCGATTTTGAGTTCTGCTGATCTTGAAGAAATGGGCTTCAAGATTGTGGTAGCACCGATTGATTCAGTCTTGTTAACGGCACGCTGCATGCGTGAGATGGCAGAGGTTTTTAAACGCGATGGCCATACTAAAAGTCTTGAAGAAAAGATGGTTGGCTTCGATGAAGTAAAAGATATTCTTGGTTTATCTGATTATCTTAATTTGAAAGAAAGTCTAAAATAAACTTTTTAATGTTGTTATGAAAAGGCATCTCACTATCGTTGGGGTCTATTTTGTTCTTATCATTATCGGGATTCCCTGGTACTGGGACAAAAACAGCACACTATTGATTGCGGGTTTGCCCGCGTGGTTTGTTGTTGCGATCGTTGTTTCAATCTGCACTTCTATTTTTACTGCTTATCTCTTATTACGATTCCCCTGGAATACAGATACAGGATCGGATGAAGACTAGTCAGGTGTTTGATCAAACTGCCTGGATATTTATCAGTATCTATTTGGGCTCATTAATACTGGTCGGTTTTCTTGGTTATCGCGCACGACAGGAAAATACGCTGAAGGATTTTTATCTGGCAGGAAGTGGTTTCGGTCTTGTCGTGATTTTTCTTACCTTATATGCAACTCAATACAGTGGTAACACTTTATTTGGTTATTCCGGCAAGGCCTACAGAATGGGGTATGCCTGGATCATGTGTATACATTTTATGACGGCGATTGTTGCTTGTTTCTTGATTTATGCGCCTCGGCTATATGCGCGTGCAAAAAAATACAACTACATAACACCGACAGATTATCTACAACATCGATTTAATTCAAACTGGATTAATATCCTGGCAACTTTAATCCTCGTTATTGTATTGAGTAATTATTTACTGGCGCAATTGATGGCCATGGGCCGAGCGATGCAAGGTTTGTCTTCTTCCGATCCGGATATAGCCTATCGACAAGGTGTGATCTTATTAACATTGATCATGGTGGTCTACGGTACGCTTGGTGGCATTCGAGCTGTTGCATGGACGGATGTTATTCAGGGCGTTGTGTTAATGATTGGCTTTAGTCTCTTGTTGTTCATGCTCTATAAACATTTTGGACCATTGTCCGTGGCCACGAATATTATTCAACAATCGGCCGATGCGGCAAAAGTGACGGTGCCTGATGCTAACCGGCTTCGCGAATGGTTAAGTTATATTATTATTATTGGTTTGGGTTCGACCTTGTACCCGCAAGCCATTCAACGTATCTATGCAGCGCGCTCTGAAAAAATATTAAGACAAGGGCTCGCCTTGATGGCGTTTGCACCGTTGTTCACTTCATTGATTGCAGTAGTGACAGGAATATATGCTATTGCCTACATTCCCGGTTTGGAAGGCAACGAATCAGATCAAGTATTAGGGATCATTCTATCCATGGTTCAACAAAATTCGATTCTGGGTTATTGGCTAGTTGTAATTCTTTATGCTGCGATACTTGCGGCAATGATGTCGACCGCAGATTCAGCCTTATTGTCTATTTCCTCGATGTTAAGTAAGGATATTTATGGTCGTTTTGTTGACTCAAATGCAAGCGAAGCAAAGTTAACTTTTCTAGGCAAACTCTTTTCCTGGTGTTTAATATTGTTTCTGGTCTGGTTAGCCATTTACCTGAGTGATAAAGCTTCCCTGATAAAATTACTCGATAGAAAGTTTGATATATTGATTCAACTTGTGCCTGCATTTATGTTAAGCATACATTGGCGCGGTATGCAGGCCATGCCTACATTCATTGGCATTGTCTTCGGTGTGTTTCTATCGCTTTGCCTGGCCTATGGTGGTTTTGATTTTGTGCATAATGGAAAGGTCTATGGCTTTCATCCGGGGCTTATTGGCTTATTATTTAACCTGGCAATTGTTGTGATGGGAAGTAATTTGATAAATAAAAACAGGCCATTGTTAGTTTAATCGTATTAGGTTTTTTTAATCCACTTACGATTCATTTCAAAGTAAGTGAACGATGCCGTCCAGGCAATAAGTACGAGCCCCATAACACCTTCAACAACGGTCATGATCCGACCGTGACCTATTAGTACAATATCGCCAAAACCAACAGTTGTATAAGTGGTGCCTGAAAAATAGGCGATATCAATGAAAGTAGGTGAATCTATTGAGAAGGTAATGAGTTCCATGTTGTACATAATCTGCCATGCCAAAGCGAAGATTATTATTTCTGTGAGATGTGCCAGTACCGCAAGGAACAGAGCAAGCACAATACTTGCCGGATGAGTTCCATGAAAGTGGCTAAGGATTTTTGTGATCGAGACGAGTGCGGTGTAATGAAGTCCGATAGCCAAGGCGACCGCAAATGTTATTATCAGGGTGATATAAACCATATTTTCCTAAAGAGATTAATCATCCCTAATCGCATGTTTTTCTAATACTTCCAACGGCACGTGCTCTAGAACAGACTCTTCAGTCGAGCGCAATAGAATCCTGGGTGCCATACCTGCTTCTAATGCCTCTATCCAGCGTGGCAAACAGATACACCAGCGGTCTCCCGACTTGAGACCGGGAAAATCAGAATCTTCATTTGGCGTAGATAGGTCATTGCCACTTTTTTTAGAGAATTGCAGAAAATCATCCGTCATTTCCGCACAGACAGTATGCATGCCGTAATCAGCATCGCATGTTTCACATCTTCCATTACGGAAAAAGCCGGTTTCCAGTTCATCGCAGCAAGGTTCAAGCGTTGTGCCTAATACATTTTTGAGCATAAGCAGATTTAGATTATTGTTTTAAAAGTCTATTATAGTACTGCTTATGTGTGGACGATTCTATTTTAAAAGTAATAAAGACAAATTATCTCACCAGTTTAGCGTAGAGAATGCTGTTGGCACTAGAACTAACTACAATGTAACCCCATCTTCCAAATGCACTGTTGTTCGACTTAATCCTGACAACAAAGAATTTGCAAATCTCACCTGGGGGCTAGTACCTTCGTGGGCAAAGCCAGACAATAAAATTAAACCAATCAACGCTAAAGCAGAAACCGTCCGAGAAAAACCCTGTTTTCGCAATGCGTTCAATAAACATCGTTGCATCATACCCGTCTCTGGTTTTTATGAATGGCAAGGCAGCAAAGGTGATAAACGCCCATATGCTATTTATCCATTAAACGATGATTACTTCGGGTTAGCCGGGTTGTGGGAGAAGAGAGAAGATTTGCAAACGTTTACCATTATTACAACAGAGGCGAACGAGGTAATGAGATCCGTTCATCATCGTATGCCGGTTATTCTTGATACGAAAAATTATGATGTCTGGTTAGAAGAGGGTGACTATGCATTAATGAAACCCTGCGCAAGTGAAGAGATGGGGTTGCACATTGTACCCCGTCAGCCCCATGTGGACCAATTAGCCTAATTGCCTAAGAGATAGTTTTCGTTCATCGTTAACCGAAGAGGAAACGATGATGACAAATAAAAGAAGTGCAGAA